>Ga0335394_10010403_pt1 | contig 10477 bp, 4 predicted proteins | sample MAT03_FD_205741 | JGI IMG/M metagenome (GOLD analysis project Ga0335394, IMG submission 205741) | Freshwater microbial communities from Lake Fryxell liftoff mats and glacier meltwater in Antarctica - MAT-03 (spades assembly) (version 2) ...
CACTTCGATTTCCCGTTCTCAGCGAATCTTCTTTTCCGGCAGCTCTGACTTGATTCCTTCGTCCATCGGCATCCTGTCAGTCTCAGGTGTCAGGCCTTCTTTTTCGAGCAGCGCAGCGAGCTGGTCCGCAAGCTCATTGCGTTTTGCTGCATGAGCCTTTTGTTCAGCCAGATTCGTCAATTCCTGAGGATCGTGTCTGAGATCATACATTTCCGCCATGTGCCGATCGGGCGATCCGTCTCCATGCGGATAATGGATGTACTTCCAGTCTGACGTGCGAATACCTCGAATGTTGGGAGTGTAAGGGAACTGTTTTTCGTAATTGTACTCGTAAAACCATCCCCTGCGCCACGCCGCCGCATCGTCGTTGCAGACGGCTTTGAAAGATTGGCCCTGAATATTATCAAGTGGCTTTTCTCCGCACAGATCCAGAATTGACGGAGCGATATCGATCGTCAGAACCTGGGCATCCAGAATTTTGCCGGACGGCAAGCCTGGCCCCGCAGCGACCATCGGAATCCGAATGCTGGGTTCGTGCATCGTCCGTTTATCAACCATTCCGTGTTCGCCTTCCAGCAGTCCATTGTCTCCCATAAAGACAATAATGGTGTTCTCCAGCTGCCCGGTTTCTGTCAGAAACTGAGTCAGCCGTCCAAGGCTGTCATCAATGCTGAGTACTGTGCCCCAATAGGCATGGACCATGTTTTCAAAGTCAATGACCGCTTCCGGACTTGTATCCGGAAACTTCTTACGCCATTCGAAAAGTGGCCCGTAAATGCCATGCCAGGTGGTCAGCCTCTGACGAATCCAGTCCGGCTTGCCATCCAGCATCATCGCGCTTGCAGGATAGGCAACTTTGACGTCGTCAAATGCATGGGCATATCTGGGTTCAGGGAAATAGAACGAATGCGGAGCCTTTTGGCCCAGACACAGCGCCCAGGGCTCATCAGACTTTCGCTGCTTCAACCAGTCCAGCGCGTAGTCGGTCACGATGTGTGTGTAGTAGCCTTTGGGAGTTTCCCGCTCCTGTCCATTGACGTTCCATTCCGTGTCAAAATATTTCCCCTGGCCTTTGTGCGAAATGAACCAGTCAAATCCCGGACGCGGGTCATCGTTATCTTCGCCCATATGCCACTTCCCGATATAGGCCGTCTTGTAACCCCCGTCTTTCAGTCTGGCAGGCCACTGAGGAAGGTTCTGGGGCAACTCAGTGAAATTGTCGCGAACCCCGTGTCGGTGCGCATACAGTCCCGTCAGAATGCTCGCTCGGCTGGGAGAACACAGCGAAGTAGTGCAGAACGTGTTTTTGAAAACCACGCCGCGTTCTGCGAGCGCATCGATATGCGGAGTTTTGACGTTTTTTGCCCCAAGACAGCCGACAGCTTCCGGACGCAGGTCATCGCACAGAATGTACAGCACATTCGGTTTGTCTGCTGCCGAAACGGGCTTCAAACCGTCCGCCGCCGACGTCAACATTGCAATCGCCGCCGCCAGAATCGCAACAAGTCCTTGATGCTGACACTGGCACTGGCACCTGGATTTCCTGAACAAGTTCATGTGAACGTCTTTCTTGAAGCAAACCTTGCGGCGTACCATACGGAGTTCGGTGGAGGCAGTGTACTGTGTTGCCGTGTTTGCGTGTATCGTGGGAGCAGTCGGCGAGCTCACGTCGAAAACAATCCAGCAGAAAATGTCGTGGAAACGATTGCCAGGAAATCCCCAGCGCGGGCTTCGCCCGCAACCCAAAGTAGCCATCACGCTCCGCCGTGATGAGCATTTGTCAATCGACATACATCAACCGAGACAGAGTTCCACAATCAGCGCGTTGCATGGGGCTCAAGGACAATCAGCGCGGGTCAACAAGAAATTCGCTGTTAGTAGTACGAAAACACGGTCTTTCTTTATCGAACCGGGAAAGTGGGGTATGTCGTGCAGAATTTCTGCGAATCATTGCTGTTTCTTGTGGTGTTGTTATCGTAGGCGGCTTGTCTTCAGGCGATTCCGCCTGAAAATGGCGTCCGTAAGACGACCGTCAGACGACCTCGCGTTGTTGCACTGGTTTGATTCTGACGGTTTATCTATCCCACCTGAATCCTGAGGTACACTCAATGACAAGAAAAACATCACGTCGTGGTTTTATCGGCACAACTGCCGCGCTGGGGACCGCGTTCTGGGTCGCTCCACGATCGTTCGCCAAGCCCGGTCGATCGGCTCTTCAAGGTTTGACTGCGGCCTGTGTCGGCGTGGGTGGTAAGGGCGACAGCGACTGCAGCCATATTTCTGATCAGGACGTCGAAATTGTCGGAATTTGTGATGTCGATCGCCGCACGCTCGACAAGAAAGGAAAAGAATTTACTGAAGCTGCACAGTTCACTGACTTCCGCGAAATGCTGGATAAGCTCGGTGACAAAGTGGACATTGTCACGGTCAGCACGCCCGACCATACACATGCTGCAGCGGCCATCAAGGCCATGAAAATGAAGAAGCATGTCTATTGTCAGAAGCCGATGACCTGGTCCATCCGTGAAGCCCGCATGATGCGCGAAGTTGCCGCTGAAATGGGCGTCGTGACGCAGATGGGAAATCAGGGGACATCTGAAGACGGACTTCGTGAAGCGGTCGAAGTCATTCGATCCGGAGCGATAGGCGACGTGGCGGAAATTCATGTCTGGACCAACCGTCCGATCTGGCCACAGGGCGTTGGTCGCCCACCAGGTGAAGATCCGGTTCCGGATTACCTGGACTGGGACTCATGGATCGGGCCTGCCCCAATGCGTCCTTTCAAGGAAGGCATCTATCATTCATTCAAATGGCGCGGCTGGGCCGACTTTGGCACCGGCGCGCTGGGGGACATGGCCTGCCACACAACCAACATGCCTGTCATGGCACTTGAACTGTGGGATCCGATCGCTGTCACTGCCGTTAAGAATCCCGGCATCTTCGAAAACGAAACCTACCCAGGTTCGTCCACGCTGATGTTCGAATTCCCGGAACGCAACGGCAAGGTGGCCTGCAAGTTCTATTGGTATGACGGCGGCAATTTGCCATCCGACGACCTGATCGCTCATCTGCCGGAAGGATTCCGTAAGCGAATCGACGAACAGAAAAAGGGCAGTCCCAACAAGACCAGCGCGGCGTTGATCGTGGGCAGCAAGGGCATGATGCTGTCGGAAAACGATTACGGGGCACAGTACACATTGCTCCCGGAACCGGATTTCAAGGACTTCAAAAAGCCTGATCAGTCGCTGCCTCGAATTCCATTCAAAGGCGGTACGGACGAACGGCAGAAGTGGGAATTTGTGCAGAGCTGCCGTGGCGAGTACGAGCCAGGCACCATGTCGAACTTCGGATACGCAGGTCGCCTGACCGAAACCATCCTCGTCGGCAACCTTGCCGTCCGAGCCGGCGAAGGCCAGCGAATCGAATGGGACGCGAAAAACCTGGTCAGCACCAACCTGCCTGACCTCAATAAATACGTCGAGCGCGAATACCGCGAAGGCTGGACTTTATAGTCCGGCAGCTCTTGCAGTGCTCAGTTGATCAATACCAGGCCCGGCCTCGAAAGATGCCGGGCTTTTTTTGTAGCTTGACTCTCCGAGTCGAGTTTTTTTGTCGTCGCTGATACGAGGGTTTCCCGCAGCCCCGCGTGTCCCCAATGGCGTGGACTTAGGGAGCGGGGGATGTAAATCCCCTGATTTGTTGCGATTGCTTGAAAAATCCGGACACTTACGTACCCGGCTCGCCGTTGGAATTCCCTAAATTCACGCCATGGCTGCGTATCGCCCTGCGGCGATGCCAGTGGCATGTTGCATTCGATTTGGCCGGAGCGGGGAATCGCCCGGCAGGAATTACTGAAGTTCGATCCATGTTTCGCCCTGGCCAGGCGTCTCAACGGCACGACCGGTCCCCCGGCATAACTGGCAGATTCAGAATGATCCGCATAAGCGTCACATTTTGACTCAACCAAACGGGTTCCGAATTCCGATCCTGAAGAGTAACCGTCACTGTCGGCATATCCGGCACACATTCTCTGAACGGCTCGATCGGAACAATCGATGAAACCCACACGAATTCTTGCCTCGGCCACACTCATTGTCAGCAGCCTTGCTCTGATTACAGCCGCGGGTATTTCAGCCGGCGATGAGCCGGGTGTTGTCCGAATGGGATCGAATCCCGCTCAGGCAGGTTCTACCACAACGCCCGAACCGGATCCGGTGAGTACCGGAGTTGCGACGCTGGATGGCAAACCGCCGGAGTCTGGTGGGGGCATCTATCCTCAACCCGCTCCGTACGCGCCGTATTTTGAGCGATCGACCGGAGCCACGCAGCAACTGCCGCATTCCGCGTATCAGCCGAAGCAGCCGTTCGGTCCGATCATTATGTTTGAATCGAACATCGGTGACGGTCTGGGGTATCAGGACTCTTACCAGCGACTGAACGCTCGAGTTCCGTATCATATTGTCCCCAACACCAACGTGTTGATCGGCGATATCTCAGCGTCGGTCACCAATAACGGAGATCCACTGGCCAACGTCGGTCTGATCTATCGCAACTACGACGCATCACTGAACCGGATTTTCGGCTGGAACGCCTATGGTGACTACGACCAGGGAAATGGAACCGGCGACTGGTATCAGGTGGGAGTGGGCTTGGAATCGCTTGGCAAATATCTGGACTTCCGCCTCAACGGTTATCAGGTGGTCGGGGACGATTCGACATTGTTGAGCAGCAATCTTGCCAACACATTGCGACTGATGGGAAACAATATCTTCCATGTGCGGAATGAGGTGCTGGACAATGCATACTCAGGAATTCAGGCCGAAGTCGGCGGTCCGCTGCCGGTCCTTGGCCAGTACGGACTGAATATGTACGTCGGCGGCTACTATCTGCACAATGGCAACGGGTACGACACGGGTGGCTTTCAGGCCCGCTGGCAGGCATTGGTCACAGAGAGTCTGCGCGTGAACACGTATTTGACGACCGACGACACCTTCGGCACGAACAGCTGGGTGAGTCTGCAGTACGACCTGCCGAACTACAAGAATCGTCGCATTATGCGACCATCGACGGTGCGTGAGCGTCTGCAGGATCCCGTTGTCCGCGACAACCGCATCCACGTCAATCGCGACAGCCGGTCGTTGTTTGAAGCATGTATTAACACGACCACGGGACTGGCTTACAATATTCTGCATGTCGATCCAAATTTGACTTCGATCGGATCCGGTACGTTTGAGAATCCGTTTGGCACGCTGCAGGCTGGTGCGCTTGCGAACAACGCTGGCGTGGACGTTCTGCGCGTTGCTCCGCGAGCCGACGACACAACCACAAATCTGACAGTCAACGGAGGCATGAGCCTGTTTGACGACCAGACTCTGTTGTCATCCCTGAAGCCACTGGTACTGGACGCGAATTGCATCATTCCGGCTGACATCGGTCTCGCGACCACACTCGGCCCACGGATCTCCAATCCAACCATGTTTGCGGGCGGAAGTGTTGTGCGTCTGGGTAACAATAATGCTGTCATCGGTATGCGAATCGATGCGGCGAACGCGGCAGGCACGGTCTTTGGCAACGGTATCGTGAATCCACTGCCTATTACCGACGTCAATCTGACCTGCAACATCTTTACGAACTACACCAATGGTGCATTGCTGCAGGACGTTTCCGGGCGGATCATTGTTGATGAAAACGAATTCAATGGCCGCGTCGGGACATCTGTCAACGGCCTGAATTTGACCGTTGCAGGCGGTTCAACAGTCGAGCTGCTCGTGCGAAACAACACGGCATCAAATAACAGTGGCACCGGGCTGAGTATCATCGCGAATCCGGGTTCCACTGTGAATGCGGACAATCCGAACGGAACGGTACCGACTGGAATTGTCGGCAACACGACCACAAATAACGGGAATGGCATCCTTCTGCATGGCCGTGCTGGTTCGACCATCAACGCCCTTGTTGAAAACAATATTTCGACCGGCAACACGGGCAATGGGTTTTTTGGTGAAACCGATGGCGGCACATTTAACCTTGCCAGCATGCGAAACAACACGTTCTCTTCGAATGGTGAAAACGGTGCGTTCCTGCACTATCTCAACGGTGGTCTGTTCCGGTCGGTTACAGAAGACACTAACGGCAACAGGACGATTGATCCCGGTGAAGATCTAAACGGGAACGGGCTGCTGGATGAAGGTATTGCGTCGAACACATTCAACGGAAACTCTGTCGTTGGCCTTTGCATCTTCGGCGAAGGCAGCGGCCAGGGATTCTTCGATGTCGGCGGAGAGTCGGCACTGCTGGGTAATACTTTCATTGCAAACGGTCGGGGCGGCATTGCCGCAGACCTGACCGGAACTGCCGAAGGAACACTGAACGCATTGAACAACAGAGTGTTTGGTTTTGGGATTCCATCGTCCGGCAATGTGATTCGAGCCGGGTTTAATCAGAATACGCTTGCAGCGAACGATGACTTGTCCACCGGGCTTATTAACCCGGGATTCACGATGAACTTTTTTGGTCAGATTTTCAATGATCTGACAGTAAACAATAACGGCAACGTGTCGTTCAATGGCCCGCTCTTTACGTTTACTCCATTCCCGCTGCTGACAACGGCGACACCAATGATCGCCCCATTCTTTGCGGACGTGGACACTCGCGCCGGAAATATAGTTGGGTATGGCACGAACACCATCGGAACTCGCCAGGCGTTTGGGGTCGATTATTTCGACGTTCGACACTTCACTGTGTTCGGGGCGAACCAGGGACTTCCGACAAACAACTTCCAGCTCGTTCTCATAGATCGGTCTGACGTATCTCCAGGCGACTTTGATATGGAATTCAACTACAGCCAGATCCAATGGGAAGCTGGCCAGGCCAGCGGAAGCGATGCATTTGGTCTGGGCGGCAGCACGGCACGCGTGGGCTGGACGAACGGTGTGGACCGGGCGTTCGAATTGCCAGGATCTGCTGTCCCCGGAGCCTTCCTCGATTCAGGGCCAGCAGCAACAAGTCTCGTCCAGAACAGTCTGAACAGTGGAATACTGGGACGGTATGTATTTGAGTCTCGTAACGGCAATATTACCACAGGACAAGCCGTCAATGACGCTGACGGGATAAGCGTGCGATTGTCGGATAATGCAGTCCTGCATCAGGGGAATTTCATCAACAACACCGTCAGCCAGTCGCTCGGCAATGGAATCTCGATCTCTGCATCAGACAATGCAGTAGCGGAAAACGTTATCATCCAGGGTAACGACCTGACAGACAACCGAGCAAACGGTGTTGGTTTGACGGCTGATGGACCGGGAGCTTCAATCACGGCTGTGGTCGGTGGAACGGGCAACAATGTTCTGGCGGGTCAGTCATTTGCACAGGGAAATCGAATCACGAATAACGGAACTTCCGGATCCGGTGACGGCATCAACGCGACTGCAAGGAACGGTGCCCTCATTCAGGGAGGCATCTTCAACAACCAGATAACGGATGGCGGTCGTGACGGTATCCGCCTGGTTGTTGACAACGGCGGAACTGTGGATTTTGGAACGCCGGCCAGCAATCGGCTGATTTCCGGAAACACAATTACAGATAACAACGGTGCTGGCATTCGCACGGTCAACAATGTTTCAGCGTCGAGTGTGGGTGTGATCAACGCCGTCATTCTTAACAATGAAATCTCGAACAACGATGCCGGGGGTATCGTGTCCAGCCTCAACGGCCCGAATAACGATCCTCCGAATCCTCCTGCGGTCCTCGATAACAACCGGCTGAACCTGACCATCGGCGGCACAGGCCTCACGGATGCTAACGTGATCGATGGAAACGGTGACGTCGGTATCGGTGTCGATGTTAACGGAAACGGCCAGGCAATCGTCAATATCACCAACACTTCAGTCACAGGGACAGTGGATGGTCCTGACCCTCGCTGGAACGGTGACGGCCTTGGACTGCGTCGCGCAGATTCAAGCCTGCTGACTGCAAATGTGACGAACTCCACCTTCACCGGTAACGCGGGTGACGGAATGGACGTTGAAGCACAGGGCACCGATCGGTTCGAACCGAATCAACCAATGTCCGGAACAGCCAACAGTGTCACGGTCAATGGCAGCACATTCGACAATAACGGTGGAAACGGAGCACGCTATTCTCTGGCAGGTGACGTGACACTGATCAGCGATGTGACTGGAAGTTCATTCAACGCCAATGCCCAGAATGGTGTGCTCGTCCGGACATCTGAGACTTCATCGTTCGGCGATCCGACCGATGGTCTGCCTCCAGGTCGACGTTCCATCTTTGACGGCAATACGTTCAACGATAACGGAGTGGATGGTGTGCAACTGGTGGCCACAGAAGAGTCCCGTATCCTCGTTGAAATCACCAGCACCAGCGTTCCCGGAAGTTCCGCACCTCATGCCGGATCGAACACAGCTGGCGATACCAGCATCTCTCGCAACGGTCGTGACGGAGTACGTATCGATACAACCGGTGGCCGATCCGACATCCTGATCACTTCAGGAACAGGTCAGACGACGATCGACGGCAACGGGACGACCGCCGGAGGTAACGGTATCCGCTGGAACGCATCCGGCACATCGGATGGTGTTGTACGAGCATCTCGCACGATCATCACCAACAGCATTGCAGGTGCGACGGAAGTCGGAGATCCTAATGCCAACGAAGATGTCGATGTGGCAGATGGCGACGGTATCCAGGCCAACTTCTCCGGTTCTGCCACTGCGACCCTGATCGTGGGTGGTGTCGGCGAAGGAAATATCATCCAGTCGAACGAGGATGACGGAATTGCTCTGACCGCAACTGGCTCCAACGCCACCGGGAATCCTCGGCCTGTCATCGCGATCACGGGGAACACGATCGGCGGGTCCATGAACGGACTGGTCGCTGGCAACGGTGGTGACGGTGTGAGCCTGAATATGTTCGGCGGGACGGCGGTGGGAATCTCTCCTGCTGCAATCGACACCGATGCCAACGACGGGACGTTGTCCTTCAATGACGGCGTGACAGAGTCTGGTGCAATTCCTCAACTGACCATGACGAACAACCTGATCAGTCAGAATGGTCAACGTGGAGTGAATCTGCTGCTGACGGGTGCTGGTGGGATTCGCAACCGCGAAAACGGAGCCTCTGTGTTTGATCCGATTCGGATTACGCTCGACGACAACACTGTGATTTCCAACGGAGCGGAAGGGATCTTCTACCGAGCTGACGCGAATATGAACCAGAGTCGCTTCACGTATCTGGCAAACTTCCCGTTTCCCGATCCACCATTTACTCCAGCCGATGACCGACCGCAGTTCCCATTCTTCTACGATCCGCTTCAGCCAGAGTTTACGAGCCTGAACGCAGGAAGTGTGAACGGCAATACCGCGTATCTTGATCCGTACCTGAATCTGCGAACGGTTCAGAATAGTTTCCTGACGGTGACGAACAATACGATTCAGAACAATGGAACAAATCTCGTGACGGGCGAAGGTCTGTTCATCAACGTCGGAACAGGTGCATATGTGGCGGCCGATGTCCAGAACAATGCGTTCGGCGGAAATCTGGAAGAAGACTTCCGCACCGCGTCGTTCCTGTCGGCGGGCGAAACCTTCACATCTGTGGATGACGCCGGCCTCCTGACGTTCGACGCTATCTACCTTGACGACACAGCTCAGTTTGATCTGCGATTCCAGACCAATCAGGGCAATCAGATCCTGCCAAGTTCACGAGGTGATGATGTGACACCTCTGGGTGCCACTTACACGACACTCGATCCGCTGAAGGCCATCTTCCTTGGCAATGTCGGAGCGTCGAATCGTCAGGCGGATCTGTTCCAGGTTGACAACGGTCCAAATCTGAATGATCCGAACAACACGTTCATCACGTTCGGGGTGACTCAGAACATTCAGAATGCATTCACAAACGGAGGTTACAATCTGCGGGCTGCTGCGGACCCCATGTTCCCGAACATCGGATTCCCTCCGTTCCTGCCGTAGAGCTTGACCAGCGATGGCTGGCATAGGATGACTGAGACTCACAGGGGCTGCTGAATTTTCAGCAGCCCCTGTTTTATTTAATTCGGCGAGCGGCTGGGCGTCAACCCTCCGTGGGCAACTTCCTGAATTTACTTGGCGCGGGCTTCGCCCGCAACCGAATTGTGCTCCTCACGCGACGTCGTGAGGCTCGTGGCAGTGCATGGAGCCACAGTCGCAAACACAATCAGGGGACTGACGTCCCCCGCTCGCCGGGAATCGGCGAGCCGCGAGACGTCAGTCTCCGGTTTTTGCGATTCTGTTGTTCCAAAATCTTCTCAACCACACAACTTTTCAACTGTTTACAGTACTGAGTGCGTCAGCCCAACCGCTTGCCGATTCAGGCTATACTTCACGCGGTCAGGAATGAGGCTGCAAGTCTCTTGCGATTGTCCCCTCTCCCCCCGCGATCGATTTTCCAACTGGACAATTTTTCCACTGGGGGAGAGGGC
>Ga0335394_10010408_pt1 | contig 10475 bp, 9 predicted proteins | sample MAT03_FD_205741 | JGI IMG/M metagenome (GOLD analysis project Ga0335394, IMG submission 205741) | Freshwater microbial communities from Lake Fryxell liftoff mats and glacier meltwater in Antarctica - MAT-03 (spades assembly) (version 2) ...
CTGTCGTGGCCGTGGCCTGGAGTGCCGGGTCTGGTCTGTTGTCGCCGTCCGCCGCGCCGCAACTGGCACGCTCGGACACATCGCAGCAGGTGCTGGTGATGTCGGAGCAGGGCTCCGTGGTGCGCGATGCCAGGATGCAGGAAATGCTCGCGGAACACAGGCAGTTTGGCGGTACTTCTGCGCTGCAGATGCCGTCGGGTTTTTTGCGAAATGCCACGTTTGAGACCCCTCAGGGTGAGCGGCGCTAGGCGTGTTGGGCACACAACCGGCATGGATCAGCTTTTAACCATGAATTTCAAGCGTTTTCGCCTCATGGCCCTTATGGGCTGTGCCTTTTCAGCTACTAATTACATAGCAGCACAGACGCCTGCAGCGGTACCTGCTGTCGCGGCGCAGGCCACGGAGTCCAAAAACATCAGCGAGTGGTTGGTGCGCATGCACGAGGCCTCAAGAAACCGTTCCTACGTGGGCACCTTCGTGGTCTCGTCTGGCGGCGTCATGTCCAGTGCCAAGATCTGGCATGTGTGTGATGGAACGCAGCAAATCGAGCGGGTCGAGACACTGACGGGTCCGCCGCGATCAACCTTCCGCCACAACGACCAGGTCGTGACCTTCATGCCCGAGCAAAAGCTGGTGCGCGCGGAAAAGCGCGAGTCGCTGGGCCTTTTTCCTGAACTGCTCAAGTCCTCCGCCGGCAGTCACATTGGCGACTTCTACCAGGCCCGGCAGGAGGGCCGTGAGCGGGTGGCCGGCGTGGACGCCGACGTGATCGCCCTCATCCCCAAAGACAGCATGCGGTTTGGTTACCGCGTCTGGGCGGAGCAAAAAAGGGGGATGGTTGTCAAATTGCAGACGCTGGATGCGGACGGCAAGGTGCTGGAGCAGTCTGCATTTTCGGAGCTGCAGTTCGATGCGCCCGTCAAGATTGAAAAGCTGGTGCAAATGATGAACAAGGTGGAGGGCTACCGGGTCGAGAAGCCCGAGCTGATCAAGACCACCGCCAGCGCGGAGGGCTGGGCGCTTAAAAAACCGGTGGCCGGCTTTCAGCCCATGAGTTGCCACAAGCGCCCGAGGGCGACACCGTCTGGCGACGCACCCATGCAATGGGTTTTTTCTGACGGGCTGGCCTCAGTTTCGATTTTTGTGGAACCGTTCGACGCCCAGCGCCATCTCAAGGAATCCCGGATGGCCATGGGTGCCACCCAGTCCCTCACCCGACGCGTGGATGCCTACTGGCTGACGGTGATGGGCGAGGTCCCCATGGCCACGCTGGGTTTGTTCGCTGACGGGCTTGAACGCAAGAAATAGCGCCCCATGTCCGGGGTGCCGGGGCGGCCCCTTGCGGCTGCTGCGGCGACCGGTGATCCTGAAGTTCTGCCAATTTTTTGCTGCTCTGACAATTTCTCAAAGGCTGATGATGCACACATTGAACCCGAAGCACTTCCGCTTCTACCTCGCCGCCGGCGCATTGGCGCTGGGAAGCGCCTTGAGCCTGATGCCTGCCGCGCCGGCAATCGCGCAGATGCGCAATCTGCCCGACTTCACGGACCTGGTGGAGGCGGTTGGCCCGTCCGTCGTCAACATCCGGACGGTGGAAAGAGTCAAGGCCGGTGCAACCGGCAGCGCCGACGAGCAGATGCTCGAATTTTTCCGGCGTTTCGGCATCCCGGTGCCGCCCAACATGCCGCGCGGCCCGCGCCCGGACCGGCCGCAACCCGATGAAGACCAGCCGCGCGGCGTGGGCTCGGGCTTTATCCTGACTTCTGACGGGCTGGTGATGACCAACGCGCACGTTGTCGAGGGCGCCGATGAGGTCCTGGTGACCCTGACGGACAAACGCGAGTTCAAGGCCAGGATCATCGGCAGCGACAAGCGCACCGATGTGGCGGTGGTCAAGATCGAGGCGACCGGTTTGTCGGCCGTAAAAATTGGCGACATCAGCCGTCTGAAAGTCGGTGAATGGGTGATGGCCATCGGCTCACCTTTCGGCCTGGAGAATACCGTGACCGCCGGCATTGTCAGCGCCAAGCAGCGTGACACGGGCGACTACCTGCCCTTTATCCAGACCGACGTAGCGATCAACCCCGGCAACTCGGGTGGCCCGCTTCTCAACATGCGTGGCGAGGTGGTTGGTATCAACAGCCAGATTTATTCGCGTTCCGGCGGTTTCCAGGGCATCTCGTTTGCGATCCCTATCGATGAAGCGATACGTGTGGCCGACCAGTTGCGCACCACCGGACGGGTGACCCGCGGAAAAATAGGCGTGCAGATTGATCAGGTCAGCAAGGACGTGGCCGAGTCCATCGGGCTGGGCAAGGCCCAAGGTGCGCTGGTGCGCGGGGTCGAGGCCGGCTCGCCCGCTGAAAAAGGCGGCGTCGAGGCGGGCGACATCATCACCAAATTTGACGGCAAGGCCATTGAAAAGGCAACCGATCTGCCGCGGCTGGTCGGCAATGTGAAGCCGGGCACCAGATCGACCGTTACCGTTTTCAGGCGCGGCGCGAGCCGGGAGCTGAGCGTGACGATAGCCGAGGTCGAGGCGGAAAAACCCGTGCGCAGGGCCCAGGCCCCCGAGGTCAAGCCGCCTGTCGCTGGCCCCGCTCAGGCCATGGGCTTGATGATCAGCGAGTTGACGGACGCCCTGAAGAAAGAGCTCAAGCTCAAAGGCGGCGTCAAGGTCGATACGAGCGAAGGCGCTGCAGCGCGCGCCGGCCTGCGCGAAGGCGATGTGATCCTGGCGATTGCCAATACCGAAATCACCGGTGTGAAAGACTTCGAAGCGGCGCTCGCCAAAATCGACAAAGGCAAGGCCGTCAACGTGCTGTTCAGGCGCAGCGAGTGGACGCAATACGCCCTGATTCGCCCGTCTCGATAAGCCCGTTCAGCACCGCATTCAGGTCGAACGGCCAAACTCCCAACCCCCATACCCCGCCGGGGATGGGGGTTTTGTTTGAAACGGGAGCGTTCCGGGCGCGAGAAAAAAATATTTTTAATCCATCCAAGTTAGGAAAATGTTTGCAATCACTAACATTTAAATTCATCCAACGACCGATTTAAGTAGAATGGCTGCCAGGTTTGAGGTCATTCCAATATATCGACCCCTAAAAAAACCTGGTCTTGGCATGAATTAACTCCATTCACCGCTGATCCACAGATCACCCACAAGTTGTCCATAGCTTCCCGGTTAAAATTGTTAATAAGTTGTGTATAAGATTCATGTTGCTGCCTTGCAACGAGAAAAATTTGGCAATTTCGAGGCTATGCGTTGCTGGCTTTCTGCCTACAATGAAACTTCCAGCTATCGCAGTTGCCATAGATTGTTGGTTCAGGGCGCGTCACAAGTGACGCGCCCTTTTTTATGTCTTTCGCGAATGCGCATTGCGCTCTTCGCAATACTTTCAAGCACTTAGGCGTTCCCTTTGATGAATCACATCAGAAACTTTTCGATCATTGCGCACATTGATCATGGCAAATCCACACTCGCTGATCGCATCATCCAGCGTTGCGGAGGTTTGGAGGATCGCGAGATGAGTGCGCAGGTGCTTGACTCGATGGATCTGGAAAAGGAGCGTGGGATAACCATCAAGGCGCAGACCGCTGCGCTCAAATACACGGCACTCGATGGCCAGGTCTACAACCTCAATCTGATCGACACGCCCGGCCACGTCGACTTCTCGTATGAAGTGAGCCGTTCGCTGTCGGCCTGCGAAGGTGCGCTGCTGGTGGTGGATGCTAGCCAGGGTGTGGAGGCGCAGACGGTGGCCAACTGCTACACCGCACTCGAGCTTGGCGTGACCGTGGTGCCGGTGCTCAACAAGATGGATTTGCCGCAGGCCGATCCGGAAAACGCGAAGCAGGAAATCGAGGACGTGATTGGCATCGACGCCACCGACGCCATCCCCTGCAGCGCGAAGACAGGCTTGGGTATCGACGAAATTCTGGAGGCGGTGATTGCCCGCATGCCACCGCCGCAAGGCAACCCGAACGGGCCGCTGCGAGCGATGATCGTGGACAGCTGGTACGACGCCTACGTGGGCGTGGTCATGCTGGTGCGCGTGGTCGACGGCCGGCTGGCCAAAGGCGAGCGCATCAAGCTGATGGCCAGCGAGGCCACCTACAACGCCGAACAGCTCGGCGTCTTCACGCCGCACACTGAGGCGCGTCTGTCCCTGGAGGCTGGCGAGGTCGGCTTCATCATCGCCGGCATCAAGGAGCTGCAGGCCGCGCGGGTGGGTGACACCGTGACGCTGATCCGGTCGGGCACGGGCGGCGCGGCGGCAACCGCCACCCAAGCTTTGCCGGGTTTCAAGAAAATCCAGCCGCAGGTGTTTGCCGGTTTGTACCCGACGGAAGCCAGCGAGTACGACTCGCTGCGCGACGCGCTGGAAAAACTCAAGCTCAACGATGCGTCACTGCACTACGAGCCCGAAGTCAGCCAGGCGCTGGGCTTTGGCTTTCGCTGCGGTTTCCTCGGCTTGCTGCACATGGAGATCGTCCAGCAGCGGCTGGAGCGCGAGTTTGACCAGGACCTGATCACCACCGCGCCCAGCGTGGTGTATGAGGTGCTGCAGTCTGACGGCACGGTCATCAAGGTCGAAAACCCGTCGAAGATTCCGGACGGGGGCAAGGTCAACGAAATCCGCGAGCCCATCGTCACCGTGCACCTTTATATGCCGCAGGACTATGTGGGCGCCGTCATGACGCTGGCCAACCTCAAGCGCGGCGTGCAGCTCAACATGGCCTACCACGGCAAGCAGGTCATGTTGACCTACGAAATGCCGCTGGGCGAAATCGTGCTGGACTTCTTCGACAAGCTCAAGTCGGTCTCGCGCGGCTACGCGTCCATGGACTACGAGTTCAAGGAGTTCCGGGTGTCGGACGTGGTCAAGGTGGACATCCTGCTCAATGGCGAGAAGGTCGATGCGCTGTCCATCATCGTTCACCGCAGCCAGTCGGCCTACCGGGGCCGGGCCGTGGTGGGCAAGATGCGCGAGATCATCTCCCGCCAGCAGTTTGACGTGGCCATCCAGGCGGCCATTGGGGCCAACATTATTGCGCGTGAGACAATCAAGGCGCTTCGCAAGAACGTGATTGCCAAGTGTTACGGCGGCGATATTTCCCGCAAGCGCAAGCTCCTCGACAAACAAAAAGCGGGTAAGAAACGCATGAAACAAATCGGTTCGGTTGAAGTGCCCCAGGAAGCCTTTCTGGCCATCTTGCAGGTAGAAGAATAATGCTGGGTTTTATGAGTTCGCTCACCGCTCTGGTGCTGGCCGTGTTTGTCGGCTACGGCGGCGCCTGGTACTTCGGCATGGTGGAGGGCAATTTCTCGCTGCTGCTGTTTCTGGCCACAGTGGTCACCGGCCTGTACTGGCTGGCCGAGAAGTTCTACTTCTGGCCGCAACGCCGGCTGGCCGCCGCCAGCCTGGAGGCGCAAGCCGCAAAGCGCCGGGCAGACCTTGCTGCCCAGGGCATCAGCCAGGTGGACAACAACACGGCAGAAGCCCACGCCCGGCTGCTCATGCAACCTTGGTGGCTGGACTGGACGGCGGGCCTGTTTCCGGTGATCGTGGTGGTGTTCCTGCTGCGCTCCTTTCTTTTCGAACCTTTCAAGATTCCGTCCGGCTCCATGATCCCGACCTTGCTGGTCGGTGACCTGATCCTGGTCAATAAATTCCATTACGGCGTGCGCCTGCCGGTCATCAACCTCAAGGTACTGGACAACAACAGCCCTCAGCGCGGTGATGTGATGGTGTTTCGCTACCCGCCCAAACCCAGCCTGGACTACATCAAGCGGGTGGTGGGTGTGCCCGGCGACGAAGTGGCCTATCTGAACAAAAACGTCACGGTCAATGGCAAGCCGTTGCCCAAGGTGGCGCTGGCCGACTTTTTTGACGAAGACGCGCTGCGTTACGCCAAGCAGTTCCAGGAAACCAATGGCAGCAAGACCTATCGCCTGCTCAATGACGCAGACCGACCGGCCTTCATCGCCGGGGCAGAAGACTTCCCTTATCGGCAAAATTGCCGTTACAGTAGCGAGGGCGTGGTTTGCAAGGTGCCTCAGGGGCATTACTTCATGATGGGTGACAACCGCGACAATTCGCTGGATTCGCGTTATTGGGGCTTTGTCCCCGAAAAGAACATTGTGGGCAAAGCCTTTTTTGTGTGGATGAATTTTGGTAGTCTCAAGCGGATTGGCAAAATTGACTGAGTACCTACGCGTCGCCCAGGTGCCATCTGCGGCTCAGGCAGGTCACCGTATAAAAACCGGCAACACTGGAGTGGAGAAACACATGAACAATCGGCAACGTGGCATTTCCTTCATCGGGGTTCTGTTTGTGGTCGGCGTGCTGGCTTTCGCTGGTGTGATCGCGGCCCAGGCTATCCCCACGGTGGTTGAGTTCCAGGCCATCACCAAGGCCGCCACCAAGGCCAAAGAAGGTGCTTCCGTGGCAGACGTCAGGACCATTTTCGACAAGGCTGCCCAGATTGATGACATCAAGTCCGTCACCGGCAAGGACCTGGTCATCAGCAAGGAAGGCGACAAAACTGTTGTCAGTTTTGCCTACGACAAAGAAATCTCCATCGCAGGGCCGGCTTTCCTGCTGATCAAGTACGCAGGCCGATCCAAGTAAGTGCGTGCCGGTGCCCCGCTAAGCTCTGACCTCCTGGCGCTGCAAAAGCGTCTGGACCACGAATTTTCCAATCCCCGTCTGCTGCAGCAGGCCTTGACCCACCGCAGCTTTTCGGCGGACCACAACGAACGCGTCGAATTCCTGGGCGACTCTGTGCTCAATCTGGCGGTCGCGGGCCTGCTGTATGAGCGGCTCAGCGAGTTGCCCGAAGGCGATTTGTCGCGGGTGCGTGCCAACCTGGTCAAGCAGGAGACGTTGCACCAGTTGGCTGTCCAGCTGGGTCTGCCCTCACTGATCAGGCTGGGCGAGGGTGAGGCCAAATCCGGCGGGCAGAAGCGGCCTTCCATCCTGGCCGATGCGCTGGAGGCGGTCATTGGGGCGGTTTATCTTGACGCGGGTTTTGAAAAGGCGGCCCAACTGGTGCGCAGCCTGTTCAAGGATGTGGAGATCAACCCCCATATGCAGGCCATCGGCAAGGACCCGAAAACCGAGTTGCAGGAATGGCTGCAGGGCCGCAAAATGAATTTGCCGATTTACCGCGTTGTCGGTACCCTGGGCGCGGCCCACAAGCAGACCTTCGATGTGGAATGCGAAATCAGCGAATACGGGCGCGCCGAACGCGGCATAGGCGGCTCGCGGCGCGCCGGCGAGCAGGCGGCCGCAACGGCCATGCTGGCCTACGTGAAAACGCTGGCGTGAAGAACCCCCCGGTGGCTGCAGCTGCAGCCGCCAACAGACACCCGAGCACCATGACCCCAGGCAAAAAAACCTCCAAAAAACCGGCGCGCCCGGTGGCACCCGCCGAGACGACCCCGGCCGACACCGGGGGCGCAGAGCTGCCCGCGCAGGATGAGGCGCTGGAGGCCATGCTGGCCAAGGCCATGACCTCCCGGGCCAACAACGCGCCGCCGGCCGAGGGCCAGCGCTGCGGGCTGATCGCCATTGTCGGTAAGCCCAACGTAGGCAAATCGACCCTGCTCAACGCACTCGTCGGGCAAAAAATCAGCATCACCTCGCGCAAGGCCCAGACCACGCGGCACCGCATCACCGGCATGCGCACGGTCGGTGTCACCCAATATGTGTTTGTGGATACCCCCGGTTTCCAGACGAGGCATGGCAATGCCCTGAACCGCTCGCTCAACAAAACGGTGGTCGGCGCCGTCAACGATGTGGACCTGATCGTGTTTGTCGTCGAGGCCGGCCAGTTCAACCAGGCCGATGCCAAGGTGCTGTCGCTGCTGCCGGCCGGCACCCCGGCCATTTTGCTGGCCAACAAGTTTGACCTGATTCACCGCCGCGCCGAGATAGCGCCCTGGCTCAAGGAGATGCAGGAGCGCCACGCCTTCGCCGAGTTCGTGCCCATGTCGGCCAACAACGCCAGGGATGTCGAGCGGCTGTTTGGCATCTGCGACAAATACCTGCCCGAGCAACCCTGGATGTACGGTGCCGACGAGCTGACCGACCGCAGCGAACGCTTCATGGCCGCCGAGATCGTCCGCGAAAAGCTGTTTCGCCTGACCGGCGACGAGCTGCCTTACACCTCAACCGTGATCATCGACAAGTTCGAGCAAGAAGGCGAGCTGCGCCGGATCGCCGCCACCATCGTGGTCGAGCGCGACGGCCACAAGGGCATGATCATTGGCGAGAAGGGCGAAAAGCTCAAGCGCATTGGCACCGAGGCCAGGCATGAGCTGGAAGCGCTCACAGGCGGCAAGGTGTTCCTGGAGATCTGGGTCAAGGTGCGCTCCGGCTGGGCTGATGACGAGGCGAGAGTTAAAACTTTTGGATATGAATAGCCCCCACGGTCGCTCACTGCGTGTAGCTCCCTGCCCCCCGAGGGGGCCGCTGCGCCTGCGGCCCGGCGAAGCCGGTTCCGCGGCCCCGGCTGGCCTTTGACCGTTCCAGCTGCAATCAGCTGCTGAGTTTTTCCGCCGGACACATCTACCTTTGGCTACCAAACGCATTTCCGACGAGCCGGCATATGTGCTGCACCGCTACGACTGGAGCGAGTCCAGCCTGATCCTGGAGGTTTTTACCCGCACGTATGGGCGCATTGCGCTGGTGGCGCGGGGTGCCAAAAAGCCGAGCTCCAATTTCCGGCCCATCTTGCTGCCGCTGCAGCCGCTGCATATTGCCTTTGGCGGTGACGCTGAAATCCGCATGTTGCGTGGTGCCGAGTGGCAGGGCGGCCATGTCATGCCGACCGGCGACGCCTTGCTGTCGGGGTACTACCTCAATGAGCTTTTGATGCGCCTGCTGGCGCGCGACGACCCGCACCCGGTGCTGTTCGACGCCTATGCCGCGACCGTGCAACTGCTGGCCAGCCAGAGCGCCGACACCCTGCAGGTGGCCTTGCGCGCCTTCGAGCTGCGCCTGCTGCGTGACATTGGCCTGCTGCCGACGCTGGACGCGCAGACCGCCACCCTGGCGCCCTTGCAGGCGCAGACCCGCTACGTGCTGGTGGCCGAATCAGGCCTGCGCGAGGCACATGCCGACGACCGCGCCAGCCTGCAGGGCCAGCAGTGGCTGCAACTGCAGCACACACTGGCCGACGACGCGCCGTTTACCGACACCGTGCAGGCCTGCGTCAACCATTTGCCCGAGCTCAAAATCCAGCTGCGTGCGCTGCTGCACTACCATTGCGACGTGAAGGTTCTCAAAACCCGGCAGATGATGATGGACCTGCAGGCTTTCTAATGGATCAACTCCCCCCATGACACCCGTACGCGCCCCGGCCCTCCGCCACCCCACCGCCCTGTCGGTCAACGTCAACAAGGTCGCCTTGCTGCGCAACACGCGCCATCTCGGCATTCCCGATGTGTTGCGCGCGGCGCAGGTGTGCCTGGAGGCCGGCGCGAGCGGCATCACCGTGCATCCGCGCCCCGATGAGCGGCATATCCGCAGCGATGACGTCTACGAGCTGGCGGCTTTGATGAAAGACTGGCCGGACCGCGAGTTCAATGTCGAGGGCAACCCGTTGCAAAACCTCATGGAGTTCGTGCGCAACCTGTCGGCGCGCGGCCTGCCGCTGCACCAGTGCACCTTTGTGCCCGACAGCGAAAGCCAGTTCACCAGCGACCATGGCTGGAGCTTCCCGCAGCATGCAGAGCAATTGAAGCCCCTGATTGAAGAAGTCCACAGTCGCGGCGTGCGTGTCAGCCTGTTCATGGACCCGCTGCCCGAAGCCATGGCCGCCGCCAAAGAGGTCGGTGCCGACCGGGTGGAGTTTTATACCGAGACCTACGCCCGGGCCTGGGGCACGCCCGAAAAAGACAAGGTATTGAGCCAGTTTGCCCAAGCGGGGCGGGCGGCAGCAGCTATTAATTTAGGAGTGAACGCCGGCCACGACCTGAACCGCGACAACCTCACGGAGTTTCTTCATGCCGTGCCCGGCGTGCGCGAAGTCTCGATTGGCCACGCGCTGATTGCCGACGCACTGGAGCTGGGCTACAGCGCGACGGTCAAGGACTACCTGCGTTGCATCGATCAAGCATTCCCCACGGCATGACACCCATGCCACTGAACCTGCTTTTTACAAACCAGGGCCACGGGTCCGGCTTTGCCGGCCTGCAGGCGCAGCGGCCCCCCCGGGGGGCAGGGAGCCACGCGAAGCGAGCGACGGTGGGGGCTCTTCATACCAGCCAGGGCCGCGGGTCCGGCTTTGCCGGCCCGCAGGCGCAGCGGCCCCCCCGGGGGGCAGGGAGCCACGCGAAGCGAGCGACGGTGGGGGCTCTTCACACCAGCCAGGGCCGCGGGTCCGGCTTTGCCGGCCCGCAGGCGCAGCGGCCCCCCCGGGGGGCAGGGAGCCACGCGAAGCGAGCGACGGTGGGGGCTCGGCAC
>Ga0335394_10010409_pt1 | contig 10475 bp, 10 predicted proteins | sample MAT03_FD_205741 | JGI IMG/M metagenome (GOLD analysis project Ga0335394, IMG submission 205741) | Freshwater microbial communities from Lake Fryxell liftoff mats and glacier meltwater in Antarctica - MAT-03 (spades assembly) (version 2) ...
GATCGCCAGCTGCCGCTGCTGCAAGGCCTGGATTTGCGCCCACTGGCGCCCGACGGCCAGCGCAGCAGCTACCGGGCCGGCGCCTTGCGGGCCCAGCCCGATGCGGTGCTGGTGCATGGCAACGGCCTGCTGTGCCTGAGCCACAAGGGCAATGACGGCCGCTTTCTGGCACCCGCGCGCTGGCAACAGCATTGGCGTGTTGACACCATGCTGCAAAACATCGCTTGTGCGATGGCGGTGGCGGGTGACCGCCAGCTGCCGGTAGCGGCGCTGTGGCGTGGCACCAATGTGCTGTGCCAGTTTGACCCCAGCCCGCCAGTGTTGGAGTGCCTGGCCAGCCATATCGGCGCGGCGCGTGACTACTGGCGCGAGCCCGAGGTGGTCAGCCCGGCGCAACTGGCCAATTTCTGCGAGCCGCGGCTGCGCTTGCTGCCGGGATTGATTCCGGTTGGGGCCGTTGCCAGCGCCTGATTGATCGCCCAGCCTTCGGTGGCTGATTCATGGCTCAGCCAGCGGCTGGCGCCGACCACCAGGCCGCGCTGGCTGGCACGCTGAAGCAACTGCTCGCAATCGGCGGCGCTGAGCCAGGTGGCCAGGCGCTGCCAGCGGCGGTTGACCAGCGTATCGCCCCAGCTGTCCTCCATCGCCTGGCGCAGCTGCAGCGGCGTGGCCGTGGCAGTGACCGCCAGCCGGCGCGCCAGCAGCGTGTGCATGAAGATCTGGAAGGCCTGGCGCGCCTCGCTGCCGGGCATCAGCGCGGCCAGGCCGAGCAGGCGCCGGGCGTAGCCGGCCTGACTGAATTGCAGCGTCAGCATCACCTGCAAGGCTTGCACCGGGTTGATGACACGCACCCGGTTGGGCGGCAACACACGCAGCGGCAGCAGCGCGGCCTGGGCATGTGGCAGCGGTGTGGCAAAGCTGGCCAGCACCGCCAGCCGCAGCCAGGCGGCGGCGTCCAGGCCGGCGGGCGTGGCTGGCACACCGCCGATCTCGGCCTGGGCCTGGGCCGGGGCTTGAGCCGGGGCTTGAGCCATTTCCTCAGCGCGCGTCATCGCGGCCTGCCAGTGGTCACCGCCGTCGCCCTGCGACCAGGCCAACGCTACCTGGCGGCTGATCACCGCCAGGTTGCCCGCAGCATAGGCGGCAGCCGGATTGAGGCGGCAGACCGTGGCATCGCTGTGCTGTGCGGCGCTCAGCGTCAGCGGCTGGCGGCTGACCGGGCACTGCGCAACATCGATGCGCGCCAGAAAGCTGGGGTTGACCTGCACCTCCTCGAACACCTCGCCTTGCTGCCAGGCCTGCAGGCGCAGCGCCAGCCATTGGCGCACCGCAGCGGTGGCGCGCAACTGGCGGGCACCAAAGGCGGTGCGGCCGGCGCTCCAGCCCTGGCCCACCGGGTTGCTGGCGTCAAGATGGCGCAGCGGCGGCGTGATGCGGTGGTGGGCATGGTCCCAGCCAATCTGGAAGCCAGTGCGGTCCAAACCGTCGGCGGCGCACGCGCCTGGCACCACCGCGCGTCGGCGCTCAGTCAGGCCCGACGGGGCCAGGGCATCGGTGGGGCTGAATTCGAAAGTGGCTTGGGCCATCGGGTGCTCCTTGGATCGGCGCCAGGACATCCCGGCAAATCCAGTCTCGGCGCTGACTGGCTCAAATGATGAGCCAGAAAAAAAAGAGTGAAAAAAGTCGGTCATCGCATCGCTGGCTCAGGATTCGAGCCAGTGCCGTGGCAGACTGCCGGGCCACCTCTACCGCCGCAGCGCAGGCCATCACCATGAGCAAGACCGCCCGCCTGTACAAGATCGAGCTGCTGATCCGCCACCGCGGCTGCGTCAGCTTTGCCGCGCTGCTGGAGGCGCTGGAGGTATCGCCGGCCACGCTCAAGCGCGACCTCGAGTACCTGCGCGACCAATTGGGCGCGCCGATCGAGTACGACCGCCACGGCAACGGCTACCGCTTTGCCGACAGCGCAGCGGGCGCGCTGGCCAGGCCGGGCGACAAACACCAGTTGCCGGGGCTGTGGTTCAGCGAGCGCGAGCTGTATTCCTTGCTGATGGCGCACCAGCTGCTGGCCGGGCTGGACGCCGACGGCACGCTCAGCCGCCACCTGCAGCCGCTGCTTGACCGCATCCACGGCCTGCTGGGGCCGGCCGGCGAGAGCGACGGCCGGGCGCTGATGAAGCGGGTGAAGATCGTCAGCGCGCTGCGCCGGCCAGTGCCGCCCGAATGCTTTGAGCGCATGGGCGAAGCCTTGATGCGCCGCCGCCGCCTGCACCTGCGCTACCTGACACGGGCGCGTGGCGAAGTGGGGGAGCGCGAGGTCTCGCCACAGCGCCTGGTGCACTACAAGAACACCTGGTACCTGGACGGCTGGTGCCACAGCCGTGAGCGCCTGCTGCGCTTTGCGCTCGATGCCGTGCAGGCGGCGCAGGTGCTGGAGACCAAGGCACGTGATCTGCCGATGCGCCAGGTGCAGGCCGAGATGGACAGCGGTTACGGCATCTTTGCCGGCGGTGTGCGTCAGGACGCGGTGCTGCTGTTCAGCCCGCAGGCCGCGCCCTGGATCAGCCGCGAAGAGTGGCATCCGGCGCAGCAGGGCCGCATGCTGGACGATGGCAGCTGGCAGCTGACGCTGCCCTATGTGGACGAGACCGAACTGGTGATGGATTTATTGCGCCAGGGTGAGCAGGTGCGGGTGTTGGCGCCGGCCAGCCTGCGTGAGGCGGTGCAGCGCCGGCTGACGGCGGCGCTGGCGGTTTACGCCTGAGTTGCTGCGGGCAGCTTCGGATTCAGGGCACCTCGTGCCCGGTCGCCGCAGTCCAGATCCGCCACCACTGCTGGGCATCCAGCCGCAAGTCCTGCGCCGCCAGCGCGTCGCGCGCCACCTCGATGCGGCGCGAGCCCAGGATGGGCAGCGGCTGGCTGGGGTGGCGTTGCACCCAGGCGATGACCAGCGTGGTGGTGCTCACGCCCAGTTCGGCGGCCATCACCTCCAGCGTCTGGCGCACGCGCTGCGCGCGCGGGTCGTCCGAGGTGAACAGCCGGCCGCCAGCCAAGGGTGACCAGATCATCGGCCGCAGCCCCAGATCCTGGCACTGGTCGAGCACACCGTCGTGCAGTGCGTTGGTGCACAGCGGCGACAACTCGATCTGGTGAGTAGCCAGCGCGATGCGCCGGTGCAACGGCGCCAGTTGCTGCGGCGTGAAGTTGCTGACGCCGAAGCAGCGCACCTTGCCCTCACGGCGCAGCGCCTCGAAGGTGTCGGCCAGTTCGTCGAAGTCCATCAGCGCGTCGGGCCGGTGGATCAGCAGCAGATCGAGGTGGTCGGTGCGCAGCGCTTGCAGCGATTGGTCCACCGACGCCCGCACATGGGCGGCCGAGGTGTCGTAATGCTTGACCTGCGTTTGCCTGGGGAATCCGGGGCGGGCCGGCGTCACCAACTGGATGCCGCACTTGCTGACCAGTTGCATGCGCGCGCGCAGTGCCGGCCGCAGCGCCAGCGCCTCGCCGAACAGCGCTTCGACGCTGTAGCCGCCGTAGATGTCGGCATGGTCGAAGCTGGTGACGCCGAGGTCGAGGTTGCCTTCGATCCAGGCCAGGCGTTGTTGCGGTGTCCAGCCCCATTCGGCCAGCCGCCAGGCGCCGACCACAACCGTCGACAGCCCCGCCGGGTTCCTGTGAGCCCCTCGCCCGATGGGTACCTCGGGTGATCCCCCAAGGGAATGCGGGCCGGCTTGGGAACGGCTCGGCGCTCGGCCCGCGCCCGGCACATCACGGCCGTCGAGGCTCATGCTTTTGGTGCCTTGGGCACACGCCCCATCAGGAAGAACTCGTCATTCGGCCGCATGCCGCTCAGATTGGCCATGCGGTTGCTCAGGCCGAAGAAGGCGGTGATGGCGCCGATGTCCCAGATGTCCTCGTCGTCAAAGCCATGGGCGCGCAGCGCGGCGAAATCGGCTTCTTCAAGCTCGGCGGCGCGCTCGCAGACCTTCATCGCGAAATCCAGCATCGCCCGCTGGCGCGGCGTGATGTCGGCCTTGCGGTAGTTGGTGGCCAACTGGTCGGCGATCAGCGGCTTTTTCTCGTAAACGCGCAGGATCGCACCATGCGCCACCACGCAGTACAGGCACTGGTTGGCCGCCGAGGTGACGACGATGATCATCTCGCGCTCACCCTTGCTCAGCGTGCCCGTGTCCTTGATCAGCAGCGCGTCGTGGTAGGCCATGAAGGCGCGCCATTCGGCAGGGCGGTGGGCCAGCACCAGAAACACGTTGGGCACGAAGCCGGCCTTTTCCTGCACCCCGAGGATGCGCTCGCGCAGGTCATCGGGCAGGTCTTTGAGTTCGGGCACGGGGTAGCGGCTGATCGGGGGGCTGCTGGTGGGGTTGGAGCTTGTCATGCGGATCCTGGCTTTCTGGCAAAAGGGCGGTCTCAACCCGTCGGGGTAGCGCCAGCATAGCGGCAGGCCGGCTGTGCATCACATGCCTGGCGCAACAACGCATCCGATGCAGACCGTAGACAAAAGCGAGGCCGTTATAAATCCTATTCATTATTCCTATGGATCGTTCCCATGGAAATCGTTAACGTCAGTGGCCTCAAGAACAACCCCACCGAAGCCCTGCGCAAATCGCAAGGCGATCTGGTCGTGGTGATGAACCGTGACCGGCCTGATGCACTGATGGTGGGCCTGGCGGCCACCGGCGCGATGGACTTGGCGGGGGTGCGCGCAGCGCTGGCCACCGCGCTGTTCCGTGATGGCCACCTGGCGTTGGCGCGCGCTGCACGGGTGGCGCAGATGCCCACAGCCAGCTTCATGGCCCATGTCTCGCGCTTGGGCATACCGGTGGTGCAGATGACGGCGGCCGAAGCCACGCGCGACATGGACACGCTGGACCAGTGGCTCGCCTCGTCCTGAGCGACGCCAGCCCGTTGATCGGGCTGGCCATCGTGCAAGGCCTGAGTTGGTTGGCGCCGCTGTTTGGCGAGGTCTGGCTGCCGCCGCAGGTGCGCGACGAGGTTCTTGCGGGCCGGGTGGCGCGCGGAGAAGACGACATTCGCGCAGCGCTGGCCTGCGGCTGGCTGCGGGTATGGGATGGCGCCGTGCCCGATCTGCCGCTACCCGACCTGGACGAGGGTGAAACCGCCTGCATCCGCATTGCGCTGGCGTACCAGGGTACGGCCGGCAACCAGGCCTTGCTGCTGATAGACGAGCGTGCCGGGCGTGCGGTTGCCACCGAGCAGGGCCTGCGCATGGCGGGCACGGCCGCGGTGATCGGCATGGCCAGGGCCAAGGGCTTGATCCCCAGCGCGCGCCAGGTGTTCAAAACCTTGCACCGCTCGGACTTGCGCATTTCAGCGGAGGTGATCCGCACGGTGCTGACGCGGGTGGGTGAGGGTTAGCTGCGAAACTGCATCGCATGCAGCCGCGCGTACAGCCCGCCCTGCGCCAGCAAGGCGGCATGCGGGCCTGATTCAACAACACGGCCGGCGTCCATCACCACGATGCGGTCGGCATGCTCGATGGTCGACAGCCGGTGGGCGATCATCAGCGTGGTGCGGCCGCGCATCAGCGCTTCCAGCGCGGTCTGCACCGCGCGCTCGCTCTCGCTGTCGAGCGCCGAGGTGGCCTCGTCGAGGATCAGGATCGGCGCGTCCTTGTACAGCGCGCGGGCAATCGCCAGGCGCTGGCGCTGGCCGCCCGAGAGCTGGCTGCCGTTGTGGCCGATCACCGTGTTCACGCCCTGCGGCAGGCTGTCGACAAAGTCCAATAGGTTGGCGCCGGCCAGCGCGCTGCGCACACGTGCCGCATCCGCCGGCGCGTCGGGCGTGGCGCCCAGCGCCACGTTGGCGGCGATGCTGTCGTTGAACATCACCACGTCCTGGCTGACCAGCGCAAACTGCTGGCGCAGCGCGTCGATCTGCCAGTCGCCCAGCGGCACCTCGTCGAGCGTGATCAGGCCGGCATTGGGCGTGACGAAGCGCGGCAACAGGTTGATCAGTGACGACTTGCCGGCGCCCGACGGGCCGACCAGGGCCACCGTCTCGCCGGCGGCAATGTGCAGCGTCAGGCCGTTGAGCGCCGGCGCCTGGTCTTCGGCGTACTGCAGCACCACGTCCTGCAACCCCAGCCGGCCCTGGGCGCGGCCGGTCTGGCCGCCGTCACCAGCAGCAGTTTGGTGCGCGCCGCCGATTTCAGCCGGGCTGTTGTCGAGCAGCGCCAGCCCGCGTTCGATCGCCGCCAGGCCGCGGGTGATCGGCGCCATCACATCCGACAAGTGCTTGACCGGCGCCACCAGCATCAGCATCGCGGTGATGAAGGCGACAAAGCCGCCCACCGTGCCGTCGCCGCCCCTGCTTTGCCACAGCGCCACCACGATCACCGCCGACAGCGCCACTGCGGTGAACAACTGGGTCAGCGGCGTCATCACGCCGCTGGACGCCACCACCTTCAGCAGCACCTGGCGCAAGGTGTTGGCCAGCCGGTCGAAGCGCCGCGCCTGGGCGTTGGCGGCGCCGTGCAGCCGCACGATGCGCCAGGCCAGCACGTTTTCTTCCACCACATAGGCCAGCGCGTCGGTGGCGTCCTGGCCTTCGCGGGCCAGCCGGTGCAGCCGCTTGCCCACGGTGCGCATCAGCCAGGCCACCGCCGGGAACAGCACGCCGACAAACAGCGTGAGCTGCCAGTTCAGCCAGAACAGGTAGACCAGCAGCGCCAGCAGGGTCAGCGAATCCTTGAGCAGCGTGAGCACCGAATTGACCAGTTGCAGTGCGCCGCTTTGCACTTCGTAGACCAGGGTGTTGGTCAGGCTGCTGGCCGAGTGCTGGGCAAACATTGCCGGCTGCGCGGTGAGGATGCGCTGGAACAGCGTCTCGCGCAGGTCTTGCACGCCGCGATGCGCAGCCCAGGACAGCGCGTACTGGGCGATGAAGCCGGCCGCGCCGCGCAGCGCAAAGATGCCGACGATGGCCACCGGCACCGCCCACAGCGGCAGCCGGCCGGCGGTGAAACCCTGGTCGAGCAGCGGTTTCATCAGCGCGGGGATCAGCGGCTCGGTCAGCGCGCCGATCAGCGAGGCCACAAACGCCACCACCACCGCCACCCGGCTGTGGCGGAAGTAGGGCGTGATGCGGGCAAAGCGTTGCAGCAGGGTGGGCATGGCCGGGGGCGTGCCGGGCGGGGTGCCGGCCGAATGGTGATTATCCGGTGCCGTCTTGCCGCCCCCCGGATCGGCCTGCGGTGGCTGGCCGGCAGGCTCCTAGCCGGGCGGGCCGGCGTGACAGGGCACTTGCCCAAAAGCTTGCCGTGAATCTTGCTCAAAAGACTGTATGAACGTACAGTCTACGTGTGAACCTGTCGCTGCCCCTTTTTGCTGCCGAGCTTGCTGCCGAGGTCGATGCCGCACCTTCGGCCCCGCCTGCGCCTGCTGCGCCGGCCGGGGTGGCGTCTCGACCGGCCGGCGCCGTGAGCCCCGACCTGGCGCTGCACCCCGCCGTCTGGCGGGCCAGCCAGATCGGCAGCGGCACCCTGCGCACCAGTGCCAGCGGTTTTGCCGCACTCGATGCTCAGCTGCCCGGCGGCGGCTGGCCGCATGGCGTGCTCACCGAACTGCTGCTGCCGCAGCCCGGCATCGGCGAGTTGCGGCTGCTCGCGCCCGCGCTGGCGGCGCTGGGTGGGGGGGCGGGCGGTGGTGCGGGCGGTGGTGCGGGCGGTGGTGCGGCCGGCAGTGAGCCCTGCGTGATGCTGTTCGATCCGCCGGCCTCGCTCAGTGCCTGGGCGCTGGCGCAGTGCGGCCTGAGCACTCGGCACTGGCTGGTGGTGCAGGCCCGCGCCGGTCAGGGCCGGGGTGGCGCGGCCGGGCCGCAGCCCCTGGTCTGGCGGCCCAACAACGCACCCGACACCGCACCCAACATCGCACCCGCGCCCGGCCTGCCACGCGGCGCCAACCGGCTGGCGCCGCTGCTGCCGGCGGCCGATCTGCTGTGGGCGCTGGAGCAAACCCTCAAGAGCGGCCATGTCGGCGCGGTGCTGGCCTGGCTGCCGGTCAACCTGCGCGCCGATGCGTTGCGCCGGCTGCAACTGGCGGCGCAGGCGCAGGCCGGGCCGGTGTTTCTGTTTCGCGATGCGCTGGCGCGCAGCCGGCCCAGCGCGGCGCCGCTGCGCCTGCTGCTGCAGCCGGCGGGTGTGGATGGCCTGTCGCTGCGCCTGCTCAAACGCCGCGGCCCGCTGCTGGCCCAGCCGCTGCGCTTGCAGCTGCCGCCGGTGCTGGCTCCGCAGCAGCAGGCTGCGGCCGAGGCGCGCCAGCGGGCGCGTGAGCAACTGCAGCGCTTGGGGCCGGCGGCGGGCCTGGCTGCGGCAGACAGCGCGGGCGGGCAAGCCGATCCAGCCGGTCGTCAGGCCGACCCTGCCGATCCCGCCGCCCAGCGCCTGCGCTGAGCGCGGCGCTGCGCCGGTCCGCCACCCATCCGCCACCCATCCACCACCCATCCACCATCAGCATGCTCTGGTTGGCCTTGCACCTGCCGGCCTTGTCGCTCGAGGCCTGGTCAGCCACGCGCTGCGCCGAGTGGGCCGGCCGGCCCGGCGTGCTGCTGCATGAGCACCAGGTGGTCCATGCCGACGCGGCCGCGCTGGCCCGCGGTGTGCGTCCGGGCATGAAGCGCGCCACCGCGTTGGCGCTGGCGCCCGATCTGCTGCAAGGCAGCGCCGATGCCCGGCGCGATGCCCAGGCACTGCGTGCGGTAGCCCATGTGGCGCTGGGTTTCAGCCCGTCGGTGGCCTGGCTGCCGCCGGGCACGCCCGGCGTGGCACCGGCGCTGGTCGGCGTGCGGCTTGAGGTGTTGTCCTGCCTGCGCTATTTTGGCGGCCTGCCGGCGCTGCTGGCGCGGCTGCAGCAGGCGCTGGCGCCGCTGGGCCACCAGGTGCGCTTGGCCAGCGCGCCCACCGCGCTGGGCGCGGCGCTGCTGGCGGCCTGGCGCGACGATCTGGCGCTGGGCCCGCACAGTCAGCAGCCTCAGGCGCCTCAACCGCTTCAACCGCCTCAACCACTTCAGGCGCTGCAAACGCTGCTCGACGGCCTGCCACTGGGCCTGCTGGCCGCCGAGCAGGCCGCCGCGCTGGCCGGCATGGGCCTGCACCGCCTGGCCGACCTGCGCCAATTGCCACGCGACGGCCTGGCGCGGCGCTTCGGCCCGGCGCTGCTGGCGGCCATCGACCAGGCCCGCGGCGAGGCGCCTGAGGTCTACCGCTGGCTGACGCTGCCGCCCCGTTTTGCCAGCCGCCTCGAGCTGATGGCCCGCGCCGATACCAACGCCCAGGTGCTGGCCGGCGCGCGGCTGCTGCTGGTGCGGCTGCTGGCTTGGGCCGGGGCGCGGCAGTCACGCATCGCCCGCTTCACGCTGGTGATGCACCATGAGCCGCGCCACCGCCACGACAGCAACAGCCCGACCGAAACGCCGCTGCTGATCGCGCCGGCGCAGCCGGCGGCCGATATCGAGCACCTGCACAGCCTGCTGGCCGAGCGCCTGGGCCGCTTGCCGCTGCCGGCGCCGGCACTTGAGCTCAGCCTGCGCTGCGAGCACCTGGTGGTAGCCGCCGCGCCCAACGGCGAGCTGTTCGCCAGCCCCGGCAGCCAGCGCGAGGGCCTGGCCCGGCTGGTCGAGCGCCTGCAGGCCCGGCTGGGGCACGATCAGGTGCAGCGGCTGGTGGCGGTGGCCGACCACCGCCCCGAACACGCCACCCGCTGGCTGGCGGCCGACCCGGCGCGGCTGGGCCAGGCCGCACCCGGCACCGACGAGGCCCTGGCCGGCGCCCGGCTGCTGGGGCCGCAACCGCTGTGGCTGCTGCCACAGGCGCAGCCGCTGGCCGAGCGCGCGCAGTTGCCGCTGCACGAAGGCCGAGCGCTGCACCTGCTGGCCGGCCCCGAGCGGCTGGAGTCGGGCTGGTGGGATGCTTGCGGCCCGGCGGTGCGCGACTATTTCATCGCCCAGGCCGCCAGCGGCGCGCTGCTGTGGATCTACCGTCACCGGCTGGCCATCGACGAGCCCGGCTCGGGCTGGTTCCTGCACGGTCTTTTTGCGTGAGAGCATGCGCCTTACCGCCGCCACAAGGACCACCGCCATGGGCCGCTTTGTCATCACCAGCTTCCGACCCAAACCCGGCCAGCAACAGGCCTTGCTGGCCGTGATCGACCGGCATTGGCGCTTGCTGCAGGCCGAAGAACTGGTCACCGAGCGCCCGCGCTACGCCATGCAGGCGGCCGACGGCACGGTGCTGGAAATCTTTGAATGGCGCTCCGCGCAGGCCGTGGCGGCGGCCCACCAGCACCCCCTGGTGCAGGCGCTGTGGGCTGAGTTCGACAGTGTCTGCGACTACCTCCCGCTGGCCGCGCTGGCCGAGGCCCAGCAGCCGTTTGCCGAGTTCACCCCGCTGGACAGCTGAGACGCTGCGCGCGCTCAATACAGCCGGACCGCCATGTCGA
>Ga0335394_10010414_pt1 | contig 10472 bp, 8 predicted proteins | sample MAT03_FD_205741 | JGI IMG/M metagenome (GOLD analysis project Ga0335394, IMG submission 205741) | Freshwater microbial communities from Lake Fryxell liftoff mats and glacier meltwater in Antarctica - MAT-03 (spades assembly) (version 2) ...
TCGTCGGCGCGCTCGTCCAACAAACAACGCAGCGTAGTCAGGGCCTCATCCACGACGCGGGCATGCTACGCCCGCCCGCGACGACTGGACAAGGCTCCGTGATATGCCGTGCCAGCGCCGCTAAAATGCCGATTCCGGCACTTCCATGAGTTCGAGGGTGCTCTGCTCGGCGAGCTTGCGGGCCAGCGTGACGCCCGGCAGCACGTTACGCGCGTAGAACCGCACCGCCGCGAGCTTGCCGTCATAGAAGGCGCGCTCGCTGTCACGGGCCGTCTCGCGGGCGGCGGCGGCGACCTTGGCCTGACGCACCAGCAACCACCCGATCACGACCTCGGCGGTGGCGAACAGCACGCGGTTGCCCTGGAGGCCGACGTGATACAGCGACTCACCGAGCTTGCCGAGCATCGCCGCGTACATGCCCTGCAGGTCCGCGAGCGCCCGCGACAGCGCGGCGTGCTCGACGGCCAAGGGACCCTGCGCGTCGACCTCGCCGAGCGTGCTCATCACCCGACCCATGAGCCCACGCAGGGTCTCGCCGCCGTCGCGCGCCACCTTGCGAAAGAACAGGTCGAGCGCCTGGATGTGGGTGGTGCCCTCGTACAGCGTGTCGATCTTCTGGTCGCGGATGTACTGCTCGATCGGGTAGTCCTGCACGTAACCCGAGCCGCCGTAGCACTGCAGCGACGTCGCCAGCAGCTCGTATACTTTCTCCGAGCAGTAGCCCTTCACCAGCGGCAGCAGCAGGTCGTTGAGGCGGTCGATCTCGGCCGCGGCGACGCTGCCGTGACCGCCGGCCAGCTCGACCTCGTCCTGGATCGACGCGGTGAACAGGCACAGCGCGCGCATGCCCTCGGCGAAGCATTTTTGCAGCATCAACATCCGGCGCACGTCCGGGTGCTCGATGATGCGGACCCGCGGCGCCGCCTTGTCGGTGGCGCGCAGCAGGTCGGCCCCCTGCACGCGGATCTTCGTGAACTCGAGCGCGTTGAGGTACGCCGTCGACAGCGTCGCCATCGACTTGCAACCGACCGCCATGCGCGCGTGCTCGATGACGTGGAACATCTGACGGATGCCCTCGTGGACCCCGCCGACCAGCAGGCCTCGCGCCGGGCCGCGCTCGCCGAAGGTCATCTCGCAGGTCGCCGAGCCCTTGAGGCCCATCTTGTGCTCGAGGTTGGTGCAGTACACGCCGTTGCGCTCGCCGAGCGTGCCGTCCGCGTTCACCCAGAACTTGGGCACGATGAACATCGACAGGCCCTTGGTGCCGGGCCCGGCGCCCTCGGGCCGCGCGAGCACCAGGTGGACGATGTTCTCCGGGCCGTCGTAGTCGCCGTTGGTGATGAAGCGCTTGACGCCCTCGAGCTCGTAGATCTCGCCCTCGACGTGCCGCGCCCTGGTGCGTCCGGCCCCGACGTCGCTGCCGGCGTCGGGCTCGGTGAGGACCATCGAGGCGCCCCAGTTGCGGTCGATCATCGGCGTCAAGAAGCGCTGCTTCTGGTCGTCCGTGCCGAGCTCCTCGATCACGCGGGCGATCACCGTGCCGAGCATGTAAAACGCCGCGGCCGCGTTGGCCGCCGCCGTCAGCTCGAACGACGACCACGCCAGCGTCGCCGGTGCACCCGTGCCGCCGACGCGCTCCGGGAGTCCCATCAGGTGCCACTCGTTGTCGTGATGCGCCTTGAGCGAGCGCTTGAGCGGCTCCGGCAAGTGCACGTTGCCGTCGGCGTCGAGCGTCAGCGGGATGCGGTCGCTCGGCGCCCAACTCGGCGCCAGCTCCTTCGCGCAGAACTGGTCGTAGGCCTCGAGCGTGGCGCGGACGGTCTCCTCGTCTTGCCCAGCATACTGGCCCTTGCCGAGGATGTGCTTGTCGATGCCGAGCACCTCGAAGAGGTTGAAGAAGATGTCGCGCAGGTTGCTCTTGAAGTGCTGGGCGTTGCTCACGAGGGCCTCGAACGTTGTTTACACCGACAACTGTGGCGCCCACACGCGGGCGCCACGGCACGGGTGTTTTCAGATTTCGCGGGGCTTGTCAACGTCCTCGCGCGGTCTGCGGCGCCACGGACGCTGCGGCGGCGGCCTGAAGGTCGCTGAAGATAATCGAGCGAGCCGGCATTTCACCCACGTGGTGGCACCAGGGCGGCGTTTCGCAGTACGCTCGCGGCCACGCCATGTGCCGGATCTTCGGATTTCGCTCCGTCATGCAGAGCCAGGTGCATCGGAGCCTCGTCAGCGCCGACAACGCCTTCATGCTGCAGAGCGAGCGCCACCCGGACGGCTGGGGCGTCGCGTATTACCTGGCCAACGCGCCTCACGTGATCAAGGGCGCCTCGGCGGCCTTCGGTGATCAACTCTTCAAGCACGTCTCGGGCATCGTCACCTCGGAGACCGTGCTCGCGCACCTGCGCAAGGCGACCCAGGGCGAGCTCTCGACGATCAACACCCACCCGTTTCAGTACGGCCACTGGGTGTTCGCCCACAACGGCAACATTGAGGGATTCAGTGCGATCCGCGAGGCCTTGCTCGACAAGATCCCGCCGGTGTTGGGCCGCTTCATCCTCGGCACCAGCGACAGCGAGGTGCTGTTCTATCTCATCCTGGGAAAGATGGCCCAGCGTTGTGAATTGCACCGCCCCGGCTATCCGCTGGCCGACATCGCCGAGTCCGTACGCGAGGCCGTCGCCGAGATCACCGCGCTCGTCGGGCCCGTGTGCGAGGACAACCTCGGCCCGCCGTCGCGCACCTATCTGACCTTCGTGCTGACCAACGGCCACGCCATGCTCGCGCACCAGGGCGGCAAAGAGCTGTTCTTTAGCACCCACAAGCGCCGCTGCCCCGAACGCGACACCTGCCCGCACTTCGCACCCGAGTGCGAGCGCGCCGCGGACCACGGCTTTATCAGCCACCTCCTGCTGTCGAGTGAACCACTGCAAGGCGACAACGTGTGGGAGAAGATGCAACCCTTCGAGATGATCGGCGCCGACGCCCGCATGCAGGTCCAGCGCTTCGCACCCTCGGCGCCCACGGGGGCCGCGTGAGGCCCGTCGGTCGCTGGGTCATGAGCCTGCTGCTGGTCAGCGCGTGTCGCGATAAACCCGTCGAGGAGCGGCGCGCCGAGGTCGTGGACCTGTGCGCCGAGTTCTGCGACACCCGCGTCGCGTGCGTCCCGGACGGCCACGCCGGCGGCGACACCGTCGAGTGTGAGCGCAAGTGCATCGGCGACCAGCGCCCGCTCGAGGACACCGCCTGCGGCGAGTCATCGTTCGCCGCGCTCGAGTGCCTCGCCGCGGTCGCCTGCGTGGACCTGCCGGACGCCGTGACAGCCGTCGGCGGTCACCCGGACGCGGCCTGTTACGCCGAGCTGCGGGCGCAGCAGGACGCCTGCGAACTCACCCCGCTGTATTGAGCCGGGCCAGGAAAACGCGATGCCCCCGGCTGGGGCGTCACATTGGTGCGCTGGCACCTCAAGGCGCCTAAACCTGTCGATAAAGCTGTTAGTCCAACCCCGTGAGCCGACCAGACATATGTGAGATACAGTGCCGATTTGGATCGCCAATTTGGATCCAGCTCAGAGCAGTTTTCTCCTAAAAGGAAAGAGTCCCGTGCTCCCTTGACGCCTGTGGAGCGCTCGGGTACCCTGCTCTATCACAGCGAGGGAGGATCAGGGTACCCGAGCGCTCCACAGGCGTCAAGGGAGCACGGGACCTCCCTCCTTGGAGGGGAAGAAACCAACCATGTGCAAGGTACGCGTCACGATTCTTGGCGAAGGCCCTGGTCCACAAGAGAAGATCGTAAGAATCAAAAAGGCTGATGGGACGTCGGAAGAACTCGTCACTCATAGCAATACCCTGAAAGGGGAAACGGTGGAGACGGCGTTGATTTTTCGCGACCAAGATGGCCTTCGCGCACTCGTTGAGCTTCCGCGGGAGAGTGCCTCTGGTAGCTGGAGGCTTTGGGTCTCGCAAGACCAACTCGTAGGTTGAATGATGGTGATGCAATGGTTCTGACAGATCGAGAAATCCAGGCAGCACTCAATAGTGGGCAGATCGTCATTACCCCACGCCCGGATCCAAGCTGTTTCAGTTCGACAAGCGTTGATCTCACCTTGGACGCGCGTGGGGCGCGATGGAAGAAGCCGAAGGGCGGTGCGATAGTAGTAATCTCGCCGGCTGATCCCGCCTTCAGTTATCAAACTGTATTCGAAGAGTATACAGAGTCTTTTGACATGAAAGCCGGATTCGAGATTGAGCCCGGTGGCTTCATCTTGGCATGGACGAAAGAATTCGTAAGCCTTCCTTCACAAGCCAAACTGGCCGCACGCGTTGAAGGAAAAAGTTCCTTGGCAAGGTTGGGCGTAGGGGTCCATGTCACGGCGCCAACGATTCATGCTGGATTCGAGGGAAATATTCAGCTAGAGGTATTTAATCATAGCCCTCTTCCTATCAAGTTCGTGCCGGGGATGAAGATCTGTCAATTAATTTTTGAGCAAACGCTCGGAACGCCAGAGCGGGGTTATGCGGGCCAATTCGCTGGTCAGAAGGCGAAATAACGAGATCGATAGATTCGCGTCGCTTTCCGGTCCCTCTGGAGTTAATTGGGTCGTGTGTTCACACCGTTAATCCCATCACGGACCCAGCATGCCGTTGATGCCTCGGCGGCGTGAGCACCAGACTCTCCGCGACTTCAGCCCGCAGAATTGACATTGAGCCGGGCCAGGAAGGCGTCCGCCATCGACTGCACGTCTTGCCCGGTGAGCCGCTCCTCGCGGGCTATCTCATAAATTTTCAGGTCCTTCTCGGGCAGCTCTTCGAGGAAGCGGCTCGGCTTGCGCGGGACCTCCGAGCCGCGCTCGAGTCGGGTCGCCGCGCGTGTCAGATAGAGCTGGTCGCGCGCCCGCGTGATGCCGACGTAGAACAGCCGCCGCTCCTCCTCGATGTCGCCGGCGATCGCGTCGCTGATGCGCGGCGAGGCGACCCGCTTGTGCGGCAACGTGCCCTCCTCGCAGCCGATGATGAACACGTGCGGCCACTCGAGGCCCTTGGCGCTGTGCATCGTCGCCAGCGTCACCTGCCCGCGACCGGCGGCGTCGTCCGGTTGGTCCTGCTTGTTGTCCTGGTTCATCGCCTGGAAGAAGTCGTTCCAGCGCGGCCGCCCGCCCTTGGTCTTGGCGCGCCCCTCGAAGCGGCCGAGGCTCTCGTACATCCACTCGACGCTGTCCCACTTCGCGGCGGCCGCCTCGGAGCCGCCGTTCTCCTTGAGCATCGCCGCCTTGAGGCCGACGCTGTCGACGACGCTGCGCAGCGCGCCGAGGGCGGAGCCGCTGGCATAGTAGTGGGCCTGTCCGCGCTTGATCTGCGCCGAGAATTGCGCGAGCGCAGGGCCGGCGCGCCCGGGGATCTCCGCGATCTCCGCGCTGCGGTGGATCGCCTCCATCAGCGAGAGGTTGTGGCGGCGGGCGAAGTCCGAGAGGTACTCGATCGTCTTCAGGCCGACGCCGCGGGACGGCACGTCGACCGCGCGGCGCACCGCGAGGTCGTCCTGCGGCGCCACGATCGCCTTGAGGTAGGCGAGCACGTCCTTGACCTGCTTCTTGTCGTAGAAGGCCTGCCCGCCGAGCACCCGGTAGGCGATGCCGTGCTCCTGCAAGAGCGCCTCGACCGGGTCGCACTGGCGCGACGACCGATACAACACGGCGATGCAATTCGCCGGCACGCCATCCTCGTGGATCAGGCGATAGATCTTCTTGCCGATCCAGCGGGTCTCCTGGTCACCATCCGCGGCGACCACCAACTGCACGGGCGCACCGCCGCGACGCTGGCACACCAACTGCTTGTCGTGACGCGTGCGGTTGTTGGTGATCAGCTCGTTGGCGCAGCGCAGGATCGGCGCGTACGAGCGATAGTTCTGCTCGAGCTTGATCGTCTGCACCTCGCTCTGGCGCGAGAAGTACATGTCGAAGCCGAGGATGTAGGTCACCTTGGCGCCGCGCCAGCCGTAGATCGCCTGGTCGTCGTCGCCGACGACGCACAGGTTCTCGCGCCCGCTCGCCAGCCGACGCACCATCTCGAACTGCGCCCGGTTGGTGTCCTGGAACTCGTCGACCATCAGGTACTGAAACTTGGCCTGCCAGTACGCCCGCGCCGCGTCGTCATCCTCCAGGACGTGCGCCACGCGGGTGATCAGGTCGTCGAAGTCGACCGAGCCGAGCGTCCGCAGGCGCTCCTCGTAGGGCCCGTAGGCGGCCGCGGCGACCTCGTCGTAGTCGGTCTCGTGGTCCAGCTCCTGCGCGTCCTCCGGCGTAATAAACTCGTTCTTCCACAGCGAGATCCGCTGCACCACAGCGCCGAGGTCGAAGCGTCGGTCCGCGCCCATACCGTTGTGCCCGAGCTCGCGCAGCACCGTGCGCGCCACCCCGTACACGTCGCTCTGGTCGAGGATCGAGAAGCGCTTCGGGACCCCGAACTGGTCCGGCTGCTCGCGCATCATCGCCGCCCCGAGGCTGTGAAAAGTGCCGAGCACCAGCGCGTCCGCCTGCTTGCCGACCATCCGTTGCAGCCGCTCGCGCATCTCGTCCGCGGCCTTGTTGGTGAAGCTCAGCGCGACGATGCTCCCGGCCGGCACGCCGCGCTCGAGCAGGTACACGACGCGATGCGTGATGACCCGCGTCTTGCCCGAGCCGGCCCCCGCGAGCACCAGCAGCGGCCCCTCGGTCGCCATGACGGCCGCGCGCTGATCGGGATTGAGGGCGCTGAGATCCATCGTGATGAAGGCGATCAGGCCCGGAGGGCCGGGCGATCAGGCCGGACTTGTAAGACCCGCGGCACCGAGCCCGCAAGTCTTGTATCACGCGCGCAGGTGTGTCTATCGTCCCCCGGTGGACGCGCCGACGTCACCGCTGGAGGTCGTGCAGCTCGAGGTCGGCCTCCTGCAAAACCTCTGCGAGGTCATCGGCTGCCCGCGCACCGGCGAGGCGGCGCTGGTGGACCCTGCCTTCGAGGTCGACCGCCTGCTGCGCGAGGTGAAGCGCCGCGGCTGGCGCGTCACGACGATCTTCCTCACGCACACCCACGACGACCACGTCGCCGGGCTCGACGAAGCCGCCGCGCTCACCGGCGCCGTGGTCCGCTGCCATCCCCTCGAGGTCCAGACCGCGCGCGTTCATGCTCCTCGTGTGGAGTCCGTCGCCGACGACGAGTGGGTCCCGCTCGGCGCCAGCGCGGTGCGAGCGATCTACGCCCCCGGACACACGCCAGGCTGCGTGTGCTGGTTCGTGCCGGAGCCCGCCGCCGTGATCACCGGCGACGTGCTGTTCGTCGGCTCCTGCGGCAGCGCGTCCGACCCACGCGCCATGCTCGACACCCTCCAACGACGGCTCGGCGGGTTGCCCGAGCACACGCGCCTCTACCCCGGACACGACTACGGACGAACACCGACCAGCACGCTCACCTGGGAGTTCGCGCAGAACCCCGCGCTACGAGCCGACACCCTCGCGGCGTTCTGCGCCCACAAAAAGCTCCCGCTGCCGCGCTGACTCACCACACTCGGCGCTTGCGCTTGCGCTGCTGCTTCGGCGGCGGCACGTGGCCCTTCGCCAGCACCACGTCGAACAGCACGCCGACGCTGACCATGAAGGTGATGAGCACGCGCTTCTCGGCGACCTGCTCCGACAAGCTGGTGCGCCGCGAGCTCGGCCCGATCACCATGCCAGCCCACAGCTCGAGCGCCGTCCGCTGCGACACGTACTTGTGGATCCCGCCGCTGATCATGCCCGCGTGCAGGCCGTAGCGGTCGCGCGCGACCTGCTTGTCATAAAACGGCGGCACGTAGGTGTCCGGGCCGAAGGTCGGGACCAACATGTACTCGCCGCGGATGAACGCCTGACGCGAGTACATGCCGAGGCCGAGGCCACCACCGCCGAGCCCGCTGTGTACCGCGTACGGCCGCCTGCGGATGTTGCCGACGATGACCCCGCGGGCGTGCATGTAGAGGAACTTGAACAACTGGGCCCGCAGCTCGATCGTCGCGCCCGCGCCGAGGAAGTTGCCGCGGTGCTGACACTCCGAGATGCCGTCGGTGTTCTGGCAGTCGGCCTCCCCAAGCGCGTGCGGCCCGAGCACCAGGCCGGCGCTCAGTTGCAATCGCGGCCTCGACGGGGAGATCTCCGGAGGCGGCACGTGGGCGAGCGGGGCAGGTCCAGTCGGCGGCGACGTCGATGCCGGCGGCGTACTCGCGGATGGTGTGCTCGCGGATGGCGTGCTCGCGGGCGCCGGCGTCGCCGTCGGCCCGGGTGCGACCTCTGGCGTGCTGGCCGGAGCCGCCGCGTCGTCACCTGTCGGGGTCGCGGCCGCGGGGCTGGCAGGAGCCGCCGGGCTCACGACCGGGCCGGCCTCGGCGGGGCTCTGTGCGTGTGCCAGGGCCGGGGCCGCGAGGAGCGACGCGACGAGTGCGGGCAGCGAACGGGCGCGACGCATGCCATCGACTGTGCCCCGATCGGGCGAGAATGGCCAGCGATCGTCGGGTGCGAGCCAGCGCGGCGAGCCCATGGGGCTGTGGCGAGCATGTCTGGCTGTACGGCGATGAAATGCGTGGGGCGCCTCATGCGTGCAAGGTCGCCGCGAGCCCACGGGCACGGCGGGTGTCGGCGCAGGTCCGATGCAGGTCCGGCAGATCGCTCGCGGGACTGCGACGCGCGGTCATCGATCTTGATCTCGCAGTGCCTGCATGCCTAAAAAGAAACTTCTCCTCGGTCCTCGCGGACCCCGGTTGTCTCGTACAAGCCTCCTGGCGCGCTTTTAGGCCCTATTCTGATCCGCGCCCGGTCATTTCGGCGTCGGTTAATTGGCTGATCTGCTTTGGATCAGCCAGCGATGTTTGTATCTGCCCCTCGCCGTCTCTGGAGCCGCCACCATGAACAAGCTCGCCGCTGCCACCCTCGTCCCCTCGCTCCTCGCCTCGCTCGTGGTGTTGCCGTCCTGCGACGTCCCGCTGCAGGAGGTGTATCCGCTGCAAAGCCAGTCCTCACTGCCGGAGGGCGTCGCCTACGACAACGTCACGCACACCTTCTTCGCGACTGCGATCTTCGGCGGCCAGATCACCCGCGTCACGCCGCTCGGCCAGGAGATCGTGTTCCACAGCGAGACGAACCCCACGCTGTCCTTCGGCGGCGCCCACGTCGACGAGGAGCGCCGGCGCCTGTGGGTCTGCGTCGTCGACGTGCAGACCAACCCGTTCCCGACCTCGCAGGTGTGGGCCTTCAACATCGAGACCAAGAAGCGCACCCACGTGATCCCCCTGCCGCAGGTGTCGTTCTGCAACGACCTCGTCAGCGACGACGCCGGTCGCGTCTATGCCACCGACTCGGCCAACCCGAACATCTATCTCGTCGACCCGAAGAAAAAGAGCTTCTCGGTGTTCCTCAGCTCGCCGACCTTCACACCGGTGCAGCCCGGCATGCCCGCGCTCAATGGCCTCGACCTCTCGCCCGCAGGCGACCGACTGCTCGTCGTCACCAGCTTCCCGGCCGCGGTCTACAGCGTCCCTGTCGCCGACCCGCAGGCCTTCGTCGCCGTGCAGACGGCCGGCGACCCGTTCGCAATGCCCGGCGACCCGCGCTTCCCCGGCCCCGACGGCGCCGAGTTCGTCGAGGACCGCCTGTACGTCGCCTACGACGGCGGCGTGCAGCAGTTGACCTTCGACGACGCCGACTTCACCTCGGCCACCGTCGCCACGACGACCGGTGTGCCGACCGGCCTCACCAGCCTGACAGTCGCGGAGGGCCAGCTCTACGCGATCGACAGCGAGGTGTTCCGCGTGCTCTACACCAACCAGCCGCCCGAGCTGCCGTTCACGATCCTCCACGTCGATACCAGCGTGTTCGACCCGAGCTGAGGTCTCCTGCACGCCCACGCCGGCGGGTACTGCGGTCCGGGCCGGCGTGTTAGCATCGCCCCGCGCCGATGCAGCAGACCCTCCGCTTCCACGTCAACGACCGGCTCATCGGCCTCAACTTCCTCATCGGGGACGGGCGCGCGCGCCCCACCACCACGCTGCTCGAGTACCTGCGTGAGCACCTGCACCTGACCGGCACCAAGGAGGGCTGCGCCGAGGGCGACTGCGGCGCGTGTACGGTCGCCGTACTCGACCCGGACGCCCCCGGCGGCCCGACCTATCGCGGCGTGAATGCCTGCCTGGTGCTGCTGCCGATGGTCCAGGGTCGCCGCGTATATACCGTCGAAGGCCTGCGCGACGCCGCTGGCGTCCACCACCCCGCGCAGGAGGCCGTGATCCGCGAGCTCGCCTCGCAATGCGGCTACTGCACGCCCGGCGTCGTGATGTCGATGTTCGAGGCTTGCTATCGCCGTGACATGCGCGAGGCGTGGCAGCTCGACGACCAGATGTGCGGCAACCTGTGCCGCTGCACCGGCTACCGACCGATCCGCGACGCCGCGCGCGCCGTCGCTGCCACCTGTCCGCCC
>Ga0335394_10010422_pt1 | contig 10466 bp, 10 predicted proteins | sample MAT03_FD_205741 | JGI IMG/M metagenome (GOLD analysis project Ga0335394, IMG submission 205741) | Freshwater microbial communities from Lake Fryxell liftoff mats and glacier meltwater in Antarctica - MAT-03 (spades assembly) (version 2) ...
CGACGAGCTCCGGGTCGAGGGCGGAGGTGGCTTCGTCGAACAGCATCATCTCCGGGCTCATGGACAACGCACGGGCAATGGCCACCCGTTGCTGTTGCCCGCCGGACAGCTGCGACGGATAGCTGTCCGCCTTCTCCGAGAGCCCCACCTTTTCGAGCTGCTCGCGAGCAACCGCCTCGCTCTGGCCGCGGGATCGACCGAGCACCTTGCGCTGGGCCACCATCAGGTTCCCGAGGGTGGTCAGGTGGGGGAACAGGTTGAACTGCTGAAAGACCATCCCGATCCGGCGCCTGACCTGGTTGAGATCGGTGTCGGGGTCACAGATGTCCACGCCCTGGATCAGTATCTGACCGCTGGTCGGCTCCTCCAGGCGATTGACGCAGCGGAGCAGCGTCGACTTGCCGGAACCGGACGGACCGATCACACAGACGACCTCGCGCGGGTCGACGCTGAAGTCGATGCCCTTCAACACCTCGTTGTCACCGAAGCACTTGGTGAGGTTGCAGACGTCGATGTCCGGGACCAGCGCGGGACTGGCAACGGTTTGCGACGATCCTGACGAATCCATGTTCACACCGCTCATCGTGATCCCGCGTTGGCGCGCTTCTCCAGCTTGCGGACCAGGAAGGTCAACGGCAGGGTGATGCCCACGTAGCACAGGGCAGCGGCGATCAGTGGGGTGTAGTTGCCGGTCGAGTTCGAGAACTGCCGGCCGATGGTCGTGAGCTCACGTTGGCCGACCACGATCCCGAGCACCGAGATCAACGACGAGTCCTTGAGCAGGAGGATGAACTCGTTGGTCAGCGGCGGGATGATGATCCGGAAGGCCTGGGGCAACACGATCGTGAAGGTGGTCTGACCGGACTTCATCCCCAGTGAGCGGGCCGCCTCGGTCTGACCCTTGGGCACAGCTTCGAGTCCCGAGCGGATCGTCTCGGCCAGATAGGCGCCGGCCACCAGCGCCAGTGCGAACCCGCCGGCGGCAAAGTTGGAGTTGGCCCAGTCGGGGAGGCTCTCCCCGAAGGCGATCGGGAGTCCGAATCCCACGATGATGATGACCAGCAGTGCCGGCAGGGATCTCATGATGTCGACATAGGCCAGGGCCAGCACCCGGGCCGGAGGGATGGCGGATCGTCGCATGAGGGCGGCGATGAGACCGAAGACCAGACCGCCTCCGAATCCGATCAGCGTGTAGACGAGGGTGTTGCGGACCCCCTCGGTGATCATCGTGGGGAACTGATCGGCGAGGACCTCGCCGCTGAAGAACAGCCGCCGGACCACCGGCCAGTCCACTGTGGCCCAGAGGAAACCGACAACGGCCCCGAGGAAGGCGGCGAAAGCCAGCCACTGCAGGGCGAGGTTGCGCCGTTGCCGGGTCACCTGTAATCAGTCCCCGACTCAGGGCTTCGAGCCGAAGTACTTCTCGAAGATCTTGTCGTAGGTGCCGTCGGACTTCGCGGTGGCCAGCCCGTCGTCGAGCAGCTTCAGTGTGTCGGCGTCGTCGAGGCGAACGGCCATGCCGTACTTCTCGTCGGTGACGATCTCCTCCTGCACGACCACCTGATCGTTCTTCGTGGCGCGGTAGGCGTTGATCGGGAAGTCCTGGACGATGGCGTCGATCTTCTTGGATTCGAGCGCGGCGAAGAGGTCGGCAGCCCCGCCCAGCGAGGTGACAGTCGCACCGTCGGGCAGGTTGGAGTTGGCGTACTCCTCGCCCGTGGTTCCGGTCTGGACGCCGATGTTCTTCCCGGCGAGATCGGCCAGCTCCTTGTAGGTCCCGGCGTCGTCCTTGAGCACCATGAGCGATTGGTTGGAGTCGAAGTAGGGAGCGGAGAACGCCATCTCCTTCTTGCGGTCGTCGGTGATGGTGACCGACGAGACCACGGCGTCGCACTTCTTGGCGTTCATGGCCCCGAAGATGCCGTCGAATGGCGTGACGGCCACCTCGAGGGTGCGTCCGGCGTCGTCGGCGATGGCCTGCACCAGATCGATGTCGAAGCCGGTGTAGCCCGACGGGGTGTCCTCGGTCCCGTCGCCGAACTCCATTGGCTCGTACGGGATGTCCGAGCAGATCTTCAACGGATCGCCGGTCGCTGCCGCTCCGTCGGTCGAGGTGTCGGTCGCTGTCTCGTCGTCGCCGCAGCCGGCGAGGACGAGCCCGAGGACCACGAGGGCCGAGGCGTAGCGAATCGATGTGCGCATGAGGAACTCCAGGTGGATTCGAGGTTGCGGGCGAGCGTAGTCACATCCAGGGAGGGATGAACGCTCCGGTATGGTCCGATCATGCGAGTTCATGGTGCTGTCATTTCCTTTCTGATGCTCGGCGTCCTGCTGGGTGCCGGGTGCACGGGCGGCGGCGACCCGCCGACGGCAACCGGCGACGCGGGCAAGGGCCAGGCGCTGGTCGAAATCAAGGGCTGCGTCGGGTGTCACAGCGTGGACGGTTCCAAGGGAACCGGCCCGACGTTCGCCGGGCTGCTGGGAAGCACGGTCGAGTTCGAAGATGGGCCGAACGCGATTGCTGACCGCGACTACATCATCCAGTCGATTCGCAAGCCCGAGGCCCGCATCGTCAAGGGCTACGGCGGCAACATGAACGCCTACGACCTGTCCAACACCGAGATCGACCAGATCATCGCCTACCTCGAGACACTGAAGTAGTGCCTGCCGGAGCCGCACGACGGTTCCGGGGGGACCGGTACTGTCGATTGACGTGTCCGAAACCCGCCAGCCATCGGCGGTAGGGCCTGGCACGATGCTCAGGTGCTGGACGCGGACCGCTGCTACGAGATCATTCGGTCTGCCGACCGTCGATTCGACGGCCGTTTTGTCACGGCAGTTCGAACCACGGGAATCTATTGCCGCCCGTCGTGTCCGGCGCGGACGCCGCTTCGCCGCAACGTCGAGTTCTTCGCCGCAGCGGCTGGCGCCCAGGAGCGCGGTTTTCGCCCGTGCCGGAGATGTCGTCCAGACGCTGCTCCCGGCTCGCCGGAGTGGGACCAGCGGGCGGATCTGGCCGGTCGGGCCCTTCGCTGCATTGCCGACGGGGTGATGGACAGGGAAGGGACGAGCGGCCTGGCCGCCATGTTGGGTTTCAGTACCCGTCACATCTCCCGCGAACTGGTGGCGGCGGTGGGTGCTCCTCCTCTGGTCCTGGCCCGGGCTCAGCGGGTTCGGACCGCGGTGTCGTTGATCGAGCGGACCGACCTGGCGTTCGCCCAGATCGCCTTCGCCGCTGGGTTCTCCTCGATCAGACAGTTCAACGAGACGGTGGTCGCCGTCACCCGCCGGAGTCCGACGGAGATTCGCGGCGATCGGCCAGCGGTCCGAGCCGAGGGTGGGCCGATACGTCTGAACCTGGAACTGCCGGCACGCGAACCGTTCGACGGAGCAGCGGTGGTGGCGTTCTTCGCGGCCCGTGCGGTCGCCGGGGTGGAATGGGGTGGGCCGGGGTCGGGCGGGTTGGGGTCGTTCTCGCGCGTGTTGGATCTGCCGGGCGGGCCGGCCACGGCCGTCATGACCCCGACGACGGCCTCGCTGCAGATCGATCTGACGCTCAGCGATCCGGCGGATCTGATCGCGGCGGTGAGTCGATGTCGCCGGCTGTTCGACCTGGATGCCGACACGGTGACGATCGACGAAGCGCTGATGGCCGATCCGATCCTTGCGCCCTGGATCGCCGCACGGCCGGGTCTGCGGGTCCCGGGCGCAGCGGACGGTTTCGAGATGCTGGTGCGGGCCATTGTGGGCCAACAGGTGTCGGTGGCCGTCGCGGTGGTCACGCTCGGACGGATCGTCGAGCTGATCGGGTCCGGCCGATTCCCTCGCGCCGATGAGTTGGCGGCCATCGACCCTGAACTGTTGGCGATGTCTCGTTCGCGTGCGGTCACGTTGGTGACCGCAGCGAACGCCGTGGCCGACGGGCAGCTCGACCTGGGTGTGGGCGCAGACCGGGACCTTGCGGTGCGCGCCCTGCGCGGCGTCCGGGGGATCGGCCCCTGGACCGCGTCCATCGTTGCGTTGCGGTGGTATCGGGATCCGGATGTGTTGCCTGCGGGAGACGCCGGCATCCGCCGCGGCCTAGCCGCAGTCGGGGTCACCGGACCTGACGTGGTCCGGTCGTCGTTCCAACGATGGTCACCCTGGCGGTCCCACGCCGCAGTACACCTCTGGGCCAACGATCCGAAGGCCCCGGACGCGAACGCGCCGGTGCCCAGCGTGATCGATGCCGGCAACACGACCGAGGAGTCGACATGAGCGAACTGGTGCAGACGACGATCGACACTCCCGTGGGGACCCTGCGGCTGGTGGCAGGAGAGGCCGGTCTGATCGCCGTGCTCTGGCCCGACGATCGGGACGGTCGCGTCCGGTTGCCCGCTGCCGTCGCTGCCGATCGGGACGACCCTCGGCTGCGGCCGGCGGTGGACCAACTGGGCCAGTACTTCGCCGGGACGCGTCAGGAGTTCTCGCTGGCGGCGGAAGCGAGCGGGACAGAGTTCCAACGGCTGGCATGGACGACGTTGGCCCGCATTCCGTTCGGCGAGACCCGCACCTATTCCCAGCAGGCGAGCGCCATGGGACGGCCGGCCGCTGTGCGGGCGGCGGGTGGGGCCATCGGTCGGAATCCCCTGTCGATCGTGGTGCCCTGTCACCGGGTGGTCGGCGCCGACGGCTCGCTCACCGGCTTCGCCGGTGGGGTGCGGGCCAAAGCCTGGCTGCTCGAGCACGAGGCCCGATTACGTTGGCTCGATGGTGGAACCGGGAACTGATGGCGCGACTTCGTCGGATGTGCCCGATTCGTCGGATGTGCCCGATTCATCGGAGTCGCAGGGGCGCTACGGCCGCGGGCCAGCGCCGTCCGACGCGGTCCGAGTTCGTCGCGAGGCACACAAGGCGGACTATGACCGCAGCACGATCGACGCCGTGCTCGACGCCGCGCTGGTGGCACACGTGGGCGTCGTGGGTGCCGATGGCCGCCCGGTCGTCATCCCGACGGCGTTCGCCCGGATCGGCAACGAGGTCGTCCTGCACGGGTCAGTCGCCTCTCGACTGCTGCGGACCGCCGCGTCTGCGCCGATCTGCGTCACGGTGACGCTGCTCGATGCCATGGTCGTGGCCCGGTCAACTTTCCAGTCGTCGATGCGCTATCGGTCGGTCGTCGTCATGGGGACACCGCGCGCTGTCACCGATCCCGAGGAACGGGTGCGGGCCTTGACGGCGTTGAGCGAACACCTCATTCCGGGGCGGACCGCCGAGGTCCGACCGATGTCCGATGTCGAGCTCCGTCAGACCGCGGTGCTTGCCTTGGCGCTGGACGAGGCCTCGGCCAAGGTGAGCATCGGCTTCTCCGATGATCCGGACGACGATGTGGGAAGCTCGGTTTGGGCTGGGGTGGTCCCGCTGGTGACCACCTGGGGTGATCCAGTTCCTGCACCTGACCTGTCGGAAGACGTTGATCTGCCGAACTCGATCCGATTACTGGCCCAGGATGACCGCTTCATTGCGCCGGAGTCGGCTTGACCAGACCACAGCCGTGGTGGCCGGATCGGTGACACCCTCGACGCTGGAACACACCATGGTCCAGCTCGGCCGATGGTCCGGGTCCGGGTCACGGGCAGCGTCTGGGTCGAGGTCCAGGTGCACGTCCAGGTCGTCGTTCCCCATGTTGACGAGCACCAGCAGCGCGTCGTGTCCTGTTCCCCGTCGAAAGGCCAGGACGTCCGGGTGCAGATCCCATCGCTGCAGGTCGCCGACCCGCAGCGCCGGCCGTGAGCGTCGGAGCGCCAGGACCTCCCGGTAGAGCCACAGGATCGAGTTGGGATCCTGGCGAAGGGTGTCGACGTTGCGGGCGGTCGCCTCGGGCGGCCAGGGGAGCCACGGTGTCCCGGTCGCCCAGCCGTGGTTCGGGGTGGCGTCCCACGGGATCGGGGCCCGACACCCGTCCCGACCGGCCGGGTCGTGTCGGCGGCCCTCCGGCACCTCGGCGTCGGTCAGCCCGAGTTCCTCGCCGGCGAAGACGAACGGCGTCCCGCGCAAGGTGAGGAGCAGCACTGCGGCCGCCCGGGCCCGAGCCGCGGCATCGTTCGGCTCCTGGCCCTTGGCGTAGCGCGTGGCGTGACGAGGATTGTCGTGGTTGGAGAGGACCCAGGTCGGCCAGGCCCCGATGGGATCGAGCGAGGCGACGGTGTCGTCCATGACCGTGCGCCACGACTCGGCGTCGAACTTGGCGAAGAGCGGCGGGAAGTTGAAGCAGAGGTGCAACTCGTCGTTCGATCCGTAGTGGCTTGCCACCTGCTCGGTGTCCAGGAGGTAGATCTCGCCGATGGCCATCCGGTCGCCCGGGTAGGCGTCGATGAGCGACCGGATCCGACGCAGACGCTCGTGGGTCTCCGGCCGGTTGTTCAGCACCACCTGGGGAAGGCCGACCAGTTCGGGTGCCACATCGGCCAGGTCCGGGTCCTTGCCGATCAGGTGCACCACGTCCATCCGGAACCCGTCGACCCCCCGGTCGAGCCAGAACCGCAGCGTGTCGTGCAGAGCGGCCTCGACCGCGGGATGGTCCCAGTTCAGGTCGGGCTGCTCGGGCAGGAAGCAGTGGAGGTACGCCTGCCCGGTCGTGTCGTCGGTGGTCCAGGCCGGGCCGAACGTCAGCGACTCCGTCCAGTTGTTGGGGGGTTCGCCGGAGGGACCCGGGTTCCTCCACACGTACCAGTCGCGTTTGGCGTTGTCGGTGGACGAGCGCGACTCGGCGAACCACGGGTGCTCGATCGAGGTGTGGTTCGGCACCCAGTCGATGATGACCTTCAGACCGCGTTGGTGTGCCTCGGAGAGGAGCTGGTCGAACTCGTCGAGGTCGCCGAACAGGGGATCGACGTCACAGAAGTCCGCCACGTCGTAGCCGGCATCGGCCATGGGCGAGGTGAAGAACGGGGAGAGCCAGATGGCGTCCACGCCCAGCCAGCTGAGGTGATCGAGGTGGGCGCGGATGCCGGCCAGGTCCCCGATGCCGTTGCCGGTGGTATCGCAGAAGCTCCGGGGATAGATCTGATATGCCACGCAGGTGGTCCACCACGCCGGGTCGGCCATCTTCCGGGCTGCTGGGCTCCGGTCGGCGGTGTTCGGGTCGGTCGGGCTCATGGCCGGGACGGTATCGGACCGATGGCGGTACCCTCGGTGCGGGGCAACCAGGGAGACTCGGACATGTCGCTCAGAGATTTCACCGCAACCGAAGCGGTCTTTGCGGACCGTCTGACCAAGCTCAAGGACGAAGCGGGCAGTCACTCACCGAGTCTGCTGACACTCCGCGAGCAGCTCCCCGACCTGCAGATCGACGTCGACGCCTGTTTCATCTCCAACCCGTATGCCACGCAGCTCTTCCTCGACCATCTCCAGCGTGAGCTGATCGACACCGGGGCCATCAGGGACGTCCTCGAGTTCTACCCCTCTCAGAACCAAGTGATCGGTGCCCTGCTGGCCACGAACCTGGGCATCGGCCCGGAGTGGGTGTTCGTCGGGAACGGCGCCATCGAGATCATCCAGGCCGTGATCCACAACTTTGCCAAGCGGACCGTGCTGGTGAACCTCCCCACCTTCTCCAGCTACTACGAGTTCGCCGAGGGCCGGGTGCCGGTGGAGTTCCACACGCTCGACAAGGCCGACGAGTTCCGCCTCGACGCCGACGCCTATCTGGCCAAGGTCGCCGAGGTCGACGCCGACCTGGTCGTTCTGATCAACCCGAATAACCCCGACGGGTCCTATCTCCCATACGAGGATCTGCTCCGGATCATCTCGGAGTTGCCGCCCGACGTCACCGTGCTGGTCGACGAGAGCTTCATCCACTTCGCGTTCGAAGATCTGAACCTGGATATCCGCAGTGTGATCGACCAGTGCGCCCATCACCCCAACCTGGTGGTGGTGAAGTCCATGTCCAAGGACTTCGGCATTGCCGGTATCCGGGCCGGGTACGCAGTGATGCATCCCGAGCGGATCGCCTCGCTGCTGTCCAACGGCTACCTCTGGAACAGCAACGGCCTGGCCGAGTACTTTTTCCGGCTGTACTGCCGTGAGGACTTCGTGGACCACTACGACATCGTTCGCAAGCAGTACATCCTGGAGACCCAGCTCTTCTACCGGCAGCTCGCCAAGGTGCCGGGCGTCACGGTGTACCCGTCCATGGCCAACTTCGCACTCGTCGAGATCCTGGGCGGGACGACAGCGGACGAGGTGATGCGGCACATGCTGATCCGTCATGGGGTCTACGTGCGGACGTGCTCGGACAAGATCGGCCTTCAGGGCGAGTTCCTGCGGGTGGCCTCACGCGGCCTCCGGGACAACCAGCGCATCATCGACGCGTTGGTCGACGTGCTGGGCTGATATCCCTCATGAAGACGGCCAGATGAAGACAGCCGAGTGAAGACAGCCGTATGGAGGTTGATCGCTGCGGTCACGATGTTCGGGGCCCGCTGGCAGGTCCGGCGGTTCGTTCGATCGGCCGCTGATCAACCGGTCACGGTGTTGGACATCGACAACACCCTGGCCGACGCCTGGCCCTCGCTGGTGGCTCCCGGTGGGTCCGAGTCGGAACGACTGGCCGGGTTGGAACCGCTGCCAGGCATGAAGGCGATCGCCTACGACGACGCCGTGGCCCATGACCGGCGGATCGTGGTCATGTCGCATCGCCACCTGTGGCACGGGCGGCTCACGCGGCGGTGGCTGACCGATCACGGGGTCGACGTGGACCCATGGGCGGTGGTGCTTGTCTCGGCCGCATCGGACAAGCCGGATCTCATCGCCATCCTCTCGGCCGGGGGCCGGGACGTCGAGGTCTGGGACGATCTCTCGCACGGCACCGAGAGCGGGACGACGCAGCGCTACACCGACGTCGTCGCCGCGCTCGAACGGCTCGGGGTGCGGTACCACGGGCTCGACGAGATCGAGGCGGTGGTCGCTGAAGCGGGTGGCCGGCGCACAGCCCCCCGATAAATCGGCGAGCCGCCTCCTGGTAACTCGGCGCACAGCCCCCCGATAACGTCGAGGCCGTGGCGAGCCAGTCCAAACTGTCGGCGATTCGGGATCAGGCGCGCAAACGTGTCGCGCTGCTCTGGGACATCGCTCGACTGACGCCGTGGCGGACCCTTCGTCGGCATCATGACCGGTCGGCCGACACGATCGTATGGGTCCATCACCGGTATCCCCAGACCTGGTTCCACTGGCTGCTCCGAGAGGACACGATTCTGAAGGACCTGGGTCTGGCGGTGGGCTTGGCCCGCGGGGGCGTGAAGTTCCGCATCGTGGGCGGCCGGGGCATCGACAAGTTGACGGCTGGCACTGCGGTCTGGACGATTCATCCGTACAACCCGGATCGAGTCGACGACTACGCCGCGGGCATGGTCGCCGCCGTCCGCCGGATCGAGACCAACGGCGTGGTCATGGTTCCCTCGGCCGACGAGGCCGAGTGGTGGGAGAACAAGGTTTTCATGCACCGACGGTTCGAGGAGTTGGGCATCCGGGCGCCCCGAACGGTGATCGACGTCCTGTCCGAGGACCTGTCCCTGGCCGATGGCGACGGTTCGCTCCTCGGGTTCCCATTGCTGGTGAAGGAACCGCACAGCCAGGGCTCCGCCGGTCTCCACAAGGTCGCGGACATCGAGACGCTGCGACGGCTCCGGGCCACCATGGCGGCCAACGGCGAACGGGAGCTTTTGTTGCAGGAACTCATCGACATGGACCGGGACCTTCGGGTCACCATGGTCGGGGACCGAGTGGTCCACCACTACTTCCGGATCAACACCACCGCCGAATGGCAGCCGACGTCCACCCGGCGTGGCAGCGAGGTCGACTTCGTCACCTTCCCCGAGCAGTGGCGACAGCGGATCGTGGACGTCTTTGAGTCAACCGGGATGCGAACGGGGGCGTTCGACATCTGTTGGGCTGGCAATGACCTCGCCACTGAGCCGATCTTCCTCGAGGTGTCGCCCAGCTACACACCGAACCCTCCGCCGCCGGACTCGTTCGCCGGCAGGCCGTACTACGAGTTCAAGAAGCAACTCCGTGGACCGGACAGCTTCGGTGCGGCGTTCGTGAAGATCGTCTACGAGATCCAGGCCGACGTGCTGGCCACGTGGGGGCTCGTTCCCTCGGACTGAGTCGCCCGCCGGGGTCGCTGTTCCGCGCACCGTTGGCCACCTGGCGGGTGGTTGCAGGTGCGCGGTTCGTCCACGCCCGCCGGGGCTGCGCTGGTGCAGTTGCGATCAGTCGTGATGCAGCGCCGTGGCCGTCATCTCCGAGCGCGCTGTGAAGCCCAGGCGTTCGTACAGGCGCGTCGCGCCGGTGTTGTGGGAGGCGACGTGGAGGAAGGCCCGGCCACCGGCCGCTGCGATCAACTGCAGCTGGTGCAACACGACGACAGCGGCGAAACCCCGGCCTCGCACCTCAGGATCGGTGCAGACCGCGCTGACCTCGGCCCA
>Ga0335394_10010425_pt1 | contig 10465 bp, 7 predicted proteins | sample MAT03_FD_205741 | JGI IMG/M metagenome (GOLD analysis project Ga0335394, IMG submission 205741) | Freshwater microbial communities from Lake Fryxell liftoff mats and glacier meltwater in Antarctica - MAT-03 (spades assembly) (version 2) ...
GTTCATCGCCACCAGCGATTGGATGATCTGGTCCCGAGCTGGCGGAGAAGTCCGAGCGGCGTACCAATAGATATAGTCATGAATCGCGGGGAGCTTCGAGGCTGCCGCCAGCTTGAACGCTCGATCAAAATCCTGAGTCACCAGCGGCGCGATGCCGTACCAGATGAGCAATGGCAAGTCGCGATCCGTCGCACTGTCTTCCCGGCTACAAAGTGCTTCGGCGATTTGCCAGGCGGTGTCGGCGGGAAGTCGTTGAATGGCTGAAGCAAGGTATCGGCGGACGAAGAGAGATTCGTCGTGGTGGGCCAGGTTGATCAAAGTAGGATGGGTCTCCAGACCCGTCCGGATACTTGCTTTGGTCAGGACGGGACTGGAGTGCCGTCCTGGAGAATCATCTACAGAATCGCAGGCCAACTGCACGGCCCACGCGCGAACATATTCACTTTCGTCTTTAAATATTGAAGAGGTCAACTCGTCGTCCAACCGGCCGATGCAATGCAAAGTCCAGATCGCTCGCAGTCGCTGCGCGGGTTCTTTGTTCTTCGTGGCGAATGATGTGAGATTCTCAACGGCCCGGGGCGAGATTTCGCGAACCGTCGCGCGGTCGGCGAGAACCAGTCGCGAAGCGCGCACGTGCCATTCGTTCGGATGCAATTGAGCGGCGACCAGTGCTTCATCCGTGGCTGTGGTATAGTCAATTGCGGCAGCCTTGTAAGTTGCATCGAACTTCATCCGGTACATGCGCCCGTTGCCGCGATCCCATTGTTCCATGTTCGGATTATGACAATGGCGCGAGTCGTACCAATCACTGATGTAGACAGCTCCATCGGGACCACATTGCAGATCGATACCAATATATTGCTGGTCGGCGCAGAAGAGCGTGTCGTTTCCGGCGTGCACAGAATTGTATCCACCGGCCTCGCGACGATTGATGACTTGATTCAACTGATGGCCGTGAAGGTTATGAGTGAACAGATGATTGCGATATTCCGACGGCCAGTTGTCGCCGAGATAAATCATCGTGCCCACATGCGAATGGCCGCCGTAGACTTCGTTCGAACCGGCTTTTCCCGAACCGCCTTCGCCATGACCATAGCGTTCGGAGGCGAGTTGGTAATTCGTCATCCATGGACGACCGGGAAGTGATTGAGTCGAAATGAACGGCGCGTAGCCGGAGTTGACCTGGTTCCAATAGTGACCGCCCTGCATTACGTGAGTCACATCGCCGCGACCCCGGAAGCTGCGGCAGTAGGTCATGAAAATCTGTCCGTGATCGTCGTAATCCAGCCCCCATTGGTTGCTGCCGCCATGCGCGAAAACTTCGAAGACGTGTTGCGTTGGATGATACCGCCAGACTCCGGCAGCCAGATATTTTCGTTCATCGTTGGTGGCACCGGGTTTGCCAATTTGAGACAAATTGAACACGCCCTGATTTCCGTAAAGCCAACCGTCCGGTCCCCACATAAAACTATTGAGCGTTTCGTGAGTGTCTGCAAAGCCGAATTCGTCGAGCAGGACGACTGGTTCGGAGTCCGGTTTGTCGTCGCCATCGCGATCAGGAATGAACAGCAGTTCCGGAGCCGCGCCGACCCAGACTCCGCCGTGACCAACTTCCATGCCGCTGACAAGATTGAGTCCGTCGATGAATGTGGTACGAGTTTCGAAAGTGCCATTGTGGTCGTTGTCGGCGAAAATCAGAATTCGATCGAGGCCTTCGCCGGCCGGTCGCTTTTGCGGATAAGAGTGACCTTCAACCACCCACAGTCGTCCCTTCGCGTCGAAGGTAAAAGCCATCGGCTGATGCAGGTTGGGTTCGGCCGCGATGACGTCCACTGCGAATCCTTCGGGCACGAACATCTGAGCGACTGTTTCAGAACCGGGCTGCTTAGGATCAACGGCAACTCTTGTCGGCACGAGATGCTGCAGCAGTGGATTTTGAATCGACCGCCACGCGCCGGCGACAGGTTCGATGCTCACGGGTGGTTCGTCGTGAAAGCGGAAGTCGTCGAAGTTGAGATGTCCCCAGCCACCGGGATTTTCATCCACCAGTCGCACGGCGATGGACTTGCCTTCATACTTGCGAAGATCCACCGCGACGCGGCGCATCTGTTCCTGATTCAAACCGACGGCAGTGAAGATGACTGAGTCGTCGCTGCCGTAGTCGTTGAGCAGAATCACGTCGGCGCGAGTTGCTGGAGTGTCACCACCGCTGAATAAAAAACTACCGTAAGGTTTATTGACTTTGAACGCAGCTGACGTCAGCGTCCCGGTCCCGGCGTCCTGCACAATTTCGTAGCCACCTATAAAGTAGTCACCATTCTTGTTGCTGACCTGGCCTTGCCAGCGATGAGCAATGCCATCGCGGTTCACCGGTTGTTTACTGAAGGCGGTGCCGGTGGAGGTCCAGTTCGAAAGTTCACCCGCTTCGAATCCCAGATTCAGCGGCTTGCCATTTTTGTTCGCTGGTACGGTGCCTGCATTTTGTTCGTCCGGCTTGATCTGTGGCTTGATCGCGAACTTTGGCATTCGGGGATCGTCGGCCTTCAAGTGTTCCAGACGAATGTCGCGGAACTGGATTCTGGTTTCCGGGCCGCTATGAAGCTGAAACGCGAGCGAACCTTTCAGATCCTGCTCACCTGTTTGCTGATCGCGCAACTCACTGAACAGCGTGCCGTTCACGTAAACTCGAATATGATCACCAACCGCAACGATGCGGTAATCGTTCCAGTCGTTGTCACGAAACAACACCGCGTACCGATTTGCCGGCGCGAAGGTTTCGACGATGCGTTCGCCGTTGGGAAGAATTTCCACTCGGCTACCGCGTTCACCCAGCAGCGCGCGGCCGTGTTCGTCATAGATGCGACCAAGCCAGGCGGCTCCCATGTCCAGGTCGGCCTGATAGCCGGAAACGTGATCGACGTTTGCCACCTGGCAACGAACCTGAATTCCGGAGTTAGCGGCTGGCAAGCCTGTCAGTTTAAACTGGACGTTCAGCTCGAAGTCCGCCAACTCACCGCCGCGCCAGACAAGCCATGTGTTCTTGTTGAGCGATTGTCCTTTGGGAATTTCGCCAAGGATAGTTCCGTCTTCAATTCGCCAGTGATTGGGGTCGCCTTCCCAACCTTCAAGGGACTTCCCGTCAAAGAGATTGATGATGGCCGCTTCGGAAGTCGCCGTTTGCTGAGCCTGCAAGTTTGGAAAAAAGATTCCACCCGCGCAGCACAAAGCAAAGATGTGCAAGAACCATAAGGAGCGAATTTGTCGAATCATCAAGGAGCCCGTGCGATATCGCGGATGAGATCTGAAGTTGGACCAATTGATCCAGTGGGCTCATCTTACAACGGGATCTCGAAGCCGCAAACTGAGGCGAGTAAACAATCGGCTCGCGAAGCCACATCGTTGCGGAAGCTGGAGTGGTTTAAGAAGGAATAACGCTGGCTGAGCCTGGGGCGCTAGCCGAGCTGACAAAAAGAAAAAAATCGGCTAGCGCCTCAGGCTCAATTCACAAGAGAAGCGCGAAGAAGATGTACGTCAGGATGTGATTCACTTCGCGGCTTCACGAATTGTCCTCAGGTCTGGTTATAAATCAAAGTTGTTGAGGAGAAGTGCACGCAAATGAAAAAAAGCAGAGCGGCCTGGTTGCCCAGGCCGCTCGCGTCGTCGTTGACACAAGGCGGGCCATGACTTGCGTCTCAACAACATTGGAGCACGAACGCAATGACCGTGCCAATGAGTTGAAAGTGACAAAGATTAAGAGGGTTGAATTGACGGATTTGCTTTCCTGGTCGGGCTGAAAGCATTTTTTTTGTTTTTCAGATTGATCCTGACTCTGGTAGTTTTCGTTCTAAATCACGATGATCGTCAGGATTCAGCTTTGTCTGACGCTGGATTCTGCGGCGCGACGTTGCAGAATGCAGCACGGCAAAATTGAACTTGTAATAGTTGTAAATCACGGCACCGGGAAACCCGCACGATGTACCGTAAACTTGATCCACAAAAGACAATCGCCACACTGAAGACGCTGGCAAATCGAATCGACGAGCGATTTCCTGGAGCCAGCCTCAATGGGGTCTGTAAGGATTTGTCGGCGATTGCAGAAGAAACGTGCGGACGCATTGCCTGGGTTTCCCGGCCTTATAAGTTGATTCGTCTGGCGGTTATTCTTGTGATCGCGACAGCTTGTATTTTGGGCTGGCTGGTGATTCAGAAGTTGAAATTCCAAAGGGACGGGTTTGGTCTTGAGGAACTGGACGCAGGAACAAACACAATAGTGGTCACCGGTGCCGCTTTGTTTTTTCTGTTCTCGCTGGAATCCCGACTGAAGCGAACGCGAGTCCTGCATGCGATCGACGAGTTGCGAGCGGTCTCGCATGTCATTGATATGCATCAGCTGACGAAAGATCCAAGTCAGCTATTAAGTATCAGCAGTAAACGGACAAAGTCATCTCCGCAGCGAACACTGACCCCGTTTCAGCTTACGCGTTATCTGGACTATTGCAGCGAGATGTTGTCTCTGGTCGGCAAGCTCGCCGCATTGTACGCTCAAAGCACATCGGACAGTGTCGTCCTGCAGGCCGTGAACGATATCGAAACTTTGACGAATGGCATCAGTCGCAAGATTTGGCAGAAGATCATGATTCTGGACGATGACGTTAATGAAGAGGCAAAGGCAGCAACGAATGCAGAACCAACGACGACACCGCCCACCACAACGAACAACGCTGCGCCTGTGAATCAATCGAAGGGTTCGTGAAGGGCGATGGGAGTCATGCGAAGGATGTGAATTATGAAGGCTGTTTTGGGATAGGTGCTGTGACTCACGTAAATTCCGTGACTCACATCAATCCCATATTTCCCATCATTCTCATCCGAGATCACCAGCTCGGATGTTGCCTCTACGCAACCGCGCGGGGTGACAGTTCCTGGATCACAGCGGATATTGTTTCCGTGTTGATCAGCGTTTCCGGAGATGCTTCGTGCAATACGCCAAGCAGTTCGCAGACGCGTGTCATGCGAGCGGTGTTGCCACGACTCAAATGATGGATCGCAGCAATGGTGCTGTCCTGCAGAATGCCCTCGGCGATGCCATGACGTCGAGCAAGAGAACGCAGGAATTCAGAGGATTCAACAGAATCCAGCGGAGTCAAACGAATCTGCAGCAGTGCCTCGACAGATAGCCCACTCGTCAACGGCCGATCTGAAGCTACGATCACTGTCAGCTTGCCTTGGTTGCCGGAACTAGAAGCACCTGCATTCAATGCCGTCAGAATTCGCAGGAAAGATTCCAAATCTCCGTCCGCTCGATGGAAGTCATCAATCAGCACGACAGAATGAACTCCACAGTGAGATCGGCCAACGATTTCATCGCGCAGTAAAGACACAAGTTCATTGCGTTTCATGTTTCGCCGAGCTGATGACGAAACGGCCGTTACAAGTCCGGTTAGTGCCGCAGTTTCGTCAAGACCGGCCACATTCAATGCGACGACTTGCCTTCCGATTCGCTCAGTTTCCTGTCGAACCCGAGTCAGAATTCGGGTTCTGCCGCTGCCGTCAGCACCGCAGACAACGCCAAACGGTTCGTTGACTTCGACCAGATACATCAGGCGGCTAATGGCTTCCAGATGGATTGAGCTGTCAAAAAACCATGCATTGTGCTTTTTCTGACCAAACATTGAGACGACTCCAACCGAACGCAGACACACCAAGCTGACTTGCTAAAGGGCGGAATCGGCAGAAACGGCATAACCGGTTCAATCAAATCTGAGCAAACTCAACCAGACTCAGGATTGGCAAATCAAAACTCTGCAGTACCCTGCCACTCCAGCGACTTGACAGTAGAATCGGCAGGTCGTGCAATTCGGCGGTTCTTTTTCCTCCACACGTGTTCATGGTTTGAAATTCATGACTGAACTGACGTATCGATCCGCTGGCGTGGATCTTGAGCTTTACGAACAGGCGATGCAGAAATTGCCGCGACTTATGCAGCGGACGTTCACACCGGGCGTCATGGAGCTGCCGGGCGGTTTCGCCGGACTGTTTCGTCTGAACGGCGTCAAACCGTGGAAAGATCCGGTACTTGTATCGGGAACTGACGGCGTTGGCACAAAAATTAAGGTGGCCATCCAGGCTCAGAAATACGACACCATCGGCATCGACCTTGTCGGGATGTGCGTCAACGATGTCCTGTGCCTGGGTGCCACGCCATTGTTCTTTCTTGACTACATCGCGATGGGGAAAGACAACCCAACGTTGCTGGAACAACTCGTCAGCGGCGTCAGCGATGGATGTCAGCAGGCGAAGTCGGCACTTCTGGGAGGCGAGACAGCCATCATGCCGGACCTGTATGCAGCTGGCGACTTTGACATGGCAGGATTTTCAGTTGGTGTTGCGGAGCGTGATGAGTTGATCGATGGCCGGACAAGGATCCAGTCCGGCGATGTGCTCATTGGTATCCCTTCGTCAGGCTTTCATTCGAACGGCTACAGTCTGATTCGAAAAGTTGTCTTTGAACACGCAGGCTTGAGTTTTGCGGATCATGTCGCGGAATTGAACTGCACAGTGGGAGAAGCATTGCTCCGTCCAACTCAAATCTATGCAGACACAGTCGCAGCTGCGATCGCAGCTGCTGGCAATTCGAACATACATGGTATTGCCCATATCACGGGTGGCGGCATTGCTGATAACTTTGAACGAATTCTGCCAAAGCACATACATGCGATCATTCATCGCAACGCATGGAAGCCACCCCAACTGTTCGATTGGTTGCAACGTCTGGGAAATATCGCTGTGAAAGAAATGTTCAACGTGTTCAATATGGGCATCGGCATGATCATTTGTGTTCCACCGGATGTTGCGAATCGTGTTCTGGTGGCCTGTTCAACAACAGAGAGTCCAGCATTTCGATTGGGAGAAATTCGATCGCAAGACGCCGCGGATCCTACCGTCACCGTCGCCTGAGGAACAGTCTCAAAAAACATCCCTAAAAGTACGTCAGGCTTTCCAGCTTGACAGAAAAAAGAACAAGTCAGCCTGGAAAGGCTGACGTACTTTATTTCAGGACTGTTCCAGAGGTGCTGGGGTGAAATACGCAGTTCCCTTCGGTGTTTCTACTGATTCCTACTCGTCTCGTATTTGAATATCTCCCGCAGTAACGATACAAACTGTTGTTTTCTGTTTTGAAGCGTCTATGGTTACGTGTAGGTCTTTGCTACATCTGTTAGAAAAATTTCTCTGCTCGTGTGTTGACTTGTATTCTCACTAGGTTTGTAAATCAGGCAAGCCCTACTGTTGAACATAAAATTGCCCATACATATCGAATAAATTGATATTTCGCTCACTTTAACGACCGTGTTCTGTGTGCTAACCTCCTTCCCTGATCCATCGGACGGAAACAGGGGTGTTTTTGTGCATGGATGTTTTCTTTTGGAGACTACTTATATGTTGCAGCGTAAACGTAGGACCGGAAAGCGGGCGGATAAAAAATCACCCCCACTGACCGAATTTGAACAGCCCAAAAAGCGCAAGCCTTTTACGGTTTTCCTGGTTGAAGACGACCAAGCCGTTCGCGCTTCCTTGGTCGAAGCCCTTGCTGAGTTCAAGATCACCGTCCGTGATTACATGACGGCAATGGAGTTTTATCGAGATTTCAGGGAGCCAGTGCCTGGCGTTCTGATTCTCGATTTGCGGTTGCCTGGTATGACTGGCACGGAGTTGCAGGAGAAGCTGACAGAAGACGGCTTTGAACTGCCGATAGTGATGATCTCGGGTCATGCAGATGTTCCAATGGCTGTCAAAGCCATGAAGAATGGTGCGTTTGATTTCCTGTGCAAGCCTGTGAAGGTTGAGCACCTTGTGGCAGCGATTGCGCGGGCATACGCATTCTTCTATGAAGTTGATGCGGATGTGTTTGATGATGAGCTTGAAGAAACCGAAGACAGCATCGGCCGATTGACAGGCCGCGAGCGTCAGGTTCTGGATCATGTCGTGGATGGACTTTCCAGCCGCGAGATTGCTCAGGAACTTGGTGTCAGCACAAAAACAGTTGAAGCACATCGGGCTCGTATCAACGACAAGATGCGTGCAGACAATGTTTCTCATCTGATTCGTATGTGCTTTGCATACAACGAAGAGCACGCTGAATAACTTGCAAGGCGTGCACCACGAAAATTCAACTTTGAACCGGAGCAGTCTTTGCTCCGGTTTTTTGTTGTGTGGCACGTCTTAAAATCGTTCCGCCATGTCGTGCAGGAATTCAACTCTATGCCATTCGTTGACCTCAAAGCAATTCCGTACATTGAACCGGTGCCTGGTTGCCGCATGAGAACTCCGCATGGACAAAATCTCATGCTGTCCTATCTCGAAATGGACGACGGTGCCGAAGTGCCTTTGCACCATCATCCTCACGAACAGGGTGGAATACTGATCAGCGGCAAAGTGCAGTTGACGATCGGTGATGAAACTCGCATCTGCGAGGCTGGGTCTTTATTCATCATTCCGCCCAACGTGCCACATCGAGCGGTTGCAGTTGATGGTCCGGCAGTAGTTCTTGACGTGTTCAGTCCCGTTCGCGAGGACTACGCGGAGCTTGCTAACCGCTATATTCCTTCATTGAAGTAGCCCTGTTGGTCAAGGGGTTGCTTTCTGCAACTCTCCGGTTTCAAGTAGCGGAATCGATTCATCCACGGCGGTATGCATCGGGCTGTCAATTAGCGTTGAACAAGTCTCGCCATCTTTTGCTTCATTCACGTTGAACAGCACCGCCCATGTGAGGTTGTCCGAGCGTTTGACCAGAATCGTCGATGTGCCAGCAATCAAACCAGTATGCCATAGATTGACGTCGTCAATACCGCTGATGGAACGCACGCTCCAACCGAATCCATACCATGTCACGTCGTCAGAAGCCTTGAACGATGGTGGAGACTTCAAGAGTGTCAGGCTCTCGGACCGAATCAGAGGCTTTGTTTTCGAATCGATGGCAACAGCAAAACGCACAAGGTCTGAAGCCGTTGATGTCCAGCCTCCGTGTGAATCGAAGATCTCCAGATCCCAATGACCATAAGGTCCTGCCACGGATTCAAACTTGCCCGATTTATTTCCCGGAGCGACATCCCAGATCGCTGGATACATTTTGACTTTTTGCATGTAGTAATGCACTTCATCATCCGCGCGGTCGTTGAGCCTGGTTTTTCCCGGCCGCGTTTGTGTCATGCCGCACGGCTGAAGAATCCGTTCGGTCACAAATGTCTCATACGACTGACCGCTGGCTGCTTCAATGACACGACCAAGCAGACAGTATCCGAAGTTTGAATAGGCATAGCTGCTGCCGGGTTCAAAATCCATTGGGCGTGACAACTGATACTTGATAATGTCGGATATGCGTGCCGTCTTTTTCAGATCCAATGCGCGGGTGATTTCCAGCAATTCGAACACGGGATCTTTTGACTTCTCGCGATCCCATCCGCCTGAATGCTGAAGCAGGTGCTGGATCGTTACGCGACTCCACGCAGCGTCTGCATCTTTGGGCAGAGAATATTTCTTGTCGCGGACCAGATAGTCGATGGCGGGATCATCCAGCTTCAGCTTGCCATCTTCCATCAACAGCAGGACGGCGATGGCAGTAATCGGCTTGCTGATACTGGCGATTCGCATCACCGAATCGGGGTTCATGGGCGTCTTTTTATCGATGTCGGAATATCCAAAGCCGCGTTCGTAAATGATTTCACCGTCACGTGCCACCGCGACTGTCGCACCGGGGATATAGTTGTCGCTGAGTGTTTTGATCAGCAGGTCGTTCAGCGGACTCAGTTCCTTTCCATGATCCCCGGTGACTGGCAGCGGACCACCTGGTATTTTCAAGGAAGCCGCTGTTTCGACTTTTTGGACCCAGACCGTGGAGTGAAGTTTTTCGCGACCGTTCGGAATGAATCGATGAACGGTGTTCTTGAATCCATCACTCTTGTAGCGTTTCGATGACTCGCGAAATTCCTTGTCGGAGATATTCACCTGAATCAGCCATGGCCGCTTGTCTTCGTTGACTTGCGAGGCAACATCAAAAACCGCGCGACGTTCGACAATTTGCACATTCAGATCGACGATGATCTGGCCATTTGAAGTCAACTGCTCAACATAGGCGGACAATTCGTTTGCTGAAAGATCCTTACGGATCACGGCTTCATCATACGATGCCAAAGCGGCGTTCGTAGTAGACAGAATCAATGCGAGGAAAGTGATTAGTCGCATTGTTTCGACTCCTTGTTACTTGTTCTTTATCGGTGATACATTTTCAGCGGGGATTCCAGTGGCCGCCGTAAATGACGCCGCTGACTGAGCGACCTCATTCAGCAAATCCCGGTGTTCTCGCTGGATTTGAATTATACTGCTTTTTGATTGTCCGTCGATCGATTCGCATAATTTCGACGTTGGCTGCAGTGTCGGATTTCGGTGGGAGCAAATAGAAAATTGAGTC
>Ga0335394_10010427_pt1 | contig 10463 bp, 9 predicted proteins | sample MAT03_FD_205741 | JGI IMG/M metagenome (GOLD analysis project Ga0335394, IMG submission 205741) | Freshwater microbial communities from Lake Fryxell liftoff mats and glacier meltwater in Antarctica - MAT-03 (spades assembly) (version 2) ...
AACCACGACAATCGCGGCTTCGCGCCCGCTGTCAATCAGGGACTGCAGATTGCCCGCGGGCAGAATCTGCTGTTGCTCAACAACGACTGCATCGTCACGACCGGCTGGCTCGATGGTCTGCTGGAGGCTCTTTACGATGATTCCGCCAACGGCCTTGTAGGACCTGTGTCGAATAACGTCAGTGGAGAGCAGCAGATTCCTGTAACGTATACGGATCTGACCAGTCTCGATGGCTTTGCCTGGGACTGCCGATCCAACCGGCAACTCACCGAGACGGACAGACTCATTGGCTTCTGTATGCTGTTTCGTCGCGAAGTTATGGACCGAGTCGGATTGCTGGATGAACGTTTCGAAATCGGCTGCTTCGAAGACGACGATTTTTGCAGACGCGCACGGAATGCAGGATTCCGTGCGCTCATCGCGAGTCATGTGTTTGTGTATCACTTTGGCAGCGCTACATTCCGAGGTTCGGGGCTGAACTTTGCGGAAATCCTCAGAACAAACGAACAACGCTATCGGGACAAATGGGAGCCAGCTCCGAAACCGCGCCAAACACGACATCGTGCTGTTGCTCACATTGCCGGACCTGCAAACCTGTCCGATCGGTATTCTGTTCTCAGCATCTTCGACGGGATTCACCTGCTGCAGCGCAAACACATCCGTCTGTCGCTCTGCATGATTGTCCGTGACAATGAGGACACGATCGAAGCCTGTCTCGACAGCATTTATCCTTGGGTGGATGAAATCATCATTATCGACACCGGCTCAAAGGACAGAACTATCGAGATCTGTCGACGGTTTGGAGCGAGGCTATTCGAGTTTCCCTTGTGCGATGACTTTTCAGCGGCACGCAATGAATCACTCAGGCACGCCCTCGGTGAATGGATCTTCTGGATGGATTCGGATGATGTCATCGACCAGGAACAGGGACGAAGACTCCGCGAATTGGTGTACGGCCAGCATACCGCGGACTGTATGGGGTATGTGATGCAGGTCCATTGCCCTCAATCTGAAATCGGACAAATGACGGTCGTGGATCACGTAAAGATCTTCCGCAATCGTCCGGATCTGAGATTCGAACATCGAATTCATGAACAGATTCTGCCAGCCATCGGGCGGGCTGGCGGCATGGTGGCACTGACGGACTTGTTTGTCGTTCATCAGGGGTCAATCCAGACTCCCGAAGTCAGGCAGCGAAAACTTGAACGTGACTTTCGCATCCTCGCGAAGGATCTGGAAGATCGGCCAGATCATCCGTTTGTCCTGTTCAATCTGGGGATGACTCACGAAGACGCAGGCAATTTTGCGATTGCTGAGGAGTTTCTCAAACGATCGATTGCCATGGCGAAGCCGGAAGAATCTCATCTGCGAAAGGTATGGGCACTTCTCGTGAACTGCCAGTGCCGACTGGGACGACTGGCCGAGGCCATTGAAACCGCTGGCACGGCACTTCGCCATTTTCCGGGCGATAAGGAAGTGCTGTTCAGGCGCGCCATATTGCTGAGGGATGCTGGTCAATTGGAGGCGGCAGTGAACGATTATCATCGCATCCTCACAGAAAACGTGGACTGTGTTCTGGCAAGTATTGATCCGAGCATCATGGGACACGAGCTGCACTACAACTTTGCAATGACTCTAATGGATCTGGGAAACACGGATGAGGCCAGTCATCACTGGCGACTGGCCCTCCGTGAATGTCCACAATTCATTCCTGCATGGATTTCACTGGCTCGTGCTGGTGGAGCAGAAACAGCCCGAGGCATTGCAGGATTTGATTTCAGAAATCCCGGACGACCGAGTCCTGGATTCAACGTGTGCGATCCTGAACGCGTTCCTGGCCTCACTGCTGGGTGATATCCTTGCGGTCCAGCGGATTCTGGCAACGGCGTGGACAGCAACGGGCGACCCGGATTGTCTCGACGAACTGTGCTGTATTCTTACTGAACGTGACATGTTACCGAATGCTCTGCCATATCTGCATCAACTGCAGGCCGCACGACCCGAAGAGCCTTCCGTTCTTCACAATCTCGGCCTCGCGCTCCACGCCTGTGGTCAGTCAGAGGAAGGAAAGGTCGTCTTATACAGATGCATTGAACTGGCACCGGATCGAATCCTGACTATCTGCCAGCTTGCACGAATCTGCAAGGAAACAGGTGACGTCGAATCGGCACTGCGCTTGATTCGGGAGGCCCTGCAACGGCATCCAGGCGACGCATCACTCAACGAAATGCTGAAATCATTGAATAGTCCCCTGAATTGAAATGCTGCCGAAGATGTTCTATTTCGACAAATCATGGAACACTTCGGGGATCCCCGAAATCGCGGGACTCTGCCGCAGGCCTGTTTCCGTCAATGCCGATGGGTTTCGATGCGGAAGAGAAAAGGGGTCACCTGACCCCTTTACCGCCCACCATTGAATTGTGCGCCGATTCTTTGTCACAGGAGCCGCCACAGCTATTCATCGATGTTATCTTTGAGGAAGTCATCCATGCAATTACCTTGTGCGAAACCGCAAAGCCAATTGATGCTGGTGCATTCAGCCATCTGCGTGGCATCATAGAAGCCCATAAACTTTCGGGAAAACAAAAAAGTGTCTTGAGTGTCAGTTCCGGTCAGAGAGTGACGCAGAATTCCGGGCGCAGTTGAGCGGTCTAGAATTTGGTGATACCGGTTTTGTTGATGGGGGCGTTAAGGATGTGCAGGGTGCGAAGCAGTCCGGTTTGCCGGACCGAGCGAATGTGTAGCTCGGAACTGCCGGGCCCGAAGGGAAACGCCCGCAAATGGATTGGATTAAGAGAACGACTGTCGTTGGCCGTCATCGCGAGTGTGCTGCCACATTTGATTCGGGTGCCGCTGTCGCACATCGACGGTTATGCAGTTTGACAACGAACTCTGTCGTCTGCGGAGTGCCTGACCTCTCACTGCAATTCAGATGGAGATTCGCTCGACAATGTTTCGCGTGATGAACTTGTGACGGCGATCGTAGAGTCTGGTGGTTCTAGGATCGGCGTGGCCTGCGAGATTCTGGACATCTTCCAGCGGGACTCCCTGATTGAGCAGATCGGTGATTGTCGCAACTCGGAAGGAGTGCGGAGAAAGCCGGATGGGAAGGCCGCAGGCTTTCATGCGGCGTTTGATCATGCGGCCGATGTCACCTGCGGACATGGGGCGGTCACTCAGGGTTTTGGTTTTGCGAATGGATGTGCGAAAAAGCGGATGATCCGTGGCGCTGTCCAGGTTGCATCCCGCAGATTGCAGGTATGATCGTAATAAACATTGTAGATCATGCCGCACGGGGATCTCTCGCGACTTGCCGCCTTTGTCGAGGAAGTGCAGGCAATACTGATCACCGGTGTCGTACAGATCTTTGAGTTTCAATCGGGCCACCGCACCCACTCGGGACGCGGTATAGATCAGGATCGACATGAGTGCCTTGTCGCGAAGATCGACGACGTTGTCTGTGTTGATGGATGCCAACAGCTTGCGAGCCTGCTTGATCGTGATCTCGGGCGTCTTGCCTTCCAGTACTTGATACCGTTCGCCACGAACAGACAACGCCGGATTCAGTGCGATGGCGTGGCGAATCACCATTCCGTCGAAGAAGTGCCGCAGACCGGCCAGAATCTGCTTTTTGCTGGCGACCGAGAGCGTCAGTTCATCAAGGTATGTTCCCACGTCCGCCGGTGACACTTCCTGCAACCGCCTCTGCCGTGATTCGCACCATTGAAGAAAGCCGAGCACCGCACGCCGGTACGCTCGCCGCGTGTGTGCATTGCGAATCTTCGCGTGGAAAAACTCCTCAAACGCAAATCGAGCGCCATGGCCAGCTTGTTCGATGATGGCAGGCAAACTCTTCCCGCTGACGGTTGATTCACTGGAATGCAGAATGACGTTTGATTCTGCACCCGGATCATCTTGATGCACGGGCGCGATTATGCCGCACTGGTTTCGCTCGCGGCCCAATCGAGAAATACTCACCGATGAACTCGATCCCAGTTCTGGATTGCTTCATTCATATCGAACCGACCGCATTGCCATTCGCGTGCCGGCATCCACAGATTTAAAAGGAACCGTGCGGAATGCACAGCATTCGCATCGACCGCGGATTCTGCCGCCCAGATGTCGAGCTGATTGGGATTCCACGGTGCGACGCCCGGCGCATCGACCAATGCCGGAAACTTCACACCCAGTCCGAGAAATGCGTTGTCACTTTGTTTCATATTCCTGATGATCTCCATGTTGTTTCTAAATTTCAGTACCAATCTTTTCACCCTCCTTATGCCACCGATAACGTCCTTTATCAACCCCAAAGAATTTTTTAATTTCTGAGGAAAATCACAGGCATTCCAGCAAGTTTGTTTGCTGGAAGGCATGCCTGCTGACTGGCCGGATTGCCATGAACATTGTCAGGATTTGGTTCTAATGCCGCGATGTGGGCGAAAGTTGTTCCATAAAAGAGGACGGGTGTTGTTGACCATTGGTGATGACGGCGATCAAACAGGGATGCTGCTGCGACTTCATTCGGGCCATGCAGCATTTTAAATGTGAGCCAACATCATGAGGCAAAAAAAGGCCCGGTGGTGCAACGGGGCCACGTTGTGATCAGTCGAGACTGAATCACGGTTGACGACAAACCTCCAGTACGTCACGCTTCAGTGCCGGACACGCCAGACTGATTAAAGATCCAGTCGTGTGCCTGATCGGCGACTTTGATCACCAGTGGAAGATCGTCTCGACCAAAGCTGGCTGAGTCCTTCCACTGGTTACCGTCTTTGTAGAGACGGCTGAGCGTGACATTATGCCGGACTCCATTTTCGGTCGTGTTTTCCCAGACGGCGGCTTTAATCCGTCCAAGTCGCACTTCGTGAACCGGAGCTTTGGCGGGAGAACCATTCTGTTTTGACATGAGTCAACTTTCTATTCAACAAATAACAGTGAAATGACAGCTCGAACAATTCGGGCTGTCTGAATTTGATCCGCAGCGAATTGCCACGGATCTCAAGTCGCACGCCACGTGCGATGACCATCACGGCGGAGCGTGATGACGATTTTAAGCCGCTCAGCGAGTTCCTCGACGAGCTATTCACAATTCGGACAGAGGCCGATGAAGTTCTCACCGGGACTCTGCGGAACAAAGCGAATGCGAAACCAACCGGCATCGACAGCCTTGTAGTAGTCGCCCGGGCCATCGACGTCGCAACTGCAGCAGGACAGTGTGAACGGAACTCCGTGAGGAATGCCATCCGGGTCATTGAGCACTTGGTTCGCAAGGTCAAGAGCGTATCGGCACGCAGCCTGAGCCACGATTCGATTCCATTCCGAGCCAAGCGTCCGAGGCGGCTCGATGGAAACCCCATCGGCAGCTTTCCTCACCGCAGACGTTTCCGGAGGGAAACCGCCTCGGTCCATCCACTGCAGCAGGCCATCGGCGAGATCGCGAACGCGGTCCCAGTCGAGCTGATGAAACGCATCCAGCAAATCCTGCCATGCGACTTGAGGATCCATGTTGGGTACTCCTGTGTCTGAAACACCTCCTTCGTTCTGAGAACTACAAGGCTGAAGATTTCCGGGCCGACAATCGGGACGGACAGCCTTGCTGGAATCAAATGTCACCAAACGGGACTGCACATCTTTGTCGAGCTGATCGCAGAACGACCAATCGCCGTAATACATGCCGTCGTAGTAAACAAACTCCTCAACGAGATTAAGACAGTATCCGTCATCACCGAACTTGATTTCGCAGCCGTAGGTCATGTGGAAAAATGGAAACGGTCCGAAGGTCGGACCGTCTTCTCCCCAGCCGTCGAGCTGTTCATCCGGATGCCGGTGGCCGTGCCAGAGTTTCAGATACGGCATGATGGGTCTCCTGCTAAACCGCCAGGGTCAGCAGACGACCGATCCGCGAATCCATCTCGGCTCGATCACCGGCGTGGCGAATTCGTCCGGAGATACGGGTGAGCGCATCCACCAGAGCAAATACCGTGAACCGTGATCCATTGGCTGTGACCATATTGAGGGCCTCGCGTATGGAATTCTGAGGAATTCCCTTCCCGGTCAACGCCTTCAATGTGGCTTCACGGTCATCGCCGAGAACAGTCGTCTGAGCGGTCGTCATCTGTCGCACAAACGCATCGCGACGCTGATCGCGGGATTTCACCAGCTGATCCAGCAGACCAGTGATCTCAGGCAATGCGTCATGCACGTTGGCCGTGTGTTTGCGACTGAAGGTCGTGACCTCCATTGCGTCCCACACAATGTGGTTTGAACAGATCGACTGAAACCAGAATGTTTCAATGCCGACCGTGCGTCTCCCGACTTCGGAGTTCCAAATGAAGAATCCCGGAGCAAACGACTCACCGCCAATTTCCACCCAGCCCGTGGGATCAATGAGGAAGCAGAACATATCCTGCTCACCGGCATACAAACCGGTCGCCCCATTGAAACCTTTCTGAGGCGGCACGAAATCCCCTGCACGATGGCGGACCATATCGAGGAGTTCTGAGTTGTAGAGCCGTGTATAACTGGCACCATGAACCGAGCGAACTCGGTCATCGGTGGTCAATACCTGCAGTGGCTTGCGACCACGGGGCAGTGTCTCGCTCAGAGCCTGAACGGCGGTTTCGATCCGCAGTCGATTGAGCGTCAGTCGATCGACTCGGGCCAAACCACAGAGCTGACCGAAAGACCAGTCATTCAGCTGGAACTGACCGGATGAACCGACAGACAGACCCAGCTGGCCATCATCCAGGATGGCGGGAGTCACCGATTCAGGTGGTTCCCAGCGATCGATGGAATGTTCCTGCAGCGTGCTGCAGTACTGACTGAGCTGGTCAAAGGAATCGAACGTCTCATCAGGCGTTCGGGAAAACAATTCGCGGGAAGCCCGCACAAGGTTGGACATGGAACGATCTCCAGACAGTAAACAGGGAAACAGAAAAACCGCAAGTAAAACCGAATGTTGCACCACCGGTACTCACGCACGCTGCGATTGCCAGTGCAGTTTGCTGGCTGCGCGTCCGTGAGTGCCGATGTGAGTTCTTCTACCCGTGCCTGAATGTCAAAGATCATGATTCAGAAGCGTTGTGACGTGCTTCTCTAACTGTGTGCTCTAAAAAGTGGACGCTGAACCAAACATTTTTTGGGGCTGATCTGCTGGGGGGCATTCGACCTGCCTTCGTCGGCTGGCATCCATTGGGGCTCGCCACGCAGGGGGCCCCCGATGGATGCCGGACGATGAAGGCGGTGTTTGCCTGCTGACATGCCTGCCGGCCGGTAATTGCTGTCCACAATTGACTGAATGCCAGAAGCTGACCCACTGCCCTCAACTGGTTGACCGAGCGATGGCCTGCCTTGCATTCCCAAACCTGCCTTTGTCGGCGGCTTTCCGGCGGGGCTCTGAGCGTGTTACGAGAGAGGTCCTGTGGAATCTGTTTTCGACAATCGGCTATCAGACGAAAAACGGCATCGAAATTCTGCAGGAATCCGATAACCTGCGGCCAGCATGAATCCACTCCGTAGCTGATAAAAAGGTAGTAATCTTTGCGATTGGATTTAATAAGCCCATGTGCTGTCGACTCTGCCGGTAATCACGGGCATCACAAGTTCCGTCGGCACGGCATGGGCGACGCCGACGTATGACGGTGCGGGCAATATGATCGGGATGCCAAATCCACCGGCAACGACGACCGGCGCCACGCCGGCGTGGGTGCCGATGACGGAGGCTCAGCGGAACACACTGACCGAAGCGCAGTGGAACACTTTCACGGATAATAACGGCGCGACTCCGCAAGCACTGTCGGCAAGGTACCATGCATTGAACTGCGTGGTGCTGATCACCAACGGCACGCAGAAAGTCAGTGAACACGTTTATGACGCGCGGGTCATAAAAAGTCCCCCCACTTATCCCCCCACTAATGCGCGAAATCTGCATCCCGGGAACGCATTGTCGAAGCCAGGTAAAAGAAGAAACCCCGGTTTTTCCGGGGTTTCAGTGAGCATCAGAAACGCAAAAGGATACCTCTACGGACTCATAATCCGTTGGTTCAGGGTTCAAGTCCCTGCGGCCCCATTGATTTTCAGGGGTTTCCGAGCGATCGGGAACCCCTGTTTCGTCAAGTGTCACCTCAGACGCCTTTTTGGGGTCCAGTCCTGCCGGAGGTGCCGCTGCTTCGCCGCCAAAGAAAATTCATCCATGTTGACCTTCCTTGTCGCGTTGAATCTTTGCTCCGAGTTGATTCAGTTTCTGTTCGAACGCATGGTAACCGCGATCGAGATGATACACGCGGCGGATTTCGGAATGACCTTCCGCTGCCAATGCCGCCAGCACCAGCGCGGCACTGGCGCGCAGGTCTGATGCCATCACGGGTGCCGCCGATAGTCGAGCGACACCGTGGATAACGGCGGAGTTGCCCTGAATCCGGATGTCGGCTCCCATCCGCAGCAGTTCTGCGACGTGCATGAATCGCTCAGGAAAGACAGCATCGGTGATCTGGCTTTCGCCAGCGATTGTGGACAACAAGGCCATGAATTGCGCCTGGCAATCCGTCGGCAATCCCGGATACGGTTCTGCCGTCAATTGCGCAGGACGTTGCATGGAATTGGCGCGAATGTGCAGCGTGTCGTGTGTGGTGTCGATCGAAACACCGATCTGACCGAGGGCATTCAGGACGCATGTCATATGCGCTGTCGGTGCGTTCCTGATTGTCACGTCGCCGTGCGTAATGGCGGCCGCGATCGCCAGTGTAGCAGCTTCGATCCGATCAGGAATGACGGCGTAACGCACGTCGTGAAGATGGTCTACGCCGTCGATTTCCACAAGCGACGTACCGGCCCCGGAAATTCCGGCCCCGGCGGCGTTCAGAAATCGAGCGAAGTCCTGAACTTCCGGCTCTTTTGCTGCAGACCGGATGATCGTGCGGCCTTTTGCAAGGGAAGCGGCAATCATGATGTTGCAGGTGCCAGTGACAGTGGGGCCATGCGTTCCGCACAGATCCAGGTCGGCACCGCGCAGCTTCGAGCACTCGGCAACAATGTATCCGGCTTCAAGTCGAATGTCGGCACCCAACGCCGCCAGGCCACGCAGATGCAGATCAATCGGTCGGTGCCCGATGTTGCAGCCGCCTGGCAACGAAACTCGCGCCGTTCCGAAACGTGCCAGCAGCGGTCCGAGCACGCAGACACTGGCCCGCATCTGTCGCACTAATTCGTAAGGGGCAACGGATGATCGCACATCACGGGAGTTGATACGGATGCTTCCATCGTCCGACAGTTCGACCGTTGCCCCGATCGACTGCAGCAGTTGTCGCATCGTGGCGACATCCTGCAACGGCGGAACCTGCTCAAGCGTGACTTCACCATCAATCGCCAGCGTTGCGGCCAGGATTGGCAGCGACGCATTCTTGCTGCCGCCTACATGGACCGTTCCGTGCAGCGCACGGCCGCCTTCCACACAAAACATGTCCATCATCAGCGTCCCTTCTGATCACAATTGCCTGGTGCATTGTCAAACCTTGGATTGCAGGTCAACGGCATCGCGGGGAAAGGGGTCAGGAACCAATAGTGCGCAGCACCCTGCGGGCCATTTGGCTATTGGTTCCTGACCCCTTTTCCAAGGCCAACCCCAGCATCAAGCGTTGACAATGCACTATATGATTCCCTCGACAATTCTGTTATTGCCGCTGAGATCACGGTGGATGTTTGTGGAACTGAATCCCGATACCATCAATAACGTGGCAACGGTTTCACATTGTGCCGGATCAAGTTCCAATGCGATGAACGCGCCAGGTTTCAGGATCTTGACAGCGTCGGCTGCAATCCGTCGCACAATGTCCAGTCCATCTTCGCCGGCAAACAGTGCTTCTCCAGGTTCGTGCAGTGCGACTTCCGGCTGCAGCGAGTCGCGTTCGTCGTCCCGAATGTAAGGCGGGTTGCTGATGAGCCCGTCAAACAGCGTGCCGCCAGCCAGCAGCGGTTGCAGCACGTCACCTGCCATGAGTGTGACGCGGTCGGTCACTTCCAGTTTCTGCACGTTGCGAGTCGCAATCTCCATCGCGCGCTCAGACAAATCTGTCGCGACGACACGACACAAAGGTCGTTGTCGGGCAATGGTCACGGCAATACATCCGGATCCGAAACCGACTTCCGCAATTGTCCGAGGCTCATCTTTCGGGATGCGTTCCAGGCAAACGTCAACGAGCGTCTCGGTTTCCGGACGCGGGATGAGCACCCCCTGTCCGACCTCAAAACTGCGACCGTAGAATTCGCGAGAACCGATGATGTAGGCGAGGGGTTCACGCTTTGCGCGACGCTGCACCGATGCTCGCATCTGCGTCCGCTGGGCTTCAGTCAGTTCATTGTCGATGTCAGTGTAGAGCCGGATTCTCTGGCATTGGCGTGCATGAGCCAGCAACAATTCGGCTTCCAGCCGCGGCGATTCGACACCTTTTTGTTTCAGGAACCCAGCC
>Ga0335394_10010429_pt1 | contig 10462 bp, 6 predicted proteins | sample MAT03_FD_205741 | JGI IMG/M metagenome (GOLD analysis project Ga0335394, IMG submission 205741) | Freshwater microbial communities from Lake Fryxell liftoff mats and glacier meltwater in Antarctica - MAT-03 (spades assembly) (version 2) ...
AGACCTGGCCACCACGGTTTACCACTGCATCGGCATCAACGCCGACAAGGAACTGATGGCCCCGGGCAATCGGCCCATCGAGATCGTCGACGACGGCAAGATCCGCAAGGAACTGCTCATCAAGGCGTGAAGTGATTCCAACCTAACCCAAAACACGGAGTCATTCGCCAGTGGCGTTCTCTGTGTTTTTGGTGTTTTCGGCGACAAGATTGAAAAGCAAAGAGGTTGAACCACGAATACGGCGAATCGAACGAATAAGAAGAAGGCGGTTCTTTTCCATTCTGATTCGTTAGATTTGTCGCATTCGTGGTTGTTTTGCTTCCAAACAGAGTCATGCACCTAGCAAGAGACAACACGATGAACGTGCGGCTTTCACTTGTGCTTTTGACTTCTCTGTGCTTCCTGGTCGGCGGTGAACTGTTCGCCGCGTCGCCCACCATCGCCCCGCCCTCGCCTCGCGGCATACAACGCGGCACGGAAGCGGTTCTGACCCTGAGCGGTGCAAACCTTGCCGACGCGCAGGAAGTCCTCTTCTTCACGCCGGGGTTCACGGTCGCCAAACTCGAAGTCGTCAACCCCGCCCAGATCAAGGCAAGTATCAAGATCGCGCCCGAGACGATCCTCGGCGAACATGTCATGCGTGTGCGCACGGCGACCGGCATCAGCAACATGCACACCTTCTGGGTGGGCAATCTTCCCGCCATTGATGAAAAAGAGCCGAATAACGATTTCGCCGCGCCGCAGAAGATCGGCCTGAACGTCACCGTCCAGGGCAGCATCGGCGGCGAGGATGTCGACTATTACGCGATCGAAGCCAAGAAGGGCCAGCGCATCAGCGTTGAAGTCGAAGCGATGCGGCTCGGCTCCGGTTTCTTCGATCCCTACGTCGCCATTCTCGATACAAAACGATTCGAACTCGCCACCTCGGACGATACGACGCTCTACAAACAAGACGGCTGCCTATCGCTCATCGCTCCGGAAGATGGCATATACATTGTTCAGATCCGCGAAAGTTCCTACGGCAACGGGTCAAGTTACCGGTTACATATCGGCAATTTTCCGCGACCCACGACCGTTATTCCCTCGGGTGGGAAGCTGGGTGAAGAGATCGAATTGACCTTCCTCGGCGATGCCAGCGGGCCGATCAAGCAAAAGGTGAAACTGCCCGCGACGATGCCGGAAGGCAAATTTGCCGTTTACTGCCAGGATGCCAACGGCATCAGCCCCTCAGGCCTGCCGTTTCGCCTCAGCCCGGATGCCCAGAACGTTCTCGAAGTGGAACCGAACGAGAATCACGTCCAGGCGACCAACGGCGATCTTCCTTGTGCGTTTCACGGCATCATCGATAAGCCGGGCGACGTCGATTTCTTCAAGTTCACGGCCAAGAAAGGGCAGGTCTTCGACGTCGAATGTCAGGCCCGCCGGCTCGGTTCGCCGCTCGATCCGGTCATGACCCTCTTCACACTGAACGGCGGGGCACTGGTCGCCAATGACGATTCGCGCGGGCCGGATAGCTACTTCCGCATCGCGATCCCCGCCGACGGCGAGTACGCCATCAGCGTCACCGATCACCTGAAAAAGGGCGGACCGACCTACACCTATCGCATCGAACTCAACGCCGTCGCGCCGCGAATCGACTTGACCATCCCGCGCGTGGCCCTCTACTCGCAGGAACGGCAGACCTTCCCGGTGCCGCGCGGCAACCGTTTCGCTACGATCGTTTCCGCGAGCCGGGTAGATTTGGGCGGCGATCTGAACATCACCGCTGACGGACTGCCGGCCAAGATGACCCTGGCGACCGAAACGATGACAGCCGGCATGGCGGTGGTTCCTGTCGTCCTCGAAGCGGCAGCCGACGCACCGGTCGCCGGCACGCTTGGAACCTTCAAGGCCAAACATGTTGATCCGAATGTCAACGTCGCTTCCTTTTTCGGCTTGATCGCCGATCTCACCATCGCGGCGCCGGGGCAATCGCTCTACTGCACCGCCAGCGCGAACAAAACCGGCTTCTCGGTAGCAGAAGAGGCGCCGTTCAAAATCAGCATCGTCGAACCGAAGGTGCCGTTGGTTCACAACGGCTCGATGCAATTGAAGATCGTCGCCGAGCGCCGGGCCGACTTCAAGGCGCCGATCACCATTGTCCCGCTCTACAATCCGCCCGGCTTCGGCTCGGCCTCCTCGGTCGTCATCCCGGAAGGGCAGAACGAAGTCCTCTTCACCATGAACGCCAACGCCAGCGCGCCGGTCCGTAAATGGAAGTACGTGGTGATGGGCAGCGCGCCGACGCCGACCGGTGTGGTCTGGGTGTCGTCGCAACTGGCGACGATCGAGATTGCCCCGCCCTACCTGGGCCTGACCTTCGAGCGCGGCGCCGTCGAGCAGGGCAAGGACACGCAGATCTTCGTGAAGATTGCCACCACGAAGCCGTATGCCGGTGTCGCCAAGATCAACCTGATCGGCCTGCCCGCGAAAGTCACCACAGCCGTCGAGTTGGAAATCAACAAGGACAGCAAGGAAATCGCCTTCCCGATCAAGACCGACATCGCAGCCCCGGCCGGCATCCATCGCAATCTGTTCTGTCAGGTGATCGTGACCGAAGATGGCGAACCGGTCGTCCACAACATCGGTGCGACCGAACTACGGATCGACGTGCCGCTGCCGCCGAAGAAAGACCAGCCGATGGTGGTCGCCCAACCGATGCCGAAAGCCGACCCCGCCATGCCGCCGAAACGCCTGTCGCGACTCGAGCAACTACGGCTGGAACAGGAAGAACGCGAAAAGGCGGCGAAACAGGGCACGCCGATGACCCCGACGCCGGAGCCGAAGAAGCAGTAAATAGGGGAGTTTTTGATGACAAACACACCTGAAATGGAAATCGTGACGCCCGAAGAATTTGATGCCGAGTGGGCCGCGGAATTGAATCGACGAGTCGCTGAATCACAGAGTGGCCTTGATGTCTTGATTCCTGCGGAGGAAGTCCATCGAATGGCGCGCGAAGCAATCCAACATGTGGAATCGAAGCGGTAGTAAAGATGTCACCTCATTGAGGCTTGATGATATGATCGGATTCATTCAACGATTCGCAGGCGCGTTGGTCCTCGCACTCCCTACGCTCACGTGTGCTCAATCACCCGTCGCCTCCCTCGCGGTCTTTCCGCCCGAGATTAACCTCGAGACGTCGCGCGATCGCCAATCGATTGTCGTGCAGGCGACTTATGCCGACGGCATCACGCGCGATGTGACGGCCGAGGCCAAGGTCGTGCTCGGTAATCCGAGCCTTGCGAAACTGAATGGCAACGTCCTGACTCCGTCTGCCGATGGCAACACCGATCTGCGTGTCGATTTCGGCGGCAAGAATGTCGTCGCGCCCGTGAAAGTAGTGGCGGCGGTCGCGGAGCGGGCGATCAGTTTCAAACTCGACGTGATGCCAATCTTCATGCGCACGGGTTGCAACACCGGTTCGTGCCATGGGGCAGCCCGGGGCAAAGATGGCTTCCGCCTCTCGCTCTTCGGCTTCGATCCGGAGGGGGACCACTTTCGGCTCACTCGCGAGATTAACGGCCGGCGCATCAACACGGCCCTTCCCGCCGAAGGCTTGCTGATGGAAAAGGCCACGGGGAAGGTTCCGCATACCGGCGGCGAGCGCATCAAGGAAGGCGATGAATACTATCGGACCCTGATCCGCTGGCATGACGCGGGGGTCCCGCTTGACGGGCCGACCGTGGCGACCGTCACCGCGCTGGAAGTCTTTCCCAAGGGCGGCGTGCTCGACGGCAAGGATTCGAAACAGCAACTCACGGTGCGCGCCAAGTACTCCGATGGCACGGACCGCGACGTCACCAGCCTCGCCGTCTTCTTGACCAGCAACGACAATTCGGCCAAGGTTGACAAGCAAGGTGTCATCACCGCGGCCGAGCGCGGCGAAGCCTTCGTCATGGCCCGCTTCTCAACATTCACGGTCGGTTCGCCGTTTGTTGTGCTGCCGAAGGCGCTCCAGTTCAGTTTCCCCAACGTGCCCGAAAACAACTACATCGACAAGCTGGTCAACGACAAGCTCCGCAAGCTGCGCATCACGCCTTCCGGTCTCTGCACCGACGAACAGTATTTGCGTCGGGTCTTCATCGACATCGTCGGCGTGCTGCCGACGCCCGACGAGTACTCGAAGTTCATGGCCAGCCCAGCGCCGAACAAACGAGAGCAACTCGTCGACGAACTGCTTGGCCGTAAGGAATTTGCCGAGATCTGGGTGATGAAGTGGGCGGAACTCTTGCAGATCCGCTCGTCGAACCAGGTCAGCTACAAATCGACCTTGCTCTACTACAAGTGGCTCGAAGATAAAATCGCCCGCAACGTGCCGGTCAACGAGTGGGTGCAGGAACTGCTCGGCGCCTCGGGCGGCACCTTCAAGAACCCGCCGACGAATTACTATCAGAACGAACGGGATATCCTGAAGATTTCAGAGAACGTCGCCCAGGTCTTCATGGGCATGCGCATTCAGTGCGCCCAGTGCCACAACCACCCGTTCGATCGCTGGACGATGAACGATTACTACGGCTTCGCGTCGTTCTTCAGCCAGGTCGGCCGCAAGGCTGCCGATGACCCGCGCGAGATCGTCGTCTTCAACTCGGGCGGCGGCGATGTCTCGAATCCGGTCACCAAGCAAGTGATGAAACCGAAGCTCCTCGGCGGCGCCGAGCCCGATGTCGTCGGCAAAGACCGCCGGCAAATCATGGCCGCCTGGCTGGCGTCACCCGATAATCCGTACTTCGGCACCAATCTCGGGAACCTCGTCTGGGCCCACTTCTTCGGCAAGGGCATCATCGACGAGGTCGACGACGTGCGCATCAGCAACCCGCCCTCGAACGGTGAACTCCTGGCCGAGCTTGGCAAGAAGTTCACCGAGTACAAGTACGATTTCAAGAAGATGGTGCGCGACATCTGCACCTCGCGGACCTACCAGCTATCGACGATCCCGAATCCAACTAATGAGAGCGACACGCGCAACTTCGCCCGCGGCAATGTGCGGCGCATCCGGGCCGAGACGATGCTCGATTGCATCTCGCAAGTGACGGAAACGAAGAACAAGTTCCCCGGCCTGCCCCTTGGGGCGCGGGCCGTGCAGATCGCTGACGGCAACGTCAGCAACTATTTCCTGACGACCTTCGGCCGGGCCACGCGCGAAAGCGTCTGTTCGTGCGAGGTGAAGCTGGAACCGACGCTGTCGCAATCGCTGCACATGCTCAACGGCGACGCCACCACCCAACGCATCCGCAACGGAACCCTGGTGTCGCGCCGGCTGGCCGAGAAGAAATCTCCCGAGCAGATCATTGAGGAGATGTACCTGATCACCCTCGTCCGCAAGCCGACGCCGAAAGAAATAACTAACCTGGGCAAGGCCCTGGCCGAGGAACCAGACAAGGTGAAAGTGCTGGAAGACATCTTCTGGGCATTGTTGAACACGCGCGAGTTTTTGTTCAATCATTGATCCACGACACATCGAGCAGGCAGCACGAGCAAATAAGAGGTTTTGAAGACATGACGCGCATCTCGATTTGGATGGGACTTCTCGCCGCCTTCGTGTTCTCACCGTCTCTTTCCACGGCCGCGGATCCCAAGCAGAAGCTCACGTTCGATGAGCACGCGCTGCCGATTTTGCGTGCCAAGTGCGTCGCTTGCCATAATCCCGACAAGAAGAAGAACGACCTGGACCTGACGACTTATTCGAAGCTCATGCAGGGCGGCGCGTCGGGCGTGGCCGTCAAACCGGGCGAACCGGACGACAGTCTCCTCTTCAAACTGGTGGTGCATAAAGCTGAGCCGTTCATGCCGCCCGATTCGCCCGTCATCGCGGCGGAAATGGTCGACACCCTGCGCAACTGGATCGCCCAGGGGGCGCTCGAAAATGCCGGCAGCAAGCCCGTGCCGATCAAGCCGAAGGCGGATGTGTCGCTGACTTCCATCAAGCGCGGCAAGCCGGAGGTCACGCCGATGCCGACCGCTCCGCTGCGGAAAGAAGCGATCGTTACGACGCAAAAGGCGAATGCCGTGATCGCCCTGGCTGTCAGTCCGTGGGCGCCGCTGGTGGCCGTCGGGTCGCCGAAACAAATTCTCCTCTACCACGGCGACACGATGGGACTGGTCGGTGTGCTGCCCTTCGCCCCGGGCACGCCTCATGTGTTGAAATTCAGCCGCAACGGATCGCTGTTGCTGGCCGGCGGCGGACGCGACGGTCAGTCCGGCAAGGTCGTCGTTTACAACGTGATGAACGGAGAACAGATCATCGAAGTCGGCAACGAGAACGATGCCGTACTCGCCGCCGACATCTCGGCCGACCAACAGCAGATCGCGCTCGGCGGCCCGGGCAAGATGATCCGCATTTATTCAACCAAGGACGGCAGCCTGATCCGCGAGATCAAGAAGCACACCGACTGGATTTACTCCATGGAGTTTAGCCCCGACGCGGTGTTGCTGGCGACGTCCGATCGTTCCGGCAGTCTATTCGTCTGGGAGTCGGCGACCGGTCGCGAGTTTTACAACCTTCGAGGCCACACCGGCCCCATCTGCGACGTCTCCTGGCGCGACGATTCCAATCTGCTCGCTTCGTGCAGCGAGGATGGCACGGTCAAACTTTGGGAGATGGAGAACGGCAGCCAGACCAAGACCTGGAGTGCCCACGCCGGCGGCGCTCAGGCCGTGAAATTCGGACACGACAATCGACTCGTAAGCACCGGCCGCGATCGTGTCACCAAGATCTGGGACCAGGCCGGCGCCAATCAAAAAGCGTTCCAGGCCCATCCGGATCTGGCTCTGCGCACGGCCTTCAGCCATGACGGCCAAAAGGTCTATTCGGGCGATTGGACCGGTCAACTGCTCGTCTTCGCTTCCGCCGACGCCAAGCTGTTGGCCCAGGCTGCGACCAATCTCCAGGATCCGGTTCAGGCGCTTGATGCCGCGATGAAGACCCTGGCCGCCCAGCAGACGGCGTTCGATCAAGCCAACGCGGCCTATACCGCCGCCAACACGAAAGCTCAGCAAACGGCCGTGGAAGTGACCCCGGCGCAACGGCTGGCGAGCGATTCCGCGAACATCGCCAAGCAGGCCGAGGCCGCTGCCGCGCCCGCGAAGGCCGCCGCTGACAAGGCAGCCGCCGATCTGACCGCCGCCACCGCCAAACAGCAAGCCGTGGCAGTGAAGAGCGGCGCGTTGACGGAAGCGGCGACCAAGATCATGGCTGCCGCGGTGGCCAACAAGGCGAACGCGGACCTGCAAACCTTCGCCGCGCAGGCAAAGACGACGGCCGACCAGGCGGCCGCCGAGTTGGCCGCCGCCCAGACGGCCCTGACAGCCGCGACGACGGCCAACACGACCGCGGCGGCTGCTTATCAAGCGGGTGCGAAGAACGTCCTCGAATCGCAGGCGGCCGCCAAGCTCGCGGCCGAGATCCTGGCCCCCCGTGCCTTGGCCGCCAAGACCGCCGCAGACGCCTTGCCGCCTCTGAAAGCCAATCTCGACAAGACCACGGCCGACCTGGCCGCCGCGAAAGCCGAAGTGGAGAAACTGAAAGCCGCGGCGCCGAAGAAGTAGCGGTTACGGCTACTGGGGAACGGTCTGTCTCACTCTTCGACGGGGTCCTGCATTTGAGCAGTCTTCGATCGGCATCCCGCCCCAATCTTAGATGCGAGAACAAAAGGGGACGGGCACATTTTCTATTGACCCGCCTTCCGAGTCCTCTATCATATCCCCATGCCAAGACTCGCACGAATTTCCCGGGGCGGACTCTGTTACCACGTGATCAACCGCGGCAACGGGCGGCAGGCTGTCTTTCAGAAGCCCGAGGATTACGACGTTTTCATCAAAGCCATGGCCCATGCCAGCATCGAGGTGCCGATGCGTGTGCTGGGCTTCTGTCTGATGCCCAATCACTTCCATCTGGTTGTTTGGCCCGAGAACGACGGCGACCTCAGCCGATGGATGCAATGGGTGCTCAACATGCACGTCCGCCGCTACCATCAACATTATCAAACCAGCGGCCACGTTTGGCAGGGGCGCTTCAAGTCCTTCCCCATCGAGCAGAATGAGCACCTGCTCACGGTGCTTCGTTATGTCGAACGCAATCCGGTTCGGGCCGCGCTCGTCAGACGGGCGGAGAAGTGGCGCATGTCGAGTGCCCGGCACTGGTCTGACGCGAGCGAACGGCCGAGTTGCTTGACGGCAGGGCCGGTCCGCCGTCCGAAGAAATGGTTGGACAGGGTCAACGAAGCGATCACGGCGGCCGAGCTCGAAGCGGTGCGCCGGAGCGTCGAGCGCGGCGCTCCTTATGGAAGTCCGGAGTGGGTGGCACGGACAGCGAAGTCGCTGGGCCTCGAGTCGACCCTGCGGCCGAGAGGCCGACCTAAAAAGCCGGTGACGGGAAAATAAACAACCGTTTGGTTAAGTGCTAATTTTGCCCTTCTTAACCATTGTTCAACGGGAAATATACTTCACGCGGTCGGGAATGAGCGGAGATTCCGAGCCCGACGCGTTAGCGAGGGTATATGGGATGCTCCCTCGCTAACGCGTCGGGCTCGGAAGACCCTCACGCTCGACAATCTCTCAATTTCGACCGCGTGTGGTATAACTCTGGATATTGACTTGACCCTTCTAATCACTTCATCGTTTCCGGCCGTTTTAGAGGACGCTCGAATATGCATTTCAGAATTGAGCATTGGATGCCTTGTTCGTCGTAAGATAGGACAACGCTCAAGAACATTGCCGCTGATACCTGCCCGCGGAGGGATGGTCATGAAACTCTCGATTGGATGCGCGATACTCCTGATTCTCGCGTCCGGTTCCACCGTCTCGGCCGCGGATGCCGTGGCCTTGCGGGCCGGAGCGGCGGCGGTGGACATCACGCCGAAGGATTTCCCGGTCAACATGCCGGGCGGGTTCAACGCGAACATGGCGGAAAAAGCGAACGACCCGCTGCATGCTCGTGCTCTGGTGTTCGATGACGGCAAGACCAAGCTGGCCATCGTCGTTGTCGATAACTTGGGCGTGGCCGCCCAAGCGATTGAGGAAGCCAAGTTTCTCGCCTCGCGGCGTTGCGACATCCTGCCGGAGAATATCCTCATCTCCTCGACCCATACGCACAGTGCTCCACCTTCGAATGTGATTGATGGCGCGAAGGAGGCGGTCGCCTACCGCAAGATTCTGATCGAAGGAATTGCGGAAGCGATCGTCCGCGCGCACAGCAAACTCCGCCCCGCCGCGGTCGGCGCTGCCGTTCATCCCCTGCCCGACGAGGTCTTTAATCGGCGTTGGTTCCTCCAGCCCGGCAAGATGCCGTTGAACCCGTTCGGCGGCAAGGATCTGGTGAAGATGAATCCGGGCACCAGTCCCGATGTGCTTCTGCACGCGGCTGGTCCCACGGACCCGGATGTGAGCGTCCTTTCCGTGCAAGATGCGAAGACGAAGAGACCCCTCGCGATCTATGCCAACTATTCGCTCCATTATGTCGGTAACACCCCGAAGGCAGCGGTGTCGGCCGACTACTTCGGCGAGTTTGCCCGACTCATGCCGGGACGCGTCGGGGCGAAGGAAGCGGACGGCTTTGTCGCGATGTTGTCAAATGGGGCGTCGGGCGACATCAATAACACTCCGTTTGGCGTGACGCCGCCGCGACCGCCGCGCGAGACGTTCGAGCAGATCCGGATCGTCGCGGGAAAGACGGCTGACGCGGCCTGGCAAGCTCGGAACAAGATTACCGCACACCAGACTGACGTGAGGCTCGGGATGATCCAGCGCGAGATCGTTCTGAAGTTGCGCAAGCCGACGGCCGAACAACTCGACCGAGCGAAAACGATAGACGCTATCAAAGATGAGGCCGAACTGGCCAAGCTTCCACGACTTGCTGATGCGTATGCACGGCGAACCCTGGCGCTGGCCCAGGCCGGGGAGACACTGAAGGTCCCTCTCCAAGCTATCCGCATCGGCGACATCGCGATCTGCGCCGTTCCGTTCGAGACATTCGTTGAGACGGGTCTTGATCTGAAACGCCGCAGTCCCTTCCCGCGGACGATCGTCGTCGGCATCGCCAACGGCTACAACGGTTACTTGCCGACGCCGGAGCATCACAAACTCGGCGGCTACGAGACCTGGCTTGGCACCAACAAAGTGCAGGAAGACACGTCCGTCATCCTCACGGACCATCTTCTTGAAATGCTTGCGGATCTGGCGAAGCGGAAGTGAAAACGCTGGACGGGCGTTGAAGGTGCACTTACTTTGGAGCGACTAGCCCCTGGAGTTCGTCGGCCAGACGCGTCAACTCTTCGAGGGTGCGATCTCTCGGGTGCGCCTGAATACTGAACGAAGCGCTCGCTGAGTGATTCGCGCCGCGCGGAGGATTGCCTTTACCCCGAAGGGGCAGGGCTTCCAAGGTGGGCAGCTGTCGTGTTAAGCTATGGCCTCACAGGATTTACGAAAC
>Ga0335394_10010430_pt1 | contig 10461 bp, 8 predicted proteins | sample MAT03_FD_205741 | JGI IMG/M metagenome (GOLD analysis project Ga0335394, IMG submission 205741) | Freshwater microbial communities from Lake Fryxell liftoff mats and glacier meltwater in Antarctica - MAT-03 (spades assembly) (version 2) ...
CGTCGTGTCAGTGGTGGACTCGCGGAAGTACCCGACCAAGTCGGCCAGAACGTGCGACGCGCCAGCACTGTTGAACAACCTGATCGCACCATCCGCACCAATGCCGATGACCGCCAAGTTCGGCACGGCGCCGTTGGCGACCACGTTGACATTCGAGGTGGAGGGCATGCCTTCACCCGAGCGCCATGCAGTGAGGAAGGTGTCGGCCGTCGCACCCGCACCAGTGAGGTTGACCACCACAGCCGAGGCGTCGGCAGGAACGCCACTGATGCCACGGACCGGCAGGCTCCAGGCTTCACCTGCGGCGAACGGGCGGTTGTGGCCGCCGAGAGCACCTCGGGTATCGAGAATACGAACGGGGCTCAGCGGAACAAAGCCGGTGGGCGCGCCCGGCGGGGGGAAGGTGGCCCCGCCTGGGTCTGTGCCCGGAGAAGCACGGAACACATCGAACTGTTCATAGTTGGCGCCCAACACGGTGCTGGCTCCGCCACCAAGCCAGCGATCCAGCACTGTTGCGTACAGCGAGCGGAAGTCGACGCTGGATTCCATGCGATCCCACCGTTTGAGGCCGGCAAGGCTTGGCTGCGCGCCGTACAGACCACCGCGGACCGACGGACCGATGATGAAATGGTTGTTGGTGGTGCCGTGGTCGGTGCCTCTTGAGTCGTTCGACCAGCTGGTGCGCCCGAACTCGCTGTAGGTCAAGATCGTGACCTGTGACCTGTATTGCGGCAGCAACGCGGCAAAGAACAGTTGCAGCGCCGCGTCGAAGTCGGTCAGCAACTCGGCATGATCCGCAGGCTGGCTCGAGTGGTTGTCGAAGTCGCCGTAACCGGTATCGATGACGCGTAGGCCGAAGTTGGCGTTGATCAGCCGCGCCACGACGGTCATCTTCTTGGCGAGGTCGTTGTCGGGTAGAGCCTCAGCGAACACCGGAGCAACCTGTTGGCCGACATCAATGACACCCTTGACGGTCGTCGCAATCGCGTCGTGCCACGGGCCGCGGCCGGCGGGGGCGTTGGCAAAGTTGCGCATGCCCGTGTACATCCACTGTTGCTGGCGGTGATCGTTGTCGTTCGGGTCGCCACCGAAGCCAACGCCCCGCTGCGGGATGGCGATGCCGCGCTTGTTGACACCGACCAGGTGCAACGGCAGACCCTGGCCGACCGTTGCGGCGCGGAACGGGTCGTCGCCGCCGAGGCCGTCGAGCCAACGTCCTACCCATCCACTGTTCGGCACACCGTTGCCGGCCTTGCCATACATCCACAGTGCCATCGAGGTGAAATGACTGAGGTCGGGGTTGGGGTAGCCGACCCCTTGCATGACGGCCACTTGTCCGGCGTCATACAACGACTTGAGGTACGGCAGGTTGGGGTGCAGGCCCACCTGCGAATCGAGGTGCAGCGCCTGGTTCGCAGGAATCGCGATGTCGCCGTGCTGCTGGTAGTACAGGCCGTTTGCGTAGGGAACGACGACATTGAGGCCGTCGCTGCCGCCGAACTGACCGACCAGGACGAGGATGCCCTCATTCGGGCCGACCGGCGTCGATGCGGCAGCCTCACGAAGGCGCCCCGGCAGCAGGTCTGCGCCGATCGTCTCGCCAAGACCGCCCATCAACGCGCCGGCTCCCACTCCCCAACCCATCATCTGCAGGAAGCGGCGACGATCCATCCCCAACCGGTCGTCGGGTTGGTCAACAGCCGGGATGGTCAGCAGGCGAAGGGCGTCGGCGGTGGAGATATCTGGGTCGAGCATGGGTCGTCGTCCTTCAGGCCACGTGGAATTCGGGGGTCATCATCATCATCGTGAGCAGGTTGGTGTTCTCCCACCAGCTGCCGGCCGACTCTTGAGTGCGGGATGCCGTCACAAAGTTCACCATCGCGTTGCGTGTCACGGTGCTGAGACTGAGGCCATTGGTGGTCAGGCCGAACATGCCGGCGACGAAGTCGACTGCCTGCGTTGGTGTACGGCCCTTGCCCACCTGGTTCGCATCGTTCTGGCGCAGCTTCCAGGTTGCGTTGCGAGCGATCTCGGCCCTGGAGCCGAACACACTGGTGTTCACCCAGTAGGCGTTCGTCTTCCAGCCGGCGACGTTGGGCGGGTTGAAGGGGACCTGACCCATCCCTTCCACGTACCACTGCGGGTTCATCTGCGCCCCTCGATACCCGGTGAAATGCATCAGATTGACGATGAACTCCAGTGGGCTGCGCACCAGGCCCTGAGTGGCCGCAACGCTGTAGAACTCGTCGCGCATGAGCATGGCCTTGACCCACGGCTTGATGGAGAGGTCGTTGTCGTAGAGCACCTGCGCCAAAGCATCGATGATGGGTTGCGCTGGTGTCCCGTAGGCGAAGTGCTCCCACAGCTTCTTGCTGAGGAACTTGCACGCCACCATCTTCTTGGCCAGGTTCTCCTGCAAGAGATAGTTGATGATGTCCGGACCATTCCAATTACGCAGAGGAAGGACACCCATGAACGACTTCAGGGTGTTGTCGTGGTCACCCGGCCAGAACTTGTAGAGGCGGGTCTTCCAGTCGATCCCGTGGCCGGTCCAGGCAGCGGCGGCAGCGATCACGTCGTTCTCTGTGTAGTTCGGCTGGCCGTTCTGGTCGACCACACCCAGCATGAACAACTCCATCAGCTCGCGGGCGAAGTTCTGGTTCGGCGAAGTCTGCACGTTGTCGAGGTTGTCCAGGTAGAACAGCATCGCTGGCTGCAGCGACATCGTCTGCGTCATCGTGCGGAAGTTGCCGAACGCTGAATTGCGGAACAGCGCGTTCTGCTCGAGCATCGCCCGCGCGCTGTTCACCTTGTCCCAGCCACTGCAGAAGTGGCCGTGCCAGAAGAACGCCATTCGTTCCTGCATCGGCCTGGGCGAGTCGACCATTCGGTCGATCCACCAATTCACTGCAAACACCCACTGCTTGTAGCCCTCACCCTCGATGTCGTGATCGATGTAGGCGGGGATTGCCACCGGTGTGGTCACGTGCAAGATGTTGTCGATGGCGTCGCTGCGCGTCGCGGCAGCGAGCTCGGTCATGCGGTTGGGGCGGGCCACGTACTCCGTACGGCGCAACAAATGAGCAAGCTGCACTGAATCCACGTAGACCACTCCCTCACGACGGTCGAACGGAATTCCGTTCACCTCTGATGGTTATCGCCGCCACGTGGAGCGCCTAAAGCAATTCGCAACGATTGGACAGTAACAATTGCGACATGCCCGGCTCAGGATCTCGTCAAAACGACCACTACCCGGCCAGATGGCCGGGCAGTGGACGAATTGTCTCGATGTGAGCAGTGCTGCGACGCCGAAGCGCCGACGATCACTTGCCCTTGCGCTCGCCGTAGCGCTTGTTGAAGCGCTCGACGCGGCCACCGGTATCGACCAGCTTCTGCTTGCCGGTGAAGAAGGGATGGCACTCGTTGCAGAGTTCGAGCGTCAGGTCGGTGCCACGCGTGGAGCGCGTGGTGAACGCGTTGCCGCACGAGCAACGCACGGCGATATCGGTGTACTTGGGATGGATCTCGGTCTTCATGGCATTCTCCGAAAGAAGTAGACCCCCGAGTGTAGCGGCGAAGTCCCGTCGCAGCACTCGTACCGTTCAGGCGGCGCGACCCTCCGGTAGCGAGCAGCGCCAGCAACGCGACGCGCGCGCCGCTCGCCAAGCGGGGTGCGATGAGGAAACCGCCGACAATCGGCCGGCTGATGCCGTTCATGCGCGCGGAGCACACCCTCGGCTCTGCCGCCAAGAGTGCCCAAGTGCCTGCAAGCTCGCTGGCCTACTGGGTACGGCGCTTCCTCACCGCAGGGCTGGTGGAGATCACCCGCGTCCAGCCGCGGAGGGGTAAACCCATCCCCCACTACCGAGCAATGAGCAGGGAGGCGACGACGGCCCCGGCCGACCCCGCTTTCAAGTAGTGCTCGGCTTCGCGGCCGCATTGCGGGAGTGAGGGCTGGATTCAGCCCGGCTGCTTGCCGATCTCGTTGAGGAACTCGTCGTTGGTCTTGAACGTCTTGAGCCGGTCCATCAGCAGCTCTAACCCAGGTGCTGCGTTGCCACCATCGGCGAGGCCGCTGAGCACTCGACGCAGCTTCCACACCTGCTGCAGCTGCTTACGGTCGAACAAGAGCTCCTCGTGACGGGTGCTGGAGGCGTCAACGTCGATGGCCGGGTAGATTCTGCGCTCGGCCAGGCGGCGATCGAGGCGCAGCTCCATGTTGCCGGTGCCCTTGAACTCTTCGAAGATCGCTTCGTCCATACGGCTGTTCGTCTCCACCAGCGCAGTGGCAAGGATGGTGAGCGAGCCGCCCTCCTCGCAGTTACGGGCGGCGCCGAAGAAGCGCTTCGGCGGGTACAGCGCGCCGGCGTCGATCCCGCCGGACAGAATTCGACCGCTGGGTGGCGCAGCCAAGTTGTACGCACGGCTGAGGCGCGTGATGCCGTCGAGGATGATGACCACATCGTGGCCTTCCTCGACGAGACGCTTGGCCTTCTCCAACGCGAGCTCGGCGACGTGCGTGTGCTCCTCGCTGGGCCGATCAAAGGTGCTCGAGATGACCTCACCCTTGACGGTGCGACGCATGTCGGTGACTTCCTCGGGGCGCTCGTCGATGAGCAACACCATCAGCTTGACCTCGGGGTTGTGGCGCTCGATCGCGGTGGCGATCTCCTTCATCACGGTGGTCTTGCCGGCCTTGGGCGGCGAGACGATGATGCCGCGCTGACCCTTGCCGATCGGCGACACGAGATCGATGATGCGCACGATCATGTTGTGCGGATCGTTGGCCGTGGAGAGCACCAACTTCTTGTCGGGGAACAAGGCTGTGAGATCCTCGAACTTGCGGCGATTCTTTGCCAGTTCGGGGTCGCTGCCGTTGATGGTATGGATCTCCAACAACGCTGGGTTCTTCTCGTTGCGGCCGGCGGGGCGACTGAGACCGGTGACGTGATCGCCCTTGCGCAACCCATACTGGCGAGTCAGCTTGACGGGAATGTACGCGTCGTCGCGTGATGCGAGGTAGCCGTTGACGCGCAGGAAGCCGTAGCCCTCGTCGCGCAGGTCGAGGTAGCCGGCAACCTGCACGGGCTCGAGGCTGTACTGGTCGCTGCCTTCACTTCGCTCGGGTCGTTGACCACGGTCGTTGCGCTCTTGCCGGTCGGTGCGCTCGGGCCGGTCGTTGCGCTCACGCGGTTCGTGGGCGGCGTCGGGCTGACGGTCGCCTGATTGCGTGCTGTTGGCAGGCGCACCCTCGCCAACTCGATTCTTGTTGCGACGGCGCCGTCGTCGGCGTGCGTTGCGGCTCTCGCCGTCCCCTTCGCCCTGGCCGTCGCCGTCGTCGCCGTCGTCGTCGTCGTCGCCGTCGTCGTCGGCCGAGTCGTCGGCAGACTCATCGGCCACCGTGCCGTTGCCGTTGGACTGAGCGTTGCCACTGCTGGCCGATTTGCTGGCCGTTTTGCTGGCCGTGTTGCTGGCCGCGCTGCCGGCTGCGCTGCGGGCTGCGCTGCTGGCTGCGCTGCTGACGACAGAAGATTCGGTCATCGGCGCCTGCGGGCTGGACGGCTGGTCCGTTGTCTCGTCGGCCTGCGGAGCGGGCGCCTGGCCCACACCGGTGGTCTCGAGGATCTTGGCGATCAACGTTGCCTTCGCGGCACGAGCGGTGGTCTTGATACCCAATGCTTGGGCGATGGCAAGGAGCTGATCCTTGTCCTTTGATTCGAGCATGGATTGCTCGAGTGCTTCCGCGGCCACTGGCCACCTGCTTTCTGGGAGGAGACAGGCCCTGTCGGCACCCAGCAGGAATTGCTGAGATCGCCGGCGGCCCCACCACCTGGAGATGCGAGACACCCTGCGCCGTCAGTTCACCCCACACAAAGGCAGGAGAACCGGTTGCAGCCGGGCTGTTCGGAAACCCGAACGAGTTGCACTGTAGCGATCGGCAGCACCTGGTCACAACGTCTACTGTCGCCGTTCGTGACTGAATAGGCACCTGCTCATCACCGGGGTGAGGAGCTGGGAATCTCCTACGACTCCCGCTGGTTCCACCTTCGATGAGCTGAAGATCGTGTTGCGTGTCGACTACGAGGCCGACAGCAGCCACTATGTATTCTCTGGCTTGTGCGTTGCGGCAGCCGCCTTCTTCGGATTCAAGGGCATCCACACCTCGCGCCGCGACACCGGCAAACACATCCCGCGCTAGCGCAGCGGGCGGCAGAGCAGGTGACTGATGCCGCTGGCGAGAAGGTGGCCGCGGTCGTCCCACACCTGCTGGTGGCTGGCCACCAAACCATCGCCCGCAAAGGGTGACACGCCACGGAGCAGGTACCATCCCGACTGTGGCGGAAGGAGGTGGAACTCGCACGAGACATCGATGGTCGGTGCTATGTACTCCTCCTGCACGTGGGTTCGCGAGGCCGCTGGCCATCCGCCGAGGTCCACAAGCACCAGCAGTCGGCTCGCTTCCAGCCACGCATCGTTGTGGCCGGGCTCCGAGTTGAATCGCAACCAATTTTCATAGACCGGGTCGAGATTTCCTCGGTTCGCCCAGTCGCTGATCCAGTCCGTCGGCCGCTGGTCGAAGTTGTCCCAGAACCGGTAGCGGTTGTCGTTCTCGACACCCTCGGCTGCGAACCGCTCCTCGAATGTCGGCAAGTCGCTCCACGGGCTGACGTCGGGCGCTTCGCCGTACGAGTGGTGCAGTCCGCCGAGTCCCTCGTCGACCGCCCACACAATTGCCTGCAGCACGGGGCGACCGGCTTGCTCGATGCGAACACTCAAGCTCGTTGCGACCTTGGAGGCGCGCGACGTCGTCGGCACGATGGTGACCGGCTCGTCGAAGTTGGCCACGCCGAGGAAGTGCACGGTGATGTTGGCGGGGCGGGCTCGACCGCAGTGCAGCCCCGCCGCCCGCAACGCCAGCGTCGCCATGTAGCCCCCGTTGGGACCCCAGATCTCCCAGTCTCGGTGCAGCAGCCGAGTGAAGGTCCCGTCGCCACTCGCCGTCAGTTCGGAGTCAGCTGCGAGATCTCCCATGTCAGGTGAAGGCGGTGGCGACGAATTGCTGGACAGTGGCCAGGTCGTTGGGGAGCACGGTGAAGTGCTCGGGCAGGTCGAACAGGTCGGCCAGGTGGGCCGGGAGCGTCGGACGGATGCCCGTGGCACGTTCGACTGCGTCGGGGAACTTTGCGGGATGCGCGGTGGCCAGGGTGACGGTGGTGCCGTGCAGCGAGCCGGCGGCGCGTAGCTTGGCGACGGCTCCGACGCCGACTGCTGTGTGGGGGTCGAGCAGCATTCCCGAGTCGGCGTATGTGCCCGCAATGACCGCCAGCGTTTCCGCGTCATCCAACCGCGCCGCCTGCAGCTTGCCCTCGATGAACTCGGCGCGCTGGTCCGCTTCGATGGACAGATGACCGTTGGTGCGGAACCGTTGCAGCTGTTCGGCTGTGATGCCGCCGTCGCGCCCGTTCATCTCGAACAGCAGGCGCTCGAAGTTCGATGACACCTGGATGTCCATGCTCGGGCTCAGTGACGGCACCACCGGGGCGGCGCTCATGTCGTTGTGGTTCACGAATCGCTCGAGGATGTCGTTGGCGTTGGCGGCCACGACCAGTTGATCGATCGACGCACCCATACGCCGGGCAATCCAGCCGCTGAACACATTGCCGAAGTTGCCACTGGGCACGGAGAAGTTCACCGGGCCAACCAAGATGTCGGTGGCCGTTGCGTAGTAGACGACCTGCGCCATCACGCGCGCCCAGTTGATGCTGTTGACGGCGCTGAGTTGCATGCGCGCGCGGAACTCGACATCGTTGAACATGGCTTTCACCATGTCCTGACAGTCGTCGAACGTTCCCTCGACCGCGACGACTCGCACATTGGGCGACTGCACGGTGGTCATCTGCTTGCGTTGCACGTCGCTGGTTCGACCGTGTGGGTACAGAATGACGATGTCGACGTTGGCGCAGTCCTTCACGCCGTCGATGGCGGCCGAGCCGGTGTCGCCGCTGGTGGCACCGACGATGGTGACCCGTTGGCCGCTCGCGCGTAGCACCTCATCGAACAGGCGGCCCACCAACTGCAGTGCCACGTCCTTGAACGCCAACGTCGGGCCGTGGAAGAGTTCTTGCACGAAGTGCTGGTCACCGATCTGCACCAACGGCACGACGGCAGGGTGGGCAAACGTGGCGTAGGCCTCGTCGCACAGGCGCTGCACGGTGGCGGCGGGAAGGTCGTCGCCGATGAACAGCTGGACGATCTGCGCGGCACGCTGGGCATAGGTGGCACCGGGTGCAAGCGGCGGCAGCGCGGGCCATTCGGCAGGCACGTACAACCCGCCGTCGGTGGCCAGCCCAGCAAGCAGCGCTTCGGTGAAGCTCAGCTCTGGGGCGGCGCCCCGCGTAGAGACGTAGCGAACTGAACCCGACACTTCAAGCGCCAATCACGCGCAGTAGGCCGCCGATGTTGCGCACCACATCGAGGTCGCGTAGCTCGCGCACGGTTGCCTGTACGGCGGACTCGCGGGCGGTGTGCGTGATGAAGACCAATCGTGCGTCCGGCGCATTGCCCTCCTGCTCTGCTGCGCGAATGCTGACATCGTGACGGGCGAAGACGCCGGTAACGGCGTGCAACACACCGGGCTTGTCGGCCACATCGAGGCTGAGCAGGTACTCGGCCGACGTCTCGTCGATGGGCAAGATGGCCGCACGACCGAAGGCGCCCAACGCTCCGTGGGTGCCTTTGGTGAGGTTGATCGCCGCATCGACAACATCGCCGAGTACGGCGCTCGCTGTCGGCGAGCCACCTGCACCGCGGCCGTAGAACATCAGGGAACCAACGGCCGCGCCCTCGACAAAGACAGCGTTGTAGCTCTCACGCACGCTGGCCAGCGGATGTGTGAGCGGCACCATGGTTGGGTGTACGCGCACGCCGATGGCCCCGCTCTCGTCGGCCTCGGCGATGCCCAGCAGCTTGACCACGTAACCCAACCGTTTGGCCATCGCGATGTCGGCGGCGGTGATGCGGCTGATGCCCTCGTGGTACACATCGCCGGCCACGACCTTCGCGCCGAACGCAATGGTGGCCATGATGGCAGCCTTTGCACCAGCGTCGTAACCCTCGACATCGGCGGTTGGGTCGCGCTCGGCGAATCCAAGCGCCTGTGCCTCGGCCAACGCCGCCGCGTAGTCGGCGCCCTCCTCAGTCATCTTGGTGAGGATGAAGTTGGTAGTGCCGTTGATGATGCCCATCACCCGCCGAATGGGCTCGCCACGGAGGCTCTCGCGTAGAGCACGAACGATGGGAATGCCGCCGGCAACCGCTGCTTCGAACAGCAAGTCGACGCCCGCGGCGTCGGCGACAGCAAACAGTTCGGTGCCGACGTTGGCCAGCAGTTCCTTGTTGCCGGTGATCACCGGCTTGCCGTTGCGCAGCGCGGTGGTGATGAACTCGCGGGCGGGCTCGATGCCACCGATCAGTTCGACGATGACATCGATCGATGGGTCATTGACCACGGCCATCGCATCACGGGTGAGCATGCCCGCAGGCAACGCCACTTCGCGCTCCTTGCTGAGGTTACGCACTGCCACCGAGACGACCTCCAGCCGAACGCCGGTGCGGGCCTCGACGGCAGCTTGCTGCTGCGTGATGAGCGACACGAGCGGGGCGCCGACGTTGCCGCAACCCAAAACACCGATTCTGATGAGCTTCACGGCAGGCAGGTTACGAGTTTGGGGGCAGCGATGCTCAGGAGTAACGGCGGCGCGCGACGAGCGACACCGCGATGCCAGCGACGACGAGCGCGCTGCCGATGGTGAGCCCACCGGTGGAGGACTTGCCCGTTGCCGGCAGAGACGGTGCCGCCGCCGACTGCTGACGAACCGGTGCACCCATCACTGCGAACTCGGGTTCGTCGCAGGCAACCCGCACGGCCACGTCGGCGTCGACGCCATCGACCGAGACAGGCACGCTGAGTGCGCCGTCGGCAAGGTCGGTGAACGTGATGGCCGACACGGAGGCAGCGGCAACAGCAATGGCCGAGGAACTCGCTGACGACGGGCCGGACACCACGAAGACAGCCTCTTGCGACGCCTGGTCATTGACCAGCGTCAGGTCGAGCACACCGTTGTGGTTGGGGTCGCACTGCACGTCGGAGATGACGTACGCCTCACCTTCGGCTGCATGAACCGTCGGCGAGGATGCCAGCAGCGACGCGCCGAGCACTACCGCGCCCAATGCCCATCGCGCTCGCTGCTGGATCGCTCTCTTCATGAATCCATACGCTATTCCTCAAGCTGCGCCACCGAAAGGGGCCGGATTCGAAATGAGTCAAATGGCCTACGAGCACCATCCGTGACCCCGACTCACTGCAGGTGGTCAGTCTGGCACCCAGAGCGAAACTCTTCACCTTTGGGCGGCGGGTCAGCGGGGGTGTTGGCGTTCGACGCCCGCCACCACATCGTCGAA
>Ga0335394_10010440_pt1 | contig 10457 bp, 5 predicted proteins | sample MAT03_FD_205741 | JGI IMG/M metagenome (GOLD analysis project Ga0335394, IMG submission 205741) | Freshwater microbial communities from Lake Fryxell liftoff mats and glacier meltwater in Antarctica - MAT-03 (spades assembly) (version 2) ...
GGTATACAAATAAAAGGGGCGTCGTCGGTCCAAACTGCTGGTTCTGCCGATTCGGATCGTTTTTCTTCGCGTACCTCTCGCCTTCGACTTTCAGGCTGTCGATCACAACCGTCTGCAGTTGTTCCTGTTGGGCCGCATCAAGTTGACACGTCTGGGTGACCCACGACTGAATCACTCCTGCAAGTGCCTGAGTGCGATCGGCGTGTTTTTTTCGATCGGCTTCGCCAGGCGTTAGTTTCTGTTGTGGAGCTCCGATGGCTTGCATCACGGCTGCCGGCTGTGCGGGTGCAGGTTCGGGTTCCTCTTCCGAAAGCTCGCGGAGCGCGTCGCCAAAGAGCCTGCCGATCTCTGAAATCAGCTTGCCGTCCTGCATCATCGACGTTGGTGCAGTAAGCGCACAGCAGCACAGGACGATGCGTTGCAGGATGTACAGAACAAAGAATGGACTCATGGAGGTGCCAATTGTTTGAATTGAACCGATCGATGCCGGTCAGGGCTTCAGCTTTAAAAAAAGGGTCAGGGACCAATAGTGCGGAGCACCCTCTGGGCCATTTGGCTATTGGTTCCTGACCCTTTTTTTAAAACCTGACAAAGCATGAGTCTCAGATTGTGCTGACGAAACCCGCCTCTGGCAAGCGGATCGTGGAATTTTGTGCAGGGCCACTGTTCGCAAATCCAGTTGAAATCGGGGTTGGTCGCTCCGCCGAAAGATTTCTGCAGACAAAATGTTGCCATCTAAAAAAGGGGTCAGGAACCAAGAGTGCGGAGCACTCTCTGGGCCATTTGGCTATAGGTTCCCGCCCCCTTTTTTTAAGCCTGACAAAACATTTGTCTGATATTTTCCTGAAGTAGTCGTGAGTTTGGTGATGCCGAACGCAAGTCGCGATGGATATACTGCAGCGAGCCTGTTCGAGGGCACACTCCTTATAATGCAGAGAGACAGCTCATGAGTGATAACGGATTGCAGTTGCCGGAATCCACGCGCGTCCGGTTGATTCAGTTTCAACAGCGTGTTCGCGTCGTCAAAATTGCGGAAGGCATTCTGGCGGGAATCTTTGGCCTCGTGCTGTCGTACCTGGCTGTGTTTGTGATCGATCGTTTCATCAACACGCCGGCAATTTTCCGAAGTGTGTTGCTGGCGACCGGATCGATCGGCATGGCCGTATTGTTTCCGCTCAAGTGCCATCGCTGGGTTTGGGGTACTCGACGGATGGAACAGGTCGCGATCCTGCTCAAGCACAGATTTCCTGCGCTTGGCGATCAACTGCTTGGGATCGTGGAACTTGCTCACAGCGAAAAAGATCTGGGAAGTAGTATGCGTTTGGCGCAGGCGGCGATTCAACAAGTCGATGCTGCCGTCCGCGAACGTGATTTTTCCGACGCAGTTCCTTTCGCACGACACAAAATGTGGGCTGCCGTTGTCGCGGTGCCTGCAGTGTTGGCATTGCTCGCTTGTACCATCGTGCCAGCGGCAGGATTCAATGCGATGGCGCGCTGGCTGATGCCGTGGCGAGATGTTGATCGCTACACGTTTGCTCAGGTTGAAAACCTGCCGAATCAAATGGTCGTGCCACACGGCGAACAATTTGGCCTCGGTGCTTCACTGTCGGATGCCACACGCTGGTCTCCGGATTCGGCCTCAGCAAAATTCGACGGTCAGGCAGTGGTGAATGCCGGGAAGCAAGACCAGGCATATCAGTTTCAGTTGCCGGCTCAGACAACCAACGGCACGCTGAACGTTCGCGTCGGTGACCTGACGAAGGAAGTCGCCGTGGGAGTCGCGAACCGTCCGGAACTGAATTCGCTCTCAGCATTGATCACACTGCCGGACTATCTTGAATACAGTCGTCCCGTGAAGGCCGATGTTCGAGGTGGCGTGATTTCCGTATTGAAAGGTGCCACAGCAGAATTCGAAGCAGAAGTAGGGCGCAATCTTGTGGAAGCAACCGTGAAGAATGTTCCGGCCACTGTGGAAGGCAATCGTATTCGCCCGGCTCCGGTGACAGTGTCCGAATCCGATGTCCTGGATTTTCGTTGGCGCGATGAATTGGGTCTGACGGCACGGGATGCGTTCCGGCTGAAAATCAACGCTGTCGATGATGCCGCACCCGAGATCAGTTTCCAACAACAGGATCCGCAGCAGGTGGTCCTTTCGACCGACACGATTACGTTTGATCTTCAATCACGTGATGACTTCGGTGTGAAGAATGTGGGACTTGAATGGAAGGGATTACAGCATCCCGTGCAGAACCCAAGTCCGGATTCTGGCGAAAAACTGGTGAAAGGCGGTACTCCGGAACAGGCTCGCCTGACAGCCACAGCGACGTTCTGCGCCGACACCGACAACATTCGTGCTCAAACGCTTGAACTGCGATCGTATGTCGAAGATTACAAACCAGAACGTGGACGCATTTATTCTCCGGCGTATGTGCTGCATGTCATGACGCCGGATCAACACGCGGTGTGGATGATGAGCCAACTGCGGCGCTGGGCCAGCCTGGCAGACGATGTGTACGAAGAAGAAATGCGACTGCATGATGCCAATCGCCAGATTCGCCAGATGGATTCGGATCAGTTGAACGCCCCGGAAACAAGGCGTCAGATTGAACAACAGGCAGATGCCGAAAAGGCCAACGGCCAGCGACTGACGGCAGTGACTGATCAGGGTGATCAATTGCTCAAGCAGGCCCTGCGAAACAAGGAGATGATGGTTGGTCATCTGGAAACATGGGCCGATGGACTGCAGCGGCTGCGTGATATCGCTGACAAGCGGATGCCGTCGGTGGCCGACCTCCTGCGTCAGGGAGCGAAAGCTCCGGGCAGGAAACCCCCTGCGAATGCTCAGGCGAAATCAAAAACCGGCCCGCAGGCAGGTAACAACAAGGGGACTCAAACCGGCGAGCCAGGCGAAGCAAAAAAGAATGATCAGCCGCCGCAACCCGCTGTGCCGAAGTTGACCGATACCGAATCCGGATTCAACAAACAGAATGCGGTCGCTGGCGAAAAGAAACAAACAAAAGCTGGCAAAGGCAAGTTTGGTTTGCCGGCAACCGTGTTGCAAGGCGGGCCGCCAGCGGATGATAAGAAGAAACCTGAAACGCCTGCCGAAGAAAAGATGGAAGAGGCCGTGCAGGAACAAACCGATCTGCTGGCCGAGTTCGAAAAGGTTCGCGAAGACCTGCAGAAGATTATGGACGACCTGGAAAACAGCACTTTCGTCAAGCGTTTCAAGGCCGCTTCGCGAGAACAACTCGAAGTCGCTACGGCCCTCAATCGAACGTTGTTTGACGGCTTTGGTGTGACTGAGGAATCACTGGATCAGGGCCAGAAGGACCAAACAAACCGCATTGCGGATCGCGAAGTGGCCCAAAGTCAGAAAGTGCGGGATATCCAGGACGATCTGGAGGCGTACTATGATCGTCGCAAGGAAGAAAAATTCATGCGAATCCTGCAGGAGATGCAGGAGTTTCAGGTCGTTAAGAAACTGGATCAACTGGGCGACCGGGTGCGTATTAACCGCAGTGGCGATTCTATCGCTCGGGCAGAGTACTATGGCGATACGCTCGACCGCTGGGCTGAAGAGTTGGTCTCCGCTTCGAAATGCGGCCAGTGCAAGGGCTGCAAGGGTGACAGCCTGCCACCATCGATTGTGCTCGAGGTCATGCGGATTCTGGAAGGGGAAATGGATCTGCGGGAAGAAACGCGGTCGCTGGAGCAAGTGCGTGAAAACCTCAAAGCCGTGGCCTATATGGACAAGGCGGAACTCCAGGCGGAAACACAGCGAAAACTATACAACCGCGCAGTGAATGTTGTGATGGACATCAGCGCGTTGCCGCTGGGTGAGCAGAAATTCGGCAAAGAAATGCAGTTGATCACGGCCGCTGGAGCAGCGATGAACGATGCGACTGATATTCTGGGTCGTCCGGATACCGGTCGCGAAGCGATCGCAGCGGAAACCGAAGCGATCGAGTTGTTGTTGCAGGCCAAGCGCGCGAATCCCAAAAGCGGTGGAGGCGGTGGCGGATCAAATCCGGGTGGTGGGGGCACGGGTGATACCGATCGCGTCGCGCTGGAACTCTACGGGCCGGGCGCTGATCCGCTTGCTCAGATTGAAGCCCGAGGCGTGCAACAATCAACCGGTACGACGAATGATCAGGTTCCCGCGGAATTCCGGGACGGAATTGATGCGTTCTTCAATGCATTGGAGCACAAGAAATAGCTTGTATCACTGAGTCGAATTGCGATTCCTGTACCTTGGACATTCTTGTCCGAGTCCTGACCAGAGAGTGATCCGATGGTGAGGGTTTGCTCGCTGGCAATGACCTCTGCAAAGATAACGTGTTTTGGAAATCCGACGGACATGAATGTCCATCCTACATCAGAGCGGCCAGCCGTCCATCATGAAAAACTGCTACTGTCTACCTGCGTGCGTCGCGGCAACACTCGTACTCTCTCAGTCATGCTTTGCTCAGGATACACAAGTGCGGTTCGGCACGGACGTTCCACAGGACGTGCAACTGATCTACGATCGGGGACTGGAATGGCTGGCCAGTAATCAGAGTCCCGAGGGTGGCTGGACCGACGGTGACGGTGGCCCTGGTGTCACGGGCATGTGCGTGATGGCATTTCTGGCAAGTGGCGAGGACCCAAACTTCGGGCCGTACAGCGACAACATCCGCCGTGCCGTCCGCCACATGATTCGGACTCAGAGCGAAGCCACAGGTTTCTTTGGCGGTGGCGGTCATGGCAGCATGTACCATCATGGCTTCGCGATGCTGGGTATGTCGGAAGTGTACGGAGTCCTTGATGAGGATTCTTTGTGGGACGGCGACACCAACACAGAGGGCCGACGCAGCATCGGAGAATCGCTTGAGTTGGCTGTCCGTGCCACGATCACATCGCAGAAAAATAATCAGTGGAACGCATGGCGATATTCGCCCGAGGCCACCGATGCGGACACGTCTGTTTCCGGAGCAGTCCTGATGGGGCTCCTGGCAGCTCGGAATGCCGGCATCAAAGTGCCCGATGATGGCATTGATAACGCGCTTGAGTATTTTCGGTCGATGACAACGAATCGCGGCGAAGTTGGGTATTCCGGAGTCGGCGGCGGCGGTTCTAACAACCTGAAGTCCATCGCAGCTTTGGTTTTTGCGATCGGCAAACGCAAGAACCTTTCAGAATACAAAGCCGTGCTGGAACGAGTGACCGGCAATCTGGAAGTCGATGAATACAGTTATCCGGAATACTATCGCTACTATACGGCTCAGGCCTTGTTCCAGGGCGACTTCGAATCGTGGAACAAATGGAATCTGAAGACTGCTCGCCAGCTGAAAGATCTGCAAAGCGACGATGGAAGTTTTCAAAGTGGTCACGGGACAGCGTACGGGACGTCCATGTCACTGCTGGCAATGGCATTGAACTATCGGTTTCTTCCGATCTATGAACGATGATTCGGAGCTTTGAATGATCAAATCCTGCATTGCCGCAATCCTGATGCTTTGTGCGGTGCTGACTGCTGCAGCGGACGACGCGGCGCTTCACTGGAACAACGGGGACAGTCTGTCCGGTACGCTGCTGAAGGCGGATGCAACGTCGTTGACGTGGCAGTCGCCGATGTTCACCGACCCGCTGCAGATCGAATTGTCACATCTGGCAAGTATCAACTTTCCAGCAGCCGAAGCGACTGCGTCCGATGAAGCGGAATCCCGGATTCAAATGCGCAACGGAGATGTGTTGAACGGTCGGCTGAAATCAATCACTGAAACCACGATGTCGTTTGAAAGTCTGCGGTTCGGTACATTCGCAGTTGCCCGGAATCAGATTCTGAGTCTGCAGCGAGGGGGAAATTCGGGCGTGATTTATTCCGGTCTGCGGGGCCTGAAAGAATGGCAGGCTGCGTTTCGAAGAACGCCAAACAACGCTATGGGAAGAGGGCCAGGAGGAGGAGGGCCAGGAGGAGGAGGGCCGCAGTTCTTCAATGCAGCGGAAGCAGAACCACCATCGGAAAATGCCGACAGCACGATCTGGTCTGAAGAGCCTGATGGTTCGCTCACCACGAAGAAATCCGACGCCGCGATCTTTCTGCCGCTGGAACTGCCGGAGAAGTTTGAGATTGAGTTTGAGGTGAGTTCGACCAAGCCAGTCAGCTTCCTGATGGCGATCGGTCGTAATCCTAAGTACAGCCTGCGAATTGAGACCTGGGTCGATGTGTTGGTGGCTGCGAAGCACTCCTTCCAGCACCTCAAAACAATTGGCGAGAAGGATCTGTCGATCCACTTGTATGCATTCATCGACCAGGCGGCAAAAACGATGCAGGTCTATTCCGAGACCGGTGAAAAGCTGGGAGAGATCAACACGGTCGGGCCTGAAACGGCAGCAGACGGGCTGATGCTTCGCAACGGAGATTTTGATCTGACGCTTCAGCGACTGCATGTGAGTCACTGGGACGGCAAGACTCCCAGAATCGTATCAGGTGAGAATTCTCGCATTGAATTGTCCGATGGAACTCTGCACTTTGGCAAAGTGCAGGGATTCGATGCGGACAGCGGTATGCTTAGACTGACAGTCGGAGAGAAGACAATTGCAGTACCGTTCACGGACGTTGCCTCGTTGATCGTTTCAGGTCAGTCGGCGACTGGCGATGCCGAACGCGGTCGGGCATGGTTGAGTTGGAAGGACGGAGGATTTGTTTCCGGTTCACTGCTGGCCGTCAACGACGGAACTGCGGTGCTCAAAGCTGAATACTCTGTGGAGCCGCTGGAATGCCGCATGTCCAGTCTGATCCAGTTGGGCCTGACTCGTGGGTCGGCGACCGATGTGAAATCCGAGAACACGGCCTTGCCAGAAGTCACAGCGGATCGTCTGTTCCATGAAAAAGGAACGCTGCAGGGACGCCTTGTCGTCGAAGGCGCCGCAGATGCTCCGATCCAATGGACGCCGCTCGGTGGTCTGAACTCTTCGACATTGCAGGGCGTCGGGAACGCCAGGTTTGTGCGCGCGGCGGACGTCATGCACTTGTCAGAAGACACAAAGTTGCAGATTGCGTTTCCGGATGTCCTGTATCTGAAGAACGGTGATGTGCTTCCCTGCCGGATTAAGGCCTGCACGGAAGAAGGAATCGAATTCACATCACCACTCACAGAGGTCCATTCCTTTCCTCATCAACACATTCGCGCGATTGAACTGACCGCAGCCGGAAGAATCCACCAGAGCGGTTTTGGTGCGAAGGGCTGGAAGGGATTTGGCAGCACACCAGAACCGGATCGCACAAAGCTGGAGTTTCACGGCAATGTGCAGTATTCCCATCCTGAAATCCTGACCGGCGATACCGTTCGTTTTCGTCTGGAGTGGCCAAAACAATCGTGGGCGTCGCTTACCGTTTCAATGTTTGGCACGGGGCAACGCGACGACGAAACCTGCACCCATGTCTGTTTCAACCTGCAGCCGAATCAAATGCAGATACTGGATCGACCGGCGCCGCCAAATCAGATGATGATGGGACTCCGTATGCGCGGTCGACAGGGTGGCAAGGCAAACGTTGGGATCGTCACGGCAAAAAATTCACAGGCCGAAATTCAGCTTGTGGCGCATGATGGCAGCATCGTCGTTTCCGTCGATGGAGTTCCTGCGAAGAGCATTAAGATGAATTCGGCATCAACAGCTCGCCGAGGTATTGCATTCAATGCCAATGTCACCCAGGTGGGACAGGTGATTGTTAACGGATGGGCTAAACAGCGCGCTGGTGAAGGGGTGACACTTTCAAATTTTGAAGTCGATAATCTGTCGGGGGCGTCTATTCGGCAGTTCATTGATGAAGAATCGCGGCAAGCGGCGTTAACGATTCCTCGCTTCCGCCGTGACAGTCCGCCAACACATGTGCTCATCGCACCCAACGGAGATTTGTTGCGTGGGCGAATGCTGGGAATCGAAGGAGACAGGGTTGTGTTCGAATCAAGACTGGAAACATTGCGATTCGACCGCAGCCGAGTCGGTGCGATTGTGTGGCTGGACGCTCCAAAGAAAAAAGACGCAGAGCCTTCTGCCGTTGATGAAGGGGCAATCGCACCAGCCGTAAAGGCAACCGGCGATGCCGATGGTTTCGCAGCCGATAGCGACGATGAAACAACGCTTCAGGCTCAACTGGCAGACGGGTTCAGCATTACAATGAAGCCACTGCGGCTGGTGGACGGCAACATTGAAGGCTCATCGGCTCTCCTGGGGAAATGCTCGTTTCCCGCTCGGTCCGTGCGGGAACTATGTAGCGGCGACCCTGCCGCCAGTCAGCGATTGGCGGCCTACGACACGTGGGTCACCACCATGGCCCGCGAACCTGACTGGGATATTCCACAGAGCGACGGAGGTAATTCAGAAGCCTCCGCCTTGATCGGGACAACGGCGACCGATTTTGAATTGCCGATGCTGGATGGTACCACCTTCAGGTTGAGTGACCATAAGGACAAGATCGTCGTCCTGGACTTCTGGGCCACCTGGTGCGGTCCGTGCGTGATGGCACTGCCGGACTACATCGCTGCGACATCCGGATTTGATGAATCAAAGGTCATCTTCGTCGCTGTTAACCTCCAGGAGTCTTCCGACGAGATCCGCACCTTTCTTTCTGACAAGCAGTTGTCGCCGCGTGTGGCCCTCGACCGAAGTTCAACCGTCGCACCGACGTTTCAAGTGTCCGGCATACCCCACACGGTGATCCTTGGACCTGGAAATGTGATCGAAGACGTCCACGTTGGCTATCAACCCGGCAGTGGCGAAACCATGCAAACCACGCTCCAGCAAATGCTTGATGGCACATGGAAGCGTGCGGTGGAACAGGCTCCTGCTCAGTAATCGCCGTGATCGCTCATTTGCTGGCGACTCCTCTGTGGTGAATTGAATTGAGTTGAATGGCATGCCACCGTATTGGTAAACTCCTGCGCCTGCCTGCCGAACATCTCGTCCTTTGACCTTCCACTGATCTGCTTGCCATGCCAAATCCTTTTATCGACAATATCGCCCGTGTGACGCGCCGCCAGATGTTTGGTACGACATCGACCGGGATCGGGCTGGCGGCACTGGCTTCGCTGTCAGGTTCATCTGGCGCCAGCGCTGCGGACCGCGGATTGCCCGGTATGCCACATATTCCGGCAAAAGCAAAGCGTGTGGTTGTCTTGTGGCAGGGAGGTGGCCCGTCGCACGTGGATCTGTTTGACGAAAAGCCCGTGATGCGGCAGATGGCGGGAAAAGATATTCCGGATTCCATTCGCGGCACCACGCGACTTTCAACGATGTCCAGCGGCTACGGAAAGTGGCCATGTCAGCCTGCCATTAAACCGTTTCGGCGTTACGGGCAGGCCGGGATTTCACTCAGTGAAATGCTGCCAAATGTTGGTTCTATCGCAGACGATATCTGCGTCGTCCGGAGCATGCACACCGAAGCTGTCAATCACGCTCCCGGAGTCACATTGTTTATGACCGGATCACAGATTCCAGGTCGGCCCAGCATGGGGGGATGGTTATCGTACGGCCTTGGCAACGACACAGACAATCTTCCGACATTTGTCGTGATGACGTCCAGCGACAAAGCAAAGACCTGCGGCCAGTTGTTCTTTGACTATTATTGGGGAAGCGGTTTTCTTCCCAGTCGTTTTCAGGGCGTACGGTTCCGCAATACGGGAGATCTTGTCCCTTACCTGACGAATCCAGCCGGTGTCAGTGCGGAATCGCGCCGCGCGATGCTGGATGACCTGGCGGCGATGAATGCGGCTCACCTTGCCGATTACGGTGATCCGGAAATCGATACGCGGATCGCACAGTACGAGATGGCGTTTCGGATGCAGTCGAGCGTTCCGGATCTCGTCGACTTCTCAGGCGAAACAAAATCGACTCTTGATCGTTACGGTTCGGATGTGCTGGAAAAAGGAACATACGCCAACAATTGTCTGATCGCCCGTCGATTACTGGAGCGTGGCGTGCGATTTGTGCAGTTGATGCACGCAGGCTGGGATCAGCACGGCAACCTGTTCACACAGCTTGAACAGCAATGTATCGATACCGAAGGTCCGTCTGCTGCGCTGGTGAAGGATCTGAAGGAACGAGGAATGCTGGACGATACGCTCATCGTCTGGGGTGGTGAATTCGGACGCACACCATTTGGTCAGGGAGATCCTGCGAATCCCAAGGGACGCGATCACTTTGGAAAAGCCTACAGCTGGTGGATGGCGGGCGGTGGAATCAAACGAGGCACTGTCTACGGAGAAACCGACGACTTCGCCTGGAACATTACGGCCAATCCCGTTCATGTTCACGATATGCAGGCCACGATGCTTCATTTGTGCGGTATCGACCATACGCGACTGACTTACCGATATCAGGGCCGACAGTACCGCCTGACTGATGTACACGGTGAAATCGTGCAGGGAATTCTTGGGTAAGCACTTGTGCACAAATAAATTGGTATTACCGCA
>Ga0335394_10010441_pt1 | contig 10456 bp, 9 predicted proteins | sample MAT03_FD_205741 | JGI IMG/M metagenome (GOLD analysis project Ga0335394, IMG submission 205741) | Freshwater microbial communities from Lake Fryxell liftoff mats and glacier meltwater in Antarctica - MAT-03 (spades assembly) (version 2) ...
TCCCCTACTTAATTAATCTACCGTATGAATTTAAAAAGAATATTTGGTGCAGTTCTTACTGTTTTAGGAATAGGCGGGCTGGTTTACACGGCCGTGCTCTTTATGAACACCTCAGGGGCCAACCGAGACATTCGCGGGATGATTATTTTCGGAATTCTCGGCATTATCTTCTTCGCTGCAGGCATGAGCTTGATACGAACTACTAAAGACGAAGCTTAGAGTTGTAGCGTAAAGAGCATTGTCTAGTCTTGACAGACAAAAACGGCCGTGGTTTTATCTTTCACCACAGATTAGTAGTCAAATATGTGTCAGGTGATAACAACTGACAGGGCGCAAAAATCTTTCTATCTTTGGTAAAACGGCTTCTCAAGAAAATTTAGAAAAGTGAAGTGGGGTTCCTGAACAAAGAACTAGTAGAGGATGCCGCTTTCGCTAAATTGATTGATAGAGGAATGAAGGAGAAAGGAGCAGTTCCTCTTAAAAAAATTGAGGAAAAACTGATGCGGTGAAGATCATTGTCAAAGGCAGCTTTGATCGTGACGTTGACGCAATTTCAGATCAAGAGTTAAGGATGACTTTGGGTGAAAAAATAGGCCAAATCAAAATAGCAAGAAACATTGATCACATCACGGGGTTTAAAATTTAAAAGGTTACACGAATCACGGAAGAATAATAATTAATACAGCTAAGCTTCGCTACAGAATGGGTGTAATCCTTCGTGGTGATACTATTTGGCTAGTTCAGTTTCTTACTCGCAAAGTTGTTTATAGAAAGTCTCCTTAGGTCGAGTGCGTTTGTGCACACTTTCAATTTGGAGCTGAACGTAGGATTCGAAAAGCTTACCCTGCCAACTCTTTTACTTTTGAAATCCGCGTTGCCTTAACGCCTCATAAACCACCACAGCGGTAGCGTTTGAAACATTCATGCTATCAATTTTTCCCAGCATGGGGATAATGATATTGGCACTTGATTTTTTTACCCAAATAGCTGAAAGACCCGTTGCCTCTGTTCCCATGACAATGGCAGAAGGTTTCGTAAAATCAGTTTGGTGATAGGGGTTCGATGCTTTGAGGTAGGTACAGAAAATGGAGATATTATTTTTTTGCAACCATGCAATTGTTTCTTCAGAGGTAGCAGCAGCAAGTTGATTCGTGAAAACACAGCCTACACTAGAGCGTATTACATTTGGATTGTAAAAATCAGTTTGTGGGTCGCAGATGATTACGGCATCCACGTTAGCAGCATCGGCTGTGCGCAAAACGGCTCCCAAGTTCCCTGGTTTTTCAACACCTTCTAGAATGAGTATCAACGGATTTTTGCTGAGCTTGATTTCCGCCAAGCGATGAGTCTTTTGTTCGGCCACGGCCAACATTCCTCCCGTACTTTCGCGGATGGCGATTTTATCAAACACTTCTTTCGAAACGGGAATCAACAGTTTGTCTTCCAATGGCAATTCAGCAAGTTCTTGTTGACTGACGATCTCATCACAGAAAAAAAGATTGCCAATTTTATATCCAGCCTCCAACGCCAATCCGATTTCTCTTTTTCCTTCCACAATAAAGAGTTGTTGCTTTCTTCGCTCGCGCGGCTTTTCCAATGCCAACAGACTTTTGACTTTCGGGTTTTGCGTGCTCGTAATTTTAAAGTGCATCGTAGTTCAAAATTAACTTTAAACTTGGAACTCTTGCCAAGTGAGTGCAATTCACTCGTTTATCGTCATCGCGAGCCTCTGCGAAGGCAAGTGAACAGGGCGAAGCGATCCCCAAAACAAAGATTGCTTCGCGCTACCGCACCACCCTGCGCGGGTGCTCACAAAGACGTATTGAACTTTAAACGTTGAGCTATAAACTTACAAGATGTTATTTATCTTTGCTGGATGCAATTGCAAAGCCCTACCTCGTGGAAAGAATATGAACTGATCGACTCTGGCAATTTTGAAAAGCTCGAGCGATTTGGTTCCTACATCCTCATTCGGCCGGAGCCGCAAGCCATTTGGCTACGATCACTTTCAGAAGAAGAGTGGAAGCGATTAGCACACGCACATTTTGCGCGCGAACAAAAAGATAATTATCGATTTGGCGATGATGTGAAAGGCGGCTGGAAAAAATATAAAACTATGCCCGACAGTTGGGATATTCAATATCAATACAACACACTTTCACTTTCACTTCGCCTAGCACTCACCAACTTTGGCCACGTAGGCCTTTTTCCCGAGCAAGGAGCCAACTGGAATTTTATTTATGATTCTATTTCTGGTTGGGGCATATCTCAGCCCAGAGTGATGAACCTATTCGCGTACACAGGCGCGGCTTCCGTTGTGGCAAAAGCAGCAGGAGCGGATGTCACCCATGTGGATGCCTCACGCCCAGGTTTGAATTGGGCGAACCAAAACATGCAAATGAATAGTTTGGAAAATATCCGCTGGGTGCACGAAGACGCGTTGAAGTTTGTGAAACGCGAAGCAAAACGCGGCAAGAAATACAATGGCATAATCATGGATCCACCGCCCTACGGTCGTGGGCCCGATGGAGAGAAGTGGACACTGGAAGAAAAATTGAATGAGTTGGTAGGCTTAAGCAGCGAATTGCTAGAAGAAAAAAATTCCTTCTTCATTTTGTCGATGTATGCGGTGGGGCTTTCGTCTACCGTGGGGCTAAATGTGGCAAAAAGTAATTTTAAAATCGAAAGTCCGGAGTATGGTGAGTTTAACCTTCATCCCAAGAAAGGAAATGACCTGCCTATGGGTACGTTTTTGAGGTTCAAAAGGTAACACAACTGCAAAGGAACAAATCTCATCCGCATGCCCTACTTTGGGCAATTAAGGCTATCTTTGCGGCCTTAAATCTTAAAATTAAATAGAATAGGGCACTTATGGACGCAGAAAAAATCAGGAACATTGCAATTATTGCGCACGTTGATCACGGAAAAACGACATTAGTAGATAAACTCCTGCACGCGGGGCATCTTTTTAAAGACCACGAGAACCCAGGCGAATTGATCATGGACAGCAATGATTTGGAGCGCGAGCGTGGTATTACCATTCTTGCCAAGAACGTTTCGGTTCGCTACAAAGACTATAAAATCAACGTAATAGATACGCCAGGCCACAGTGACTTTGGTGGTGAAGTTGAGCGTGTATTGAACATGGCCGATGGCTGTTTGTTATTGGTTGATGCCTTCGAAGGTCCTATGCCTCAAACCCGTTTTGTATTGCAAAAAGCACTTCAATTAGGCTTAAAGCCGATTGTCGTTATCAATAAAGTAGACAAGAAAAACTGTACGCCAGACGAGGTGCATGAATCGGTATTTGATTTGATGTTTGCCCTTGATGCAACGGAAGAGCAATTGAACTTCCCTACTTTCTATGGTTCTGCCAAGCAAGGTTGGATGAGTGATGATTGGAAAAACCCAACTACCGACATTACCGCTTTAATTGAAGGTGTTATTAAGTACATTCCGGCACCCAAAATTGATGTTGGCCCTACTCAGTTAATGATTACGTCATTAGAATATTCTTCTTACATCGGTCGCGTGGCCATTGGTCGAATTCAAAGAGGTAGTGTTAAGCCGGGCCAGTTTGTGGCATTGGTGAAACGCGAAACGGGAGCCATTGTAAAAACGCGTATCAAAGAAGTCTACGTGTTTGAAGGTTTTGATAAGAAAAAAGTAGACGAAGTATTAGCTGGAGATATTTGCGCCTTGGTGGGTTTGGAAGGTTTTGAAATTGGTGATACCGTTTCAGATTTGGAAAAACCGGAAGCATTGAAGTCAATTAAGATCGATGAGCCTACCATGAGTATGCTTTTCACGATCAACAATTCTCCTTTCTATGGTAAGGAAGGAAAGTATGTCACTTCTCGCCACATCAAAGATCGGTTGGACAAAGAGTTAGAAAAGAATTTGGCGTTGAAATTAGGAGACACCGGGTCGGCAGATAGCTTCTTGGTTTTTGGCCGCGGAGTACTTCACTTATCGGTGTTGATTGAAACCATGCGTAGAGAGGGATACGAATTACAAATCGGTCAGCCTCAGGTAATTTTTAAAGAAATTGATGGAGTAAAGTGTGAACCAATTGAAGAATTGACCATCGACTTGCCAGAGAACGTAGCTGGAAAGGCCATCGAAACCGTATCACAACGCAAAGGTGAAATGACGAACATGGACCCAAAAGCGGATCGCATGATTTTGAAATTCTTGATGCCTGCACGTGGAATTATCGGATTGAGAAATTATTTATTGAACGTAACAGCTGGAGAGGCAGTAGTAACGCACCGATTCAAAGAATACCAGCCATATAGAGGTGAAATCCCTGGGCGTATTAACGGTTCGTTGATTTGTATGGAGATGGGAGAAGCCATCCCTTACAGCTTGCACAATTTGCAAGATCGCGGTAAGTTCTTTGTTGACGCTAGCGATTCTGTTTATGAAGGCCAAGTAGTGGGTGAGAACAACCGCAGTGGTGACTTGGTGATCAACATTACCAAAACCAAGAAGTTGACCAACATGCGCGCTACTGGTTCAGAAGAGAAAATGGCCATTCGTCCAGCAACGAAGTTTTCGTTGGAGGAGGCATTGGAATATATTCAAGGTGATGAGTATGTCGAGGTGACTCCTAAGTCGATTCGCTTACGCAAAATCTACCTAAATGAAACCGATCGCAAGCGGTTCGGAAATAAAGCAACGGTGACAGCATAGATATAGCAATGTATTTGTTACAGTTTTTGGACGGCTTCAAAATGACCAAACTCAGTCTGAGTTTGGTCATTTGCTTTTCTATCCCAACCCTGAGTGTTGCTCAAGAGCCTGTTTGGAAAAAATGGGAGGTTGAAGCAGACACACTGATGGGAAGGCAAGATTTTGAGCAAGCGGTTGAGTTGTACACAAAGGTGATTCAAGAATCTAAACTGACAGAAAAGGAAAATTTTAGGTCAGTCTACAAGCGTGCCATTGGGTACTATAGCTTGGGCGATTTTGAAAATGCCTTGAAAGACATCTCCTTATTTATGCCTGAGTTTCCGCAAAATTATCAGGCTCATGTGTTGACCGCTTTGATTTATCGGCAAAAGGGCGATGCTGAAAAGCAATTGCAAGAGTTGAACAAAGCCATCGAGTTACAAATTGGTAACTTGCAATTGATTAAATGGCGAGGCACGTTGTATGTAGAAAAGAGTGAGTTCGCTTTGGCCAAGCAAGACTTGCTATTGGTACGTCCGTTGCAGGATGATCCTGAATTAGAAACCAATCTGGGGTTGGTTTACTACTCTACGGGTAAATTGGATAGTGCATTGCTCGCAATCAACCGATCGATTGAGTTAGACGCCACCTATGAGCCTGCTTATCTTTATGCGGGTTCTTTTTGCCTCGAGGCCGAACAGTATGAGTTGGGGTTACAATACCTAAATCTCGCTTTGCTAATTGATCCTGAAAATGTAAACGCACTTTTTTACAAAGGGGTGGCGTTGGTTCAACTCAAGAGAGTAGTACAGGGTTGTAGTGCGCTTGCAAGAGCATTTAAGGAGGGAAATGACGAAGCAGCCGATTATTTAAAGGAACATTGCTACGATGTTGACAGATAGTAGTTGCCCAACTATCTTTTTTTGCCTTTTCTAGGTTTAGGCGCATTGCCACCGCTGCGATCAACTTTGCCAGTTCTTTTCGTTTTGAATTTTCCTGACATTTGGATAATACGGGAGATCCCGAAATTTACTGTCAAATATATATCCCTTCGTTGGCCTGACAAATCCGGTGCCCCGGGCTTTCCAAAAAAATCGTTGGGTCCGGATGGGTTTTTTAGCTGATCAAGGTAAGAAGACTCTCGTGAGTCAAAAATGCCAAAATTTGCACGACCATCAAAATTGATAGTCCAGTTCTCATTGATATCGAAGTCGGATCGCAAGCCGATGCCAGCAAAAAGTTGAAGGGAGTTAAATTTATCTTTCGACACATATTCGAAATTGTTCAATTCCGGAATAAATACTCCGTCATACGCAACAATAAATCCGGGATCGGTTGGAATTGAAACACCGGCTGGATATTTCACTTTACTTACGGAATGTGTGATGGTCTCTCTTCCATTTAACAAATAGTTGAAGTTGATAGCGGCCACCGCACTTAACCTAAAAAAGGCCAAGTCATTGATATGAATCTTCAACGCAATGGGAAGACTGATAAAATCCATTTCAACGTCTCGATTACCAACCTCTCCTCCAGTGGAATTTTTTATGCTAAATTTTTGGCCTACCTGAACATAACTTGGAGTGAAAACATAGCCAACGCTAACGCGGTCGTAGCCGTATGATAAACCCACTGGCGTTCCCCGAATAGTGAACTGGCCAAAGTAGCGTGGGTCTTTTTGAAATCCTTCATCGATGGTTATTGGGAAGTTAAATCCACCAAAAACGCCAAAGGCTTCAATATTCTGCCCGATTGCATGTGACAGCGTCATGGTAACTGCAACCGTCAACATCAGAGAATACTTTACCAGATAAGCGCTAGGCTTGGATGTGGGAGCGTCCAAAATTGGGCTTTCAGGCATTTTTTTCAATTTCTTAAATAACAAAACTAAGATAAATACTGAAATCGGCATGACCTTTTTTGGGTACGATTGTATTATTTTCCGTAATCGAAAGTGCAATTAGATTCAGTAAAACACTTTTTATAGACAATCGCGAGGCGGATAAAGAATTGACCCAGGGAAGAAGTCTACTGCGGTCAATTAGAAAATAAAACTACTTAAGCCAAATTGTGATACACATTTTGCACGTCATCGTCTGCTTCTAGCGCGCCAATGCACTTTAATACCTCATCCTGTTCAGCCTCACTCAATTCTTTTGTAGTAGCAGGTATGTAGTGGAGTTCTGAGCTCTTGGCTTCCAGCTTTTTGCTCTCCAAAAATTTCAGCATGTGACCAAACTCGGTGAATTTAGTATAAATGATTGTTTCCTCTTCGTCTCGTTGAATGTCTTCTGCACCCGCATCAATAAGATCCAATTCCAGTTCGTCTAAATTCAATTTACTCGGCTCGAATTTGAAAACACCTTTTCGCTCAAACATAAAAGCGACCGAACCGGAGTTCCCCATCGTACCGTCATTTTTTGAAAACTGCAGCCTAATATTCGCCACCGTTCTGGTAGGATTATCGGTGGCACATTCTATGATTACAGGCACTCCGTGAGGTGCATAGCCTTCATAAATAACTTCTTGAAAATCTTTCTCTTCTTTGGATGAAGCGCGTTTGATGGCTGCATCCACCCGATCCTTTGGCATGTTCACACCCTTTGCGTTTCGCATGGCCATCCGCAGTTTAGGATTATTGTCAGGGTTCGGACCTGAGTTCTTCACCGCCATAGCGATGTCTTTTCCGATCCGCGTGAATGCCTTGGCCATTCGGTCAAAGCGTGCGAACATGGTATGTTTTCTCTTCTCAAATACGCGTCCCATAGTACTTAGCTAAAATTCTTTTGGCAAAAATAATCCCAGAAATGGATTTTAAAAATCTACTTATAAATCGGTTGCATTAAATGTATCGCCTTGGGCAGTATCGCCTGTTTGGAATCCCTTAGTAAACCATTTTACACGCTGCGCAGAGGTACCATGCGTGAATGAGTCCGGAGTTACCGTACCTTGAAATTGTTTTTGCAAATGATCATCGCCAATGGCAGAGGCTGCATTGATCGCCTCTTCAATATCGCCTTCCTCAATAAAATCTTTATCGTCTTTTGCGTAATGCGCCCACACACCAGCCAGAAAATCGGCTTGTAGCTTTAACTTCACCGATAGCTGGTTACGCTCTTCTTCACTTAGCTGGGCTTGCATAACATGCACGCTATCGGTGATGCCCAACAGGTGCTGCACATGATGCCCTACTTCGTGGGCAATTACATAGGCTTGTGCAAAATCTCCCGGAGAATTCAGTTGGCCGGCCAGTTCCTGAAAGAAACTCACATCTAAATAAACTTTTTCATCTGCGCTGCAATAAAAAGGGCCGGACGAAGCAGACGCTGACCCGCAAGCAGATTGGACTTGTTCGGTAAATAGTAATAGCTCGGGATTCTTATAATCGGGTTTTAATTGATGCCATACATCTTCCGTTGACGCCAGAATTACACTCACAAATTTTTTGGTTGTCTCATCTTCAAGAGACGAAGTACTGGAGATCTGTTGAGAAGATCCTCTTGATGAATCCATTTTTGATAGCATTGACAATGGATTGGTGCCGGTAAACCAACTGATCAGTAAAACTATAATTACTGTGATGATTCCGCCTTTGCTAAACAGGCCGCCTGGAAGACTACCAAAACCACCGCCTCCTCCGCTACCACCGCCACTTTGATCGTTTACATTTTCACTTTCTCTTCTGCCTTGCCATTTCATTGAATTAGAATTTAGGAGTTAGAAAACAGAAAACAGAATATAGAAAATAGTAGATAGTAGATAGTAGATAGTAGAGAGTAGATAGTAGAGAGTAGTATAATAGCACAACGGAACTTATTTTGCCCCATTCTACTGACTACTGGCTCCAGTATTCTGTATTCTATTGTCTTCTGTCAAAAAGTTAAACTTATAGTTATTATTTCGTTTGCTCTCTTCACTTTAACCGGTACCGTCTGACCTTTTTCAAACTTGCCCAATGCATCCATATAAGCTTGGATATCTTTTATCGGGTATGTGCCGATTTGCATAATGATATCGCCCGTTAAGATACCGGCCTTTTGCGCGGGTTTCCCTTCGCTCACCCCATCTACTTTCAAGCCTTCTTCATTGGCAGTATAGCTGGGCATAACACCCATTGTGACTTTGAATGCTCGTGCAGAACCCATCGATTTGTTTTTGGTTTCCAGAAAGGTAAGTTTGGGTTGCTTGTCCAATTTCTCAATCAATTGGATGATCAATTGAAGAATTTCTTTTTCTCCTTCAATATTTATTTTTTCTACATCATCGGTTGGTTTGTGATAATCACTGTGCGAGCCCGTGAAGAAATGCAGCACAGGAATATTTTTCAAATAAAAGGAGGTGTGATCGGAGGGACCCACGCCAGCAGAGTCAGTTTTTATCTGAAGTTTTTCTGACGACAAACTCTTTAGCAGCGGCTCCCAAATAGCGGCCGTGCCCGTTCCGCTGACGGCCAAAATTTTAGAAACGGGGTCTAGCCTACCCACCATATCCATGTTGATCATGTAACTCACTTTGCCTAAGTCGATGGTAGGATTTTCGGTAAAATACTTTGATCCGTACAATCCCAATTCTTCTCCACTGAAACAGATAAACAAAAAATTGTTTGATTCCTTGATCCTATTCGTTTGGAAATATCTTGCCAACTCGATTACACCGGCTACACCCGAAGCATTGTCGTCAGCGCCATTGTGGATTTTATTTTGGGGATTTGCATCCAGCGAACTTCCTTGATTTCCAAGGCCCAGGTGGTCATAGTGCGCTCCAATCACGATTGTATTGGCGGCTTGGTTATCGATGTAGCCAACTAAATTATAAGAAATTCCTTCCTCGCCAGTACCATGTATACCCGACTTAAAACCGAATTTTTGCGTGAAGGAATTCACGTTCCCCATCGGTTTTAGGCCAATTTGTTTCCATTGGTTTTGAATGTAATCGATGGCCAATTTTTCCCCGGCCGATCCCGTGCCCCGGCCCTCCAATGAATCGCTGGCGAGTATTTTTATGTGTGTTTGTATTGTTTTTGTGCTGAGTTGAGAAAAACCCGCACTAGAAAACGAAATTAGGCAAATGAAAACAAGGGAATATTTTCGCATGATGTAGTTGATTTTATGTGGAAATTTACATCCTTAATCTCTTTTTTACTGTGATGGAATGGTTTATTTTTGAATAGTAACCCTAAGTTATGGCTATACCAAAAATTGTGCTGCTCACCGATTTCTCCGCTTTGTCAAAAGTGGCCATGACATACGCCATCAAAATGGCCGCTCCCGTAAAGGCGGAGTTCACGATTTTGAATATCGTAAGGTTTGACGGTGTGCCCAAAGCCAACCTGAGAATGAAGCAGATTGAAAAATCGATGGTCCAAATCACAGAGGAGGAGGGAAGAAATCTCATTGAGGAGCTGCGCAAAGAAATCAAAGGAGACTATAAAATTGAATTCAAGGCCATCCGTTCGCACACCGTTGCCGAAATGGTCAAGCGCTACACAGATAAGAATAAAACGAACATCGTAGTAATGGGTTCTCGCGGGGCATCGGCACTGAAAAAGGTGAGACTGGGCGGCACTACTGTTTCTGTGATTGACGATTGCCATGCACCGGTATTGGCAATTCCTGAAATGGCTCAGTACAAAAATCTTCAGCACATTGTTTATGCGACTGATTTAAAAGATACTCAAAAGGAACTTGATATAATTTTAGATTTTGCCAAAATCTACGGGTCTTCTGTTCACATGATACATGTCGTACCCGCCATGGATAAGAAGGTGGAGGCTGCTAAAATG
>Ga0335394_10010446_pt1 | contig 10454 bp, 10 predicted proteins | sample MAT03_FD_205741 | JGI IMG/M metagenome (GOLD analysis project Ga0335394, IMG submission 205741) | Freshwater microbial communities from Lake Fryxell liftoff mats and glacier meltwater in Antarctica - MAT-03 (spades assembly) (version 2) ...
AACAATCGCCATGTAAATGGCTTTTTCTTTTTTGTGATTTTATAACTATTCTTTCCGTTTTATGCTTAGATTTCTTTTTATCAAATCTGTTGCACATTCTTTATTTTCAACTTGTTAAAGCATTCCAAATAAATATCATCTAATTAACCTTAGTTTGCGCTTTCTGAATTTGATTCTAAGTTTTCGACGCTGTCAATCCATTGCAACGCACCTGACGGGCAAGCAACAACCTGATTTTTTATGGATTCCCGTTCGCCATTTTCTAACTCAATCCAAGGCCTTCTGAAAGGATCAAAAACTGCCTTCATGTTTTTCCAACAAACCGTAGAATGTGTACAAACATCTGGCTGCCAAAGGATGCCAAAGTCGGTACTTTTGTAGATCTTGTTTTTCATTTGAAGTAAAGCTAAGATTTATGAATGTAAATTTTCATAATAATTTTCCTTGCTCAGGTTGCTATTTCGTTGGCTGTAAAGAAAATAAACTGCCAAACCAATCGAACCCCAAATAAGGAATGCATACCATGTATTGATTCGAACCTGCGTCATAAGAAAAAGGTTGAACAGGACGCCCATTGGTGCTACAAAATATATAGCTGGAGTCTTATATGGTCTTTCCAATTGAGGCTCTTTTATCCTCAGGATCAAAACAGCGGCACTCACCATTGCAAATGCAAGAAGGGTTCCCATTGAGCACATTTCAGATACTTTTTCAATGGGTGTGGTGGCCGAAACAATAGAGACAATTCCACCAACCAAAATGGTGCTTTTGTATGGGGTTTTATGTATCGGATGAATGGCACCAAATAAGCTCCTGGGAAGCAAGCCATCTTTTGCCATACCAAGAAAAATTCGGGTTTGGCCAAGCATCATCACCAACATCACCGAGGTTAAGCCTGCAGTTGCTGCAATCGTAATCAAATAGACCGCCCAATCGATTCCCGCTCCTGAAAAAGCTGAGGCCACAGGTGCTTTTAAATCCAGACTCGTAAAAGGAACCATGCCCGTAAGGACAAGAGAAACAAGAATATACAATATAGTACAGATAATCAGCGAAGCTATAATGGCAAATGGAATGTCCTTTTTTGGATTGATTGCTTCTGCAGCTTGCGTGGAAACGGCATCGAATCCGATATAGGCAAAAAAAACAATGGTGGCCCCTGTTAAAACACCAGACCAGCCAAAATGCCCTTGGCCATCCGCATCAAACGTCCTTTCTGGAATGAATGGAACCCAGTTTTGGGTATCTATAAAAAAGGCACCAACGATAATCACAAAGAGAACCACAGCAATTTTTAGAACAACTATTACGTTGTTTGTATTTGCCGCTTCTTTTATGCCTTTGATGAGGATCGCAGTCACAACCCAGGTGATTAGAAAAGCGGGCAGGTTAAATGCAAATCCGCCATAAGTGACAGGATCGTTGTTGAGCCAGTCGGGTATATGCAGACCAAAAAGTTTTATGAGTTTGCTGAAATAGCCACTCCAGGCAACCGCGACAGTGGTAGCGCCCATCATGTATTCAAGAATGAGATTCCAGCCAATGAACCATGCAAAAAGCTCACCAACAGTGCCGTAGGCATAGGCATAAGCAGAACCTTCAACCGGAAGAACCGATGCGAATTCTGCATAACAAAGCGAAGCGAACAAACATCCGATTCCTGCTATTATGAAAGAAACGGCCAAAGCCGGACCTGCATGATCATGTGCTGCAATGCCTGTTAAGGTAAAAATACCTCCGCCAATTATGGCTCCTATGCCTAAGGATGTCAAACCCCATCGGGTAAGCACACGTTTTAAATCATTTCTTTTTGCTTCTGCCTGATAGGCGTAAATCGGTTTTTTTCTCCAAATGGAAGTGCTGGCCATGCCTTACGGGAATGAATTAGAATCGCAAAATGTGGTTAATAACTGAGATTTTACAAATTGATAACATAAAAGTAACTTCAAATCTAAAATCTTAGTCATTCTAAAAATGTTTAACTATCTGATATTTAGACTAAAAAATTCCTAAGTCGGTTTTAAAAACTTGCTTAAGAAGGGTAGGAGCGGTGCCAGATATTTTAAGCAAGTTGGGCTAAGTTTTACCAGGGCAGGGAAAACCACCATTTTTTCATGGCCCAAAGATTTAAATTCAACCCCTAGCAAATCCATTCCCAAGACAATGGAGCTCAATAGAAAAGCCATTTTAAAAAGGCCGAAAAGCGCACCTGCTGTTTTGTCGACGGGGCCAAGTAGTGTTGATTTTAAGGTTTTGGAAGCCAATCCTGCAAACCATTTCATGAAAAAATAAGTGGCTACAGCCAGTGCGATGAAAGCAACAAATGGAAGAATGGTTTTGCCTACATGTAAATACGTGTTGATCAACACACTGGCTTCTGCAAGAAATCTAAAACCTACAACAATAGAGGCCACAAGCGCAAGCGTATTGAGCAAAACGAGCACAAAACCACTGCGGTAGCCTTTGTAAGCTCCGTAAGCCAAACAAATGAGAAGGCCGATATCGACAGGATGCAAATTTTTAAATTAAGCGCCTGCCAGCAAACGTTTTACAAGTTCTGAGATTGCTTTTCCATCTGCAAGTCCTGCAAGAGATTTTGCGCCTCCCATTACTTTGCCCATATCCCCAGGACCAGTTGCGCCAACCTGAGTAATGATTTCTTTTACCCTAATTTCAAGCGCCTCTGCTGTTAACTGTTTTGGCAAAAACTGTTCAATAATTGAAAGTTCGGCTTGCTCTTTTTCGGCCAAATCTTGTCTTCCTTGCTGATTGAAAATTTCCAGAGAATCGCGTCTTTGCTTGGCGGCTTTGTTCAGCAATTTCATTTCAGTTTCTTCTGACAATTCGCCATTTACGCCTTCCTTGGTTTCTTCCAGAAGGATGAGCGATTTGATGCTGCGCAGGGCCAAAAGTTTACCTTGCTCTTTGGCCAACATTGCGGTTTTGATGGCGGCATCTATTTTAACTTTTAAAGACATGGTATTGGTTTTGAATTTGTTATTTCGAAAATATTGATCGTAAAGACGGCAAAGATAAACATGGAATTGGGTTTCAGAATTTGAAGGAAAATTTTGTTGATAAATAAAAGATCCTGCGTTCAGTTTTGAGGTACAATCGAAACTTAAATCATACGCCGCCTCCTTCTTTTTAGCGGCTGGATGTTTTGTTTGATTTTCTATTTAATTTTAGTTGGCATAGTTATCTCGCTAATTTAACTAGTTGTCCTTTAGGTCGATGTCATAATTCGTGCTTGGGGTTTGTGCTCTGAATATTTCAATGAAATAACCAATTTGCAGAAAGGATCTACCCGTTTCGTCACTGATCTTGTAATCGAATTGATGTAAATAACCGACTTGCAAGGTTGTGGACTTTGAAGGTTTGTAATTAAAAGCCAGCAACATTCTGTTTCTTTCAAAGTAAGGCTCATTGTCAGTAAAAAACAGTTCATTGCTTGCACTGATTTGAAATGGTTTTTGATTGTTTTTATCCTTTCCAAATGGATAGGCCAATCCAATTCTGTATCTGAATCGATTGCGATAGCCATTGCTTGTGAACCTTAATTCTGTTCTATAACGCTGTTCTACTTTTAGTTGACCTATAGATTGAAAAAGGACTATCTGCGGCCAAATTCTAAATTCATCATTGTTTTTTGGCAAAGCGAAGTCGCCACCTTCTTTATACGTTTGATAAGTTCCGGCCCCAAGTGTCAGGTTGACGTTTTTATGAATTTTATAATTCAGCCCGCCTTTGTATTCGTAATAATGAAAGTTGTGGTAAAATTTTAATGAGCGCAATTGGGCCTCACCAAACACACTCCAGTTGTCATCCACATTGTATTTTAAATTTAGAATGTTCCAACTGCCCAAGGCCACACTTTGAGCCATTGATTTGTTGAGCATTCCAGCTAGAACAGGTATGATTAAAAATATTTTCCTCATTGAGATAATGACCACGAAGTTAGATTCGCATGCTGTCATCAAGATTGTTTACTGCAAATGAGAATTTCTTTCGACGCCGAAGCCACGATTTTTGTCAGCAAATTTATCCATTTATTTTTTGAATTGTAGAGATTTGGAAATGCCATGCCACTGCCCATCATAGCAAGATCGTCTAACTAAAATCAGTTGTTTGACTTTGACTTATAAAGATTCACGACCACCAATCTATTTTACAGAGAAACTTATTCACAGTTAAGAAATTGAAACTGGCCTTCAATTTTCTCTAGTATTGCAGCAAAATCAAGCAGCTCTACAAAAGCGTCCAATCTCAAAATGTTTTCTTTTTATCTGGCCTATCCATTTTTATACCTCATTGGGGTTATGTCTTTCTCGAGTATGTATATGGTGTCCGATTTCTTCTATTTGGTTCTTTATAAGGGCATTGGCTATCGGAAGAAAGTAGTTTGCGAGAACTTTCGAAAATCTTTTCCAGCCAAATCGGAAGCGGAAATTCAGGAATTGGTAAAATCGTTTTACAGGTACTTCTGCGATTTGATTTTGGAAACCATCAAAAAGATCAACATGACCGAAAAGGAATCTGATGAACATTGTGTGTATCATCTTACTCCTGAAGTTAAAAAGCTAATTGATGAAAAAAGAAGTTTGATTTTGCTCATGGGGCATTTCGGTAACTGGGAATGGGCAGGCAGTGCGTTTACCTTGTCAGCAGGCACTCCATTGCATGTGATTTATAAAACTTTGTCCAATCCGTATTTTGAAAAATGGATGGTCAAATCAAGAACGATGTTTGGCACCCGTTTGATAAAAATGGAAAACACCTTTAGAGATATGGTTTCAAACCGCAACGAACCAGCCGCTTACGCTTTTATCGCAGACCAAACCCCGATGATGCCTGCACCACTTTGGTTGCCTTTTTTAAATCAGGATACGCCCGTTTTTAATGGGGCAGAAAAGCTGGCCAGAAAAATGAATTACCCAATTGTTTACATCAATATTAAAAGAATGAAAAGGGGCTATTACGAGATTTTTTCTGAAGTTTTGTTCGAAAATCCAAAGGAATCTGCAGAGAACGAAATCACTGAAACTTTTTTCAAAAGACTTGAAACAGAGATTGTGAACGCTCCAGAAACATGGCTTTGGTCACACCGAAGATGGAAACATCATCGATAAAATTGGATTTATAAAACTTTTAGCGTCTTCTTGTTGTTTATAGATGCGATCTGGATAAACTAACAGGTCAAAAATTCAGTAATTGAGAACAGGCAAAGAATTGATTTTGGCAACCAAGCCATTCACAAAAGAAGATAAAACTAAAAGCTGGGCTTACGCACTCAGCACGTTGTTTTTCTTAATTCTTTCTCTTGTTTCGTCTCATATTTTTGAGCCATTTCCAATCCGAATTTTCTTTAGTATCCTTTCCGGATTGCTTTTGGTTAGAATGTTCGTCATTTACCATGATCACCAGCATCATGCAATACTGGTCAGTTCTAAACTCGCCAATGTAATCATGTATTGGTTTGGCATTTACATTCTTGCCCCAACCAGCATCTGGAAACGGTCGCATGATTTTCATCATAAGCACAATTCAAAACTGCATGTCTCAGATGTTGGTTCATTTCCAACCATCACAAAGGATGAATATGAAGCACTTTCATCTTCTGATAAATTTAAATACTTGGCAGCCAGACATCCGCTCAATATCATATTTGGTTATGTAACCATCTTTATGCTTTCCTTTTGTATCAGCTCTATCTTAAAAAGCCCTAAAAAACATGTGGATTGTGGCTATGCTTTGGTTATTCACTTTGCGTTTGGGTCTTTTTTGTTTGCAACCGGAGGATTGTCTACTCTATTTCTTATACTAATAGTGCCTCATTTAATTGCCTGCATGTTAGGTAGTTATTTGTTTTATGTGCAACACAATTTCCCTGGTGCCTCTTTTAAGTTGAGAGAAAACTGGAGTTACGATTTTGCAGCTACAAGCTCATCGAGTCATTTCAAAATGAATCCAATTATGAATTGGTTTACTGGCAACATCGGTTTTCATCATGTGCACCACCTCAATTCCAGAATTCCGTTTTACAGATTGGAAGAAGCAATGGCTGCCATACCCGAATTGCAGAATGTTCAAGTTACAAGTTTCAATCCAAGTTGCATCTATAATGCATTGCGTTTGAAAGTCTGGGATCCAGAGTCGGATAAAATGATTCCTGTGTAGCATTATGTCAAGTCAATTGATTTTTTTTGGTGGTATTTATCCTGCTATTTTAGTCCAAGCCTTATACGCTCATCCGAAAATCAATTTATTTACGAATTATGGTTAAGGGAAATGAAGAAAATGTAATCATTTATTTTTTGAATCACAGGGATTTTGTTTTGCCTGGCCGCATTCAAATTCAGTAGAATTGAATCAATTTGGCCAAATTTTTGCCTTCATTTCAGATCAATTTTCAGAGTCACTACTTTTGTGAAAAATCCTCTACAAGGATTTCGTAAGGGCTAAGGTAGATTTATTAACATACTTCTACTTTAACAAACTTAAGCACCAGAATTGAATGCATATCGGTCAATGTTTGATTGTCTCTTTTTGTGCCTGATCAGGATTTGTTCTTCAATGGGCAGTTTGGAAAGTGAAGTTTCTGCCAATTGATGAATCAATAATTCTCTTACATCCAATGTGGAGAGTGATAGAGTTGCTTCCTTTTGATGATTTTTCTCACTGATAACGAACACGTTAGCCATTGCAATCAGCGCCATGTGGTGATGCCAGGCAGTCCATCCTCTGAACTGATAATCTGCCATGCATAACTCTTCTTTTGTTTGTTTAATGGCATGTTCTATCCAAAATCGTTGGGCTTGCATCTGGCCAGGTTCTTTGGTTGTGAATTGTCCTTCTCTGGCATTGCTTACGGCAAATTTTAGTTTAAAACTTCCTGTTTGATTGCGTGTTTTCCGTATTAAAAGCAATCGTTCCCGGCACTCATTTGTCTCAGGTAGCGTGTTCGCATAGGGAGCTATATAGTAGTGTGTTGTTTTACCCGATAAAATTACCTTCTTTTAACAACGCTAAATTGCTAATATTGAGCCGAATATGCAGATTTACTATTGTGTTAAAATAGAACTAGTAAAAATTCAAATCCATTTTTCTCTGGTGCTCGAATTCTTATAGCACAATTTAGTAGCATATTGCTCTCAAACCCATAATAGATACAATAAAGCCGTACCTCTCGAATATCGCTATTTTATCTCATTACCCATTAAATTCTATCCCTTCTCGAATGTTTGGGCATGGGCCTTATTCCAACTTCAAAAAGAATAAACAACTTTGCATCGTATTCCATTCCTGATTTCCAAGGCAACATTTTCTTTTATTCTTATTTGGCTTATGCATCCAGTTTTAGGTTTATTTCAAAGTGAGCAATCCGAGGATTTTTCTTTGCGCTTTAGAACAGTCCATTTGGACTTTAGCTGTTTTATCAAAGCATTCCTTTTGATCTTACTTTCAGCCCTGATTGTAGCTCCTTGCCCTGCCAAAAAAATAACTGAAAAGCAATTGAAGTTTAATCTGGTTTTTGGAGGTCAAATTTTAAAACTCGATCCAAACGGAAGTCTTCTAAATCTTGGTGATAGCCTTCAAATAGAAACAATCAGGTTTTATGTTTTTGGTATCGAACTATTGCAAAATACCCGGTCGGTTTGGAAGGAGGCGAACAGCTTTCATCTGCTGGATGGAAGCGTTGCAAGTTCATTGACATTGCCTTTGCAAATTGAAAATAATCTTTCATTCAACCGATTGCGATTTGTAATCGGGATTGATAGTGCGGTCAATTCCAGCGGGGCTATGGGTGGCGATCTTGATCCGACCAAAGGCATGTATTGGACCTGGGACAATGGCTACATCAATGTGAAACTGGAAGGGAGGAGTGCGCTTTGCAAAACCAAAGACCAGCAGTTTCAATTTCACCTGGGGGGCTATAGAAAAGAGGTTAATACCGCAATGGTTTTAGAATTTCCGTCATCAGCAAATTCCGATATGTCTATTGAAGTGGACATAAAGGCATTTTTTTCAAAGCTGGATCTCTCCAAAACAAATCAGATTATGTCTCCCGGAAAGGAGGCCGTTTTGTTGTCTCAATATTTTGCCCAATGCATTCGTTTTCAATAAAATGAAGATACATCTATTCCTTTTCTTCCTTTTTTCTTTTGGGCTAGTCGCTTGGATTGAAAGCAAAAACCTGGTTTTCATCAAACCAAAGGAATGGCCAACTCCTGTCTATGATTTCTCCAAAAATCCGCTTTCCAACGCAAGGATCGAGCTTGGCAGAGCGCTTTTTTACGATCCTATATTATCCAGAAACAACCAGGTTTCCTGCGCCAATTGCCATCTTTCATTTACGGCTTTCACCCATGTTGATCATGCATTGAGTCATGGCATCGAAGATAGGGTTGGTACCAGAAACTCTCCGGTGCTCATTAACCTGGCCTGGAATAAATCTTTTATGTGGGATGGTTCCATCAATCATCTCGATATGCAGGCTTTGGCGCCCATCAGCCACCCATCTGAATTGGATGAGAAGATTGAAAATGTGGTTCTAAAGCTCAGGAAATCACAGATCTATCCGAAGTTGTTTTTCAATGCTTTTGCTGATAGTTCAATTTCAGGAGAATATACTTTAAAGGCTATTTCTCAGTTTCTATTGACCTTGGTGAGTGCCAATTCAAGATATGACAGCATGGTGAGAAAACAGATTTCGTTTGTTGGGCAGGAAATAAATGGCTATCGTATTTTTAAACAAAACTGCAATTCATGCCATGTTGAGCCACTTTTTACAAATCAATCCTTCGAAAACAATGGTTTGGCAATGGATTCTAACCTAAAAGATCTGGGGAGAATGAAAATCACAAATCGATCTGCCGATTCATTGAAGTTCAAGGTGCCAACCCTTCGAAATATTGAATTTTCTCAGCCTTATATGCACGATGGCCGGTTCAAAAAGCTTAGGCAGGTCATCAAACATTATGCATCAGGCATCCAAAAGGGGCCAACGCTTTCTGGTCAATTGAATCAGAAAATAGACATTACTCCTGACGAACAGGCTGATCTCATTGCATTTCTGCTCACGCTTAGTGATAAAACATTTTTGTTTGATCCAAAGCATGGTTATCCAAAACACATTCTCTCTAAAAATTAACAATACAATTTTCTATCATATCATATTCTGCAAAATGAAAAATCGATTTCTACTTTCATCAATTCTGTTTGGTCCTACAATGTTGTTTGCCCAAACCAATCCAGCCATTGTGAATTGGCTACAAAACAATTCCGTAATGGGAAAGCACTATGTGAAGGACAATCCAATCGTAATAAACGACAATGTGTTGGCCAATGTTCAAAGTGTGAAATACTCAGCTTCATCGGTTTATATTTCCACCAATGGCATTCCAACCTATGCGACTGGCCCATACCTGGACGGCAATCCATCAGTGGCCACAAGTCAGAATGGCATTTTTAAATTTCCATTAAATCCTGTTCAGAATACAGGCACCGGCACTGCAACCACTGGAGGAAACATTGGTATTTTCATAAACGGCGTTGCGCTTTTTGATTACAGAGATGGCGTGGCCTGGAATGCAACTTCCAATGCCATTTGTGGCGGACCGGGTAATCCAATGTGTCCTGGAGGGCCCACTGCCACATTTCCCTGGAACAGAGATGCAATTCCAGCCGAAAGGTTGGGTTTCGATTGTGCCAAGGGACACCCTGCAATGGGCAACTACCACCATCATCAAAATCCAAGTGCATTCAACCTGGATCTCAATGTGGTTTCTACGATTTGCAACATTTATGCGGCCGATGGATTGTATGCCATAGACAGCACCAAACATTCACCTTTGATTGGCTTTGCGTATGATGGCTTTCCGATTTATGGAGCATATGGGTTTATAAACGTAGATGGAACAGGCGATATTACAAGAATGAAATCTAGCTATTCGCTTAGAAACATAAGCATAAGAACTACCTCGCCAACAGGAGGAACAGTGACCGCCGGACCTGATGTGAATGCAACTTATTATTTAGGTTATTTCAGAGAAGATTATCAATATAATGCAACAGGTGCTGCCACACCCGATTTTCTGGACAAAAGCAACGGCAGGTTTTGTGTAACGCCAGAATATCCGGCAGGCATTTATTGCTATTTCGCAACGGTAGATTCGAAATGGAATTCAGCCTATCCATATGTGGTAGGCCCAACGTTTTATGGCGTAAAATCTGCATCCAAGGTAGTAAGCATTGGAGAGCCTGTGACCACATATGAAGTAATAACCGATGTAGCAAAAGTAGGCAAGGAAGATTTTGCAGTTTCTGTGTTTCCAAATCCAGGATCTGATTTGATTGCCATTCAAATGGGTAGCCTTGTTAAAGAAAATGTGAAGGTTGCTTTGTTTGATTTAATGGGCCGCCAGGTAAAAACAACAGAAATATTTCCAGGCAGC
>Ga0335394_10010448_pt1 | contig 10453 bp, 10 predicted proteins | sample MAT03_FD_205741 | JGI IMG/M metagenome (GOLD analysis project Ga0335394, IMG submission 205741) | Freshwater microbial communities from Lake Fryxell liftoff mats and glacier meltwater in Antarctica - MAT-03 (spades assembly) (version 2) ...
ATTTAAGTTTTTATATTGGTCTACTAAAACTAATTAAACATGAAAAAAATTCTTTTGATTGCAAGTGCTTCCTTGTTATTTTTTGCTTCCTGTAAAAAAATATCCAGGGATATTATGGAGGATGTGGCGGCACCACAACTGCTATCTGCAGAAAAAATTGATGCCGCCATATTGGATGCACTATCCACCAACAATAAATTTGAATGGCATACCGTACCCGCCGAAATGGTGTGGAGTGCTTTGCAGCACAAAGATCATTTAATGACGGTAGGCTACCAGCCAGCCGGAAAATCCAATATTGATAATGATTTGCATAATATCAATATTCAAACTGCAGAATGGGTATCAGCAAAAAACCAATTACTGCAACTGGTGCTGGTTTCCGAACAAAAGCTGGATAAGTCTTTAACCATGCAGCAGGTACTTAGTGCAGAAGATGAAACCCTGCCTTTTTTTAATGTGGTTGTAAAAAATATTGAAACAGTAAAATTATTGCGCAGCAATAAAATGGTACGTTATGCCGAGCCTATGGCGTATGAACCTCAACCCGAAATTGCTGCAGAAAGCAGCAGCGGATGTGGCAGCAATATTGCAGAGCCAGGATTAATTGCAGGTGTAGATTATACAACCATAGCACCCAATACCAAACAATCATGGAACTATGCTTACCATAATATTCCCAATGCGTGGACCAAAGCTACAGGTGCAGGTATAAAAATATTTATTATAGACAGTGGTTGCGAATTTGACCAGGAAAATCTTGGCAGTGCTTTCAACCAGGGATATTCTTCCGGAAGAACAGTAGAAAAAATTGTCACCCTGCCCCGTTCTACATTTTTGGGTATTCCTACCGGCCCGGTGCAAACACCCGATGATGGTTGTGGCCATGGCACTTCTATGGCAGGTGTGGCTGCAGCTCCCAGGGGTAATGATGGTGCAGCAACAGGCGTAGCTTATAACAGCAATCTTGTAACCTGCCGTGCTGCAGAAGATGTGTTGATAGATGCCAGCAGGGAAGTAACAGGCGTAACCAATGCCTATAAAAATGCCGCCAACAGAACCGATGTAAAAATAATCAGTATGAGTATGGGGCGTATTACCGGCAGCTCACAAATTACCGATGCCATCAACTATGCTTATGGAAAAGGTAAGCTGATGTTTTGTGCAGCAGGCACTTCTTTTGGATGGACAGCAGGATGGTATGGTGTAATTTTTCCTGCATGGCTCAGCAATGTAAATGCGGTTACAGGTGTGAGGGATAATAATTACAGCCAAAACTGCACTGCATGCCATAAGGGAGGAGAAACTGATTTTACGATCGTAATGGAAAAAGCAGCAAACGAACGTCATGCTTTAACGCTGGCAATGAGTGGCGATGACCCTTCCACTGTTGGTGGTTCTTCCGTATCTACTGCTACAGCATCAGGCATTGCAGCGCTGGTTTGGAGCCGGTTTCCTTCATATACAAGAGACCAGGTGTTGAATAAACTCATATCTACCAGCGCCAACTATCCTACAAAAAACGGCAGTTATGGATGGGGTAATTTAAATGCAGGGGCGGCAACAAATTGAGAGGTTAGAATTGCAAAATTATTTTAAAGTGTCAATGGTCAATGGTCAATGATCAATAGTGAATGCGGGAAATGTTTACATAGCATTGTAATATCTTTACACCTGAACCCTGAAAGTTTGATTAGTAAAGTACAAGGACAAACAAAACAGCTTCAAAGATTTCACTATTGACCATTGACCTTTCACCCGGAAATTTGCTTAATGATTAAAATAAACTATCCTGATAAAAAACCGGCCATAAAAGATGAAGGGGGAAAGGAGTGGATCTTTTGTGTAATAAGAAAAAGATGGATGATACTTACGCCTGAAGAATGGGTGCGCCAGAATTTACTTTTATACTTTATTGAAGTGATGAAATATCCTGCTTCGTTAATGGCAGTAGAAAAGCAGTTGATGCTGGGCGATCTTAAAAAACGTTTTGACATTGTACTTTACAGAAACGAAGTTCCTTTTATGCTTATAGAATGCAAGGAGATGAATGTACCCGTTAATGAAAAAACCATGGAACAGGCACTGCGCTATAATATCAACCTGCAGGCTGCCTACTTTGTAATAACCAATGGCAATAACTGTTTTGGTTTTAAAAGGGTGGGCCATACTGTTGAAAAAATCCATCAGTTTCCTTCTTACCGGTAGTGTAATTCTGGTAATACCATTTTCCTCAAATTATTGAAGATGCAGTATTTTTTTTAAGCCAGTTGTTATTTTGGTAGTAGATTATTATTTATATCAATGAATCAAACATGCTTTTCATTTCAAATATTAAAAGTTGTAAAACGAACGACATTTAAGTGGTGTAAAAATGAAAGTGTTTACTACCGCCTGGGGCCTGTGTGGGATTGTGTATTGAGCAAGCGGGATGCAGTGATTGTGCTGTTAAATAAAAGTCCCCAAAGCAATGGCTTCGGGGACTTTTATAAATAGATATAAATGTGCTGTTATGGAAAAATTCCCAACTCAGCATAACTCGTTGCCACTTTATTAATGGCACTTACATAAGCTGCGGTACGCATGTCCGGAATATCAGGATTGCTTTTCCATATATGAACGATTTCTCTGGTTGCAGCTATCATGGTTTCTTCCAATCCGCTATGAACCAATTCAACTTCTTCTGCACCATGTTGTATTAGTTTGCGGTCTGTTTCGCTTACAGTTTTGCCGGTAAGATTTTCTATCTGGCTAAGGATATGTGTATTCTGATTTTCTGTAAAACGTTTTTCCATACGGCCATAACGTACATGGCTCAGGTTTTTTAACCACTCAAAATAACTAACGGTTACGCCACCTGCATTCAGGTACATATCCGGCACACAAAGAATTCCTTTTTGAATAAATATTTCATCTGCTTCGGGTGTGCAGGGGCCATTGGCAGCTTCGCCGATGATTTTTGCTTTTATTCTGGGAGCGTTTTCTGCATTGATTACATTTTCCAGGGCTGCAGGTATAAGGATATCGCATTCCAGTTCCAGTGCATCAGTATTTTTTGCAAGGTTGGTGGCTCCCGGAAAATTTAAAATAGATCCGGTAGCTTTTCTATGTTGAAAAACTTCTTCTTCATTTAATCCATGCGCATTGTATATGGCTCCTTCATATTCTGCAAGTCCCACCACTAAGGCACCTGCTTCTCTGAAAAATTTTGCAGAGTGATATCCCACATTACCAAGGCCCTGTACAACCACTGTTTTTCCTACCACTCCTACACTAAGCCCCTGATGTTCCATCAGGTCTGGCATATTGCACACTTCACGGATGCCAAAGAAAACACCGAGGCCGGTAGCTTCTTTGCGGCCACGAACACCACCCTGGGTAATTGGTTTGCCGGTTACACATCCTGCAGCATCAATCTCGCCGGGCTTAAGGGATGCATAGGTATCTACGATCCACGACATTTCTCTTTCGCCGGTTCCATAATCAGGCGCAGGAACATCTATACCCGGACCAATAAAATTTTTCTTTACCAGTTCTGCAGTATATCGGCGGGTAATTTTTTCCAGCTCGTAAGTACTGTATTTGCGGGGATTAATTTTAATTCCTCCTTTGGCACCGCCAAAGGGTACGTTTACAATAGCACATTTGTAAGTCATTAAAGATGCCAATGCCATTACTTCATCCTGGTTCACTTCGTCGCTAAAACGAATACCACCTTTGCAGGGAGATTTGTGCTGGCTGTGTTGCACACGGTAGGCCTCAATTACTTCAATGCTTCCATCGTCTCGCTTTACGGGGAAACGCATTTGGTATACACTGTTACACGCTTTTATCTGCTCTAAAATTCCGGGATCAAAACTGGTAAAAGCGGCTGCTTTATCAAAGCTTTTTTCTACATTATGAAAAAAACTGTACGGCTGATTTGACATATGGGGTTATTTTTTATTTATTAAAAAGGGAAATTTTCCCTGCAATCCAATTTAATTGAGACGGTCAATGGTCAATGGTCAATGGTCAATGGTCAATGGTCAATGGTCAATGGTCAATGGTCAATGGTCAATGGTCAAAAAAAAATAACCCTGTAAGTTACGAATGAATCAACAAGATTAAAGAACGTTAAACCTTAAACCTTAAACCTCTTAAACCTCTCAAACCTCTCAAACCTTTGAAACCTCTTAAACCCTACCCCCTTTCCTTCTCCAACCTCCTTAATTTCCTATCTACACTCATCACATACAAAAACAATCCTACAAGTATAGTGAGGCATACGGCTACAACAATATATATTTTTCCATTGCTGCGCATGGTGTCGGCCATTTCCACTTCATTTTGCTGCGCAAAACAAAAGAATGAAGTAAATAAACCGATAACCATTAAGGCAAAACGAACTACAAATAATCTGCTATTTTTTTTATTCATTTTAGATCTTTATATAAGTAAAATAAATTTTTCAATTTTAAAAACACTAACCCCAAACCCCTCAAATTCCTATAGCATCGCCTTATCCTTCAATAATTCAATTCTTATTTTTAAAGTAGTTATCCAAACTCCCAACAAAGTCCAGCCAATAACAGCCGGATAAAATATGGCCCTCATTCCGGCATCCATATCATTCCTGTCCAGGGCGGGATTGCCGGAATCGCTGCCAGGTGCACCGGGGTGCAGGCTGCCTACCATTCTTGGTATGATCCATATGCTGGGAAACAACATGGCAAAAGCAAAAATATTATACACGGCGCTTACCCGGGCCCTTTTATCCATATCTGTAAATGAACCACGCAAAACAAAATAAGCTCCATAAATTAAAACCGCTATGGCTGCTCCTATCAGTTTGGGTTCTTTTAATACCGTTCCCAGCGACTGGTTTTGATCGGTAATCCAGGTAACAGATACCCATAAAACACCGGTTAAATATCCTAAAATGCCGAACATAGTACCCATTGCTGCAAAGTTTTTTGCAAAAATGTCGTGCCTGTAATTAGTAGAATTTAGGTATTTTATGCTATAAACAAAACTGATAATAAAAAGGATCATCATGCCAAACCACATGCACACATGAAAGTAAAGATTTCTAATTGTTTCATTTAAAATGGGCAGTCGGGGAACATCCATTAAAAAGCCAGCAGCAATGGTATAAACCAGTAAAATGAATGCTAATATTTTCCACCAACTTTTATTCATTAGAAGGAGCGGTTTGTTTAGGGCGCAAAGTTATGGTAAACTGTTTTATATTGACTGTTGAATTTTAATTCTTCCCGTAAAAATAATGTGAATCATTAATGTAGCAGTATTAGTTAACTATCTTATAGAAAAGCATTTTTAAAGCCAGGTTTTTTTCTGTTGTTAGCTGCCTGCTCAAATGCAAAAGCAACTGCCAGCAGAGAAGCTTCGCTATAAGCTGCACCAAAAAAAGAAAGTCCTATGGGTAGCTCATATACCATTCCGGCAGGAACTGTAATATGCGGATAACCACTGGCGGCTGCGGGTTGCGTAAGAAAAACTTCACCCCAGCGGTCGCCATAAATATTATCAATACTGCAGGCTGGTCCCATGGTAAGCCCGCAAATCATATCCAGTTTGTTTTTTTGTAATAGGTTATTTATAATATTTCGACATCCTTCATTCGATTTTTTTAAAGCAGTTTTATATTCAGCGCTTTCTAAACCGGCTTTGGCCTGGCTGCTCAGCAGCGTTTCCTGTTTAAAATAGGGCATGGCTTTGTCTTCATTGTTTTTATTAAAATTTATTACATCTGTCAATGTTTTTACCGGTGCGTTGGCCGTAGACAGGTATTTGTTCAGGCCATCCTTAAATTCAAACTGTAGTACTTCAAATTCGGCCCCACCCAATTCGTTGATCTTATCCAGGTATTCTATTTCTACAATAATAGCTCCCTGCTGTGTTAAAAGATCGAGGTTTTTCTTAAGCAACGCATGCATAAAATGATTATCCCCCTGCGGTTTTTTCTCAACTCCTATACGTTTTCCTTTTAAAGCATTAATATCCAGGAACTGGGTATAATCAATGATTTTATCAGATTTGCTGTTATTGGTTGTTGCATCAGCCTCATCGCTGCCTGCCAATATCCCCAACAATATCGCCACATCTGTTACTGTTCTTGCCATGGGGCCGGCAGTATCCTGGGTATGAGAAATTGGGATGATACCACTGCGACTTACCAAACCCACTGTAGGTTTTAGTCCTACAATTCCATTTACTGCAGCAGGGCATGTAACAGAACCATCCGTTTCTGTACCCACAGCTACCATACAAAGATTGGCAGATACCGCCACGCCTGATCCTGAACTGGAGCCGCATGGGTTATGATCAATGATATAAGGATTTTTTGTTTGTCCGCCACGGCTGCTCCAGCCGGAGCATGATTTGGCAGAACGGAAATTGGCCCATTCGCTGAGGTTGGTTTTGCCCAATAACACAGCGCCGGCCTCCCTTAATTTTTTTACAATAAATGCATCCTTTGAGGCAATATTTCCCAGCATGGCAAGCGAACCTGCGGTGGTTTGCATTTTATCTGCTGTATCAATATTGTCTTTTATTAATAGGGGAACTCCGTGTAGCGGGCCTCTTATTTTTCCTGCTTTTCTTTCTGCATCCATTGCTTTGGCAATGGAAATGGCATCGGGGTTAAGTTCTATAACAGCATGGAGTGCTGGCCCGTTTTTATCAATGGCTTCTATACGTTTTAAATAAAGTTCGGTTACCTGTTGGGAACTGTATTGTGCGGAAGCAAATTTTTGCTGCATGCTGCCGATGGTTAATTCATTTAATTCAAAATCATCTCCTGCAGCAATGTTCACTGCTATTATTTTTTTTGTTGTTTTATCGTTACTGCAGGATGCAAGTAAAGTACCAAGAGAGGCTGCAGCAATACTGCTGTTGGTAATAAAATTTCTTCTTTTCATATAAGCATGTTTTGGCAAATAGCATCATACAACCCTGTATAAGGCTTGAATGATACACATTAAAAAACTGGTAATTTAAAAAGGAAGTTAGGGAATAATTAAACCCAAAACAAAAAGGGATTTTCCATTACTCTTTCCATAAGAAAGGAAAAAGTATAATGGCTAAAACAATAACCAATAAATCCATGAGGCCTATAAGCCCGGTAAGTTGCAGGATGGCCCCATCCCTGAAAATTTCTGCAAAAGCTGCTTTGCTCAGCCTCATTAACAACAATAAAATGGGCAGAATAACCGGGAAACCGAGGATGGCGATTAGTGCAGCATTTTGTTGTGCTTTAGCCGCAATAGCACTCATAAGTGTAAATACCAAACTGATGCTGGTGCCACCTAATATAACGATCCCGGTAAAACGCAAACTGTCGGCCACCGGGTTATCTAAAAAAGTAAAAAATAACAGTAAACTTACCAAACTCATTAGCGCCATCAGCATGATGTTAAACAGCAATTTGGCAATGATAAATTCAACAGGAGATGCAATAGAATAAAAATAAAGCATGCGTCCACGGCTTTCCTGCAAAAAGCTTTTGGCCACTGTATTTACACAAACAAATAATTGGATAACCCAAAAAAGACTGTTCCATACATTAGCTTCCGGGCTATCGGGCATAGAAAGATATAATACAAATATGGTAGAAGCGATATATAAGAGAATCCCATAAAAAGTATGCTGCTGCCTCAGCTCAAGCATCACATCTTTTTTTAATAAAGTAAATATCCGTTGTATCATGGTGGCAAAGTTATAAGTGTCAGGCCACTTGCAAAACATTTGAAATTTAAAGAAATTTATAAGTGTCAGGCCACTTGCAAAGCATTTGAAATTTAAAGAAATTTGAAAGTGGCCAGACACTTAGAAAATTAATCTTTTTCATGCGCACATATCCTGCATCTTGGCTCATAGATATCTTTTTCTCCCAATAAAACCTGTGGCCCTTTTGCAATTTTGCGGTAACTGATATTGGCAATATTGCCGCATTTTACACATATAGCGTGCAGCTTGGTTATATAATCTGCTTTGGCCAGCAAGCCAGGCATTTGTCCAAAAGGATTGCCAAGATAATCCATATCCAGGCCGGCTACAATTACCCGAATGCCCCTCATAGCAAGGTGTTCGCACACATTTCCTATTTCTGCATCAAAAAATTGTGCTTCATCTATACCCACTACATCTACATCCTGCGCCAGCAACAATATGGTTTGAGAACTTTCTACCGGAGTACTTTGAATGATATTGGTATCGTGGCTCACAATATTTATTTCATCATACCGGGTGTCTATAGCAGGCTTAAATATTTCTACTTTAAGATTGGCAATTTTCACCCTTTTTAACCTGCGTATCAATTCCTCTGTTTTGCCACTAAACATACTGCCGCAAATAACTTCAATCCATCCACGCCGCTCACCTTTTAAACTGGGTTCGATAAACATTTAAATAATTTTTTTAAAATACTGTTAGTAACTTTAGCCTGTTGCTGCAAAGATTATTGTTTCTATCCACAGGGCAAAACAAATTTTGCAGCACAGCTATTTTTGTCATATTGCTAAAATAAAGATATGGATCGGGTGGTAACACTCTCAAATAAATTGAAGGATCAATTAGCGCAAAATGCTTCAATTGATCAATTGTTGGTTACGGTGCAAATGCTGCAATCGGAACTGATGCATAAAAAACAGACACAGCCCAAAAAAGATGGTGCCAGTGCTGTGTCTGTGCACATAGCACAGGTGGAGACAGAGCCCGAAACATACAATGAAGAACAAATTTTAGTACCGGAAGAAAAAACAGTAGAAGTATTGCAGGTAGATGAGGCAGAAATGGAAGCAGAACTGGAAGAAATAAAACGAAATGCCCAGGCTAAAAATAATATGGGCGTACAAAACAAACCCGCTTTATTATTTGATCCTGTAGAAGATATTCCCACGCTCATACATCAGCAAGCCATCACAACAAAAGTAGCAGAACCTGCCCCGCATGCAGCACCAACAAAACCTGCTGAAATTCACGAATTGATTTCAAGAGAGCAATCGTCCTCTCTAAACGAAAAGTTGAAGCAGGCTAAAATTGAACTGGGCGATTCTCTGTTTGAAGCACCTATCAAAGATCTTAAAAAGGCAATTGGTGTAAATGACCGGTATTTATTTATCAATGAATTGTTCCGGGGCGATGAAGTAATGTATGAGCGCAGTATTAAAACAATCAATAGTTTTTCTATTTACCCCGAGGCAGAATACTGGATAAAAAGAGAATTGAAATTAAAGCTTGCCTGGGATGATAAAAATCATGTAGTAAAACAGTTTGATCAAATAATAAGAAGGCGGTTTTTATAAATATAATCCATAATTTTTGTGGTTGCCCCCCGGTGGCTGTACACAAATTCTTTAGCTATCCTGCTGCTGTTTTCTATTTCTTCAGGATTATTAAAAAGCCTGTTCAGTAAGGCTTCCAGCTCCAGCGCATTGTCAATGCTGTATGCTCCACCCGCATCTGCCAGCGCCCTTGCTTCTGCAAATTTTTCATATACAGGTCCCACAATTACCGGTTTGCCATATACTGCCGCTTCCAGTATGTTATGAATACCACTTTGGTTAAAACCACCGCCTACATAAGTAACGGTTGCATATTTATACAGGCGGGATAAAGTGCCAATATTATCTATAATGAGTACATTGGATTGGCCAGTAATGGAAACACTACTATTTAAAAGAGATGAATACAACAAAGCCTGTGGAAATTCTTCCTGCAGTTCTGTTATTCTTTCTTTACTTATTTCGTGTGGCGCAATGATAAATCTTATGGCAGGGTAAGCCCTTGCATAATGAATAAGGATCTCTTCATCTTCATTCCATGTGCTGCCGGCCACCAGTACGGGATGGCCCTCGCAAAATTTTTCTATAGATTCTCCCAATGATTGCCATTGCGCTGCAATAGCTGTAACCCTGTCAAAACGGGTGTCGCCGGTAACAGTAGCATTTTGTGCAATACCTATATTTTGCAAAAGTTCTTTTGAATATTCCGTTTGCACAAAAAGATGTTCAAATGATAGCAGCATTTTTTTCCAAAAATTACCATACCATTTAAAGAATGGCTGGTTCTTACGAAAAATGCCTGAAACCAGTAAGACAGGAATTTTCCTTTTTTTTAAAGCTGCCAGGTAATAATACCAGTATTCATATTTTACCCATAATACCAGCGAAGGATTAATGGCATCAATAAAAGCATTGGCATTGGCAGCCCCATCCATGGGGAGATACATCACAAGATCTGCCCCGCTGTAATTTTTTCTTATTTCAAAGCCGCTTGGAGAAAAAAAAGTTAATACAACTTTATGATCAGGATATTGAGCTTTTATGGCTTCCAGCAAGGGGCGACCCTGTTCAAATTCTCCCAGGCTGGCGCAATGCATCCAGATATTTTTTGATTGTTGATGAATGATATCTGATTTTCCTCCCTGCTCAGGTTGAACTATTGTTGG
>Ga0335394_10010449_pt1 | contig 10453 bp, 7 predicted proteins | sample MAT03_FD_205741 | JGI IMG/M metagenome (GOLD analysis project Ga0335394, IMG submission 205741) | Freshwater microbial communities from Lake Fryxell liftoff mats and glacier meltwater in Antarctica - MAT-03 (spades assembly) (version 2) ...
CGTCCAGTGCCGACATGAACATTTTGAAGACGTTGCACCCGCTAAAGACGTCGTTGGTGATGGCGCGATAGCGCATGAACCAGTCGACCATCGACTGGCCGAACGAGCCAATCGTCATGTCGTTTGGACCCAGTGTGTGCTGCATGTTTGCCTCGCCGTGCTCTTTTTGCTCCAGATGCATATTCCGGATGATCTGGCGCACCGCGTCGCTGGCGCCTTGATTGCGCGCCGTCCATAGCTCACTAAAGCGTGATGCGAGATGTTCGCGTGTCTTGTGTTGCTCAGCGGCGTAGATCCTATAGGCAACGATGTCCTTCAGTGGATCATCCGACGGAAACTTCAGATCGGTCGCACGTAGTCTCGCTGTGTTCTCGTGAGCGAGGCGCTCAAAGGTATCCAGAAGAGTGTTCTCTGGTTTACCGAGCTGCTGTGCCATCGCGGCCATCGCCACCGTCGGCATAGAGCGCAAGTGCTGCATCGGAAAGTTGGGTGCCGAGCGCTTCTCTATAGGTATGGCCAGCAACGATTCAATGGTGCCCTCGTCGGCGGCTGCGGCGGTGCCCTCGTCGTACTCGTCTTGCTCCCACGGGAAGCGTTGGTTCAGCAGAGAAGTATGCGAGCCGTTCTGCAACGCAAACTGGTCCGGTTTGTACCGCCAGACACAGGAGCCATTGTCTGGGAAGCAGTAGGATGTGAATTTTGGATTCAGCGCCGACACTGTCGTATAGCTTTCGACGGTGAGCAATTTCGCCGTCGCCTTTGTGACACGGAGACGCTCCAGAGCGTTCCTCAGTGTGAATACGTTCAGAGGATTCAGAGCGTGACTGGGACTACTCAGAGAGCCATGGTGCACCAGCGCGCGGGTTGTCATGAAGTTGGGGTCATCGGCATAGTAGAGCGCCATCATTGCGTAGTGGTCCCGCGTCATGTACTGAGAGATACGCGACCTGGTTTCATCCAGGGCGGGCAAAGCATTGTCTGCTTGGCGACGCTTCTCCACGCGACGTACAATCTGGTTCACCACATCACCGGGCCGAAACAGCGGATCGTTGATCATTAGCAGTACCATGATGCCAGCGGTTTCGCCTCCCTCAGTCTGAATGCGCACAACGAGTGGCGTCACTTTCTCGTGTATAGTTGAGACCAGGCCCTCGGTTTCTCGCTGTTGTCGAGCCGTACCTGCACCGCCAGACGACGATGACAACATCGCAGAGGAAGCTCGCTCACCTGGCCGTGAAGTGCGACCACTCTGTAGCACCGAGCTACTGGCGCGCAACCGGGCGCGTTGCTCTTCGTATAGCAGTGTCGAACCACCGGCACGCTGTCCGACGCCTTCGTCATCCGTGTTGACGCCATCGCGTTGCACAAGATTGTGGCTCGATTTCCGAAATTCGTTGATGAAGCTTACTACCCACGGGGGCATCTTGTCAGGGCCGTCCCTACGCCAGCACGTGATCTCTTCCAACTTGGTATGGTCAGAGTCGTTCGACTGAACGTAGGTTTGGAGAGCGTTCAGATCGGCATTTCCGATCGCGTTGTAAGCGATTTTGGTGTCGCTTGCCAGTAGTGGGACAAGCTGGCGGATTTGGCGAGGTCGACATTCTGTTGTTGTTGTTGTTGTTGCTGTTGTCGGCGGTAACAGCATGGTGAGGTAATCCTTGTCCAGTTGCGGTCCGACGACGCCCGACTCAACAATCCGCCGCGTCTCAGCCGGGTTGAACATGAAGTTTTCACGTGGCCTTGTTTCGCGAGAGCGCGGTTGATCCTTCTTGTGCCTGACCCGTTTGTTTCCTCCTCCTCCTCCTCCTCCTCGGTCGTCGTCGTTGTCGTCGTCGTCATCATCATCATCATCATCATCACAATCGCCAACATCGTCGGCGGAATCGACGTCGGCAATTGCATCTAGGTCCATACCGGCCGCCTCAAGGCTGCCGGATGAGGTGGTGGTCGTGACAGTCCCAGACGATGTAGCTTGCGCGGTACTCGGCCTGGTTCTACGAATATTTTGCAAGGCACGCTTGGCGATAAGATTATCGACATCAGTTCGTTTCGAGGGCGTTCCCATTTTGGCGGCAGAGTTATTGATGGTCATCGCCAGCGCCAAGATATCATTCAGCAGCAGGCCTTCGCATGATGTTTCGAGCGGCGCTGTCTTCCAACCGGTAGCATATGGACTGAGCGCGACACCCGCCGGGCATGCAAACGCAAGGCAGTAGCGCGGAGTGAAGCTGACCCTAACCGGATTGGATTGCATGACACACTCGGGAACGAAAAGACGCGCTACCGAACCATCAGCTGACATAGTGCGAGGTCAGTCGAGATGACAAGTAGATGGGCAAACGCGAAATATTTGCAAACAGATGGCACCGCCGACGCACAAACCATAATCTCTGAGGCTTTATAGTTTTTGCGCTTGACCTCTTTTCCTCTTTCTCTGCTTTTCTGACGCTATGGAGACCAAGGCGTCAGAGACAACACTGGGACGGCTGCTGCGACTCGGTAGACGGATGCTCATTCCTCCAAAGGTGCCTCGCCAACGCCAGCGAAAGAGGAATCGCATCGGAGAAGGACGGATTTCGCTCGACGACAACGACAAGCGGCGGCGTCCGCGCACGCGCTTTGAGCTTACGGGCTGGAAACTTATTGTGGTCGGCGACGATCTCGACGAGCCCGTCGACTGCGAGCCTTGCGTCGAGCGCCGACATCTGACGGTGTGGCTGAACCAGGCGACCCGGCAAGTGCAGAACACCCTACGGGACTGTCTGTCGGCGCCCGACTACTTTCTACCGTACCGCGACCACTATGACGCAATCCACCGTGCTGATTTACGCTGCCTGGCACCGCAGAGACGCGCGGGTGATGGAATTGGTTGGCTCACGACGCAAACCTACGGTTGCTTTGAGGACGCTACCGTGCGCGTTCCCTATGTTGACAACCTGCACCGGCTCCGACTTGACAAGGAGCGTCGCTCCAAGGCCGACTGCTACCGTCGAACAAAGCAACGCCACCGCTACTCCTCTTTTTCTTCTTCTGCAGCCAAAAAACTTCGTCCCTCAATTAATTCTACTACTGAAATGGTCGTCCCCGAGCGTAGCTCCATGATTCCGGACGCCTGTCGACATAGCACCACCACCAGCCGCGCCAGGACACTGGTGCCGGGCTACACCTGCACGAAGGCGCCGCTGGGACGGGAGCGCCTCGGAACCGCTTTTCAACCGTTCACGGACCATACATGCATGATCTCTTGGATTACCAGAGGCGACAAGCCACCGCGGCACTCGGCGCCTCTGGAGAGCATCATTGGCAAGAAGCGCCCCGCAATTACAACCGTCGTCGACGACTCGGAAGAGCTCGTTGCCCCGACGACGACGACGAAGAAGAGGACAGGCGGCGGCAAGAAGAAGGGCGGTGGCAAGAAGGAGAAGCTAACGGCACCAGAAGCCACGGACAAAGTAGAGGTCAAGCGCACAGGCAAGCGAGTATCCTTCTCCGTGGACGTGCCGGACGCTAGCAAGACAGACAACGGTGTCGCGATGTCTGTCTCTGCGGCACCCGGCAAGGAGGAGGTGCTGACGGCGCTCGGTGCCATGAATACGGCGCTCGGTGCCATGAATACGGCGCTCAAGTTGATGGCTGCGACTATCAAGGCGAGCTAACTACCAAGACGGTCGTCTGTGGTTGGTTGGTTGGCTTGTCGGTTGTCAACTGTTTGTTTGTGTGTCGAGGTTGCACCAAAGTGTCGTGTCTGTCTATCGGTAACCACCTTTTCGATTATTCCAACAACTTTCTTTTGTCTGTTTCATTCATTTATGACGACGACGACAGGAAAGCGCGGCACGCCTGAACCCAAACAACAAAAGGAAACCATCACTCGAGAGACCAAACGGGTCGGTCTATGCGATACGACTGACTACGAGGCCGACCGGCGGAATAACTTTGTAATTTTGCGTGCAGAACTCGATACCATGGGCGACACTGAACTCGGAGAGTTTTCGTCTACGATGTGCCGGATTGTCAACGAGGCGCAGGGCAAGATTGCCGAACGCACCCGAACTCAGGTGTGCAATGGTTACGCTGATGCGCTGCGCAAGACCGAATTCTACCAAAGTCGGATCAATAACGCCACGAAGCAGTCCGCCATTGAACCTCTACTGAGGGGCGTACGGATTGGCGATCACAAGTGTGAGATCCGCGAGGTCCAGGGCGTCTCGACGCACCTGTTTTCAGTCGAGATCACCTTTGCAGAGTTGTTCGGTCAGGTCTTCACGATAAAGGCGCGCTTTGAGCAGCCAGTGGAGAGGACGAGTGACGAGGCCTCTGAATCATCAGGGCGCGACGACGACGACGACGACGACGACGACGACGACGACGACGACGGCAACGACGACGACGACGACGACGACGAGAGCATCGGAGACGAAGCGAGTGAAGCCGACGTTGACGAGGACGCCAAAGAGGAGGCTGCGACTGCACGCTTTGCCGAGAAACATCGGCACACGACCAAACCAGCCACGGCTGTGGTACCCGAAGCGGCAATTTACCTACAGAGTACTCAGGGCAGCGTGCGTGTGAACTACTTTGCGGTAGCCTGGCTCAATGAAGGCGAGGTGTGTCGCAACGCTGTTATCAAACTTGGCGATCTACGCACGCTACGCACTGACCTCTGTAAGTGTGACGATGTCCGCCATCCACCTCTAGTAACAGCAGAGGTGGCTGCGGTGCTGTTTGGCGCGCTCCTCTACGCCGAGCGACACATGGATAAACTTAGAGGCGCCTCCTCCTTCACCTCCTCGGACGGCGCCGAGACGACATCGCAAGACGACGATGACGATGACGACGACGACGACGAGTCGTCTATCTTTCTCGAATTACTGCGCAGTCAGATGAGCGCATACCCTCTACTACGCACCATTTTGACCAGCGAGATGAATTTTTAAATAAGCTCATATTCCGTCCTCTCTCGCCTCGTGTACCCCTGTAAACTTTCCGTCCTGCTCGATAGGTTGTTACGCCGTCGGACGGCGGATGCTCTTCCACGGATGCATACAAAGCAGCAGCAGCACCAGTTCAGCGTGATAATGCGCGCCAGGCACCAGGCAGACTTGGCGGCGTTGACAACAAGCGTCATCCCAACGAGGAGCACGCAGACCAGCAGGGCGCCAATGACAACAAAGATGCCAACTTGCACCGATTCCTCACTACAGCCGACCGACTCGGCAATGACGCTGACTAAGCCTGACATGAGGAGGAGGAGGAGGAGGAGGAGCGAGAAGCAAAGTGAATACGTGTGTTTGGCTATCCTTGTTTTCTCTTCCTATTTACGACCAAAATGTCTATTCACGCTCCTCTGCAACAGCAATCGAAAAAGTTACAGCGTAACCCACGCGTCTCCTCCCGTGTACGCTGGTCAACTGGCTCTATGGTGGTTGACGCCATTCTAAGGCACGGGTCTCTTCATGCCGCAGTTGCCCACTGTCGCTCTATCGCGGCGTTGACAAAACCACGCACCAAACTCCAGGACAAAGCCTGGCGTGAGACTGCACGCGAGCGCACCGCGCAGGTCATTATGGATTCAGTAGATGATATGCGAACAACACGCGTACGACCCATCGACATCGGTGTCTGGCAACGCATCATCAACTACACCGGTCCAGAGCTGTGGGAGCAGCGTTGTGTGCCCGCATATTTCGCACTGACTCTGATCAACAATGGAGCAGAGCAATCCGTCGGATTTCTCAGACACAACGGGATTAATCCTTGTCTCATCAGAATTACTACCGGCATAGACAACAACGGGACACATTCCTATATCAAGTTCATCGACGTCGCAAGAACCAACGAGTCTATCGCTCGCATGCTACTGCTATTCTACGACCATGGTATCGATGCGCCTACTCTGTCAGGAGTGGACCGACGAGACCTCATTGTCAATGTTGTGATCGGTATTCATGAACCTATGTTAGTATTCGATTCGATCAGGGAGTTCTTCCGGAGGAGGATGTCCCACCCCACATTTTCTGGCGCTATGCACAAAATTCTCAGAGATCTCCTGAGCAAGTATGGAACAGGCTCGATCTGTTTGGATGTAATCGACCGACTCATTCAACGAAAATCTATCTATGATAGCTTCCTAGAGATATTCGAGTACCTACGCGACAACACCGGTATCGTTCTCGACCCGATGCGCGTAGGAACGGTAATCAACATGCTAGGACATACGCTCTACGACAACGTCGCGCGTCCTTTTCGAAGCGCAATTGATTGCATCGTGATGACTAGGCCGCTCGCGTTTTGCGGTGAACAATGTGAAAACACATACATAAGAGGTCCATTTGTGAAACTCTCGGAATTAGAAAATCTTAAAAACCAAGGCATGGATCTTAATCGACCGATCCAAGCCGATGATTGGATTCTAGTTGCAGCGCGACACCTACTACTCGCTGGATTCCACTGGACACCACTCGAATCGAACAAGTTCCTGTGCAGTGGCATCGCCTCGGTCGTCGCCGGGTTTGGTTACTTGCCGCCACAAAAGCCTCTCGTTGTGGCATCGCTATTGGATCTTACGCTGCGCTGTATCAACCTGAATCGTCGCTTGTGGCAAGGGGACCTCTCATTGGTTATGCCACCCGATCTCCTGGAGGTGGCCGTTGGCGCGCTGCCATCTCTTTCGTCTTGAACCGAGTAGTCTATCACACGCAACAGAGGAGGATGAGGAGACACCTGTGATTGTTGTACCACTAGGCATCTCTTATTCTCTTTCATTAATGGCTGGCTACGGCCTTGTTGATAACAATGATGGCAGCTGCTGCGACTGCTGTCTGTTCTCAAGTCAGAAGCGTCCCGGCTGTTGCGTCTATGGCGGCGAGTGGGAGTGTGCCTGTCTGGATGCAAAACGTGGCGTTCTGCGAGAGATTGCATTTGGACGCGGCTCGTGCACGAGGCGCATCGCCTGCTGCTTCTGCGACACCAGTGACGAGAGTCTGTTCCTGCGCTTTGCAAACTGGTGCTCGTCTATTTTCGGCCGGCCATAATCGTTCAACAAATAAACAACCAAAACAAACAAGCTGGTTGCCAACTCACTTGGCCTGACGGTTGGGATCTCGCTGAGCGTTTCACTTGGCAAGTCACACACACACACACACACACACACACACACACACACACACACACACACAAACACACCGCTCACTATTTCTCTGTGTCGTCCTCTTATATTACATTTTCCTCAACTACAATGTCCTCATCCTCCTCCGCTTCTTCTTCTTCTTCTTCTACTCCTGCTCCTGCTCCTGCTCCTGCTCCTGCTCCTGCTGCTCCTGCTATTACGCCCAGCGACACCCGGCGTGTCGCCGATCTGCTGAGCACCGTAGTGTTGATTGGCCAAGTCGTAATCACAAGCGCTGCAACAACCACCGAAGGATCGACTGTTGATGTAGAAGTGCCTGTTTTTGTAGTCTACTCGTTTGGCACCAATGACGACTTTACCCGGACAGAACCAACTATTTCAATATGTACAAGTGTTAGCGCATTTCTTCGTCTGGCTAAATCTGAAATGGCTATAAGTTACCGAATACCGGCTGACAACCGACGCTACCTGAATTTTTCCAATAGGATTCTTCGAGATATAATAATTGCCAGCAACACCTCAGTGAACACAACCGAGCTAAAATCATACAGACTCACGCGAGCGGATTACCAATCCAAAGGAGTGCGCATGGTATCAATTGAGTTTGTTGTTGGACGGATGCGGTCGAGCCCTGTTTTATTTGAACAGTTTACCAGAAAGACTACAGCCGTGGAAGAGGCCTGGAGAAATATGGTCATCGGTCCGACTTCATGTGAACTGCTGGCGCGACAGCTTCAGTCAAACGTCGACTTTCTCCGAAAGATTTTGCCTACTATTTCGCTGCAACTTCCTCCGGTACATGAGATCCTGAAGCTGCCGAAAGAAACCACCCGGGATAATGAACCGAAACCATCGGGCGTCTACTGCCAACCTATTTTCAGCGAGGCTGTAAAATGTTCTACTCAACATCGTGTAGTAGTAATTAAATTACCATCACGCAAAAGGGTTGTTTCCGAGGAGAAACACTCAGACCACAGCAGCGGTGAGGAATGCTACGATGAAAAACCCGCATCCCCGAGAACCGACGACGAAAAGCAGGAATCCGCGGGCGCCGCCCTAGAGCCACGCAAGAGAATCCGGCTATTTGAAACCCACTGCACGAAAGGGACTCTGGTTCCTTTCGGTACCACTACTACTACTGCTAGTCTACGCACATCAGCGACGCTAAGAATCGATACATCGACGACTCCTCCTGGTTCACCAACACAGTCGATCTCTGTCGGCGGAGCCGAGCTTTCCACTGGATGTATTCACTACAAGGATGCATGTATCTTATGTGTCAAATGTTGCGCGTTGCGGGAACAGCTTCTCGTTGAGCGTAATGCGCGCTCATATGCTGAGAAAGAGCTCGAAGAGATGCGAATGGTCTCCGGGAACATCCTTGATCTGGAGCAAGACCAACTCTCGGTAACTACTTTGTCAGCCGCTGAGAACCCAGCGGTAGCAGAGATGCAGATCAAGATTGACCTTCTCGAAAGCACCCTCCATGAAACAACATCTATCACAGGGAATCGGATCGAAGAGATTCAGGCGCACCACAACGTGATCATCGACGGATTGCGTAAGAATCTCATCGAGGCAGAATCCGCCATGACACAGAGGTGCAATGAGCATGCCGCCACGATCAAAACAATGGATACAACCGCAGAGAACCTCCAGAAAACATACGCAGATAAAATGCACCAGGATGCAATCAACCAAGCGCGCATCGTTACCCAACAGGATGTAATCGAACGCAGCGAGGCTCGCTTGGCTGATTGCCAGGCGCGTTTAGCCCGCGCCGAAATAGAACTCAACTCGCTCAAACAGCAGGCACCGTCTCCTTTTCGTCATCCTACCCCGTACCAACCGATGCTTTGGTCTCAACCCTTCTACCCGCCCTATGGATACCAACCGCCGCCTCTGACTGGGTTTGGTGCAGAAGTGAAACCTGCACCAAACCCACCTAGATAAGGGCTTACCAATGAAATGCGTGACTTTTCATCACTTTTTTCTTTCTACCGATGGCTGGCTCGCTCGCGTATATTAACATATTTCTTCTACCCGGTCGTCATCTGCAGTGTGTCGCTCGGTTAGCATTGTTGCCAGTAGTAGTAGTAGTAGTAGTAGTAGTGATCTCGCAGATCCACCGCGGTTTCCCGAGGGTACAGAGGACGCAGCCGCCGTGCATCTGGATTTAACTGGTGAGCTCGTCATTGCGCACCTAACAAGACGACGGTTTGCTTGAGCATGCGTATACTTCTTTCCGCGCATTCCTGTTCAATCTTGTGGACGAGACGCGCGGTTGACGTCAAACGACGGTTGGCCGCGAGACAGTGCGTCTTCTGTAGTGAGACGTCTACAGGGTCGTCCCACTTGATCGCTGCCGACCGTTTGCCAGAGTATGTCGAGCTGCACGAGAAACCAAGTGAGACATTGCGTATCCATGGTGATCATTTCTTGCTGCTGCTGCTGCTGCTCAGCAGAGGATAGCAGTGTCCACGGCGTCGCTACTCCTTGGTGCCACCTATGCATTCTATCTGGTTTTCCGTGACATCTGGTTGCAAACTTGCAATGATACTCTGTTTTCCAACACGCGCGGCTCGACGGCGAGCGACGCACTTGGCCTGACGGCGAGCGGTGCACTTGGCCTGACGGTTGGGATCTCGCTGAGCGTTTCACTTGGCAAGTCACACACACACACACAAACACACACACACACAGCGCTCACTATTTCTCCACACCTTCTGTCTTTTTCTATTACAATCTCCTCAACTAAAATGTCGGCCACCACAACTACCGCTACCACTATTGCGCCCGGCGACGCCCGGCGTGTCTCTGATCTATTGAGCACCGTAGTGTTGATCGGCGAAGTCGTAATCACAAGCGTCCCAACAACCGCAGTAGATACCAAAGTACATGTTTTTGCAGTCTATTCGTTTGGCACCAGTGACGGCGCAACTACACATATACCAACTGTGACAATATGTATACGTTATAGCGCATTGCTCCAACTGAGCAGGATTCACGTGGCCATAAGTCATCGAATGTCACATCCGTACCCACGCCACCTGACCTTTCCCAATTTGGTTTTACGGCGTGCGCTAGTTGCCAGTGACACCTCGGCGGCAATAACAACGCTAACGATTTACACACGCGCAGGGCCTGATTTCTCATTCCAAGAAATCCGTATGGTACCGCTCGATTTGGCTGCTGAACGGCTGCGTCCGGCCGGTCACGTCTATACGGAGTTTATCGACCAGATTACCGCTGTGCGATCAGCCTGGGCGAAAACGATCATCGATCCGTCTTCCCTTCAACTGCTAGCGCGACGACTTCAGCAAA
>Ga0335394_10010452_pt1 | contig 10452 bp, 7 predicted proteins | sample MAT03_FD_205741 | JGI IMG/M metagenome (GOLD analysis project Ga0335394, IMG submission 205741) | Freshwater microbial communities from Lake Fryxell liftoff mats and glacier meltwater in Antarctica - MAT-03 (spades assembly) (version 2) ...
GAAGTACTCGTGGCTGTCGTAGACCAGCTCGCCGCCTTTCATCTTAGTGGCGACGTACGCTGCGAGCAAGGTGTCCAGATCATTCGCCACCACCAGCGAGAACCGGGAGAACAGCAGCAGGAAGAACAGCCGCACATTGTATTCCGCATAGAACACTACCCCTTTGTTGAAGAGCAACCGCATGCGCTTGGTCCTGTACGGCCGGTCCAACGCGACACTCCCGGGAAGCACACGCCCCACGAGCAACACGGAATAACCCAGCTCCTGCAACACCACGCACGTGCGATGTACACGGTTGTCGGTGGCGAGGTCGTTGGTAACGGTTACGATGGCGCGGGGCATGTGGCACATCCCGCATGGCGGGGGCTGCAAAGGAACGGGATGGAGGGGGTGTTGGACCTTATAGCCTCGGATTTCAACTTCTGCCACTGAACTACCTCAACCTCATTTTCCACTGGTTGAGGATTCAGAAGTTGGGAAAGTTGAGGGTTGAGCCGGTTGTGAGCTTGCCTGCCGATGACACGGTTGACCTAGCCATCAGTTTCCTAAACTACGTTCGGCGGCTGAACCAAGTGGGCATTCAACCTCTTCAACTCTCAACCGGCTCAACCCTCAACCTCCTGTTCATTCAATCGCCCCTAAACTTGTGCCTTCCCCGGCCATGGAACTGCACCCCAACGCATCCCTTCAACCCTACAACACCTTTAGCATCGACGCACGTGCTGCCTTGCTTGGTCAATTCAGCAGTGCAGCCCAGTTGCGGGATCTGTTGCAAATGCGGGAACTGCAAGGCATGCCGAAGCTCTTTCTGGGTGGTGGCAGCAACCTCTTGTTCACGCAGGACTTTGAAGGTGCCGTGTTGTTGAACAAGGTCCCGGGGATCGAAGTGGTGAAAGAAGATACCGATGGCGTGTGGGTAAAGGCCGGTGCCGGTGTGGGGTGGCATGCCTTCGTGATGCATTGCGTGGAGCATGGTTGGGGGGGAGTGGAGAACCTCTCGTTGATCCCCGGCAAAGTGGGCGCCGCGCCCATGCAGAACATCGGTGCATATGGCGTGGAGATCAAGGACACCTTCGATTCGTTGGAAGCGTACCGCTTGTCGGATGGTGAGGTGATCAGCTTCGATCGGGAGGCGTGCCAGTTCGGCTACCGCGAGAGTTTCTTCAAACGGAACGGAAAGGACCAATACGTGATCCTGAACGTCACTTTCCGGCTTTCCAAAAGGCCCGAACTGAATACCAGCTACGGCACCATTGCGGAAGAACTGGCGCGCATGCAGGTGGCACAACCCACACTTGTTGATGTGAGCAATGCGGTGATCGCCATCCGCAGGAGCAAACTGCCGGACCCTGCGGTATTGGGCAATGCGGGCAGTTTCTTCAAGAACCCGGTGGTGGCGTTAGCCGTTGCGGAACAGATCAAACGGACCCATCCGGATCTCGCCACCTACCCGGCCGGCGAAGGAATGGTGAAACTGGCTGCAGGCTGGCTCATCGAGAAAGCCGGTTGGAAGGGCCGCAACTTGGGCACGCACGGCGTAAACGACCGACAAGCCTTGGTATTGGTGAACCACGGCGGTGCCACAGGCAAGGAGATCTACGACTTGAGCGAAGCCGTGCTAAGCGCGGTAAGGGAACAGTTCGGCGTGGAGCTGGAACGCGAGGTGAACATTTTGTGATCGGGTACACCAAGTTGTATCAACTTCGCGAACTGAATGGCGGACCGCACTGGAAGAGTCGTACTGTTCATTGGCACCTTTGTGTTCGTGATCGCCTGCGGATCGGAACGTGCCGTCCTTCATTCATTACCTGATCCAGGACCTACTCCCTACACCTTGGAAATTCCGGCATGGGCGGTGGATTCGATACACACGATGTACATTCCATCGGACAATCCGATGACCGTTGAAGGCATCGCATTGGGTCGTAGATTGTTCTATGAGAAGGCACTTTCCCGGGACGGCACCCTCGCCTGTTCCAGTTGCCACATTCAGGAACATGCGTTCAGCGACCCGCGTCGCGTTTCTGTGGGAATAGAAGGAGATCTCGGTCATCGGAATTCCATGGCGTTGATGAATTTGGCATGGGGCCATTTCTTCTTTTGGGATGCGCGCGCCATGAGCTTGGAATTGCAAGCTTTGGAACCGGTGAACGACCACCGCGAAATGTTCAACGCCTGGTCCGAGGTTCTGCAACGGTTGCGCGACCTGCCCGGTTATGCAGCGCTGTTCGATGCAGCATTCGGCACCATGGATATCGATAGCGTGCACGTATCCTTCGCCTTGGCGCAATTCGAACGGACCTTGCTCAGTTTCGACTCACCCTTCGATCGATCCCATTACGGTTGCGACAGCACGGCACTGACACCAGCGGAGATCCGTGGGAAGGAACTCTTCTTCGGTGGTGCCCATTGTGTGGATTGCCACGAACCACCCTTGTTCGCGGACCATGATATGATCAACATCGGTTTGGACAGTATGCCCACCGATAAAGGCTTGGGCGAGCGCACGGGCCTGTACAAGCACCTGGGGCTGTTCAAGACACCCACCTTGCGCAATATCGCCGCCAGCGCCCCTTACATGCACGATGGTCGGTTCGCAACACTGGAAGAGGTCGTGGATTTCTATGCGGATGATGTACACCTGAACACGCCGAATTTCCATGACCACATGTTCGCTTGGAAACTGGATGTTGTAAAGCTGGATGCGCAAGAACGCAAGGACCTTGTCACCTTTCTACATGCATTAACGGACAGTAATTTTCTACAGGATACACGGTTCTCGGATCCGGCGCAGTGAGACACTATGCGAAAAGGACTGATCCGCCCCGATCACCAATTGGTACTCACGTCAGAGTGGGAATGAACCACGGATCCGCACAGATGAACACGGATAAATGCTGTTGCGTTCTCGATCCTGTATGGGTCTTTGATGATCCCATACGACCGATCGGTTGATAGCGAGATCAGAAACCGGTTCGCTGAAGCCTTGGCCAATTCCGAACCATTCAGGCATCCGTGTCCATCCGTGTGCATCCTTGGTTGTGCATTTTCTTGAACGCCGCCGCAAAGCGGTGCGTTGGTGCTGTATCAACCGACATCCTTCACGCACCGATTATCTTCGCCACCCTTCACCAACATGTTACCCCGGCCATTGAGCCGGGACACCTACCATGCGCAAGACTCTGCTCCTCCTGTTCATCGTTCTCACTGGATCCAAGGTCTGGGCCCAGAAAGGACTCACCTTGAGCGATGCCGTGCTGAAGGCGTTTACGGAGTTCTCCCCGGAGCGCGTTAAGGGCTTACAATGGATCGAAGGAACAGCGGCGTACAGCTACGTAAAGGATGGCAGTTTGATGGAGGGCACCCTCGGCACAACGGAGGACCTGCCCGTACTCGATCTCGCGACCTTCAACGCGAGCATTACGGATAGTGTGAAAGTGAAGTCCGTGCCGCAGGTGGAATGGTTGTCCCCTACCCTGTTCCGCTACGTCCATCGTGGAAGTTTCTGCACATACGACCTGAACGTGAAAACCCCGAACTGCATTTCCTTGTCAGCTGAAGCGGAGAATGAGGACATCGCTCCGGGATCCGGTGCCATCGCCTACACGGTGGAGAACAACCTCTTCGTTCAGCCGGCAGGACCCAATGAAGTGGCCGTGCAAATAACCAAGGATGGCGCTGATGGGATCGTGAACGGAAAGTCCGTCCACCGCCAGGAATACGGGATCGTGAAAGGGACATTCTGGGATCCGAAGGGCGAGAAATTGGCCTTCTACCGCATGGATGAAACGTTGGTCTCGCCATACTTCCTGGAAGACATCGGCACCACCCCCAGCACCTTCGACAAGATCCGTTACCCGATGGCTGGAGGCACCAGTCATCACGTTACTATTGGTGTTTACGACCGATCGAAAAAGACGACGGTATTCCTCCGCACCGGTGAACCTTTAGACCAATACCTCACCAACATTTCGTGGGACACCGAAGGCCGCTACATGCATGTGGTACATCTGGACCGAAAGACCGAGAACTTGCGTTTGGTGCGCTACGACATCGGCACCGGCGAACCGATCGCCACCTTGTTGGAAGAGCACAGCGACAAATACTTGGAGCCGGAACATCCAGCACAATTCCTGAAGACCGATCCGAACAAATTCCTGTGGCGCAGTGAACGCGATGGTTGGGACCACGTGTACTTGTACGATGTGAAGAAAGGACTTCAACGCCAGCTCACCAAGGGCAATTGGCTGGTGAAGGACATCGTGGGTATGGACCCGAAAGAGACCTTCATGATCGTGGAAGGGACCGCGATGATCGAAGCAGAAAGGCCAACAGGAGCCATGGAAACGCAGCTCTATCGCGTGGAACTGAGCAGTGGAAAGACCCGCCGTTTGACCAAAGAAGAAGGTACGCACCACGGACAGTTGAGCAGTGATGGAACGATGTTGATCGACACGTGGAGCAGCCTTTCGGTACCAGGCCGCACGGTGTTGCGTAATGCCGGAACGGGCAACATCACCAAGGATCTGTTGACATCGAAGGATCCGTTCACTGGTGTCACCATCGGCACGATCGAGACCCTGGTGATCCCCGGTGAGAATGGCGACTTCATGAACGCACGGCTCATCAAACCGAGCGGTTTCGATCCTGCGCGCAAATACCCCGTGTTGATCTATTTGTACAACGGACCGCACCTTCAACTGGTGACCAATTCCTTTTTTGGTGGCAGCAGCTCATGGATGTACGAAGCAGCGGAGCGCGGCTACTTGATCTGGACCGTTGATGGACATGGCAGCGACATTCGCGGGCGCGATTACGAGCAAGCTGTATTCCGCCAGCTGGGCATAACAGAAGTGAAGGACCAATTACGTGGAGTGGATTTCCTGAAGACCTTGCCCTACGTGGATGGCGACCGTTTTGCGGTACACGGCTGGAGCTTCGGGGGGCACATGACAACGGCGCTGTTGGCGCGCAATCCCGGCGTGTTCAAAGTGGGCGTGGCCGGCGGTCCGGTGATGGACTGGAGCCTGTACGAGGTGATGTACACCGAGCGCTACATGGATACACCGTTGGAAAATCCGGATGGATACAAGAACACCACCTTACCCTTGATCGCGGACAAATTGGAGGATGACCTGCTGATCATAACCGGTGGCAAGGATGATACCGTTCTGCCGGAACACGCCTATCGCTTCCTGAAGGCCTGTGTGGACAGTGGCGTACAAGTAGACTTCTTCAATTACCCCGGCCATGGCCACAACGTTCGTGGCAAGGACCGCTTGCATTTGATGACGAAGGTGTTGGACCACATTGACTCACGTATCCAACCGTAGCCTACATGATAATTCACGAAATGAGAACCAAGAACAACAACCTACCTCAACAGCTTATGACCTTTCGCTTCCTTGCAACACTGCCTGCCGCTCTGGCACTTTTCTTGTTTTCCACTGCGCAAGTGGTACACGTAGTTCAAATGGGAGGGAGTACGATCTCCCAAACGGCACCCTTCTACGCACCCATGGACCTTGTCATCAACCAAGGTGATACCGTGAGTTGGTTGAACGTTTCCGGCACCCACAATGTGAACGGTTCGGTTGCAACTTTTCCGGGAAACCCGGAAGGGTTCTTTTCCGGCATACCGGCGAATGGGAGTTACCATTTTGACAAAGCCTTTAACATACCTGGAACCTACAACTACCACTGTGACTCAGAAGGGCATGCGACCACGCAATTCGGTAGCGTCACCGTTTTGGAAGTGGAAAATACGGTCCAGCAACGCGCGACATTATCCCCGATCTCTTTACACCCCAACCCGGCAGGCAATACGCTCTTCGTTGGTGTGGGCCAACGTGTGATCACCCGTGTGACGATCTTGGGAGTAGATGGTCGCTTGGTCGCAAGCCCGGTAACGAAAGGCTCCGGTATGCTCACGATCGGCACGGAAGATCTCGCCACCGGGAATTACATCCTTCGCTTGGAAGATGCTGTTGGTCCGCTGAACATTCCGTTCAGCAAGCAGTGATCCGGGCTCTCTGGAATTACGGAGTTCGCACAAGGCGCGTGCTCAACACCGCACCGCTTGTTGCCGTGGCCACCACTGAATAGGTGCCGGCCGCCAACTTCGCCATGGGCAGTTTGAAAGCATGTTTGCCACTGGAGAGAGGTCCGTTGTGCAGAGCGGCAACGACTTGTCCCAACGCATCGACCAATGTGATCTGATAACGATCCGTAGAAGCCACTTCAACCCAGACCATTGCATCGACATCGGTCGGGTTCGGGTAGGCATAGATCGCGTTGGCACTTAGGAGTGACACGTTCGCAACCGCATTTATGACATTTACCGGAACTGCTATTGTAGCGAAGGTCGCAATGGACAGTCGTGCCATTTTCTCGAAGTAGGGTACATCGAAGAACTCCACCAGGTCGGTCGGCGTATGGTAGTGCGGATTCCCATCGGCACCGAACTCCTCGATCATGAGAATGGCACCGTAACCAGCAGTCCAAAACGAGGCATGGTCACTGTAAGTTGCACCGGGCGTCGTCAGCAACAGGTCGATGTCGATACCGTAATTATCACGTACCGTAAGCGCGATATCTGCCAATGCAGGCGAGTTCGCGATGGGGCGGGAATGCACACGGGCTTTCGTGTCGCCGTTGCCGTCGTATGCAATGGCATCCATGTTCACCACGCCGTGGACCAGCACATCGTTGGCGGCCATTTGTTGGGCCTTGGCAGCACTGCCGACCAGACCTTGTTCCTCTTCATCCCAAAAAGCGAAGATCACGGAATACTCGAACGGGATGTCGCGCAGGATACGCGCCGCTTCGAGCAAGGCTCCACAGCCACTGCCATCATCGTCCGCTGCGGGTGCGTTGAACAAGCCGCTGGGCATGGCATCGTAATGGGCGCACAGGATCACGAACTCATTCGGGTACACCGTTCCCGTTTTCGTGACCAGAACGTTGTTCCCTGTTGCACTGAAGGCTTCCACCACCGGTGCATAACCGAACTGTTCCATCTTGTGGATGAGATAGTCTTGTGCCACTGTGTTACCCGCATTGTTCTTGTGTCTGCTCAGGATCGTAGTGGGGCCGGTCCCCAGATCGATGGGCACCTCGCCACTAAGTTCTTCCACGTAATGGATCATGGAATCGATCCGCACGGAATCGATGATCGTTTGGATGATCGGGTCCTGCGCACTTACAACGAACGAAAGACAGGAGCAAAGAAGGGTCAGGGCTTTTCTCATGGGAAAATAATGGAGCATTGTTTCGATGGATATCCTCAAAATAAAGGGGTTAGTGAAACTACGATCTTATCCGTGCTTGCCTGCCGAACTTGGCTGCCGCAGGCATGTGGCATGGTCCATCCATATTTCGCCGTACAACGAAACCATACGGGACGTGGTTCATTGTCGAACCATTCGACGACCGAACTGGCATTTGATCCGTGTTCATCTGTGTTCATCTGTGGTAAACACTTTCTAAAACGCCCGAAGGGCGCGCAGTTATATTCCACATTAATCCCAGATCAGAACGCGACCACTTTCTCCACGAATCGTTGGCTTGCGGTTCGCACCACGACCAAGTAGGTCGCATTGCGTTGTGGTAATTGCATCTGCCAAGCTTTGGCCCCAAGCGGTCGGTGGGTGGCCACCAAAGCCCCGGAAACGGAGTACACCTGTATGTCGAGGATCCGTTCATCCAGACCATCGATCCGCAGGAACCCATCACGAACGGGATTCGGGTAGATCCGCACGCCAAGGTCGGCAAGGTCATCCACCCCCACTGTAAGGTCGGTGGTCTCGCTTGAACGGATCAGGACCGGTGTCCCGTCCGCCGCTGCATACATGTTCCGGAAAGTGGAGATCTCGGGTGTGTTGTAGTCGAACATCTCCTCCATCCATCGAGGTGGAGCACTCTGGTACCATACATGGGCCCGCACGGTGATCAGCTGGTCATACCCGTTCATGGGCACGTGGTAATGGACCCGGTCCGTACCGCTTCCTTCAACCCCATTATTGAACCTGTTGAAGTCCACATCCGTGGCCGGCACACCCACGACCAACATGGTATCGATGCTCGGGTGCGAGTTCACGAAGCCCAGAGGCGCAAGACGGTTGTCCTTCAACGATTCCTTGGCACGCTCCAGTACCGTGGTCTTGTTCCCGTTCACGTCCGCCATGACCATTTCATAGATCTGGGCTTGGTCCGGCAGGTTGATCACATCGTGGTGCGGCTCCCACTCGGCATCGTGTCCGATCACTTCGTATTCTGCATCCCAACCACCACTTCGGAAAAGCGTATCGCCCAAGGCGTTCTCCACGATCAGCTCAACAAATGCGCGCCGTGCAGGGTAGCCACTGGGGAATTTATGTCCTGCGAGGTTGGTCAGGTCCACTTCAATGAAGGCCGTATCCAAACTACGAGCCGTAATGCTGGTTGATAGCAAGAGGGTATTGTTCTGCAACAGGTTATGGGTGCGTGCTATCGTACTATCGAATTGGACCGTGCTCGCGGTCAGGCCCAAGGCCTCATTGTTGTTCTTCAGCAATTCCAGCATGAACGAGTTGCCGCCAACGAAATAGTGCAAACCGTAAGGTGAACGGCGGTATTCCGGTGCATCCAGAAAATCGTACTGCGCGGAGATCACGATCGCATCGTCGATCCGAGGCATGTGGCAACCTTGGCAGGTAATGCCGTTCACCGGATCCGCGTCCGTATTGAATGCGGAGTTGAGCCATTCGTGGTAAGTGGCCTGTTCCGCGAAGTGATATTCGGTCGGGTTTCCGTCCAGATCAGCGGTCTCCGTTACCAGTGTGTGACAACCTGCGCATAGCCCAGCATCATTGATATGGGCTCCGTATAGCGGCTCATATCCAACAAAAGACACCATCGGTGCGCCGAAAAGATTCTTCGCATCGTAAGGACCATAGGCGACCAGATTCGTATCAAATCGCAGTTCACCGGAGAATAGAAGTCCGATGCTGTCCGGGCCTTGCATGTGGCAGGCCAAACAGGAAACACCGTCCAACGCCATGGGATCCTGTTCCAGTTCAGTGATCGTATAGTGCTCGCCAATGGAAAGGAACTTGTCGTAGCGGGCCATGGGTGCATGGCAACTTGTACACTTGTCCTCGAGCTCGGCTTGGTGACCTGGGTTCACGCTGGTCTCATGGCTCACCTTGGCGCGCCAGAAGGGGTCACGGGCCGAGTTGCCCATCATGGTGGATCGCCATTGATCAGCGGGGTTCACATCAACACCCGCATCATTCGTGTTCGCGAAAACGGGTGGAACGTCGTCCAGACCATGGCAACCTGAGCACGTACCACTACCCTTGAAGTAGTTGTTCTCCGCTTCCGTCAGCAGCCCGCCATCGCGGAAATGCTCCAGTTCATCACTGGAATGGTATTGTGCATGGGCTTTTGGCAGCGACCCGCCGTTCCAAGCCACAAAAAGAAGGACCGTACCGGTAAGAGCAGTAAGGACGATGACCTTGGTGAATAGTGTCGCACGCATGAGCAGATTCCAATCGTTCCGGCGAATATACGCAGGTCCCCATGGCGCATGCGAATGGACACATCACATATTTCAACCCAATATGGCGATCGCGAGGTACCCGGAGATCAGAATGGACCAGCCGGAAGCACTTCAAATGAATTCTCGAATAGGCACGAGATCACGCCCCCCGTTGCGCACTCTTGCGCATGCTGGTGGCTTTTGCCTTGCTTGTGCCCGCTGTCTTGGTACCGGCAGCTTTCTTCTTGGCCGCAACCTTCGGCTTACCGGTAGCATCCTTCTTGGTCCCGGCCTTTTTCGCTTTTGCTCCTCCCTCTTTCTCCTCTTCTGCTGAGCCTTTCGAAGTGGCCTTCTTTTCCTTCTTGTCGAATTCCCCGGCCTTCAGCAACTGATCGTACCAAAGGAAGAGTTTGCGCACGTCACTTGCATAGATCCGCTCACGGTCATGCTCGGGCAACGCCTCGCCCAATTTGGTGAAGAGCTTGTCGTCACTCTCTTTCGGATCTAGGCTGGGCTTGCCTTTTTCCACCTTGTGCAGGTTCTCCAGCACGGTACCCAATGGAACATCATCGCCGGTGGTGAACATGCTGATCTCTTCCAACGAGCTCACGCGCATGCTGGATGGGATCGGCAACCGCTTGCCATCGGTCAACGATTCCGCGATCACGGCTTGGCGGCCTTGGCCAACGATACGGAACAAGCCGGACTTGCCGGCCACGGAAATGATCTTGCTGAGGTCCATTGTGCTGAATGAAGGGGTAAAGCTAGTTGAATGTTGAAGAAGTTGGGGGTTGAAATAGTTGAAGTGGTTGCGGGTTGACAGATTGAGCTGTTGAGAGTTGAACCGTTGCACCGACCCCTTCCCGTGGTGACGTTCCATGCAGAACATCCAACATTCAACCCCTCAACTCTCAACCAAAATCAGCCTCAAG
>Ga0335394_10010459_pt1 | contig 10450 bp, 10 predicted proteins | sample MAT03_FD_205741 | JGI IMG/M metagenome (GOLD analysis project Ga0335394, IMG submission 205741) | Freshwater microbial communities from Lake Fryxell liftoff mats and glacier meltwater in Antarctica - MAT-03 (spades assembly) (version 2) ...
AGCACGAGCACGAGCACGAGCACGAGCACGAGCACGAGCACGAGCACGAGCACGAGCACGATCATGACCAAGAATCAGGCTCCTTGATTTAGAAGGCGAGGCCGCCGTCGACGTCGATCGTGCGAGCGTTGAAGTACTCGCACTCGATGATGAACTTCACGGCGAGCCAGATGTCCTCGGGGACGCCGACGCGGCCGACCGGGATGGCCGCGACCAGCGCGTCGCGGGCCTTCTGGTTCATGCCCTGGGTCATGGGCGTCTCGACCATGCCGGGGGCGACGGCTCCGCATCGGATACCGAAGCGCGAGAACTCCTGCGCCCAGGTCTTGGTGTTGGCTGCGAGCGCGGATTTCGCGGCGGCGTAGTTCGACTGGCCGCGGTTACCGTAGCGGGCGATCGAGCTCATGTTGACGATGACGCCCTTGGTCTTGTTTTCGACCATCTTGGTGACGACGTCGCGGACCATCCAGGTTGCGCCGGTGAGGTTCACGTCGATGACCGCTTGCCAGTCGGCGCGCGACAGCTTGCTGATGTTCCCCTCCTTGTCCTGCTTGACGAGCAGACCGTCACGGAGAATGCCCGCGTTGTTGACGAGTCCGTTGAGCCCGCCGAGCTCGCCGTGGGCCCAGTCGACGTAGGCCAGGGTCTCGCTTTCGTCGGCGACGTTCAGCTTCTTGGTGACGACCTTGCCCGGCAGGCCCTTCGTCTCTTCGGCCAGCGAGGCGAGGCCCGCCTCGTTCACGTCGCCTGCGGCGACGGACCCGCCGGCTTCGGCGATCCGAAGGGCGAAGTGCCGCCCGAGTCCCTGAGCCGCGCCGGTGACGATGATCTTCGCTTCTTCGAGTCGCATCGGATTCTCCCTCGCTTGGCAGGAGACAAGCGAGGCGAACACCTGTCAGAGCGGCCGCGCCCCCGCAAGCCCGATGGCAGAGGCCGATACCTGCCGCGGCTCAGCGAGACTTGAGGACGTCGGCGAGAGTCGCCATGGCCTGCGCATGAAGACGGCTCGCCCAGCTCTTGGAGAGGCCAAGGCTCTCGGCGATGTGGTCGAAGCGTTCGTCTTCGAAGTAGTGACGCTGGACCAGCGCGCGCTGGTTGTCCGGCAATAGCGAGATGGCTTCGCGCAGGCGATGGACGTTGCGGAGATCGCCGACCGCCCGCTCCGGATTCATGGTGGAGTCGGGGCTGGGCTCGGCCTGTGCGCTGCCCAGGACGAGGCCCACCGCCAGCGCGTTGGCGTGTGCCGAAAAGGCGTCAGCGAGGGCGGCGCGCGCCGTCTCCTCGGTCGGCAGATCCATGCCGCTCGGAGGCTCGCTGCGCGCGCTCGCCACGCGCTCGGCCGCGAGGAGGGCCGTCCCGTGACGCGCGCTGCCACGGCGCTGGGTGTCGCGCCGAACGTGGTCGAGCATGGCCCACTTGAGCCTCTGGGCGGCATAGGGAGCGAAGCGCGACCTGGATGCATCGAAGGACCGCGCCGCCTCGACCAGCGCGAAGCGGCCGACCGAGCCGAGCTCGTCGCTGTCGGCGCGGCCGCCGACCTGCCGGAGCACCCGGCGCGCCAAGGGCTCGACCATGGCGCGGCCCTCCTCCACCAGCGCGGCGATCTCGGCCGGCGTACGGAGCGGCGAGCCGCTCGGGCCCAGCGCGGGGATGTTCACCTCGAAGCGACCATCCTCGGCGCCCTCGACACCGAACGGCGGCGGTGGCCGATCGGTGGGGGCGTCATCGTCCTCCGCGAAGCCGGGCGGCGGCAGCGAGCCCGTCTCCAGCGTCACCTCGTCGTCGATCGCGAAGCCGGACGCCTCGACGTGGGTGTCGGGGTCTTCGATGTCGAAGGTCGGCCGGTCGTCGTTCGTCGTCATGGCGCTGGTCGACGACCCGTCACGATCGACGAGCCGCCACGGCGGCGAGGACGTCCTCGGAGAGCCCGGCAAAGACGTCCTTCTGGGCGGCCTTTCCGCTCTCGTCGGTGGGCACCCGCGGGCTCGCGTCACGTGCCAGACGCGCCAGATCGGGGTCGTCGCCGAGGCGCTCGATCATCGCCGCGCGCATCCACTCGAGGTCCTCGTCCGTGACCACGCCGCGGTACGGAGCGAGCCCCGCTTCCACCATCTCGCCAAGCCAGGCCGGAAGACCGTTCATCTCTTGCGTGCCTCCGATTTTGAAGCGATTTCGAAGCTCTTTTTTGATGCGTCGAAGCAGTTTTCGAAAACCCGGCCTACTTCGGACCGTTGAGACAGGTGTCGAACGCTGCGACGTTCTTCGCACTCATCGCGCAACGCAGCGCCTGCTCCTCGGCGACCTTGCCGACCAAGCTCGATTCGCAGGACTCCGCCCAGCGGGCCTCGAGCTTCTGCACGGCCGCGGTGATGCTCTCGTCGGCCTGGGCGCGCTGCTTGTCGTTCAGCTTCGGGCTGAGCTTTGCCGTCTCGTCCCCGCGGGTAAGCGCGCCGTACTTGCCAGCGAGGGAGCGACATTCACCCGGGGTGATCTCGCGCGTTTGCGCGCTGGGATCCGACTCCTTGGCGGCCGGATCCGGCCCTGAAACCTGCTTCGGTCCGTCCATGTTGAGCGGCTTCGCCTCGTCTGGGTTGTCGGTGATGTCGGGTGGCGCGTCCTCCTCCAGGTTCTGGGTTGCCTTGGGCTCTTCGGCCTCCTTGGGCGGGCCACCGCAAGCGGTGACCCAGGATGCGAGACTGAGCGAGGCGAGGAGGCGCGCGGTCGTCCGGAGGCGGAGAGGCATGACGCGTGGAGCATACCGCGCGCCGCGCTTGCGCGAACCGCAAGAGGCGAGAGAGCCTCGCGCGATGTCGTCCCTCCCGGTGACCGTGTGTGGCTCGCTGTCGCTCCACCCCGTATCCCTCGGCCGCGCCATGCACGAGGCGGGCTACCGCGCGCTCGATCTGCCATGGGTCTACGTGCCCTTCGCAGTCGAGCGCGACCTCGAAGGGGCACTACGCGGCATGCGCGCCCTGTCCATCCGCGGCTTGGGCGTGTCGATGCCACACAAGCTGGCGGTGATGCCTCTGCTCGACACGATCGATCCGATCGCGGCGCGGATCGGGGCGGTGAACACCATCGTCAACGACGGCGGAAAGCTGACCGGACACAACACCGACGCCTTTGGCGCGGTCGCGGCGCTGCGCGAGCAAATCGATCCGCGCGACCGGTCGATCCTCGTCCTGGGCGCGGGAGGCGCGGCGCGCGCGGTCGTCCATGGGCTGGTCGAGGCTGGAGCGAAGGTGATCGTGGCCAATCGCTCGGTGCAGGGCGCCCGCGATCTGTGCGCCGCGGCGAGTGCGAGCGAGGCGGTGAGCCTGGAAGAGGCGGCAGACCGCGCGCCGAGCGTGGATGTCCTGGTGAACGCGACGAGCCTCGGCATGGTGGCGTCGGGGGAGACCGCCGGGCTGCCGCTCGGCGGGGCGCTGCCGGAGCGCGGCGTGGTGATGGACATCGTCTACAAGCCGATCGAGACGGCGCTCGTGTCGCGCGCCAAGGAGCGCGGCGCACGCACCATCCACGGTGGACGGATGCTCCTGCACCAGGCGGCGCGTCAGTTCAGCCTCTACACGGGCCGCGACGCGCCACTGGACGCGATGGACGCCGCGCTGCGCGCCGCGATCGGGTGAGGTCCGCGCCGCCGGGGCCCCTCGCTTGGCCCGTCTGCCGTCCCCGCGAGACGATGGGCCGCCGTGCGCGCGCTCCACCTCCTCACCATGATCTTTCTGTCGACCCTGGTCGGCGCCTGCGGCGACCGAGGTACCGCCGATCTCGCCGCAGCTTCGACGCAGCTCGTCGCCGCCACCTCCGCATCCGGCCCCGCGCCTTCGCCTTCGCCCGCGCCTTCGCCTTCCCCCGCGCTCTCGCCCGCGCCCGACGGCATGGCTCGCATCCCCGAAGGCACGTTCCTCATGGGCTCGCCCTTCGGCGCCAGCGAAGAGGAGCGACCGATGCACGAGGTCGTTGTCGCGGCCTTCTACTTCGATGTGACCGAGGTCACGATGAAGGCCTACGCGGCGTGCGTGAAGGCGGGCACCTGCAAGCCGCCGGCGCAGGACAACCCATTCTGCAACGCCAAGTTCACCGACCGAGACGACCACCCGGTCAACTGCATCGACTGGACCGACGCCGACGCCTACTGCAAGTCGGTGGGCAAGCGCCTGCCCACCGAAGGCGAGTGGGAGTACTCCGCGCGTGGCGGCGCCGAGCGACGCAGCTTCTCGTGGGGCGAGGAGCCAGCCGACGAGACGCGCGCTTGCTACAAGCACCCCGGAGGCAGCTGTAGCGTGGGATCCCATCCACCGGGTGCGTTCGGCTTGTACGACGTCAACGGCAACGTGTGGGAGTGGACGTCTTCGTGGTTCGGCAGCTACCGCGAGCCGGGCAACGGCGAGGCGGAGACCGGTCAATACAAGGTCTATCGCGGAGGCAGCTGGAGCCGCCGCTTTCCCAAGTGGCTGCGGAATGAGCTGCGCAATCGCTACAAGGTAAATGAGCACTCGGCGTCGCTCGGCGTCCGCTGCGCCAAGACGCTCGAGCCCCTCGCGTGCCCCGCGCAGACCTCGGCGCAGGGCGGCGCGTGCGTGAGAACCCATGGCGTGCCGCAATGCGAGACCGGCTACGCTTGGAACCGCAAGGCCTGCGTGATCTCTGCCGAGGCGGCTCTCGGCGGCAACGCGCATCCGCCGGCGCCTGCGAGCGGCTCACCCGGCGGCGAGAGCGCCGACTCCCCTGCCCCATTGACATCCGCGGCAGCGACAGCGACCTCGGCTGCGCCAGGCGGCTCGGCCGCCGCGCAGCACGCCTATGACGACACGAAGGACGTCACGTACGTCAAATCGCGCACACCGCAGAACGACGCCGACTGCCAGCGCAACTGGGCGAGCACCCCGGCCGCGTACCGCTGGGACGGCGGCACCTTCCACTCGCGCAACACCCCTATCGCTGCGGCAGGATGCCAGAAGCGCGACATGGGTCGAACGTGGACGAGCGCGTGCTGCAAGCAGTGAGGCAATTCGCTCCCCATCTGGCTGGGTGAGGCTGGGCGAGGCTGGGTGAATTTGGCGAAGACAGGTCCCGCTGGATCAAGCAGATGCCCCAATGGATGGTAGACAACCAGGTGGGCTGGGCGCTGTGGCGCCGCCCTAATGTTTGGTGCCCTTGAGCCAGAACAAACCGTCCACCGTCTGCAAGCCGAGAACCATCACGTGGAGCTCGCCGGGGGCATCGAAGGTGACCTCGCACGTCTCCTTCGATAGCGGCTGCTGCGGGAATCGAGCTTCTTCGAGTCCTTGGCAATCGAAGAGCAACGTCGTGGCCGCCGCGTTCTTCCCTACGTAGAGATTGTCACCGCCCTTGCCGGAGAGGTCGATCTTGTATCGACCCGCCGGCACGGAGTAACTGAACGCCTTCTCTTCGTTCAGGGCCACCGACCCCGTCTCCTCGAACACGGGCATCGACGTCGAGGGGCCGCCCTTGACCCGAAACGAGCTGCCCAACTTCTGGTAGCCGCGAACCATCACGTGGAGCTCGCCGGGTGCATCGAACGTGACCTCGCACGTCTCCTTCGATGTCATCTGGAGCGAGCGGCAGTCATTGAGCCGCGTCGTGGCCGCCGCGTCCTTCCTTGCGTAGAGATCGGCGTTGCCCGTACCTGAGAGGTCGATCGTGTACCGACCCGCCGGCACGGAGTAGCTGAACGCCTTCTCTTCGTTGAGGGCCACCGACCCCGTCTCCTCGAACTCGAAGGCCTCGTTCGAGCTGAAGCTCTCGTCGGACAGCGAACGCTCCTCCTCGTTGTCGGCACAGCCGATGAAAGAGAGAATGGACGCGAGAGCAGAAGCAATGGGCCAGGCGGAATGATGCATCTTGAAGGCTCCAATGAGTGACGAGAAGGTGGCTGGGTACTTAGGGCGTGCGGCGAAATAACCAAATCGATTTGGAGTCGAGGCGCGCCGCCTGCGAGGCGCGGAACCGAGCAGATACTGCTGCTATCTCGAGATTTCGCAACGACGCAGGCGGGGATGGATCGGGGCCGAGACAACGGGTTTATTTCGCTGCAGGCCCTTAGGCCACGGCAATCGTGAGAAGCGTATCTGAACCTCGACGCCAGGACGAGCGCGAATGTCCCGTCGCGCCAGGGCTTCTTTAGCGAGTCACGGAGCTTGTCGTTCGCCGCTTATCCCAGGCGTTCTTGCGTGGTGGGCGGGCGGCACACATGGCGGAACAAGCGCTCGAGCTGAGCGCGGCGGCGCGGTGGGGAGGCGCCGGGCGGCGCCTCGGCACGTTTGATGCGACCGCTCTCGCCCACGCGCTCGTTCTTGCGGGTCTTGTGGGAATACCTGGCGCTCCGATGAACCCAGCGCAAGTGGCTCACCTGCCCCTTCTTTCTATTTCGGCTCCGAGTCGAGGAGCCCTCACCACGAAGCAAAGCCTCCCTCAGCTGGAGAGGCGGCTCGACTTCGGCAGCGTGACTTTGAAGCGCGCGCCCTTGCCTGCGGCGCTCTTTACGGCGATGGCACCGCGCATTCGCTGCATGAGGTGGCGCACGATCGACAGGCCGAGCCCCGACCCGCCCTGGCTGCGCGAACGCCCCTGATCGACTCGAAAGAAGCGTTCGAAGATCCGCGCGTGGTACTCCGGGGCGATGCCGATGCCGTCGTCCCGCACCTCGATCGCAATGGATTCGTCAGTGTCTTGCAGTGTGAGACGGACCTCCTCGTCGTCTTTGGAGTGCTTGATCGCGTTCTCGAGGAGGTTCACCAGCACCTCTTCCAAAGCTCGCCCGCTGATGGACATGACGAGCGGTCCGGGGGGCAGCGCCAGCCGCAGCCGGACACGCTTGTCGGAGGCGAGCTTCTGAACGCTCGCTGCGCTTTCCTGGCACACGCCGACGATGTCGGTAGGGCTCGGCTCGTAGTCGGGCTCGGCGGACTCGGCGCGCGAGAGGAGGGCGAGATCGTCGGCGAGTCGCTCCATCCGGTGCGTCTGGCGGAGTATGCCCTCGAGGAAGGTCCGCGAGACCACCGGATCGTCCATGGCTCCGTTCACCAGCGTCTCGGCGTACCCGCGGATGGCGGTGAGCGGCGTCCGAAGCTCGTGGGCCGCGTTGGCGACGAAGTCGCGGCGAACCTTGTCGGCCCTCGTCAGCGACGAGACGTCGTGCAGCACGACGACGACGCCGGTAGACCCCGGCAACGGACTGACCTGAGCGCGAAAGGTCAGAACGCGTTCGCCGATCGCACCTTCGACATCCACCTCGGTTGCGAGGTGGCTCTTGCGGGCGTTGCGCACAGCGAGGCGCAGCTCCTCGCTGCGGATGAACTTTCGAGGACGAGTGCCACGCGCATCCCGCTCGAGGAGCTCGTCGAGCGAGCGGTTGGTGAGTGCGATTCTGCCCGACTCGTCGACCACGAAGACGGCCTCCACCATCGAGTCCAGGATCGTACGAAGCCCCGTCTCGTCGATCCGCGGGTCGGAGCGAAGCTTCTTCGGCTTTCGTTTCACAGTTGGACTCCCGACCCCACCCGCCCGTGAGTGGCGCGGGTGACCCTACTCCAGCGACAAACTGCCTCGCGGAGAAACTCAGCGCCTGGGGCGGCATCCCCAGCAAGGCTTCGGTCAGGCGCCGCAGCGAGGCTTCGGTCACGGACCACAGCAAGGCTTCGGGGACGCGGACCAAGAGCCTCCCGGTGGCTGGCCGCCCAAGTCTTCGTGAACGGCTCGGAAGGTCGGCGCGCTCCGCGGCGAGCGCGCCGTTGCCGCGCGCCCGATCTGCGGCAGACGGGGGCGCCGCGCGTCATCCTCGTTTGGAGTGCCTCCGGATCGCTTCCGCGACTAGGCTCGCACTTTCCGATGCCTCGTTACGAGATCCGAGCGCTCTTGCCGGGCGACGAGCCGCAGCTCCTGGCGCTGGCGCAGCACCTGAACTCGGTGAACCTACCGGTCGACCCGGGGCGCATCGCGGAGATCGTGGAGCTTGCGCACGGCAGCTTCACCGGGCGCATCGAGAAGCACACCGAGCGCGAGTACGTCTTCGTGCTCGTCGACCGGGGCGAAGACGGCGCTGGTCCGGACCGGATCGTCGGAACCTCGATGATCATCGCGCAGCTCGGTCGGCGGGGCGCCCCGTACATCTACTTCGACGTCATGGACGAGGAGAAGTACTCCGCGACCATCGACAAGCACTTCCATCACAAGGTGCTGCGCATCGGCTACTCGTACAACGGGCCCACCGAGATCGGCGGGCTCGTCATCCACCCGGGGTACCGCAAGGCGAGCGAGCGGCTGGGGACGATGATCTCGTATGTGCGTTTCCTGTTCCTCAAGGCGCATCGCGAGCTGTTCCGACCCGAGGTCGTCGCCGAGCTCCTGCCCCCGCTCGAGAGCGACGGGACGAGCCACCTGTGGGAGGCGCTCGGCCGCAAATTCACCGGCCTCGACTACGCCGAGGCCGACGTCCTCTCCAAGCGGAACAAGGAGTTCATCAAGGGGTTGTTCCCCGAGGGCGCGGTGTACGCCACCCTGCTGCCGCAAGAGGCGCAGGACGTCATCGGCAAGGTCGGCGCGCAGACCCGCGGGGTGGAGAAGCTGCTGCGCCGCGTCGGGTTTCGATACGCCGACCGGGTCGACCCGTTCGACGGCGGGCCCCACTTCTTCGCCGAGATCGACGATGTCACGCTGGTTCGCGACACCAAGAAGCTCGTGCTCGGTCCTCCTCTGGAGGAGGGCGAAAGCGCGGTGCGCGGCCTGGTCGCGGTCGAGCTCCCGGTGGCTCCCTTTTTCCGATGCGTGGCCAGCGACGTGCGCATGCCCGTGAAGACGGGCTGGGTCTCCATCGGTCGCGACGCGCACGAACATCTGGGCGTGGAGCCGGGCTTTGAGGTCTGGGTCTTGCCCTTCGGTTGAGTTGCTGAGGCGCATCATCGCCCCACGTGAGCTGAGTGGCCGCTGAAGTCCCTTTTCGCTGGCGCGCTTCATCCGAGGCATGGGCCTCGAGACACGAGGCATGGGCCTCGAGACGACAACCCCCCGAGGAGGCTCCGATGCCGACTTTCGAGCAAAAATCAGTACTTCCCGTCTCGCCGGAGGAAGCATTCGCCTGGCATGAGCGGCGTGGCGCGCTGACGCGTTTGGTTCCCCCCTGGGAGCGCGCCGAGGTCGTCGAGCCGCCGACCTCCCTCGCCGTGGGCACGCGCGTGGTGCTCAAGATGTGGCGTGGCCCTTTGCCCATCACGTGGGTGGCGCGCCACACCGCATACGAACAGGGTCGCTTGTTCCGCGACGAACAGGAGAGCGGGCCCTTCTCCAGCTGGGTGCACGAACACCGCTTTTTGCCCCACGCAGAGGGATGCGAGCTCGTCGATCACATCGAGTACGAGCTGCCGCTCGGTGCGGTCGCCGACGCGGTCGCAGGGAGCAGCGTCGCCGATGATCTACGGCGTACCTTCGAGTTCCGCCACAAGCGCACCAAGCGCGATCTCAAGCGTCATCGTCGCTTCAAGCAACATGGCTCCAAGCGCTTCGTGATCGCCGGGGCGACCGGCATGGTGGGTGAGGCGCTCGTCGCCTTCCTGGAGACGGGCGGACACGAGGTCGTTCGCCTGGTGCGCGGCGCGCCGCGGCGCGACGGCGACTCCACATGGGACCCTGCAATTGGCCGCATCGACCCAGCGGTCCTCGAAGGCGCGCACGGCGTGGTGAACCTCGCCGGCGAGAACGTCGCCGGCGGTCGTTGGAACAGCAAGCGACGGCGGGCCATCGAGGAGAGTCGCATCCAGGCGACCGCCCTCCTGGCGCGCACCATCGCCGCCGCCACCAAGAAGCCCGAGGCGTTCATCTCCGCCTCCGCGATCGGCTTCTACGGCGACGGGGGCGAGTGCGAGCTCGACGAGACCTCGCCGTCGGGCGATGGCTTTCTCGCCGAGGTGTGCCGCGCCTGGGAGGCGGAGACGATGCCCGCCCAGGACGCGGGCGTGCGCACGGTGCACGTGCGCTTCGGCGTCATCCTCTCGGCCCGCGGCGGTGCGCTGGCCAAGATGCTCGGGCCCTTCCGCCTCGGGATGGGCGGCCCGATCGGCGGCGGTCAGCAATGGATGAGCGCGGTCGACATCGACGACGCGATCGGCGCCATCCACCATGCCGCGTTCGACGTCGCGCTCGTAGGTCCGGTCAACGTCGTGTCGCCGACCCCGGTGCGCAACGGGGATTTCGTGCACGCCTTGGGTCACGCCGTTCACCGGCCCTCCTTCGTTCCCCTGCCCGCCTTCGCGGTGAAGGCGGCGATGGGCGAAATGGGCCGCGAAATGCTGCTCTTCAGTCAGCGCGTCATGCCGGACAAGCTGGAGGCCGCGGGCTTCCGTTTCGCGCATCGCGACGTGGCGAGCTCATTCGGCGAGCAGCTGGGAACCGATCTGGCACTGGGCCACAGCGCCGGCTGACCGCGCGAGGC
>Ga0335394_10010460_pt1 | contig 10450 bp, 12 predicted proteins | sample MAT03_FD_205741 | JGI IMG/M metagenome (GOLD analysis project Ga0335394, IMG submission 205741) | Freshwater microbial communities from Lake Fryxell liftoff mats and glacier meltwater in Antarctica - MAT-03 (spades assembly) (version 2) ...
CGGCGTTGTTGGCGGCGCTGGACGGCCACGCCGGCGTGCGGCTGGTGGCGGCGAGCGGTCATGCCCTGCTGATGGAGCGGGTCTTGCCCGGTGGTCCGACGCTGGACCGGCTGGCGCTGGACCGGATGGCGCTGGACCGGATGGCGCTGGACGGTCAGGACGATGCCGCGACCGGCATCCTGTGCGACCTAATCGGCGCGCAGCAGGCGGCGCTGCGGGGCGCGGACCTGCCTGGCCTGATCCCGCTGCACGACCGCCCGCGCACGCTGACCGCTGCCGTGGCGCGGGGGCAGGTGCCGCTGGCCGTCCGGCCCCTGATGCAAAGGGCGGCGGGGTGCGTGACTGAAATGACGGCCCCTGCCCGGCAGGTCCGGCAGCCGCTGCACGGCGACATGCACCATTGCAACGCTTAGCACGACGCGGCGCGCGGCTGGCTGGCCATCGACCCCAAGGGGATCAGCGGGCCAAGGGTCTTGGACCATGCCAACAGCCTGCTGAACCCGCTGCCGTGTGCCGCTTGGCGCGTCAGGCGGCGATTGTCGCCGAGCGGACGGACCAGGCTGCGGGCACGGTGCTGGCCTGGGTCTGCTTTCCGGCGCTGCTGGGCGCAGGGTGGAGCCTGGGTGACGACGAGATGCCCTATCGGGTGCAGGGGGCGCGGGTGGCGGGGGCGCTGGCCGGGTTGTCAGTGCCATGCTTGCAAGCTCGGGCACGGCGCGCCATCAACAAAGAAGCCGGGAACCGGCGAACCGGGCACTGTTTCTTGTCCCGGGCATCCATGCCGGATCGACCAGAAGGAGTTGGAGCAACCATGCTGAGCAAATGGAGCGGACTGCCCCCGGATGTTCACCGCTACATTCGTCGAAATGACACGATATTCGCCGCGGAAGTAACCATGGAACGTCTGATCAAAGGATTCGGCCTCGCCAAGATGGCGGCGTTATCGTCTTGGTAGGCCGAAGACGGGTCTTTGGCGATGGATTGCGCGGTTTCAGGCGCGCCATTCTGGCGATTTCGCGGTTTTCGGGCAGACTCGTCCTCATGTCATCAGCTTCCTTCGCACCAGAAACAGGTTGCCGAGCGAGAACAGGGTGAACAGTTGCGCGCGGTTCTTGGCCAGCCCGCGGTATCTGGTCTTCACGTAGCCGAACTGGCGCTTGATCACCCGGAACGGATGTTCGACCTTGGCCCCCACCGTAGCGATGATGCGGTTGATCCGCTCGTCAAGTGGATGCAGCGGGGCTCACAGCGTCATGTGCCGGGCGCGCGATCCGCGTTCGATGGCGGCGGCGTGCAGGCGGTCGATGTCCAGTTCCTCGCGGATTTCCTCCAGCATCCGGGCCTCGGGGCCGGTGATCTTGCCATCGGCGGCGGCCACATCGCAGGCCAGCGCATAGGCGGTCTCGTACAGCCGTTCCGGCAGGGCGCCGCGGATCAGGCCGAACAGGGCGTCAAGGCCGTCCTCCTGCTCCAACAGGTCGAACACGGTGCGGGCGACCACCGGCAGCATGTCGGCATCGTAATTGGCAAACACCGGCAGGTTGTCGACGATGTCGCTGATCTGCACCAGTTCGGCGGTGCGGATGTTCTCGTCCACCGCCGACACGGTGATCATCAATGCGACAAGGCTGTCGAGGGGCGAAAGCGGCGGCAGTTCGGTCATGGTACCATCCTTGTTCCTCGTGCCGTTTTATTGACACCCCCCGCGCCCCGCAATAGCGAGGGTGCCGTGCCGGGGCGGATCTGGCGTCGCAGGGAACCCGAGCATGAGCACATTGCGCGATGCAGCGATGCAGTCAAAGGCCTGGCCGTTCGAAGAGGCGCGGGCGTTGCTGCGGCGGTATGACAAGGCGCCGCCCGCCAAGGGGCATGTGCTGTTCGAAACCGGCTATGGCCCGTCCGGCCTGCCCCATATCGGCACCTTTGGCGAGGTGCTGCGCACCACGATGATCCGCCGCGCGTTCGAGGTGATTTCCGATATCCCGACACGGCTGATCTGCTTTTCCGACGATGTGGACGGGATGCGCAAGGTGCCCGAAAACGTGCCGCAGCAGGCGATGCTGCGCCAGCACATGCAGATGCCGCTGACATCCGTCCCCGACCCCTATGGTCAGTACCCCAGTTTCGGCCATCATAACAACGCCATGCTGCGCCGGTTCCTGGATACGTTCGGGTTCGAATACGAGTTCATCAGCGCGACCGAGTTCTACCGCTCGGGCCGGTTCGACGACACGCTGCGGCTGGCATGCGAACGCTATGACGCGATCATGGCAATCATGCTGGCATCCCTGCGCGAGGAGCGTCAGCAGACCTATTCCTGTTTCCTGCCGATCCACCCCGAAACGGGCCGCGTGCTGTATGTGCCGATGAAGCAGGTGAATGCCCGCGACGGCACCATCACCTTTGACGACGATACGGGCCGGGAATGGACGCTGCCGGTGACGGGGGGCCATGTCAAACTGCAGTGGAAGCCCGATTTCGGCGCGCGCTGGGCCGCGCTGGGCGTTGATTTCGAGATGTACGGCAAGGACCATTCCACCAACACCCCGATCTATGACGGCATCTGCGAGGTGCTGGGCGGCGCAAAGCCGCATCACATGACGTACGAGTTGTTTCTGGACGAGGACGGCGGCAAGATCAGCAAATCCAAAGGCAACGGGCTGACCATCGACGAATGGCTGACCTATGCGGCGACCGAGAGCCTGTCCTATTTCATGTATCTGAAGCCGAAAACGGCCAAGCGGCTGCACTGGGACGTGATCCCCAAGGCGGTGGACGAATATCACCAGCAATTGCGGGGGTATGCAGGCCAGGACGAAGCTGCGCGGCTGGCCAATCCGGTGTTTCACATCCATCGCGGGCAAGTGCCCGCCAGCACGCTGATCGTGCCGTTCGCGATGCTGCTGAATCTGGCCAGCGTGGCGGGTGCGACCGACAAGGCGGTGCTGTGGCGCTATCTGAACCGTTACGCGCCGCAGGCCAGCCCCGAAACCCATCCCGATCTGGATGTGGCGGCGGGCCATGCCGTGCGATACTACAACGACCGGGTGAAACCCGCCAAGATCCATCGCCTGGCCGACGCGCGCGAGGGCGCAGCGATGGCCGATCTGGCTGCGCGGTTCCGGGCGATGGCGGCTGTCACCGACCCCGAAGCGCTGCAGGCCGAGGTTTATGCCGTGGGCAAGTCGCACGGGTTCGACCCGCTGCGCGACTGGTTCAAGGCGCTGTACGAGGTGCTGCTGGGTACCAGCGACGGGCCACGTTTCGGCGGGTTCGTGGCGCTGTACGGCATCGCGGAAAGCGTCGCGCTGATCGAGGCGGGGCTGGCAGGCCGGCTGGTCCGCGTGGCCTGAGCACCGGTGCCCGTCAGTGCGGTGCGCCGGTCCCGCCCTGGTCCTGCCAGACCTGCCACCAGACCGACGCGCGCGCTACGAGGGCGCGGGATTTGCCTGCGAACAGCCGTCGCCCCAGCGGCGCGGCCTGCGTCATCAGCGCGGTCTGTCGGGCCTGGGCAAGGTCCTGCACCCGTGTCAACAGCGTTGGCGGCAGGTCGAGCGCGTGCAGCGCGGCCCGCAGCACCGCGATGTCGTGCCAAAGGCCCAGCGTCTCGCCAAGCTGGTCGGCGGCGGCAATATGGGGGTCCATCGCCTGCGGCCAGAGCGGGCGCAGCAGGCGCGCCTGATACCAGTGGTCCTTGGCCCGTTTGCGCCATTCGTGGACCAGACTATCCTCATCATGCCGCAGCGCGGCCGCCTGCGCACGGCGCGCGGCGTCCCAGCCGGCGGCCAGGCCGGGGGCAAGGGCGGCAAAGCCCTGACGCTTGATGCGCCAATGCCGGGCGCGTTCGCCTGCATCCGCCAGGGCGGTCGCAAAGGGGACGATCGCGGGCTCGAGCGCGGCGGGCTGGGCGGCAGCCTGGCGGGCCCGCTCGAACGTTGCTTGCAGGCTGCCCAGCCCGTCCGGATCAAGATCGGCGCCGCGCAACAGGTCTTGCAATGTCAGCGCCATCACCTCGGCATCGCGGGTGGCCGAGATGCCGTTGGCCGCGTCGCGCAGCAGCGCATTCTCGGCCCGGGCGCCAGCCATGACCGGGGCCAGCAGCCGAAGCAGGGCGCGCAGCTTCTTGACCGCCTTGCGCATGTCGTGGATGCGGGGGCCGGGTGCCCCGCCGGTGTCGGCGGCCAGCGCGAGTGCAAGGTCGATCTGCTCGGCCGCGATACGGCGGAGGCCTTTTTGCAGGGTCTCGTCGGCAAGGGCAAAGGCAAAGGCCATTCTGGCGGGGTTCCTTTCGCTCCGGGGCGCTATGGCGGCGCGGTCCGGTCTGGGCCATGCAAACGCCGCAGTGCGTTGCAAGATGCCTTGAGTGACGTGTCATGGCGGCGGGCGCAACCGCCACCTGCCGCCCGGGGATTGTGAAACCGATCACCCGGGTTTGAAACCAAATCCGGACGGAATACGTATCTTCATCATGTCACCCTTGAGGAGGTCGCGTCATGATGCGTGTTATCGTCTTTGTTCTGGGGCTGCTGATACCTTTCGCGCTCAGCCCGCCCGCCCGGGCGCAGGATTCGCAGGCCATCGAGGCGGTGATCGCCAGCCAGCTTGCGGCGTTCAATGCCCGTGATGTGGATCAGGCCTGGACCTATGCCAGTCCGACCATTCAGGGCATGTTCGGCAATGCCGGTAATTTCGGCATGATGGTGCAGCAGGGCTATCCCATGGTCTGGACCAATGGCGGCGCCGAGTTTCTGGACCTGCGCGAGGAAGGTGGCCAATTCCGCCAGACCATCCTGCTGCGCGATGCGGGCGGCGGGCGCTGGGTGCTGGACTATGCCATGATCGAGACGGCAAACGGCTGGAAGATCAACGGCGTCAGCATCGTCCCGCAGCCGGATGTGGGTGTCTGAGCAAAGGTATGGCCCGTTGCGTGCGCCGGGGTGGCTGCGTCACGCTGCGATGAAATCCCGCTAACCCCTTTTCGTTAGCCCTGTGCCGCGACGGCGCATCGGGCGGCGAAATGAGGGTGAGCGATGAACAAGGCAATCACGGACGGGCTGGTACTGATGCCGACGCCGTTTTCGGCGGGGCTGGCGGTCTGGTCCTCGGGCGATGGCACGCCGGGGTCTGATACCTATGCGGGGGCTGGCGGCGGCGTGTTCGTGCCCGCCGATGCCGATTTCGCGGGCTGCATGGAACTGGTCAAGGTCAACGCCACGCAGAAAATCCGCTACATGGGCGAAACGCCGATCCTGCCGGGCTGCTATCTGCGGGTGACCGCACGGGTCAAGGCGGTGGCGGGCGCGCTGCCTTCGGTGCGCATCGCGGGCTGGCCGGGGTCCAACAGCACCACCATCGTGCCGGGGCTGATCATGGTGGGGCCATCCAGGGCGCTGACCACTTATGGCCAGGTGGTCGAGGTCAGCGCCATCATCGGCACCGGCAATCGCACCGGGGTCGACATGGTGTGGAACGGCGCGCTGATCGGCCATCTGGGGCTGGATTTCACCGGGGCCAATGGCGGCGTGCTGCGGGTGGATGATTTCGTCATCGAGGACATCACCACCGTCTTTATCCGCAACATGCTGGCTCAGGTCGATGTGCGCGATTACGGGGCCAAGGGCGATGGCGTCACCAACGACGCCGCCGCGTTCAACGCCGCCGACAGCGCCGCCAACGGGCGCGAAGTGCTGGTATCGGCGGGCACCTATTTTCTAAACGGCGATGTGACGTTTGACAACCGCGTCCGGTTCGAAGGCACGGTGATCGTCCCCGACAGCCGCCGCTTCATCCTGCAGCGCAATTTCGACTATGGCACCTACTATGACGCTTTCGGCGACGAACATCAGGCATTCCGCAAGGCGTTTCAGGCCTTGCTGAACTTTTCCGACCACGAGGGGCTGGATCTGGGCGGGCGGCGGATCGGATTGACCGGGCCGGTGAACATGCAGGCCTGCGACCCGGCGCGCACCACCTTTGCCACCCGCCGGGTGATCCGCAATGGTCAGTTTCAGGCCATCGACGGCCCCGCCTGGACCGATTCCGTCGTGACCTCGGCTGCGACCTATTCGGCGGGATCGCCGCTTTCGCTGACCAGCGTGGCCAATATCGCCAACATCGCCGTCGGATCGCTTGTCACCGGCAGCGGCGTGGGGCGCGAGGTCTATGTGCGCGAGGTGAATATCGCCCAGCAGCGCCTGACGCTCAGCACCGAATTGTGGGATGCGGTGGGCACACAGGTGTTCACGTTCCGGCGATTCAAGTATCTGCTCGACTTTTCCGGCTTTGACGATCTGAGCCAGTTCAACCTGTCGGATATCGAGTTTCAGTGCGAAGGGCGCTCCAGCGGGGTGATGCTGGCCACGCAAGGCCTGGCCTTCAGCCTGAGCGATTGTTTCATCACCCGGCCCAAGGATCGCGGCATCACCTCGATCGGGTCGGGCTGTCAGGGGATGCTGCTGGACAATTGTCAGATGTTGTCGAACGAACAGCCGCTGGTCGTGGCGGCCCGCACCAGCATCGGGTTCAACGCCAATGCCAATGACGTCAAGATCCGCGATTGCCGCGTGGTGATGTTCAAGCATTTCTGCGTTCTGGGCGGGTCTGGCTATACCATCACCGGCAATCACTGGTTCCATGGCGACGAAACGACGAACGGCATCCGGCGCGGCGGGATCGTGCTGACCTCGGTCAATATCAAGACACTGATCACCGGTAACTATATCGACAACAACTTCATCGAATGGACCAACGAACACGACGCATCCCCCGATTTCAACAATCAGTTCTCGTTCGGCGGGTTGACGATCACCGGCAACATCTTTACTGCCAACGATGTGGCCCCGTGGTTCAACTGGATCGTGGTCAAACCCTATGGCGCGGGGCATTTCCTGAACGGGTTCACCGTTACCGGCAATGTGTTTCGCACCATCAACGGCAATATCGACCGGGTCGAGCATGTCGATAATTCGATCCAGGATATCGACCGCAGCAAGTCGCGCAATGTGTCCTGGGTCGGCAATGTCTATCACGGCATCAACGAACAGGTGCATAACCCGGTCAGCATCACCCATACCCAGGCCACGCTGGACCGGATCTGGGTGGCCGACAGTGGCACCGTGCTGCCGTTCAAGGGCTTTGCCCGGGTGATCGAGTCCGTCGTGCCGGTCGGGCGGCTGGAGAACGCAACGTCCCAGTCGATGTACGAGGCCCCCTGGACCGAGGCCGAATTCGGCATCGCCAAGCGCCAGTACCGGGTGATCTTTGCCACCCCCGTCACCGGCACCGTGCGCTGTCAGGTGCGGATGGACGTGCCGTTCTGACAACTGCCGGGGATTGCATCGCCCGACCGGAAACGGGGTGTCCTGCGGGGCACCCCGTTTTCTTGCGCGCCTGCTGCCCAAGATTTGGGCGTTTCCAACCGGTGCGCGCCGCGATGGCCTGCGGATCGGGCCGCCGGGCTGGCCCTTGCCCATGCGTTGGGGGCAGGATCGCGCCCGAGGGGCAGCCCCCGGCTGGGCTGCTTGAGGGGGGGGCGGTGAGGTGACGGCACTGGATTTCAACACCGCGACCAGCCTGCCCCGCGCGCGGGGCGAGGTCGTGCTGTCGGCCAAGCGCCGTGGTGCGGCCAGCGTGCTGGACCGTCTGCGTCAGGCCGGGTCGCTGAAGGCGCTGTTCCCGCGCAGCAGCGGGGGGCCGCTGGAGGCGGTGGTGCTGAACACGGCGGGCGGCTTGACCGGGGGCGACCGGATGCGCCTGTCGGCCGAGGCCGGCCCCGGGACTGCGCTGACCCTGTCCACCCAGGCCGCCGAGCGGGTCTATCGCGCCTTGCCCGGCTCCAAGGCCGGGGCCGGCGTCAGCCTGACGGCCATGGCCGGCGCGCGGATCGAGTGGCTGCCGCAGGAAACCATCCTGTATGACGGGGCCGCGCTTGACCGCCGGTTGCGCCTGACCCTGGCCGCCGATGCCGCCGCGCTGGTGGTGGAACCCTTGATCCTGGGCCGGGCCGCGATGGGCGAGGTGGTGCGCGACGCCCACCTGACCGACCGGTGGGAGGTGACGCGCGACGGCGCGCTGATCTTTGCCGATGCGCTGCGGCTGAGCGGCGACATTGCCGCCCTGATGGACCGGGCCGCCATCGGTGGCGGGGCGCGGGCGATGGCCACGCTGCTGTACATCGGCCCCGACGCCGCCGCCCGCCGCGAGGCGCTGCGCGCCGCCATTGGCGATGCGGGTGGGGCCAGTCTGGTGCGGGACGGCGTGCTGTTTGCCCGGATGCTTGCCGCCGACGGTTTTGCCTTGCGCGCCCGCCTGATCCCCGCCATCGCCACGCTGGCGCAAGGCCCGCTGCCCAAAGTCTGGAGGCTATGACCCATGCAACTGACCCCCCGCGAGCGAGACAAGCTGTTGATCGCCATGGCCGCAGAGGTGGCGCGCAAGCGTCTGGCACGCGGGGTCAAGCTGAATTACCCCGAAGCGATTGCCCTGATCACCGATGCCGTGGTCGAAGGCGCGCGCGATGGCCGCAGCGTGGCCGACCTGATGGAGGCGGGGGCCGAGGTCGTGACCCGCGCGATGTGCATGGAGGGGATCGCCGAGATGATCGCCGATGTGCAGGTCGAGGCGACATTTCCCGATGGCACGAAACTGGTGACGGTGCATGATCCGATCCGCTGATCAAAGCCGGTCGGGCCTGCAACTGGTCATCAAGGCCGTTGACCTTGCGGCAAAGGTCCACGCCGGTCAGCGGCGTAAAGGAGCGTCCGACACGCCCTATATCAACCACCCTATTGCTGTTGCGATGCTCGTTGCAGACGCGGATGGCAGTGCTTGGGACATTGCCGCTGCGCTTTTGCATGATGTCGTCGAAGATTCGGATATCACTTTGGCCGAGATTGAGGTTGAGTTTGGCCCCGTGGTTGCCGCCTTGGTCGCGGGGTTGACCGATAATGTCGCCTGGCGCGACCTGCCGCGCAGCGAACGCAAGGCCAGGCAGGCGGAGGCCCTGCTGCACAAGTCCGACCAGGTCCGGCGCATCAAGATTGCCGACCAGACGGCGAATGTGCGGGACATCGCGCAAGACCCCTCTGGCTGGGTTGCCGATGACGCAAAGGACTATATCATGGCCGCACAAGGGGTGGTGATGGCCTGTCGCGGCACGGCCCCGCAGCTTGAAGCCGCGTTCGACGATGCCGCAGCGGCGGCGATACAGCGGATTGGGGGCGACAAATGATCCCGGGTGAAGTGATGACGGCGGCGGGCGATCTGACCCTGAATGCGGGCCGGGTGGCGCGGGTGCTGATGGTGGCCAATACCGGCGACCGGCCGGTGCAGGTCGGCTCGCACTATCACTTTGCCGAGTCCAATCCGGCGCTGGCCTTTGACCGTGGGGCCGCGCGGGGCATGCGGCTGGACATCGCGGCGGGCACTGCGGTGCGGTTCGAGCCGGGGCAGCGACGCGAGGTGCAGTTGATCCCGGTCAGCGGCGACCGGCGCATCTACGGCTTCAACGCCGCCGTGATGGGTGCGCTGTGAAGGGCGCGCTGGCGCTGCTGATGGCGCTGTGGGCTGCGCCTGTTCTGGCGCAAAAGCTGGATTGCCGGATGCCGGTGACGCAGCAGGACATGAACCAATGCGCCTATCAGGACTATCTGGTCGCCGATGATGCCCTGAACCGGTCTTATCGCGCCGCCATCGCCCGGGCGCGCGACCTGGAGCAATATGTCAGCGCCGATGTCGAGCAATCCCTGCGCGCCGCGCAGCGCGCCTGGATCGCCTTTCGCGACCTGGCCTGCGCGGTCGAGGGGATGCCGAACGAAGGCGGCTCGATGCAGCCGATGATCGTTTCGGGGTGCCTGACCCGGCTGACCTGGGCCCGCCAGCAGGATCTGGACCTGTTTGGAGGCGAGGGCTGACGGTCAGTGCCCCGCTAACCCTTGGCACGCTCGGTCGCGTCGCGGTCCTGCAGGCAATGCGCCGCTACGGGAAACGGCGGCAGCCAGGCCTCGCGCCGCGCAGTCCGGCTTGGCATCGGTTGGTCGGGGGTGTCCAGCGTGCCCGAATGCACCTCGACCTCGTCCCCGCTGCGCGCAAAGACCGACGAGACGCAGCGCGGGCAGAAATGCTGCCCGGCAAAACTGTGGGTGCCGCCGGTGATATGCACCGCGTCCAGGGGGCACACGGCAGCGGCAGAAAACAGCGCGCCGTGATGCGTGCGGCAGTCCAGACAATGACACAGGCCGACCCGGAACGACCGACCGGAGGCGACGATGCGGACATCGCCGCACAGACATCCACCAGCAAAACGGTCCATACGGCACCACTTGGCTCATGCAGCGGCCGGAACGGTGACAATAGCCCGGCACGCACGTATATCAATCATGCGCTGGCCGACCGGTACCTTGACCCAAACGCTACGCCGACGCGAAGGTCGGACAGGGGCCCGGCGCGGGGC
>Ga0335394_10010461_pt1 | contig 10449 bp, 10 predicted proteins | sample MAT03_FD_205741 | JGI IMG/M metagenome (GOLD analysis project Ga0335394, IMG submission 205741) | Freshwater microbial communities from Lake Fryxell liftoff mats and glacier meltwater in Antarctica - MAT-03 (spades assembly) (version 2) ...
AAAATGTTAAGTTTTCAAAGTTGGTACAGATTCTTTTATGAATCTTTAATTAGATTCGAATCTAAGAGAATATTTCCTACTAATCGGTAGATTAGTATTCTATATCACGCAACTTTATTTTAGACTCATCGCGGATGAACCTATGTTTTTTTTATACTTCGATTATTTTTGGTCTTACTTTTGGTTTTTCTTTTTGTATATCATTGAGCGCATTTTTATATCCTACTTTTTAAGATATTCTTGGCTGCATTTTCATCCCGTCCTGTTTCTAATTTACATTTTGGGCAATAATATGTTTCACTTGCACCTATTTCATTTACTTTCCCGCAATGGGAACATGTTTTGGTGGTTAAATACTCACTTTCCTCAGTTACAGTTGTGGCATATTTATTTCCCATATATTTTAATACTTGCCTAAATCGATATGGTTGTAATACACCAATCATTCTTTTTGTAGTAGGTGTTATCTTTTGATTATGTCTTGACAATATTTGTTTGGTATTAAACTTACCGATGTTTATATTGTCGAAACTATTAACCAAATGATGGGAAACTTTGAAATGCATATTACGGACCTTATTATTTATTTTTTTATGATATTTTCTCAAGGCTCTTCGTAATTTTGATCTACGTACGCGTTTATTTTTAATGTAATGAACTTTATTTCCATTTATTTTTGTACCAACCATAATTTTTTGATTCGGATTACTAAAATTCATTATTTTATGAATTTTATCTATTTTTTTGTGCCACTTGACTATATCTTTGTTCAATTTTATATCAGGACAAATATTTAATGTATGATCCTCACTATAAACAGTTAAAAAAGATCTTACACCAAGATCTCCTCCGCATGATAATTTATTTTTCTTCAATGTTTTTTCTTTGATTGAATGCTGAACCATTAATATATATTTTCTGGTATCCTGATTATATTGTAATATTACTGTTCTATCAATATCATTAAATAATTCTGATGATACAATATTATCAAAAGTTGTTGAACAAAAAGTACTTTCTTTAAAGAAATTAGCTTCAATAATTAATATTTTTTTATTATGATTTTTTGGCCAACATCTTACGCGGAATTTTTTAATATTTTTTTCCGCCAAATTGGTTAAACAAGTTTTATGATTTGATATTGATAATTTAATAGCTTCATCTAATATATGAACCGGAATATTATTTTTGTATGATGATGCCAGTGTAATTTTTTGATTGTATAATATTTTTCTCACAGCATTAAAATTGAGAACTTTTCTGGCTTCCCTAATGGTAATTAATTTGGAGCCTTTATAAATTAAAGAACGAATGTATTCTGTAGTGATATTATACATTTTGGTAAATAAATCAAACCAATTTTGTAAAACAAGATGTTGTCCGTTTAATGGATATATTCTAACCTTTTTGCTGCAAATAAATTCGGGTTTCTTAGTGGATTTAGGATTTCTAGCTTTAATTAATCTAATGGATTTATTTTGTTGTTTAATAGATTCCGGAGGAATAATTGGTGTTATTTTTGAATATTTTTTAATTGTGTTGGAATTTTTATTAGAACATTTTTCGATAGTAAACCAACTATTAGTTTTGATTTTAGTAGTATTCCTTGAAATGGGAGGAAGCCAATCAGTTAAATTAAGTTCTTTGTTCGGAACATAAATAGGACTAATGTCATACTTTTTTTGTTGAACCATTCATAATTTATTTATAATTTTTCTATAATAATATTTCGTTATATAAAAATATATAATATTATATGTAAAAATAATATAAAAAAATATAAACTTATAAAAAATAAAATGAAACAAAAATATCTTGGCGGAAAAAAAGCCAGTGAAATGCTAGGCGTACATCAAAGAACATTGTATCAATGGGAAGAAAAAGGATGGATAAAAACAATTAGAACAAAATGAGGAAAAAGATTATATGATGTTAATTCTTATTTAAAGGAAAAAGAAATGGAATCGGATGAAGAACATAAATTAAAAATTTGTTACGTCAGAGTATCAAGTAATAGTCAAAAAGATGATTTAGAAAGGCAAATTAAATATATGAAAAAAAGATATCCAAAACATAAAATAATAAAAGATATAGGTTCAGGAATAAATTTAAATAGAAAAGGTTTAAATAAAATAATAGATTGGGCAATAGAAGGGAAAATAAAAGAAATAGTAGTAGCATACAAAGATAGATTAGCAAGATTTGGTTATACATTAATAGAAAGGATAATAGAAGAATATTCGGATGGAAAAATAAAAATAATAAATAAGGAAGAAGGGAAAGAACCACAAGAAGAATTAATGGAAGATGTATTACAAGTAATGAATGTATTTGTTGCTAGAATGAATGGAATGCGAAAATACAAATAATAGTAAATTTTATATGTAATTTTATAATAAAAATCACATATAAAATATAAAGAAATATAAAGAAATAAGAAAACTAGTATAACCCTAAAAAGTATGTCCAAATTTAGAGCTGGTAAATCTCTTACTGGTGATGAGGTAAAACCAAATGACCCATTTCCGAAAGAATGGACACCGGTCGATGAAGCAGCTTTAAAAGGTTTGAAACCAACTGAACAAACTGCGCTTATTTTTATTTCTATCAGATATGGTGAAGAATTAATACAATTTGCTGAGGATACTGGTCATAAAATAAACAGTGGTGAATTAAAAAGTATTATTTCACCCGTTTTAGCAAATCATGCCCTCCGTGAATTTATTAGATTTACCGAAACACTAAAATTAATAAAAAAATAGATTATTATCATTTATAAAATAAATAATAATAATTAATGACTTAATTTTTTAAGAAACTGGTCATAGGTTGACTCATAATGAATTCGCATACAATAACACCATATATCTTTATCTTATCGTAATAACTTTTTTCATTATCACTTAATGTATTCAAGATATCCGTAATTTTAGCCACATCATAAAAATTATGGATTAGTCTAACCATGGCATTAATATCGTAGGTTTCGCATATAAAATCATGGTATTGATCAATTGTCATCTTCATGCATTTTCCAATTGGCTCTTCTTTTAATACGATTTCTGGATTTTTTTCCAAATATTTATTAATTGTTTTTTCAATTGGATTGTCTGGATTATCAAAACACCAATTAATATTTTCTGGAAAAATAATTTCACTACCAGTTTCCAAACTATCACAAAATTTTTTCATAACCAAAAAATAAAGATTGTTTATTTCTACTTGGGCACTCATTAGTTGGAAAACAGTCAATGTTTCCTTTTTCAGAAATGGTTGCATTTCAAATAAATGTTCCAAATTTAAAAAATAATGTGCCAATGTCAAAATAACCAATTCAATAAATTCAGTTTGTTTGGTTAGGGAAAACATTCTTAAAATTTTTTCACTGTAATCCAAATATTCTTCTGAATCATAATCCTCTGCACTAAATGTTTTTGCTGGTTTGCTATCGAATTCAATTCCAAAATGATATCTGCACTTGAAAGCAACATATTTTTTGAGGTCCAATATATTTTGTTTGTTACACAAATCCATAACCATTACTGTCTTAACAGCAAATAAATAATTAAACATTTCGGTACAAGGTTCAGCATTAACTAATAATTGGTTAATAAGTTTGCTCGAAATTCCGTATGATATCGATTTTTTTATTAGGTCGAAATTATTTGTTTCGAATCCCTCACGTAACATTTTCGAACCAATTTTTGATTTTTGTTTTTCATTAATACAATCGGATTCGGATGCACCATTTAGTTGTTGTGTTATTTCTTCCATTTTTTAATTATGGTCACCTTTATTAAAAGTATGTGTATGTAATTCAATAAATGATATATAGTGTGTTGAATCATTTATTAAATCAATTTTTTTTATTCAACATGATAGTATTTATAAAGCCATTTTGGTGATCGATATGTCTACCCATTATATTAATTCTGGCACGGGCTTTAATATTCATTTTTTATACAAATTTTCTATGGCGAAAAACAGTATGTATTTTATTAATTGTATTCTAATAATTGTATTAAAATAAAATTAATAATCATAAATATGTAGTATTTCTATTCTGTTATTCAGTAGTGTATTAATAACTTGGGATAAATTTTCGATTTTAACAGACAAAGCCAATTCATTTATGCTACTATTTTCCAGAATACGATAATCAAATAAAAATTCACATCCAATCATATTTTTTACCAAATTAGTGATGTATGTTTTATGTTTATCAACGGCTATTTTTAGTTGAATTTCTTTTTGACCACATATTTCATGAAATTCAATGTCTTGTTGTGCCAAACTAATAACAATATTCGTGAATTCTAAATACCTGGGTATTTTAATAAGACTAATCAAATATGTTTCATTCCATTGTTCTGTTTTTAGAATTAAAATTCGATTGTCATTAAAATCTCTATTTTTTTTATGAATAATCATTAAACAAACCTGTTTAGCATCCTCATTGGATTCCAATGTATACATCATTCTAGGAATAAATGATAAAAAACTCATAGTTGCTAAAATAATCGAAACAGTAGTACCCATCACAATACTGGCCATGGTATATTCACTTAAATATGCTTTTCGGAAACCGCATTTTTGTCTAATAATTCTGGATTCGCGATTCCATAAGCTCCAATACAACAAAATATTTCTCCAATAAGGAAAACTATAATACGGGGTATGTTCCATAAACTTGCCGAATTTTTGCGTAACATCTACCAAATACCATTCTGTAAGGGTACTATATGTTTGATCCAATCCGCGAACATATTTTTCTCCGCTATCACCAATATATTTTGTTAACAATGATTTGGCCCGCTCAGATGTTGATTCAATTTTTCTAAAACAAATCATAAAATCTTCGGTACTGTCATTATTTTGCATTTGATAAAATTCAATATTTTTAAAACCAATATTTTCAATTAATTTTATCCATTCATTTATTTTACGAAATTGTCTATTTTCCCGTTGTTCATTTTCTAATGTTTCACCTGTGACCGCATTAAAAATATTATGAGCGGCATTTAAAATAGGTACCAATTCCGGATAAGCATTGTGTTCCCGAATAATAAATAAACCATTTTTTCTAAGAATTCTGTGCACAGATTTAACCAGTTGATTTAAATTATTAATCGAAAAATGATGCAAACCCATTAAACATGTAACTAAATCCGTACTACAATCGGCAATATCGAAATTTGTATCATTATCATAATCAAACAATACAAATTTACCAACAGATCTAATTTGTCCACGTTCAATAATATCAACCATACTTTGTTTATCATTGACCACATAAATATTACCCGAAATTTGCAGCACGGATTTCATTAACGCAATATTTCTACCAGCGTCACCAATTGAAACATATCCATTAATTTCAGTTACGCCAATTTTTTCAGTAATATTTTTTAATTGTTGTACAAAATCTTTTCTTTGATCAGAAAGAATTTTGATAGTACGATATTTATGCAATATTTTGCCTGGAAAATAAAATGATGCCATATACGATTTAACATATTCGAAAACATCTATATCTGTGGCATCTGGATTTTCTTTCATAAATGTTTTAATCAACAAAAATAATTTTTCTGGCGGAACCAAATAAAATATATTTTTCAAAAATTCTTTAAACTTGTATGTTAATATATTAGATGCAAATATGGTTTGGTATGAATTTCTGTTTGTGTTAAAATTATTATCAACGTTTTGAAATGTAGGTATTAGTTCTTGTTCTTTTTCTTTTTCATTATCATCCACAAATATTATTTTGCTATTGGATAAACTCTCAACCACTGTAACATCAAAAGTATCTAATAATTCAGTCATACTCCTATTCATTTGGTCAAATTTATCGCAAAAAATGGTTCGATAATGTTCAAACCACATATTAGTAAACAAATTATCAGGATCTATTTGGTACTTTGCAAAAATAAATTCTTTAATTTCCGGATATGCTCTTACCAATTGACTATTAGAATAGTGGTGTCGATACGGTAAATAGAAAGTACCATCCAATTCCAAAACTTTATCCGTTAACAGATTGTGCAATTCTTCTAATTCCATATTAGCATCATCATGTCTTTCTACACGATAATAAAAAACAAAAGCAAACATATCATTTTTAGCATACCTTAAAAAAGTGGTTTGGTCCTCCTTCACATATCGAATAGTGATATTGAGTAATGATATTTTATTAAAATTTGAATTAACAAATATATTCTTTAAAAATTCCATCCATTCGGCAAATCCATTGTTAGGTATAAAGTATTCTTGCAAAATATGTGTACGATCCAGTTCAATAAATGGATTATAAAGAGTACCCATTGTTGCAGCGGATTCGTACAATAATCCATTTCGTTCACCGCCATCATTCCAATCCAATGGTTTTTTGAGCATTTTTTCCAGAAAATATCTAAATTTTTGACCATTTTGTATTGGCATTAACCATTTATACATTAATTGAGATACCTTTGTCATTTCATGTGGATTATTCTCTAATTTGGATACTACACCCTGATTTTCGAAGGCATCAATTGTTTTTTTATAGAAAAAATTATGCACTTTATTATCATTATTTAATTTGTTAAGTGGTAATTTCTCTAAATTATTTTTAAATACAATTAGAGTTATTTCATCAAAATTGATTATATTGATTCTTCCCAATTTAATATTAACATCGGAATCATTAACAGCATCCAAATATTTATCATAAAACTCGTCAATTCCGAGTTTTTGGTACGCCATTTTAAGAGGCATATTTGGAACAACACCGAGAACTATTTCATAAATAATACCAAATAAACCGTATCCGCCAATTATTTTAGAAAAAATATCCTGATTAATTTCGCGACTACAAGAAACAAATTTACCATCTGAATTAATAAATTTTAAACTAATAACCGATTCGGCTACACCATAATCATTCGTGATTCCATGAGCATTAACTGATAGACTACCACCAATTGAAAATGATGAATATGATTGAAGAGTTGTTGGTGATAATCCATATTCATTCAAGAATTTAATAAGTTCACACCACATAATTCCAGGCTCAACTGTTACTGTTTTAGATGATTCATCGAAATCAATGATTCTATTTAAATATTTCATATCAATTAAATAACCATTTTCGATAATTGTTTGGCCTCCCATTGTGTGAGATTGTCCACGAATTGATATTTTTTTATTATTAGCTTTGGCAAGCCTGATAACATCAATAATATCATCATAATCTTTAACATAAAAGATTTTATCAACCGGTCTCGAGTCTATTTTTGTTACATCAGATACCCATGTTAGCCGATTTAAATTTTTATTATTCTTGGCAACGGATTTTTTCCATAATTTTGTCTTGGTAAAAACTGAACCAAAACCCGCTCCAAAACCAGCTCCAATTGTTTCGTATATAAATGCAGACATTTATAATCTAATATAATTATTGATCCATATGATACGGCCATTTAATGTTTAAACAAATCAATTTTTTAATACGAATCAAAAATAAAAATTCATATTTGTGCAATTAAATCAATATTATTTAAGTAGTAGGATAAAAATTTTTTAATACAAATCAAAAAATAAAAAATCTTTATTTGCGTAAAAAAATCATGTTTTTTTAATGCACATATTAAAAAATTTGCATCATTTAATAATATTAAAAATCTACATTATTTGTACATATTATTTTTTTTTACGCACAAATTAAAAATTGGCATAATTATGGCCATATCAAGTTCCCGCGCGGAAATAACACATTTACGGCTTTGATTATATTGTTGGATGATACTATTTTTAATAATAACAAAAATGAATAGCTTAAACAAAAGCGGTGGATATGGCCTAGAATGTGATACAATTTTACGCTCATGCGATGATTTTATTTTAATTCTTTTGTTTTTTAACTTTCCTTCAAATATTTTTTTAAGGTATTACCATAAACATGTTCATAAATTCCTAATTTATTTCATTCATTATATTTATTTCTTAAAGTATTATTTTTAGTGACATTAATAATTCCAATAATATAATTCCTAGTTGAATATTTTACGTTCCTTCTATAAAAATGATCTTTAATAGGTGATAAAATAGTTACACTTTTAATAATTTCATCAATTGGGAAAAAAAAGATATATTAATAAAAGCCAATGAAATCCGAACATTAATGTAATAAAATAAAATTGTCAATATTCGAATCAATAATAAAAATTCATATTTGTGCAAAAAAATCATGTTTTTTTAATGCACGTATTAAAAAAATTACATTATTTAAGAATATTAAATAATCTACATTATTTGCACAAATAATTTTTTTTATGCGCGAATTTAAAATTGACATTATTATGGCAATATCAAGTTCCCGCGCGGAAATAACACATTTGTGGCGTTGATTATATTGTTAACTGATACTATTTTTAATAATAACAAAAATGAATAGCTTATACAAAAGCGGTGGATGTGGTAGTGAATATGACCTAGAATGTGATACAATAAAAATAATGACGGAATTGAAATACTTAAAATAATAAACACATATATGATTCAATTTTACGTTCATGTGATGATTTTATTTTAATTCTTTTGTTTTTTAACTTTCCTTCAAATATTTTTTTAAGGTATTACCATAAACATGTTCATAAATTCCTAATTTATTTCATTCATTATATTTATTTCTTAAAGTATTATTTTTAGTGACATTAATAATTCCAATAACATAATTCCCAGTTGAATATTTTACGTTTCTTTTATAAAAATGATCTTTAATATGTGATAAAATAGTTACACTTTTAATAATTTCATCAATTAAATTATTAATCGGTTTTGTTATTAATTTTACTAAATTGGGAAAAAAAGATATATTAATAAAAGCCAATGAAATTCGAACATTAATGTAATAAAATAAAATTGTTAATATTCGAATCAATAATAAAAATTTACATTATTTAAGAATATTAAAAATCCACATTATTTGTACAAATTATTTTTTTTATGCACGTATTTAAAATTGGCATAATTATAACCACAGTAAGTTCCCGCGCGAAATTAACACATTTTTCTGATCCAATTATATTGTTGAATGATACTATTTTAAAATATTGATAAAATAACCTGCTTAAACAAAAGCAGTGAATATAGCCTAGAATGTGATATATAAAAATATCATCAATATAATAAAAATAATGGTAGAACACAAATGCAAAAAATGTGGACAAATTTTTAATAAAAAATCCACACTGGATGACCATTTAAAAAGGAAAAATCCTTGTGATAAGGGAGATCTGAATTTGGAATGCCAATATTGTCATAAACGATACAGCAGAAGGGATTCATTGAATCGGCACCTAAAAACAATGCATACCGATATTACTGTTAAAAATTGTGTCACGGGAAATAATAGTATCATTGCAAATAAAAATAATAATAGTATCATTGCAAATAATAATAGTAATATAACAGTTAATAATAATAATATAAACCAATTTTTTTTGTTACCATTCGGAATATATAAACTTGATGATTTAACAACAACAGAAAAAATAGCAATATTTTCCTCAAAATGTAATCCAATTGAAATGATTATAATTAAAACACATTTAGATCCTGACAAAGACCAATATCACAATTGTGGTATCACTGATATTCATTCTGGTTTTGGTATTATACATGATGGAGGTGAATGGAGATGTTGGCGTATTAGTGATATTATGAATACTCTGATTGAATCCGGACAAGAAAATTCTCTCAAAATTTATAACAAAATTAAACATTTTTTTCAGGATGATGTACAAAAATCCATTGAACATAATCTCGATACTAATCAATATTTATTACGACCTAGAAATAATCATTTTAATATTGATATTGGTTCTAAAAAAAATTTGATTGCTCATTTAAAATCACGATTTTATAACCAACGCGAATTAGTAGAAGATGCTATGATAAAAACCAAAGGAAAAATTATAAAACCAAAAAATGATAATACAATTAATATCCTAAAAGATGGAGTAACAATAGAAGATATTGATATTTTCTTGAAAAAGGAAAAAAAATCCAATGATAGGATTATAACTATCAAACAAATGTGTCACCAATTATTGAATTCAATGGGAGATAAAGCGAATCATAAAAATAAAAAATTAATACTAGAGTATATTGAAAAAGTAACTGATATAACAACTATAAACATAGTGTTTAATTTTTTATCAGTTAATTATGTTTTTAATAAAAATACGACATACGAATTATTGATGGATAAAATAAAATTAAATGATGAAATGAAAAATATTATTAAATAAGATGTCATTATCATTGGTATTTCAGTTTAGTGCTAAACTGAAACACCAATGATATATTTTTTAATATTAAATACGATTCAAAAAAAATATCCCTAAATCATATTTTTTTTTTGGTTTAGCATTTTTTGAATATTATTATTGATACAGCCAATAATAG
>Ga0335394_10010463_pt1 | contig 10448 bp, 9 predicted proteins | sample MAT03_FD_205741 | JGI IMG/M metagenome (GOLD analysis project Ga0335394, IMG submission 205741) | Freshwater microbial communities from Lake Fryxell liftoff mats and glacier meltwater in Antarctica - MAT-03 (spades assembly) (version 2) ...
GATCAATCGACGAGGAGCAGTCAGTAAGTTGCATCCATGGGGGCTTGGGTCTGGTTTTTGCGGAGGCTATGGCGCGACCGACTTGGCTAACGTACTTCGACGACCTCCCCGATCCTCGTGTGCAGCGTACGCGCCGCCACAAGCTTGGAGACATCTTGCTCATCGTGCTGGTTGGCTCGATTTGCGATTGCAGAGGCTGGGATGAGATGTGCGAGTTCATCGAGCTTGGTCCTCCGGAATTGCGAGCACTGTTTGAGCTGCCTCGTGGTGTTCCGTGTGCGGACACGCTTCAGCGCGTGATCGGGGCGCTCGATCCGGTTGCATTTCGTAATGCGTTTACTCTGTGGGCTCGTGCGCTGTGCAAGTCAAGCGCGGGCAAGTTGATTGCGATTGATGGCAAGACCGTGCGTGGGGCGTTCGCGGGCCCCGATGGAGCAGGAGCACTGCACTTGATCAACGCATGGGTGAGCGAGAACGCGAGGGTGCTTGGACAGTACGCCACAGACCTCAAAAGCAATGAAATTACCGCGATTCCTGAGCTGATCAAGCTGCTTGACATCAAAGGAACTGTCATCACGATCAATGCCATGGGGTGCCAGAAGAACATTGCGACCACGATTCGTGAGCGAGGCGCCGACTACGTGTTTGGAATCAAGGGCAATCATCCAATCATCCGACACTACATCGCGAAGTGCTCGACTCCTTCGATGATGTGACATGCGCTAAGCTCGCCGAATCCCCAGACACATTCCATGCGGCAGCCGACAAGGGACATGGACGCAACGAGTACCGACGCGTTTGGGTGCAACGTGAAGTGGATTGGCTTTACAACTCCGAGCAATGGCCAGGTCTCAAGTCTCTGGTGCTCGTCGAGTCTGAACGCATGGGCGCTTTGGTACGTGGCCACTGGCACGTCGAGAACAAGTTGCACTGGGTGCTCGACGTTACCTTTGGCGAGGACCGAAGCAAAATCTCCAGGAAGAACGGCGCCGAGAATCTCTCCCTGCTTCGCAAGATCGCCATCAACATGCTCCAAAACGCCCCCGTGCGAGGTCGCCGAAACAGCATCGCGGGCAAGAAAAAACTCGCCGTTTGGCGTTTTGACTACCTCCTCACCGTCCTTACCTCGGGAAACGTGGAGGATTAAGATGCGCTGGCCCTGGGAGTTGAGCCACGTACGGCACGTGAATGTGCCCTCCCAGGATAAGATCGACTCCCGCCCGAGACCAGGCACGCACGGCTTTCGCGTGACCGTGCAGCAGAGCGTGGACATCGTTGGCACGCACGACATGAACCGGGTGGTGCGTTACAACGATGCGCAGCTGAGAAGCTTTTGCCGTCCGCAATCGACCTGCAATGCGATCAATCTGCGCGTCCGAAACCTCGCCGTCCACATGCCGTTGGGGGCGGGTCGTGTTGACGCAGACGACGAGCAAGGATTCACTGTCGTGTTCGGGTTCCAGCTCCTCACCGAAGGCACGGGAGAAGTTGGCATACGGTTGAAAGAGACGCGCGAATGGGTTGAAAAGGGGGATGTCGTGGTTGCCTGGTATCACCAAAGTACGCGGGACGGCGAGACGGTCCACGAAGCGTTTCGCCTCGGCGAACTCGCCCCGCCGAGCGCCTTGGGTGATGTCCCCGGAAAGCACCGCAACATCAGGTTTCTCGCGTTGGATCAACTTGAGCAGTGCGAGCACTGCCAGCGGCTGTTCGGTGCCGAAGTGCGGATCGGAGATCTGCACCAGGACGCGCTTCATCCGTGTCGCCTGAGCCTGAAGCCCGATTGCAGACCACAAACAGAGGTGCGTTCGAGGCAGTCATCGAATTGCCGAGTCAAGAACAGCGGATGAGTGGGCGCGAGACACAGCGGAAACTTCCACGCCTTGCGTTCGTTCACGCCAACCCTTAAGGCATGGGTTGGGGCACAATAATGCCCCAACGGGGCGAATGCGCAACGCTCTGCCAGGCCTCGAAAGCGGGAAGCAAAGCGCGCACGAGATACTATCGGTTGGCCTTTTGGCGAGCTTCGCCCTTTAGCTCTTTGAGCTTGCCTTCAGCCTGCATTTGCTCGTTGTCTATCACCGCGCCGACGCGATTTTTGATGGCGCCAGAGAACTCTTCGACCTTGCCCTTGGTGCGTTCGGCTGACTTCGCAGCCTGCTCCTTGGCTTGGCCCTTCACTTCTTTTACCTTGCCTTCGGCTTGCATCTGCTCATTGCCAATGAGCTTTCCCACGGCTCCTTTGACTTTTCCGCCCAGCTTTTCAGCCACACCTTCACTTCTTCGACTTGCATTGCTCATGATTATTTCCTCTTTACGTTTAGATACGTTGAATGGTTGCGAATGAGCGACATTGGTAGCCACGCTCGCTCTCACTAGGAGCAACTTCTGTGCCCGCGAGTTATTCCCCTCTGATCTCAAATCCTGTAACGAGGCCGGGGCCAATCTGGATCGGACCATTCCGTTTCAGCTTCCGTATCGGGCTCGAACTCGAAGGGCCCGTCGTAGCGCTCAATGCCATTCGCCCAGTAGGGCGGAGCAGGAATCGTCGCCCTCTCGGATTCATCAGAAACTCGCCTTGCCGCGTACGCGAGCATGACGGCGGCGCTTCCAATGGCAACCCCCATCACACCCATCATCATCGACTCGCTTTTCATATGGAATCTCCTTTTGGCTCACAGCTTCGACAGCCCATCCTGCAACTCACGTGCCCACCAGGAGCTCGCTAGCCTTGAGCACGGCACTCCTCACTGCCGAAGTACTTCAGAACGGCACGTTGATTGCTCCAAGCTAGAAGATGGTCGACGCCATGGGCTGGTTCAGTTCGCTCATTCTACTCGCTGCAATTTTGGCACAGTTCCAAAAACAATGGCGAGATCCAGCTGGAGCCGGTGTGGCCAAATGGCTGTTTATGGAACAAACTGCCGCATTGGTCGCGCATGATCGTGGTGGCGGCCGATGAGCGAGCAGCCCCTGCCTGAATACGACCACCAACTCTCGGGGTTTCATCGGGTATACGAGCGCGAGTTACTCGCCATCGTCAATGAGCTACCACTCAAGGCCGACATGCGCGTGCTCGACCTCGCCTGTGGCGACGGATTCTACACGCGCCGCATTGCAGACCGGTTGGGGGCGGACGGGTTCATCACCGGCGTGGACATCAGCCCAGCTTACCTCTCCGAAGCCAAGCGTGCGGTTGGCGAGGGCGGATGTGCCAAGGTCGATTTCGTTGAGGCTTCGTTCGATCGATTGCCATTTCCGGACGGCACGTTCGATTTGGTGTGGTGCGCCCAGAGTCTCTACACACTTTCTGATCCCGTCGTCGCCATCCAGCATGTGGCCCGGGTGCTTCGACCGGGCGGCATCGTCGCCGTGCTCGAGAACGACACGCTGCATCAGGTGTTTTTGCCGTGGCCTGTCCGTCTCGAGCTGCCCCTGCGGGCAGCCGAGCTTCGGTCGTTTCAGGAGGGAAGCGGGAACGCGAGCAAGTACTACGTCGGCCGGCGGCTTCCAGCGATCCTCGCCGCAGCCGAGCTCGAGCCGTTGCGCATGACGACTCACGCATTTGACCGGCAAGCACCCTTGAGCGATGCCGAACATGAGCTCTTGCAGCGTTACCTGGAAGAGGTATCGGAGCGTGTGGCGCCGGAGGGGGTTGAGGAGCGAGGCTAAGCTTTGCGAGGAGGGAGGCGGCAGCCTGTTCCAGGCGCCTGAGGTGGGTGAACACACACAACGTGGGCGACTGACATTCCGGCGCTCTTGGCGTTAAGCGGCGTGGGCGTTCGAGTCGCAGGTGCGTCTACGCCAGCATACATGGACGACGCTTTGTGCCTGCGTGCATCACAACTCTTGTTCCTGCGGGAGGCCCGCGCTACATTGAAAGGTGCTGCGCGTCGGTAGCACTTACTTTGGATAGGGTTGAAGCATGAAAAAGCTTTCGCTGGCTCAGGGGTTGATGGCTGTTGGGCTGGTTGGAGCGTGCTCCGCGGCAGGTAGTGATGGTGGCGGATCGGGTCTGCGCGGAATGCTCGCTGAAAGTGAGAACACCGGCGGCAGCTTCACAACGGGTGGATCCACCAGCGGGACGGGCGGAAAAGCCACGGGTGGCGGCGCGAATTCTGCGAACGTCGCTACGGGTGGCAAGACGGGTGGCAGCGGGGCGGGTGGGACAGGCAGTTTCAGCTCAGGTGGCGGAGGCACGGCATCTGGCGGGGCCACGGGTTCGGGTGGCACGGGTGGCTCGCCTTCATCGGGTGGGACGAGCGGGAACGGCGGAAGTGGCGGAACGTCCGGAACAGGCGGCACCGGTGGCGCTGCCACAACGGGGGGAAGTGGGGGAACACCGGCGACTGGCGGCACTCCCTCAGCAGGTGGCACTCCCTCAGCAGGTGGCAGCGTGGGCGCAACCGGCGGCACAGCGACAGGCGGCACTCCTGCAACCGGCGGCACTCCTGCAACCGGTGGCAGCAGTGGTACGCCCGCCTCAGGCTGCGGCGGAAACACCAACGGCTTGGTCGCATGCTGGCTGTTCGACGAAGCCAGTGGCACGACAGCAGCAGACTCGTCAGGTAATAATCACACGCTGACAATGGTGGGCAGCGCTGGCTGTGCGACCCTCGGATCGACCGGAAAGGCAGGAAACCGCCTCACGCTTGGCAAGGGCACACCTTTGTACAACGATTGCAGCGGTGCCGCGAGGAAGGCGAGCGTGAACCTTGGCAGCTTGACTGCGGTCACAGTGTCAGTCTGGGTCAAGAACGAGAGCGGTTCCGATAACTATGGCTACCAAGCAGGCATCTTGCAGTTTGAAAATGTTTTCACGCTAGGTTGGGATGCGGACAACATTGGTTGGTACGCGGGCGAGAGGGAGTCTGAGCCGGGAGGTCCGACCGGCAACGCCTGGCACCACATTGCGGCGACGTGGTCCACGGCTAACGGTGAACTCCATGTGTACTTGAATGGCGACGAGGTCGGCTCCGGATTTAACGCGACCACCCCGGCGAGCGGAGCGCATCAACTGCTGGTCGGAAGGGTCGTCGGTGAAACGCGCGGCTTCAGTGGTGGCATCGACAACCTGAGGATTTACAATCGCGTGTTGTCCGGCGCCGAGATCGATGCGCTCTTTGCGACGCCCTAGCAAAGAGCAACTCAGGCTAACGCCTCAGCCTCTTGGCGGGGCTTGGGTCGCTGCAGAATCGCGCGCGAGGCCAAGTGGAGGTCGTGCAGCTGTCGAAGCTCGGTCAGAGGTTGCTCGAACTCTTGAGCGGGTGAAGTAAACACCCCTGATGAGCCGCACGCACGAGTTCATTTCGATGGGCAACTGACGCGCGGTGGGAGTAGGGTCGTGGTGGCGACTGATGAGCGAACACTCCCTGCCTGAATACGACCACCAACTCTCGGGGTTTCATCGGGTATACGAGCGCGAGTTACTCGCCATCGTCAATGAGCTACCACTCAAGGCCGACATGCGCGTGCTCGACCTCGCCTGTGGCGACGGATTCTACACGCGCCGCATTGCAGACCGGTTGGGGGCGGACGGGTTCATCACCGGCGTGGACATCAGCCCAGCTTACCTCTCCGAAGCCAAGCGTGCGGTTGGCGAGGGCGGATGTGCCAAGGTCGATTTCGTTGAGGCTTCGTTCGATCGATTGCCATTTCCGGACGGCACGTTCGATTTGGTGTGGTGCGCCCAGAGTCTCTACACACTTTCTGATCCCGTCGTCGCCATCCAGCATGTGGCCCGGGTGCTTCGACCGGGCGGCATCGTCGCCGTGCTCGAGAACGACACGCTGCATCAGGTGTTTTTGCCGTGGCCTGTCCGTCTCGAGCTGCCCCTGCGGGCAGCCGAGCTTCGATCGCTTCAGGAGGGAAGCGGGAACGCGAGCAAGTACTACGTTGGCCGGCGGCTTCCAGCGATCCTCGCCGCAGCCGAGCTCGAGCCGTTGCGCATGACGACTCACGCATTTGACCGGCAAGCACCCTTGAGCGATGCCGAACAGGAGCTCTTGCAGCGTTACCTGGAAGAGGTATCGGAGCGCGTGGCGCCGTACCTCGAGCCCTCGTTGCTTGAGGAGTTGCGTCAGCTCGTCTCTCCGGAGTCGCCCCAGCATCTGCTTGGGCTGCCGTATCTCACGATGACGTGGTTGAACGTCTTGGCCATCGGCCGAAAGCTTGGGCGCTAGAGCCCCAGCACGCCTTTCGTGACGAGCCCACCACCGCTGCCAATGCTGGGGAGATTGAGTCCCATCAGCTGCGCAATCGAGAAGAGAGCCTGGCTCAGGTTCCCGCCCTGTTCACGCAAGTGCCGCCCTGGGCTCAGGCGTCCGCCCGCCTTTCCCGCGAGCAGCAACGGGTAATCATCTCCCGAGTGGTCTTTGCCAAAGGCGATGTCTGAAGTGGCGTAGATGAGGGACTGATCCAACAGATTCCCAGCTCCCTCCGGGGTAGCCTTCATCTTCGCGAGCATCTCGGCGAAGCACTTCATGGTATAAAGGACTCCCTTGTGGACGCGGGGTTGGTAGTTCTGAACGCTATTGACTCCCGGGTCGGTGTGGCAAATCGTATCGTGAAAGTCATCATTCATCTCGGGCCCTAGGCCACGAAATACGACGTGCGCTGCGCCCAAAGTGAACGCGTAGGTGACGACCTGGGTGAGGCCACACGACAGCGCCAAGACTGCGAGATCCGTCATCGCGCTGTTCACCTCAGGAGTAGCGTCAGCATACGCTTCACGACCGACACTAGGTGGTTGTGGCGAGCCACAGGACAGCGGAACGGACGCGGAGAGCCTCGCTTCCATCGCGCGAATAGCCTCCATATGGCTGTCGAGGCGAGCTTGGTCTCGGGCTCCTAGGCGCCCACGCAGCCTCTGGCCGTCGTCGACGACGGCATCGAGAACACTACGCCTCACCCCAGTCAGCGGAGAGGGTGTTTCGCCTGAGGGGGTGCCCACAGGCATATCCCCAAAGAGTCGATTGAAGACGACCTTCGGATCGAACGCCGGCCGCAATTGCACGTCTCGACCGCGATGCGCCACCGCGTAGAGGCTCAGTAGCTGCCCCGCACCCGGATCTGCGTCGGTTACCCCCAGCTCCAACGAGCGGTAGCGCGTCGGCGCCACGATCGCGTCAGCCACGATCTGATCAATCGAAAGGCCACTCACCAACCCCTCGGGAAGGTAAGTGCCCGTCAGCGCCGCCGCCTGGCCGTTCCAGTGAGTGGATTCCTCTGGGTCCACCTTTTGGCCAAGGCCTGAGATCACAGTCAGGTCGCCTTTGAAAGCGGCGAGCGGCTCGAGCTCGGGTGTTAGCTGCCAGTCGCTGCCTGTCGTTGCTGGCACCCAAAGGGCGGGGATCACGCCATTTCCAAAGAACCAGGTCATGTAACGAACCGGCAAGCTGCCGCCCTGGGCCAAGGCAGTGCCGTGGTCGTTGAGCATAAAATCCAAGAGTGGGAGCGGGATGCTGACGGCGGCGCCCGAGGCGAGGATCCCTCTCAAGAGCTGGCGGCGTTGGAGCTTGCGGGTCATGGCTGCACCTCGGGAGTGGATAGGAACCGAAAAGCGTCGCTCGTTACGACTTGCAGAACGAGTGGCGGAAGCTGGTGCCCCTGGAGGGCGAAATTCGCCTCCAATTTGGCCAGGGCTGCGCGTGCCGTCGGCGCCAGCACCGAGGCGGTCGTGTACTTGTAGAAGGCCTGCACCATGCAGCTCTGGGCTTGCACGCTGTTAGCCAGCGCCGACCCCAGCCCCTCGGGTCCGTCGAAAGCGACGCCGTCGATCGTGCCGCTCGCGTCGACGAGCTTGCCATGATCTTCAGCACGAAATGCTCCAATAGCGTCGAAGTTCTCCAGGCCGAAGCCCAGAGGATCCATCAGCGAATGGCAGCCTGCGCAGGTGGGATTCGTGGCGTGTTGCGAGATTGCTTCCCTGCGCGTGAGGCCTCCCACCTGGCCTGCGGGCGCCTCCTCCAGCGGGGCAATGTTGGCCGGTGGTGATGGGATCTCCTGGCACATCAGCTGTTCGCGAATGAATCTTCCGCGCAGCGTTGGAGATGCGTGGTGCTGATTGGCGAGGAGAGAAAGGAAACCGGCTGTGGAGAGCACGCCGGCACGTAGGCTCGCAGGGGGGAGCTCAACCAAGCTCGAAAAATCTTCCGCTAAGCCCGCGGAAGGAACTCCATAGTGGGCCGCGAGCTCAGGATTCAGGTGCCGTTGGCGCGTGGTGTAAACCTGCAGCATGCTCCCGCCCGCGTTCGCCGCCGTTAACGCATAGAGATCGGCTATCTCTTCAGCCATTGAGGCCGCGAGTGTGGGGGTGAAGGAGGGAAAGAGCGCTGGGTCTTTGGCTATCCTTGAAAGCGCCTCAAGCCGCAGGTAGTCGCGAGCAAAACCAGCGGCAAACGTGCCTCCATCGGGGGCGCTGAGCAGGCGCTGCGCTTCTGCCCCGATCCCTTCGGGCGTGGCGAGCCCGCCTCGCTCGGCCAAGCTGAGCAACGCCTCGTCGGGCGGTGCGCTCCGCAGTGCATAGGAGAGGCGCGAGGCAAGCTCGACGCCCGTCAGGGCGAATGACCCAGGGCGCTCCGCGATCGGCTCCCCCAGCTCCGTGCGGTAGAGGAAGTACGGCGACTGAAGCAGCGCTGAGCTTGCCCAGCGCAGGCCCTCCGCCGCGTTCTGCAAGCGATCCGCTACGCTGAACGCCAAGGTCTGATACTTGTCGAGCTCCTGCGGTGACAACGCACGGCGCCACGCCAAGCGACCGAAGCGCTCGAGGTAACCGCGGCTGCAGGGGTCCGCGCTCGCAACCTGTGGACCGCAGCCCAACAGAGCTTCACGCCGTGCCGGATCCGCAAAGACCAGATTGAGCGCGGCATCAATCGCCTCTTGATACTGCTCCGCTCCACGTGGCGAGGTCACCACACTCTTGGCACCCACCACCGCCAACCCATCTTGGCGCAGATCATCTTGGAGCTGACCCGTGTTGACGGGCCCGAGGAGCGCTCGCAGCGAGTTCTCGAATTGGTGCTTGGTGAGCCTCGCCAAGGCCTGGGGCGTGGGAGGCAGGGCAGGCGAGCCGGGGACGACGGGAACACCTGGAACCGGGGCACTGCCCGGAACCTCCGGGCCTGCTGGATCGCTACCGCCCGTAGGAGCACCGTTAAGCAGTGTACCTGCGTTGGCGCCTGCATCGCGCTTGGAGCCAGAGCCGATGGTGCCCGTGCAGCCGCCAAGTAGCAGCGTGAGCGCCAGAGTTGGCACCGCGCCGGTGGACCACCGGGCGTAGCTTCTTTCGGAATGGATCAGTCGTGTCGAGTTCGTCGTCACTGGGTCCTCACGGAAGGTTTTCTCGCTGCCCCAAAGGGCGCAGTTGCACACACCTAGGCCCACCTCTGAGGGCGCACGCGGGCCGTACTCAAAGGGCCTGTCGCGATTGCTCCCAGCGTTAAACCAGGCTTAACCCCAGCATGAATGCGCGAAGCGGGCGCTTCAATCCGTTCTGGGGACAACACACACCGGATAAGCGACACGCCTCGGCGGCGCGCCGCTCCCGACCGCGGAAATCACGCCCGTTCGGTAGCGTGACTCTAAGACTGCCCTTAGGATTGAGGCGGGCGTCCGTCACGGACCTCGAGCCCAGGACATGCGCGTTGGCTTAAGCCTTATCAACTATACCGGGCCCCCCGCGGGGATCTTGAGTGGGGTTGCGAGCTACGCGCAGCAACGCGCATGGACGTTCGACCAGGACGATCACACGCCTGAAGGCCTTCGGCGGCTGCTGACACTCAAGCCGGACGGGGTAATGATTGGGTCTTCGGACGCAGAGGTGTTCGCACTGCTCACCAGTGCTCGCGTGCCGGCCGTGAATATTCACTTCAACCCGCCGCCCGCAGCGATGGGTTGGGTGTGCAATGATGATCATGCGATTGGCGTGCTGGCTGCCCATCACTTGCTCAGCAGGGGTCACAAGCGCTTTGGCTTCTTTGCTCGAACGGGGTGGGGCGTCGATGATGCGCGCCTGAGCGGATTCTCTGAAACGGTGGCGAGTTCGAAGCTCTCGGTGTCAGTCTTTGATGGTGTTCCTCCCGTGCCGCCAGCCGAACGCAGAGCGTACGAGCAGGCGCTTTGCGATTGGGTCTCAGCGCTGCCAAAGCCCGTTGGGATCCTGTGCGTCAACGATCATTTCGCACGCTTGCTGGCCAATGCCTGCAAGCGCCTTGGGCTAGAGGTGCCGTCGCAGGTTGCCATCCTCGGGGTGGACAACGACGCGATCACCTGCTCTCTCTCCGATCCCCCCTTGAGCAGCGTTGAGGTGGGCGCGCAACGACAGGGCTACGAAGCCGCCAGGCTGCTCGACGAGCTGATGGCCGGCACTGCAACGGCAGCGTTAAAAGTGCAGGTGCCACCCGTACGTGTCATCCACCGTCGCTCCACCGACGCAGTCGTGGCATCCG
>Ga0335394_10010471_pt1 | contig 10444 bp, 5 predicted proteins | sample MAT03_FD_205741 | JGI IMG/M metagenome (GOLD analysis project Ga0335394, IMG submission 205741) | Freshwater microbial communities from Lake Fryxell liftoff mats and glacier meltwater in Antarctica - MAT-03 (spades assembly) (version 2) ...
AATTGTCTCGTCGTGGCTGCCCGTTGCGACGCCTTCCGCAATCGAAACCTCGATCGAAATCGTACCCTCTTTCGCTTCGCGAACATTCGCCGTGAGATACGTTGAAGTCGAGGTGATGGCTTTCACGTTCAACGGCGTCGCGCGGCGATCCATGAGGACGATCGTGCTTTTGGCTGCGCCTTCAGACGAGATTGCGAGCATCGGTGGCTTCACTTCGAGCTCCTTGACGATCTTGGCTACCAATTCGAGCGTAATTCGCTCTTCCATGGTTGCGGAACCGACGCGATAGCGCACGTTCGTTTTCCAGGTGTTAGGCCCCTCCGGTTGAGTCAGAGTGTTGATTTCTACGGTGACATCGGTCGTTTCGCCCGGTTTGAGATCGCTTTTGGCGAACGACTTGCGAATGCAGCCACACGTGCCATCGAGGCCGACGATTTGTAATGGTAAAGTCGCCGAGGGATTCGTCACGCGGTAAACCTGCCGCAGTAAAGGCCCGCTGCGTACGACGCCCGCATCGACCGTTTCGCGGTCCGCAACGAGAATCGCAACCGGTGGCGAACTGACGAGGAAAGTAGTAAGCAAAATCGAGCAGATTGCATTCATAAAACGGCCTTACCGCGAACGACAGACGGCAACAAGTTCAGTTTCCGCTTCATTGTTTGGCGATGGTCGGCTGCATGATGCCCTGAATCCGCGCACGGGGTTTAACTAGATCGACAAGCACCGGCGATGGCGTCGAGACTTCGCTCTTGTTCCCGGCGGCATCCCACGCGGTCATTTTCAGGTACACTTTTGCGCTCGGCAAGTTAGCGGGTAGCTTCCACGCATAACTGCCCGTGTTGGGAATTCGCAACGAAACATCGCTGCCGATGCCGGCCGCTACGGGCACGATGCTCTCGTTGCCGCCGATCACCTTCCATGGCCCCGTTGCCCCTTCGCTCCATTCCACGAGCACGACCGAATCCTTTGCCAGATTTTTGTCGGTAACCGACCATTTCAGCAACAAGGTGTCGCGCTGATTCGGTTCGGCTTCGGGTTGGAAGATCTTAATCATCGGCGGCGTGACATCGACTTGCACGCGGAAATCGGGCACCGAACCCTCGATCGGCAGGCTTTCGCTCAGGCCCGCCCCGCTGATCGGCACGAGGCGGAAGCCGTAGGTTCCTTCGGGTTGCGGGTTGACGCGGGTATCGAGTGCCACGCGAAGCGGCGATTCCTTGCCATCGTGCTGGCTCCACTTCGACCAGGATTTCCCATCGTCGCGCGTCAAATACAGATCGATCCGCGACACGCCCGATGGACCCGCATCGAGTTGGTAAGGCAGTTCGAAACGCAAGAAATTGACTATCTGCGCCTTCGGCAGTTCGGGTTTCACCGCCTCGAACGCCATCGTTGGCAATGAGGGTGCCGCAGACATCGGTTGCACGATCCCCGCACCGCTCGCGATTGGCACCATTGGCGCAGGTGGCGGCGTGTACGTCATCGGTTTTGTGCCACCCGTGAGGTCGATCACCGGCGCACTCTGGGTAGTTGGGAAACTCAACGGTGCGACTTGCGGCAAAATTTGGGGTGCGACGATGCCGCCGGTGTCGGGACTCAGGTTCGGAAGTGGCTGGGTTAATTCCGGTGCGGGAGGCGTTGCGATACTGCTCGTCCGGATGCCGGCGATCTCTTTCGATTGCACGGCTACATTTCCCGCGACATCTTCAACCGAAATGCGAACGACGATCGCATCGTTGGCATTCGGGTTAAACCGTGCGGATCGCTTGTCAGCACTGGAAACAATCACCGCTTTCCACGCTGAATCCGCTGCCGTCGTGGGCTTCCACTCGACTTTGGTTTTCGAATCGTTCGGATTACGGTCGTCGACGCTCCAGTCGAGCGTGATATCGTCGCCCGCACGTTGTGCGGTACGGATTTTCAGCACTGGCGACGTCGTATCGATGAGGAGTTTCTGAATCTGTGTGCGGTCGATCTTTGTGGGATCTTCGGGATCGCGCGAGCCATTTTTGAAGACCGTCATATTCGTCACCCAATACGCGCCGTCTTCTTTCGTGATGAATGGCAAAAACAGCTGATCGGGTTTGACGCTTTCCCAGACCGTCCACGTTTGACCCATGTCGCTGGAAACGAGCAGTTCGATACGTGCGATTCTTGCCTGCTCGGCTGCATCGATCCCTGCGAGGTCGAGCCGCATCGATCGCGTCTTCATCGCCTGATAATCATTCGCGGGAACGGGTGCTTGGCCGACCGCAAGTCCGGTCCCAAGCAACAGTAGTGCGGCGAGGTTCATATCCCATCCCCATGACCAACTCGAACGAGTAGCAGTTGTGTCGGTAATATCGACCGTCCGGCCCTCAGACTTTGCTCGAAGTGGGAAAATTGGAAATGTCGTTCAAGTCCGCACCGGCCGTTGACGACGGTTATTGACTCCAGCCACTACCCACCCACCCATCCCTGGACTCATTCCCGAATTTCGGAACCAACCTAACCCACCAACGACTTACGTCCGATTTTGATGGTCCGGAATCACGCGGAAATCAAAGTTTTGTTGGTTCGCTCACGGTTTTTTTGACTGACCGAATTCGTGTGGGTGCGGATTTCCCTCGCTTGCGCGATCAAGCGAGGGATGTTGCATACATCAGATTCGTCCGATCCAAGTTGTCACCAGACGGTAAATATCGAGGCCGACGACGAACGCCATCATCGTCAGAACGACGGCGAGGCCTGCGAGCGTGAGCCACGTCTGGACGCGCTCGGGTGCGGGCTTGCCGCGAATCCACTCGTAAAAGAGAAACATCACGTGCCCGCCATCGAGGACGGGGATCGGCAAGAAGTTGACTACGGCGAGGTTAATGCTGATGAGGGCGAGCATCAACAGCAGTCGCCACGGGCTTTCCCCCGCTAACAGGTATGACATGCGTGCCAGGTTAATCGGCCCGCTGAGCGTTTGCAATGCCGACACTCGCCCGAAGATCATCGCGTACAGGTTGATATAAATTCCCTTAATCATCCGCATCGTGCGACGGCCGCCCATCGACAACGCCTCGCCGATGTCGTTTGCTTTCTGAATGCGGAAGTCGGGCATCAGGAACAGCCCGCGATCGTCGTTCGCGAGCGGGTTCACGCTGTCATTGGCCGTTGTGACGGTCATCGTGAGTTTTTCCCCCGCACGATTCACACGAATTTCGCATTCTTCGACCGCGTCGCGCTGAATGATCGCATCGATTGCGGCCCACTGATGCGGCTTGATCTCTTGCCAACTACCGGCGTTCAACTTGCCGGCGTAATCGCGTGCCGACAACTTCACTGCTTCGATCGTGTCGTTTGCCAACAACGATGCCACCACTGCCGGTGTCCCTGGTATAACGGAATCGATCACGGCTTGAACCTGGTACGCAAAGCCGAGCGCGTTGATCGGCAATGGCGTGTTCGCCGCACCGATGCCGGTGAGGTCGAAGCGGGCGTTTTCGTCCCATTTCAGTTCTGCCGTCACGCGCTTTTCGGTATGATCGACTTCGCGGAGCAACGTCAACTTCACGATCTTCTCGCCGGGGGTGCGATCGGCCCAACGATTGAGTTCCATCGGCAATCGGATCGGGTCGAGCGGCAGCACGATGCGATTCGCAACCGCCGGGGCATCGGATTTACCGGCCATGAACACGGTTGAACTGCGGTCGGCGTTGACGACTTCGACTTCGACGACGCGGTCGCCGGGGTTCGTGCCATCTTTCACTTGTATTGCGGCTTTTTCTGCAGCAGAGTCCGTACGGATAGCGACGATTGGCCCCATCCGCATCCGGATCCCGAGTTCCTTGCGGATCGATGGCGGCACCACGATCTCGGTCGGCGGATCGTTCGGCGCATTCATGCGTTTGACATGCACGACGATTGGCTCCGCACTCAGGCGTGCGAGACGTCGTTGATACTGAAAGTACTCGCTGCTCGGCTCGGCGGGGGACGCCACGAACGGCGTGACGGCGCGGGTCGGCGAATTGGGGTCGCTCATGGCAACGATATGGTCGCCTTGCTCGAAACCAGCCCCGCCTTGTTTCGCGTTAGCGGATGCCGAAGCACTACCAGGGCGGTATGGTGGTGTCTCCATACGGCGGGTGTTCAACAACACGAGCGATTCGGGGGGAAGGATCCCGAGCATGGGGAAGGGTGCGCCTTCACCGAGCAACGGCTCCGCCTGGATTTCGCGTTGCTGCCCCTTGTAATTCAGGATCATATGCAGTTGATCGCCCTTGTTCGTTCCCCAAACTTCGGGGCGAATGTCGTCGAACCAGGGGTTGACCTGATCCCCAATCTTCTTGATTTCCGTACCGGACGCGATGCCGTGCCGCCACGCGGTGCCACCCGGTTCGCTGTAGGCGATGACCGCCGGTTTCTCTTCGAGTCCGTGCATGTACACGATGACGAACAGAACACTGCCGAGGATGAGGTTCATGATGACGCCGGCGGAGATGATGAACATCCGCTCGCCGACCGACTGATTCTTGAACGAACGTGGGTCGTCGTCGCCGTCGCCATCGATGACGCCGTCTTCCTGCCCGAGCATTTTGACGTAGCCACCGAGCGGAACCACCGCGAGTTTGTACGTCGTTTCGCCGAGTTTATAAGAGCAGAATGGCAATGCCGGACCGAAGCCGATGCTGAAGGTTTCGACGCGGACGTTGCAGAATTTCGCAGCGGCAAAGTGGCCGAGTTCGTGCAGAAAGATAATCAATGTCAAGCCTGCGGCGGCCATCAGACAGTCGATCGGGTGCAGGTAGCGCAACACCACGACGAGCAACGCCACCCCGATAATGACATTGAGGGCGTTCTGCTTAAGCCACGACCCCGGCGTTTCTTCGGGCGGGGTGTCGTGTTCGGGTGGTGTGGGTGTCACGGTCGGGTCCAACGCGCTACCTCCTGCCGCGCCCAACGGTCGGCGGCCCACAGGCCATCGAGCGTCGGGTGCGGGTCGTAATGATGAGAATCGAGTATCGCCCGGCAGCACCGGGCGATGTTGAGGAATCCGAGATCGCCAGCGAGAAATCGTGCCACGGCGGCTTCATTTGCGGCATTGAGCACCGCACCGCACGTGCCGCCACGCTCGGCGACTTCAAAACCGAGATCGAGCGAACGGAACGTCTCGCGGTCGGGTTGTTCGAACCGCAGCCCGGTGAGCGCTTTCCAGTTGAGTCGCTTCGCCGGCCCGGAGATGCGTTCCGGGTAAGCGAGCGCAAACTGGATCGGTAGCCGCATATCGGGCGGCGAGAGTTGCGCGAGAACCGAGCCATCGACGAATTCGACGAACGAGTGAACGATCGATTCGGGGTGAACGATGACATCAATTTTGTCGGGCGTTAACCCGAACAGCCATCGCGCTTCGATGACTTCGAGTGCCTTGTTCATGAGCGTGGCCGAATCAATGGTAATCTTCGGCCCCATTTGCCACGTCGGATGGTGCAATGCCTCGGTCGGCGAGACGGTTTCGAGGTCCGCCGTATTCCGCCCGCGAAACGGTCCACCGCTAGCCGTCAATACAATTCGTTCGACATCGTCGGGGCCGTATCCCGCCATCGCCTGAAAAATGGCCGAGTGCTCGCTGTCGACGGGCAAGAGTTTCGCCCCACGTCGTGCCGCGAGTTCGGTGATGAGCGACCCGCCGACAACCAGCGTCTCTTTGTTCGCTAGAGCAACCGTTTTGCCGCATTCGAGCGCCGCCCACGTGGCACTTAGCCCCGCCGCGCCAACAACGGCCGCGACGACGACATCGACCGCGGCATCGGAGGCCACGCGAATCGCCGCCTCCGGCCCACTCAAACATTCGGTGTCTGGCGGAAACTGACTCCGGTCTGCCTTCGCGAAACCATCGGGGTCTGTGAGGATCGCGTAGGGGGGGCGAAACTCTCGGCATTGCTCGGCGAGCATCTGCCAACGCGAATGGGCACACAACGCAACGATTTCGAAGCGATCCGGGAAGTGGCGAACGACATCGAGCGTATTCGTGCCAACTGAGCCAGTACAGCCGAGCACGGCCACCCGTCGGCGGGCGGGGTGGCGCTTCGATTCTGAAACGGAATCGGTCACTCAGAGCACCATCGGATTGGAAATCATCAACGAGACGTTCAGACACATCGCACCGGCATTATAGGGATACCAAAAGCAAACTGCGGCGGGTACCGGGTGATATGTCACCCGTGTGCCTGCCGCAGCTGACTGTACTGAATCCCTTGCAGGATTATTGGCGGTTTAAAAGCAACGTCGCCCCGAGGAACACTAGCACCATAAGGATGATAGTCGCGGCCACGATACCGAGCGTTCCGAACGCGGGTTTCCGCGAATCTTCGTCTTGTGGCATCCAGCCACCCGGAATGCTTTGGCGTGCAGCATCGGCGTACGGGGGCGATTCGGGAGCGACGGGCGTCAGTGGGACATCATCCGGGTCGTATGCCTGTTGCACGGCGGCACGACTCGGGAACATCGGGCCGGACGTCCGTACGGGCACCGGATTGGCCGTCGACGATGAGGACATCGCGCCCATTTGCGAACTTTTCATGCCGGGGTTCGAGTTCGACTTTTGTGGGAAGCTGCTTCGGCCGGGGAAGTTCGGCATACCACCCGGTGCGGGTGGCGGCGTTTGTGGCCCCGATGGCATCGCACGGGCTCGCGTCGCAGGGGGTGCCATGCTCGCCATCCGAGAAGGCGACGCTTGTGCAGGGACGTCGGGCAATCCAGCCATTCGACCCGACGAACCCGATATTTGCGAAGACGCGCGAACGCCAGAACGACTGCCTGCCGTTGCCGTTGCGGAATAGCGAGCCGTACTCTGCGATCGCGACTGCTGATCGGCAGTTTGTTGGCCTTGCATTAGATCGCCGAGGTATGGCTCAAGGGCTTCGACGACTTCATCCAGCCCGGTGTAACGGTCTTCGGGCTTCTTTGCCATGAGCCGATGCACGACTTCTACAACGACATCGGGAACTTCGGGTGCGTAGTCTTTGATCGGCGTTGGCTCTTTGTTCTGGTGAGCCATCATCTTCTCGACCGCACTGCCTTCGGGGAACGGCATTTGACCTGTTAGACAGTTATAAAGCACGCAGCCGAGGCTGTACTGGTCGCCGGCCGGGGTGCGGTTCGTCGGTTCGAGAATGCTCTCGGGGCTAGCACAATCGAGGCCGCTTGTGAGCGTGTTCGCGGTCGACATCGTATCGACGAGCGATTCGCCTTCGTTTTCTACCAACAGTGAGCCGATGCCCGAGTCCAAGATGCGAACTTGGTTGTCCGAACCGAGCAACAAGTTCGATGGCTTGATGAGACCGTGGAACAGGTTGTTCTGGTGCGCGACAGCCAGACCTTGTGCGACTTGGACGCCGATCATCGCCGTTTGCGAAACCGACAGTTTGCCGTGCTGTTGAATCACCGTTTCGAGGCTTTCCCCCTCGACGAGTGGCCACACGAGATAGTGCAAGCCGCCTGCGGTGCCGACATCGACGAACGGCACAATAGCCGGGTGGCTGAACTGGCCGAACGAACGTACTTGGCGGCGGGCCAAACGCACGTTCCACATGCTCCGTCGCGGAAGCACCTTGACGGCGTAGAAGTTTTGATCGTTTTTCGAGTTGGCCTTATACACTTGGCCCATGCTCCCCTGACCGATGGCGTCGAGGAGAACATACGGCCCGAGAACCAAGCCCTGGGTCTTGCCGTTGAGAATGCGTTCGGCTTGGAACCCGGTGAGCGTCCCTTGATGGACGAGGTACTCGGCGAGTGCCGGCGCTTCGGCACGCGGATTCCGCTTGAGGAATTCGCTGACGATTTGATCGAGTTGACCGCGGTCGATCAAGCCGCTCCGTCGCAGATCCCAAACAAACCATTCACATGCGCCCAGATCGTTAGTTACCATGTTGCGTCAATGCCCTTCGGGGACGGACCGCTCGGATGCGTAGGTGGCGGTCGAGGTTAATAGCCATTTACTTGTTGCGTAGGATTGAGGCCCACCCAACATTAGGTCAGCATTTCCCTGTGTCAAACCCAGAACGGATGTTTTCGGCGCAACAAGAAACCCGTATCTTGTTCTGATAACCAGTCAGCTTGCCACGCCTCACGAGAGTCTCATGCCACCGACACCGTACGATTCCTGCCCATGTGGAAGCGGGAAAAAGTTCAAATGGTGCTGCACGCCGTTCTTCGACAAGATCGAATTGGCCCTCGAACAACAGCAACTGGAGCAACACGACTCCGCACTGCGCACGATGGAGGCTCTGACGAAGGCCTACCCGGACCTCCCGCAAATCTGGGGGTATTACGCGCATATTTTATTCGCGGAAGGCAAAACCGAGCAGGCCGAAGAAGCGATACGCAAGGCGCATTCGATTCAACCCGACTTTGCGATGGGGCATCTGTTACGCGGATTTTTCCGGCAATCCGAAGGCGAAGTCATCGGCGCGCTGTTGCTGTTCCGCAAAGCCGCCGATGCGTATTCACCAGAAGCCACCGACCAGCTTGCTCAGGTTCACGAACTGATCGCACGCCTCGAACTGATTTTGAACCGTCCCGTGGCATCGCGGGCGGCACTCGAACGCGTCGTCAAATTCATGCCGCAAGACGGAGAAGCGCGAAAGCAGTTCGACGGATTATTTGGCCCCGAATCGCGGATGCCCGAAGCCGCACGCAAGAAATATCTTTTCCGCCCTTCTGCCGCCCCGATTCCTGCCGGTGCCGACACGGGACGCTTGTCCGACGCCAAACGGGCGTTCGAAGCGCTTTCGTTGCGCGTCGCTGGCGACCCAGCAACGTGGTTTAACCTCGGCGTCGTTCGCGCCTGGCTCGGCGAGCAACCGTCGGCCCTCGAGGCATTGAACAAGTCGCTCGAACTCGAAACCGACGACTTCCGCTCCGAGGAAACCGCCGCGCTGATCGAAGTGTTGAAGTGCGCGCAAGGGATGGAAGCCGACGCCGATTACGTCGAACACCGCATCGGCATGGAAATCCGCGACCCGCAATTATTGAGCGGGCTACTCACAAACTGGTCGCAAACGGGGCGGCTTCTCGGCGCACAGATGAGCGAAGATGGCTCGTCGTTCAGCGCAATGGTCGTTGAAGAGTTGCCGATGCTGCTCGACACGGGCACCCGCCTCGCGAAGATCCTCTGTAACATGTTCGTTTCCGGTGGCGCGATTCGCCTTTGGCACGTGCAAAAAGAGACTGTGCAAAAGGTCGCGACCGAAATTCGCGATCTCGTTCAACTCGGCGTCGGCGAGCCAATCGCCAGTGTGAGTACCGTGCAGTTCAGCGAAATCGGCCTCGAAGCGATTGCGTATCCATTGCGGAATTCGCAGTTCGAAGCGGCCGAAGGAAAGATGCGCGATTACGCCGCCAACTTCTTCGAGAATATTTGGGCGAACCGTTCAGCACGTTCGCTTGGCGGAATCACCCCACTCAACGCGATGAACAGTGGACCACTGCTTCGCAAACGAATCCTCGGACAACTGAAGTTACTCGAAGACTGTATCCTCGGTGCATTGCCCCGCCAGCAAGTCGGCGAGCAAGTTGTCGCAATGAAGATTTACGACTTCGGCCGGATTCGCAGTAAACTAGGTATCGAGTTGAAGGCCGCTCTTCCGCCCGTCGTCGAAGTGCTTCCCGAAGCGGTCCCTCCACCCTCGATTGCAATACCCGTGGCAGCGACCCCAGTCACCGCGCCAATGCCTGCCAAACGCGAAGTGTCTGCGATGAACGCCGCCGATCTCGCCGAGTTACCGATTGCGACAATTACAGTCGCCGAACTCGAAGAGGCGATGCGTACCGCGATCAAGCTCGGTTCGCATGAACTCGCCGTCGCGTTCGCCAAAGCCGGTTCTGAACGACCCGCCGATACCGCAAAGCCCGACCGCTACCCGTTCTTCGCGTGCCTAATGACGGGTGCTCTCGCCGAAGGCAACTCGGCTGAGGCGATCCGCATCGCCGATGCGGGAACGCAGTACGATGCGGCACACAACGAAGGCAAACGGGCCAACGAATTCGGAATGCGGCGTGCCACGTTGTACCTGAAAACCCAACAACTTGACGCAGCTGCGAAAGAGTTCGATTCCGCTATTGAGCGCAACCCCGACGACGGCAACCTCTACGTGAAGGCTGCCGAAGCGATGTTGAGTGCGAAAAACGGTGCATTTGCGACGACTTTTGCAGAGCGGGGAATCGCGAAAGCGAAATCGAATGGAAATCGCGACTTACAAGGCGCGTGCGGGGAATTGCTCGATGCCGCGAAACGTTATCTGTAACAGAGAGCCTCGTAGGGCACGTCTGAACGTGCCCTATAGATTGATCACACGGAAGTGGCACATTCGACCGATTCGGATAGAACTGTAGTTGCATACATATCGTGAAGGACACTCATTGTGTGGCACGATGCGGATTGCACATCTTCTCGTTGTTCAGTCGACAATGGAAATTG
>Ga0335394_10010478_pt1 | contig 10442 bp, 3 predicted proteins | sample MAT03_FD_205741 | JGI IMG/M metagenome (GOLD analysis project Ga0335394, IMG submission 205741) | Freshwater microbial communities from Lake Fryxell liftoff mats and glacier meltwater in Antarctica - MAT-03 (spades assembly) (version 2) ...
CTTGTGCAGCACGCGGTTCTCGAGGCCGACAAGCTTGAGCAATTCGATGCCCCGCTCGTGCCCGGCGTCGGCATCCATCCCCGCAAAACTCATCGGCAGCGTCACGTTTTCCAGGCAGGTCATGGTCCCGATCAGATTATACGTCTGAAAGATGTAGCCAATCTTGCGGCACCGGAACCACGCCAGTTCGTCAAAGTCGAGCTGCGCCACATCCACCTGATCAATATAGACTTTGCCGCTCGAGGGTTTGGAGAGCGCGCCAATCATGTTGAACAGCGTGGATTTTCCAGATCCGGAAGGCCCCATGATGGAAAGGTATTCGCCCCGGTAGATCTCGAGAGTCGCCCCGCGCAGCGCGTGCGTCTCCTGCGTGCCGCTGCGGTAAACCTTTTTGACATCGACCGCGCGGATAATGCAGGCCGCCACATCGTCCTGCGTGCGGGACCGGAGGATTTCAAGTTGGCGGGTGGTGACGGGCATGACGGTCTAAATATTGGTGCGGAGAGCGGTTGCGGGCACCATGCGGGAGGCAAACCCGGCCGGGTAAATCGCGGCAATGATTGCTGCCATCACCCCGCCAACGAGACAAACGACAAATGAGCCAAGAAGCCACCCCAAAGGAAGCGAGGTCAGCACCAAGGCCCAGCCGTAAGTTAGGGCGTAAAGCAAAATAGCGAAAAGCAATCCGAAGATGGCTCCCAAAAGGCTCCCCACAAATCCCAGCAGAGCCGACTCGATGAAAAAAATCCGCCGGATGAAGGACGAGAGCCCTCCCAGACATTTCATCGTGCCGATTTCACGGAAGCGCTCGGTCACCGACATCAACAGCGCATTGCTGATGCTGATCATCGTCACCAGAGTGGCAATGCTAATGATCCAAATCGTACGCACCAATCCCTTGGAACGTTCCGCGCTTTGCTTGTCGAGATCGTCCTGACTGGGAGGACGCCGCAGATTGACCTCCGTCGCGCCCTCCGTCGCGCCCTCCGGCGACGCCTCCGGCGACGCCTCCGGCATTCGCGTGAAGGCCACCACGTTTTGCCGAAGATGCGGAGCCACCGACGCCCATACTTCTGCCGGCAGCGATGAACCAACCACAACCAAGGCACTCACGTTCCCCTTAGCCGCTCCGGCAACCGCCTCTGCGGAAAGAAATTCCGTGACTCCCGCGCGCTTCAACCCTTCGAGAAAGCGCTCCTCCTCCCGATCGGGCGCGCCCGTCTGGAAAACGGCCAGCGCCCGACCTTCGAGCGCACCGGTCTCCGCCGCAAGAAATCCGGTCATCGCAACGACCGCCTGCCGCAACGCAATCTCACCCGAAACCTGCTCCCGGATGAAATGCGCCGTGAGAATCGACATCAAAAAGGCCACCCCGAAAACGACGCCGAGCAACGTCACCATCGAGCGCCCCAGCCGAATCCGGATGCCTTGCACCACGATTTCCCACGCCACAGAAAAAGGCAACCTGACCTGGTCGGGAATTGCAGAGCGGGGGGTGGATGCGGAAGAGGACATGACGAAATTTTAGAACGGGGTGCTGGAGACCGCTTGCTGGATGAGCTTAACCGCGATCGTCGCCATCGCGATCAAACCGACACCGGTAAAATAGCCCGCGAGAATGGTCGGCGCCATCCGCAGGAAAGTTTTCGCACCGAATTTTTTTTGGAAATAGAAGCGCCCGATCATCGCTCCCACAATTTCAAGAATCATGACATGCGGCAGTTCTCCAAACCCTCGAACCATTCCATAGACCAACATCACTGGCAGGCCAAAGCCGCTCAGCACGGCAAAAAGAACCAGGGAAAGCCCCAGACCGCCGGCGATCGCCTTCGGGTGAATGGCCTCCATGAACTCGCTGTCGGCAATATGAAACGTGGAGGGGTCCTGCCCAGGCGGAACAAATGTCGAGGAGTAGAGCAGCGTCTGCGTCTTCGCCAGCAACTCCCACCGCAAAGCCGCATTGGGAAAGGCCTCGGAGGGCACGGGGCCGGCGTGCCAGATGAATGCCCAAAACACGAGCGACAAAATCAAAAGAACCGGGAGCGCGATCAACTCGGCCTTGAAGAGCGACCAGAATTTCACCCCCGTTAGTTCGTTGACCCGGAAAGACTGCGCGAGGTAGCCATAGTTCTCGACCGGGATCGGCGCCAGCCAGACATCCACGCCACGGGCCCCGGAGAGGATAAACGCCCCCTCGCGAACAAACGGGATTTCCACCGTCTGGCCGGCCACACCGAGCAACCGGGCATTCACGTAGGAAATGAAGGGCGAGTAAACGAAGCTAAAAAGGATGAGGAAGAGAATCGGGAACGCCGGCACCAGCAGATGAACCACGTAGATCATGAGACTTGCCGCCACGATGTATCCGACGAGAGCAAGCCAGAGCGGGTAATCTCCCCGGCCTTCGGGCACCGCCCAGATGTTTTCCCGTGGCGCGTCGCCAGCGTCTCGGCGGGACTCCCGGAGACGGCTGCGCAGACTGCGGATGGTGGAAAAAATCGAAACAATCGCGATCCCGACGCCGGTCCCGATCCCGAAGCTCATCCAGAAATCAATACTGTTGGAGAAGGTTGTGTTGACCGTATCCATGCCGGGCTGCCAGCGGGTGAGAATGCCGCTGGCCTGCAAGAAGGGATTGGCGATGATCGTGATGACAATGGCCAAAAACGTGCCAACCACGGCCCAGAAGGGCAGAACAAACCCGAGGATGAGAACCCCCAGGTCCAACGTCACTCCGGTTGGAGTGGCCGGAAGCACTCCTTCTGTCAGGATCGTGGTGTCCAGAAAAGGCTGCGGAATCAGGAAAACAGGCTTCTCAAGGAAAAGTCCTGTCAGTGTGGGAATGCCAACTTGAAGGAATCCATAGATCAGACCGATGGAAATCCCGATCGTGAAAATGCGCCAGCGGCTCAGCGGCGGTTTGCCAGCGTCCTTTTTATCGGACGCAGATTCCGCTTTCGCCTCCGACACGGCCCCGCCCTTTTCCTCCTCGTCCTCTTCGGCCAGGGCCATGGCACCCTGCGCGGCAATCGGAGCAAGCGGGAAGGCGAGCTTTTCCACGTCTGAGGTCAGGCGGAACAGAAAATACCCGAGCGTGTATCTCTTGATGAAGCCGATGAAGACAATGAACACGATCAGTGCGATCGGAACGAAAAAATCCCAGTGAAGGAGGTTTCGTTCAAGAATCGCCAGACTGTCCGGAGGCGGCGCAAACCAGGCCGGAAAACTCCCGGCCATCCCGGAATCCCGCACGACATCGCTTGTTACGAAATAGGAACGAAAAACCAGCGGAGCCATGGGCCCGCCGGGAAAAAGCATAGCTCCTCCCATCATCACATTCGCCGCATGGTATAAGACGACCAGATTCTGCTTGTTGAGCGGCTTCATCGCCCGCCGCGCGATCTCTCCGAAGAGAATCAGCGTCACCCAGGTCCCGGCCGAGGCCATATCTCCACCGGTCATCAGGCCGAGGTAAATCGCACCGGGCATCATCACCAGCCCGCAGAAAAAGATGCCGACAACCGTTGTCCAGCCGACTCCGTCTTTGAATTCCGTCGGGGTCTCGAGCAGCGTGCGGTAGCGCTCAATCTCGGAATCGGGCTTCCCGGCTGCAGCGAAACGTTTTCTGAAATTAAACATGAGTCACCTCCCTGGGCTGAACGCCATCGGGCGCCGGTGATCGCCGGACTTCCTCTTCCAGCAGCGACAGGGCCTCCGCGAAGTATTCCTTCTTTTGAGCCGGAGACACGGCCCGCCAATGCAGAAACTGCTGGCGGATCTGGACCATCAAGCTCCGGTTCAGTCGCTTCCACGATTCCCGGGTCCCTGACAATCGCTCGATCACAATGCGCGCGACGTATTCCGGCGTTTCCACATCACGCGGGAGCGAAATGACCATGACCTGCGAGACCCCCAGATCATAGGGTTTCAGCCAGATGGTTGTGGTGATCTGCGGCACCGGATCTTCTCCATCATCCACCAAAGCCAATGCGGGCGGCCCGGCGGAGAACCGCCCTGAACCGCCTTCCCCATGATCGACAAGGAACCGCTGAAAAAACGCCAACACCGCCAGGCGATCATGAGGGTTGAAGGTGAATGGCAAATTGAACCCGAATTCATCGCCCTTGGCTTCGGGCAGAGCCCAACTGGACTCTTCGCTCGGTGCGGCAATCTGCATGGCCGTGCGCGCCGGAAAGATGGTCGAAACAAACACCGCCGCGATGACGGCGAGGGACGCAAAGATCGTACTCGGACCGGCAAAGGTCATGTTGAGCCCTCCGGTCAGGTCAAAAGCCGTCAGAACAAATCCCGTTCCCTGGCTTAGTAAATATCCAAGAACGGCACCAACGACTGAGTAGACAAACGCCTCCGCAAAAAACATGAAGAAGATGTACCGCGGCGCGATGCCGACGGCATTGTAAACATAGATCTCGTCCCGGCGTTCATAGACTGAGCCTTTCATCGTGTTCAACACCGTGAGGGCGGCAATGACGAGGGGCATGATCATGTCCAGCAATCCCTGCACGGAAGTCTCCCGGCTTCGCTTGCCATAGCTCGCCACCCCGTCGAGTCCGAAAAAGGCTTCGGTTCCCGTTTGCTCAAGATACTGGAATACCACCTCTCGCGCCTCCCGGAAACCCAGCGATTCAAGGCCCACCACGACCGACGGGATGCGCAGAGCTCCCCCGCTAATGGCGATCCCGAGTGGTCCGGATGGCAGAATCACAACTTCTTCCGCCGAGATCCGGGGATCTTCGGGGCGCGCCAGAGGAGCCCCTTCGGAATCCACCTTTACGTTTGGGATCGCGGTGACGTCCGGCGGCAGCAGACTATGTCCGTCAAGATCCCGCAAAGCCGCCATCGCCTGGCCGTCGAAGATCCCGGCCACCCGGAAGGTTCCTCCATTGATCAAAACCTGTCCGCCTCCGCCCGCATTGACCTGCTCCACGGTCACCCCCAAGTCACGGGCTACCCGGTCAGGAATCAGCACAGGACGCGGCTCGGCGCTGCCGGACTCCGCAAACCAAAACGCCTTCGTCAGCAAGGGGATTTTCGCACGCAGGGGCTCAGTCGGGTCAAATTGCAAAATCGAACTCAACCGCGTGCTGCGTCCGGAGCCGTCCTCCCGCACCGTGCGAATCTCAATCGCCGGATTGCTGGACTCACGGGTCCAGCTATTTTGCCGCCCGGTGAGATACGTCCGGGCGGAGATCGGAAAGCGATTTGCAAAACGTGTTTGGAGAGCGAACAACTCGGAGGTGCTAATGGCTTTCCCCTCCTGCTTTTGAATAAGCAGACCCTGATACGAAGCGGGCCCGAGCGCCACGGTGCTCTCCACAAAGTCGGACCGCACCGAGGTGAAGGCAATCATCGCGAAGGTGATCAACACGAGCGTGGCACAGGTCAGCCCGGTGCGCACTTTGCGCCGGTGCATGTTGTTCAGCCCGAGCATAAAGGCGGTTACGATGATGCCCGATGTATTGACTCCGGCCCCGGTCGTCCGGCCCCGCAGGGACTCCAGGGCCTCCATGGTTTCCCGGAATTTCCCGGCAAACAGGAGCGTCACTCCGCCTGCGATCAGAAGAATCACAAAACCGAGCAAAATCATGAACGAGGACTGGATCATTTCGAACGCCGGATGCATCAGACGCAGCAGCCCGAACACAATGAGGAAAAGAACTGCCTGCGCGGCAAGCTGCTTCCGGATATCCGCAAATCCGAAAACGAGTTTCTCCATAAAGAAAACAAACGGCACCAGCAGTCCGAGATACCAAAGGATGCTGATGACGGCCCCGTTGATGTTTGCCCGCAGAATGGGATGCACGAGGGCCGAATAGGCGGCCGATTCCCTGGCGGCCAGCACGGACTCGGAATGCGGGAGTCCGGGAGCCGAGGCTTCCGCCAAAAGACGGGCACTGCGGTCGATGAAGCCCCCAACAATTGGATCCAACATGTGCCGGCGGTCTTGCAGGTCGGCGCGGGCCTCGTTCAGCCGCAACATCGATCCCGCCATTGGTCGCGCTATCTCTGGAAAGAGCGGATGATCGGCCGCCAAGTATCCGGCTCCATTGATCTCGTTCGCGCTCGACTGCGGCGGCCCGGACGGCGGCCCCAGCAGAAGTCCGCGGATTGTCTGCACGAGAGGATTGTCGGGTTGTCCGGCACGCATTGCGGCAAAGAAATGCCGGTCCGGCTCGGCGAAAAGAGTCGCGACATCGGGCGCGGCAAATTGACTGGTATTTCGAAACGCACTCAACCCGCCCCGGCTGAGCAGGGTGGTTGCGACGTATGCCTCCATGGTCTGGGGATCCGTCAGGTCGAGGAAACTCACCGGCGCCGCGCGAAAGAGCACAAGGTGCACATCGGTCTGGTCGCGATCCGAAGCCGGCAAATTGTCCGACCGATAGATTCCCTTTCCGGATTGATCTTTAACCCAGGTGATCGCCCCGGATTCATTGAAGAAAAACCCTTGAGGGCTATACCCGGAGGCGGGCAGCCTTGTCTGAAAATCCGCCGGGGTGTCGAGGAGTTCATATCGCCCGTGTGGATCGGTCAGGAGCAGCGGATTGCGGTAATAGCCCGGCGCGGACCGGTATAGGCCGTAACCCGCGTTCTCGCCCACCAACGCACCCTCCAGTGGGAAATTCGGCACAACTGACTGCCCGACATTGGAAGCCAAAACCCGCCCGCTGTAACTCGAGGAAACCGGAACATCCGACTGGCGAAATGCCATTGCCCCATGCGCGACCGACAGGACGAGTTCCCCATAAAATTCGAGCGATGCCCCCAGGCCCTCACTGCGGGAATCCGGCACCCTGCCCGCCGGCAAGGTCAGTGCCCGATAGGAATCAAGCCGGTCGGCGTTGACCATCGTGAACGCCGGATAGCCAAACTTGTTCCAGAGCTTCGTGGTCACCGGCACGCCACCAATGGATGGATAGGTTTGATTAAACGTCATCACAGTCACCGGACGCGCGTTGATGCGATCTTGAAACTCCGGTTTTTGCACCGCTCGCTGAAACCAAGATGTCAACAACGGCCCCTGCCGATCGGGTTTTGCCCCCACGCTCCTCGGCGAATCAGACGCCAGCAGGGCGACCGTCGCCATGGCTCCCGCCAGCGATCCCGGTAACAAGCGTGGAGAAAGCACCAGCAATCCTTCATAGGCGGACGCAAGCTCATTGATCGCAATATCGGTTACGAGCAGCCGCTCTTTGTCGCGATGAAAATCCACCAGATGCTCGAGGCGAGCTTCCAGTTTTTCCCGCACGCGCAGTCTGTCCAAGGTCGCCGTGTGCCGCGCGACCAGACTCACAGGACCCGCCGACGAAGCAGCTTTAATCGCGTTATGCCGACTCAGTATCGTCTGGTAGGCGTCGTATTCCGGACCGGATGTCTGCTGCGTTGGCCTGCGGTTGAGGGGAAGTTTTGCCTCCAGCACCTCGTCTCCCGAGGAAAATACCAGAGCATTCATGACAAAACGAAGTTGCTCTACCAGAAGCCTCTTGTCGGTTGGGGTCAACGATTCGAAGATGCGTAGCGTCTCCCCCTCGTTCTGCAAAAACCTGTCCTCACGCACCCGGCTCAGCAGCGATTCAAACCGTTCCAACATCTGCGTGTTCTCCGCCTGCCCCGCACGCAACCGCTCCCCTCGCAGTCGCGCATCCCCTGCCGGGCCAAATGCGGAAATCACCGCAGCCTCACCCACCCCTCCCATCATTTCCGCACCGTCCAACACGAAAATCACATCACGTGTCAGCGTCTTGCGATACGGGATCAAGGCCTGGGCGAGAGCGAGGACACTGGCCGGCGAATAAGCCTGCATGCTCCCGTCCGCAAGCGATGGGAGCAATCCATACGCATCGTAATGCCCGGTCACGACAAGAGCCTCCCGGGCGGGTGACTCCGAACCAATCCTCGCCACAATGGAAGTGTTTGGAACTGCCCGATAGCGCTGCTTGAGCCGGACGTTCACGTCCTGACCAAGATGCTCGAGAATCTCCGGCCCGGAGAACGCACGCAGGAAATTCACCGGCAGGGCCGAGACCATGGTGTTTTCCTGCCACAGGGGCAGCCAGTCCGGAGCGATCCCCTCACGATGCGTCAAAATCAATCCCTCAATCCCCAATTGCGCGTATCGTGTCCACTGGAGTGCAAACGACGCGGGTGGCACCGCCATGTCAACTACCCCGATCACCCCGGAAAAGTCCGGCCGTGTGCGGATCGTCTCATCATCAAGCAGCACGAGGCGCCCTTGCAGCCCTCCACCGGGCGTGGCGATCGGCTGAAAAAGGTTGGGCAGAAAGGGGTGCAACGTCACGCCGGGCAGGGCCGCCCCATCCGACCCGAGGATTTCCGCGGTCTCCGTGACAGGGGCGGCGACGGTGTCTTCGCGGGTGATCACAGCGAGACCCATCCCACGAAGTTGCTCCGCCAGAAACTGCCCCACCGCCGCGTGTCCAGGCTGACCCAGTCCACGGGGCCCCAGCGCTTGAATCCGCCGCCGCCATGACTCCACCGCAGCCGGAGTCAGCGCCTCGCGCATCACCGACGGGTCAAAGGCTGCGGCAGCAGCAATTCCGCCTTGACGCTCCGGCGGGATCACCGAAAAAAGAAACGCGAACACGGCCACAACCAAGGCAATTGCAAAGAAGACGATCGAACCGAACGATCCGATATGGGAGCGGTCTGCTGTCATGGCAAAGCTCCGTAGATCAATTGCACCCCCTGCGAGCGAAGATAGAGTCCGTAAACAAACCAGATCGACCAGCTCGCAATTGCGCCAAGGAAGATTCCAATGAAAAACGGCTGAAGCTTTGTGCGCACCGCGAGACCACCTCCGAAACGGACGAAGAGGTAGCGCAGCAACCAGGCAACCAAAATGCTGCCCCAGATGATCTGATTCAAATACGAGGGTCCGAGAATAAACCCGATCGGGTGCAACCAGAATCCGGCAAAGATCTGACGTAAGATCGCAAGCACCGCCACAATCCCGCCCCCAAAGGCATAGGCCCAGGTGGAGGGCGACACGCCGGTTTCCAGTCCGGAAGGCGCTGCCGTCGCCGCTGTCAGCTCGAGATTATAATCGGCGAAATACCAGGCCTTCGTCTCAAAGGCCCAGGCATACCGCATCGTATCCCCCCCAAAAGCGTAAGCGTTGGAAAGAAATACCCAGCCGCCAATCACCAACCCCCCGACCACACCCATGATGATCACCCCCAAAATCTGCCTGGGAGGCATTCGATACCGCCGACCCAGTTCCATCATTTCAAGCTGCGCACCCGGAATCAGAAAAAACACCGCAACCGAAAAAACGAAACTCGTCATGAACGTCAACAACACCAGGTCGGGGCCAAAAACCGGAATACCGCCGAGCAAAATCAACAACATGGAGCTATTGGCCGGAGTGAAATATCCATAGGGCACACCGGCCTCCGCGCGGAATTTCGAGGCGACAAGACAGATCAAGAGCATAAAGCCGATGTAGAAGGTCATCCCCCACCCGGAGACACCCACCCACCAAGCCCAGACCACCGCTCCGCAAAACACTGCCACAAGCAACAAGTATGCTGCCCGATAACTCAGAATCTCCCGATCCGCCGCAGCGCGTTGGGCTGGCCGGAACACTTCGAGCACGGTTTGCCAGAGATGTTTGCGGGCAAGGATCAACACCAGAAAGCCATACACCAAAAAGGCCCCCGTCTGCTGCTGCTGCGGATACGGGTAGCCCGTCTGGCCCGCCCATCCGGTGACGAAACCCAGCCAATAGAGCGCCCGAAATGCGAGAAATCCCGCTACCAGGCTCATCAACACGTTCAATTCGACAAAGACCGCGACCGCAACAAATACGGCCACCACTTGGAACGTCACTCCCTGCCAGAACCCGCCCCAGGCCGGGCCAAAATAAGGACCGAGGTCAACCTTGATCTCGGTCGAGGGAACGTCCGGGTTATAGAAATGAAATCCCCTCATCATTCCCCAGAGAAGCCCGAGCCCAACGCCAACCCACAAGACCTTCAGCGCCCAGACGCGCCCAATATTTCCCGTTTCATCCGGCTCGCCGATCAGGGCCGATGGAATCCGCGTCAGAGGCAAGGCATACCGTTCGCCCTCCACCCACTGGCGTCGCATGATCACGTTGATCGCCAGAGCTCCGGCCAGCAACAAGACAGCCAATCCCCCCCACGTGGCCAGGGGAGTCGCCCACTCCCGCACCGGGATGCCCGCCTGAAGAAGAAAAACGAGGCCCTCGGGGCTGAAGAGATTCTCCGGTTTGCGCCGCACCCCCGCCCGGTCTGCCAGAGCCAGTTGATCGTATTCCCCAGCCGGCAGCACCTGCTGGCCGGTGTAAGCCAACTCCAAAGCCGAAACGTTGAGTAATCGCGGATCACGGATCTCCAGCCGTCCCACTCCTGCCAGCCCGAACTCCACTTCGACTTCCG
>Ga0335394_10010480_pt1 | contig 10442 bp, 9 predicted proteins | sample MAT03_FD_205741 | JGI IMG/M metagenome (GOLD analysis project Ga0335394, IMG submission 205741) | Freshwater microbial communities from Lake Fryxell liftoff mats and glacier meltwater in Antarctica - MAT-03 (spades assembly) (version 2) ...
CAACTTTAATTTAAATTTTTTTGTAGATAGAATATAAAAATCGAAGGCAACCAAGTTTCTGCCTTTCAAAAATTGAGGTGCAAATCTGAAATTATTTTTAGGAAAAATATTTAAATAATTGATTTGGATGGCAATGGATTGTCCAAATTCGAGTTTATTGGAAATACATCATACCTCCATTTCAAACACATTTTCAGAAATAAGCAATTGCCCTTCTGTTGAGGCTTTTATTTCATCTATGCTGATGCCCGGTGCCCTTTCCAAAAGCATAAATCCGCCTTCGGGAAGAACATCAAAGACACCAAGTTCTGTTACAATCTTTTTTACGCAAGCCAATCCGGTTAAGGGCAGCGTACAATTTTTAAGCAGTTTGGACTTTCCATCTTTGCTTTTATGCTGCATGGCAACAATAATGTTTTTGGCCGAAGCCACCAAATCCATTGCCCCGCCCATGCCTTTTACCATTTTGCCTGGCACTTTCCAGTTTGCGATGTCGCCGTTTTCAGAAACTTCCATTGCGCCAAGCACTGTAAGGTCCACATGGCCACCCCGAATCATTGCGAAACTATCGGCTGAGCTAAAAAGTGAAGAACCGGGAATCATCGTAATGGTCTGTTTTCCAGCGTTGATCAGATCTGGATCCACGTCCGACTCATTTGGAAAAGGCCCGATGCCCAATAAACCGTTTTCTGATTGCAAAACAACATCTATCCCTTTTGGAATATAATTGGCCACCAAAGTTGGAATGCCAATTCCGAGGTTGACATAAAATCCATCCTTTAGCTCTTTTGCGATTCGCTTTGCAATTCCATTTTTATCCAGCATTGAATATCATTTTCAGACTTCAAAACAAGTATAAATAAACATTTGGCCACAAGATGATTTGTCAATTCCTGACCATTTTCAATTAATAGTTTCTTACGATGACAATCGGGTCTAATTTTGCAATTCTAACAAAGCCCTCTTTTTTGGTGTATTTCAGAATCTTTTTCCTGCTGCTGCTCTTTTTTGTTTTTGATAAAAGCTTTGGCCAGGATATTTCTCCCATTTCAGATTTTACCATTCGGACTGACACCCAAGTGGTTCGATTTTCAAAAGAGAAGTTGCTGCTTCAGGATAGATGGGTGCTTCCTTTTGTGGTACAGAGCAAAAATGCATCGCTGGAAATTACCTTGGAAGTACCATTGATAGATGCTGAATCGGAAATTGAACTGGCAAAAAGTGGAGATTTTACGATTGTGGATTCTCTTGAATTTATATCCGAAAGCGAATTAAGGATTAAAATCAGGTTGAACAATTTGAACCAAACCGATCTGGTAGGGGTTAATTTCAAAGTAGTTTCTGCCGATAAAAAGGAAAAACTGATTCAGATTTATATCTATCCATACGCCGTTCCGGTGGTGCAATGGAAGACCAGCGATGATGATTTGTACATTGGAGAAGAAAAGTCTTTTGAGCTTATTGGGTCTAAACTTGAGGAAATAGACGCAAGCAACATCTGGGAATCGGCGCCGGGTTTTGACTACAGGCTTCGTCAAAATGATGACCGCCTCCGTCTCTACATTCTTCCCCGACAATTGGGAAATTTAGACATTAAAATTCCTCTGAAAACAAGACGGCTGCATAAGAAATGGAATGGGAAATATTCTTCTGACTTTGAAATTTTGAATCACAGATTTTTGGTAAAGGGTGGCCGACTTTCTTTCATCACCTTCGACAGGTCTGAAATAATAGCTGAAAATGGAATAGGCGATCCTATTGAGATTCAGATAGATAAAGGGCGTGTATTAAACCAGAAAAAAACTTACCGCATAGAAAATCAACAGGAAGCTGGCGGAACTTTGATTGCAGAAATTTTTACCCGAAGCAGCCTTGCGAATGATAAAATGTTGTGCTGGCTCAAGCCGTATGGATACCACAGAATTTCTGAAGGATACCTCTACATCAAAGATGGCGATGATGCAAAGTTTATATGCAACTTCAATCTCATCCAAAAGTCGTCTGTAGCCAAAGTTTCTATTTTACATGAGGGCGGCGACTGGACCGAAAGCCTTTCCATAAATCCAGGTGAAAAGTTCGATATTCGTTTGGAAGGCAAGGGTTTGCAACGCTCTAGAATCAACCTGGAAGGCATAGAAGATTTGCTTAAAGACAGCACAGTTTCTACCGATGAAATCGTGGTTATACATGCACGTCTGCCTCAGGATTTCAACAAACGTAAAATTTCAGTCCTCCTCAACAAGCGGCCTTCAGGATTTGAGCTATCTGTTCGGGAGTTTCAATTGCCCAGAAATCTGGACTTTGTTTCTGTAGATTTTGGAGCGGGTTACAAACCGATAACTGATTTTAATAAAACGATCTTGTACCCAAAAGCCATTCCCAACATTGTGATCAAATTCAACAATGATAAAATAGAAACGGTAAACCGCTTTTATGGCAAACAATACCTGACTATGGATGTGAATCTATACAACAACAAAAAGGAATTGATTGAATACAAGCGGTTTGAAAACATTGTGGTTTGCCCTGGCGAGAATTCCCTTCGGTATCTTTTTTATGACAACAGAGATTGCAATTCAGCAGAAATTTCGCTCAACAACCAAATGAGCCGCAAGACCCAGGATTTGCCAGATTGGGGCAGGGTAGAGGTGATTGTGAAGAGCAATAGCCTCAAATACAACACGGTAGGGTTTACACAGAAGATAGACATTATTGAGCAAAAGAAATATTCGTTCGATATTGATATATCTTTTCCTGCCGGTTTGCTCATTCAGAAAGTTGGCGAAAAGGGTTTGGGCAATCTGAGCGGTATCAGCACTGCCATTGTCGGTCAGTTTTCTTTTTTCAGACCCGATAAAATAGAACGTTATTATCCATTCAAAATCGGTGCCGGATTTATTGCCTTAAACGCCTTCAATTTTGCCGAAAACAGCAATAGAGATGTTGGTTTGGTCGCTTTAGGATCTGTTTTTCCCACCAAAATGAACGCCCGATTTTCATTTCCGCTTTACATCGGTTTTGGCTATTTACTCAAAGATGCCAAATGGTTCTACATCCTTGGGCCGGGCATCCAAGTTAGATTTTAAATTCGGTTGAATGGAAATGTGTTCATTACTTAAAAATTTAGTGATAAACTTTGCGAAAATTGATATCGCTGAGTCAAAATCTGTTCTACTTTATTTTCCTATCCCCGCCCTTAATTTAACTGCAATGGTGGTACACAAAGCTAGGCAGGGCTATTGAGGCTGGACTAAATACTTCACTCCAATATTTTATTTTGAATAGAATCAATTGCTTCAACAACCTTATTCATATTAAAATTAAAAGTAGACTCATTTCTTTTTTTTGCTTCTTTTTCTAGAAGAAACCAACTGTTGAATTCATCCTGAATCATTTTGCTTTCCAAACTAAGTTTTCCGCTGAAAAGCACAACTCTATCTTACACCACAGCTCAAAAGGTAGCCTGGTCATTGAGAATTATTAAAAATATGGGTGTGCCTCATTAAGTTGATCATAAAACTTATTTCGTCTCAAGCACTTTTTCAATATAAGTCTTTTATCTTTGCCAAATGCGATTTAATGTACAATATCTGAGCGATGCCAATGGGAAACCAAAAGCAGTACAAGTTCCTTACAACCAATGGAAAACCTTACTGGAAAAGCTTGCCGAACACGAATTTTCAGACAAGTTTTCTTCAGATTTAAAAGCGGCACTAACGGATGTGCATTTGATGCAATCTGGGGCAAAACCAAAAAGGACGATTCAGGATTTGATTAATGAATTATAAGGTAATTCCTGCCGAGCCATTTCTGAAAGAAGCAAAACGACTGAAAAAGAAATATAATTCCTTTCAATCTGATCTTTTGGAACTTGCAAATCACCTTTCCATTCGACCCGATCTTGGAGAATCTTTGGGCGGAAACCTTTACAAGGTGCGGATGTCCATAAAAAGTAAGGGAAAAGGCAAAAGTGGTGGCGCAAAAATTATTACCTATCTGATCAACGAAAAGGCAGAATTGTATTTACTTTCTATTTATGATAAATCAGAAATTGATGCCATTCCTGTTCCTTATCTTAAAATACTAGCTGATAAAATTTTGAAAGGATAATTTCCATTCCACATTGCAAGATGTTAGTGCATCTACCCAACTACCACTTATCCTTCGGTACCAATCAAAACATTTCCAAATTGACAGTTTTTACTTTGAATGACTCACCTGCAGCGGCCAACATTGTATTTCTAAAAACGGTGCAGAGTCACTGCAAAGCGAGGTTGGGACAGGCTGTGCTACAAATGAAAATTGGTGTTGAAAATCCCCGCTTTCAGAAATTCAAGACTCGTTATTTTTCCAAAACAACAATTTCATAAATTCCAATTCCTAAGCATAGTATGTGGAAAAATCTTCGAAATCTTGTTTTTGGTGGAGTTGCTTCAAAGGTGCTGTTGGGTCTTGCCAATATCTTTCTAATCAGAGAGTTGACTAAGAGCGACTTTACACTGCTTAGCAATTTCCTTTTTATTCAATCCATGGTTTCGGGTCTTTTGTTCACGCCATTCTTGTTGGCGGCAGTTCCGTTTTCTAATTTGAAGAAAATTCAAAATTACAATCGGTTTTTCTCTGCTTTGAACTGGTTTCAAATGGGTTTCCTTGCCTTTATTATGATGTTTGCCTGGCTCTATGGTCCCGAGCTTTCAATTGATCTTTTCCATAAATCACAGTTTTATCCATCTATTTTGCTTGGTTTGGGGGCAAGTATTGTAATGACGTTTCAGAATATTCTTCTTTCTCAACAGGTGACAGTGGAGGCCTACAAGAGGTACAATGTGATCAACATTATAAGGCCAATCGCTCTTTTGACTATACTGGGCACGCTTTATGCCTTCAATTATCTCAATTTTTGGACAGCTTCTTTGTCTTTTCTGTTTTCAATTTCAATGTCTTTTATAGGCGATTTGTCTTCATTTTTTTCACTCTTCAGCGTTAAAGGATTTCGACTCAGGCTCTATCAATTCAACTGGTTTTGGAATTCAGCCTGGATGTTGGTTGTGTTCTTTTTTGTTCGGGGCACTTTCGATCATATCGGTTTTTTTTATGTAACCAGATACTTCTCCATTGAAGATATTGCTAACTTTTCTGTTCCAAGCCGATATTATTATATGGCTGATTTGATTATAGTTACAAGCCATATTCCATTCATTAATAGTTTTACCAAAGAGAGTTCTTCTCAAAGCCGGGCAAAATTTGTAAAGTGGATTAAGGTTACAGGTTTGGTTTCGCTGTTTGGCCTTCTCATTCTGCCATTTTCTAAAGAGATTTTTGTGCTCTTAAGTGGTGAAAAGTATGAAGTGTCTTTTCCATATTTCTGCATCCTAATGATTGGCCTAATACCTTATTTATGTTTCAGCCCTGCTATTTATGGCGTTATTGCCAAAGATGGCGGTCGATTTTTGCTTTCACTAAGTTTGCTTTCCTTGCTCATTCACCTTGGTTTTTGTTGGTTTGGATCTCAAAATAAAGAGTTGAATCTGATTGCATTTTCCACCGTATTTTCAAGAGCGGTTATTTATGTTGGATCTACCATTTACTTGTTTAAAAGATGAAAAGCAGATTGATCCACATTTTGGTTTTCACCATCTTCTTCACAAGTTCTTTTGATATTTATTTTAACCTAAATCTGTTTGGTTTCAATGTAAGAACCTGCTATTTCGCCTCCATCCTTTTTGCTTGCATAAGTGCATTTTCCCACGTCAATTCATTAAAATTCAGGTTTATAGGATTTCTTTCCATTTCCATTTGGATTGCAATAGCCATTCTTTTTGTTGGCCACACACAGCTTTTGAACAGGAATATTGGCTATGTCTTTTGGATGCTTTTTAACCTCATCATGTGCTACTCGATCTATAAATTTACGTTTATGGTTGAGTACAATAAAATCATTCAATATTATATAATCAGCTTTTTTCTCATTGCCGCTTTTGGGATTGTACAGTTTGCTTTTGGTGCCTTTGGTCTTCATTTTTTTATTACCATGTGGTGGAAATTAAACCAGATTCCAAGGGTAAATGGCCTTTCATATGAACCAAGTTATTTTGCAACTTACCTACTGATTGGCTTTGTGTTTTTATATTTTTCCTGGCGAAAAAAAATCTACTATTTCTCTGAGCGCCTTCAACTTACCATACTTATTTCCATAATTCTGGCTATATTTTTGAGTACAAGCAGAATGGGAATTTTGTTCATGATTTCTATTATGGTGATTGACTTTTGGGCCATGATTCTACGTGCATTCATCACACATAAAATCTCAAAAACGAATCTTCTGGTTTCTGCCTCCCTTTTGGTACTTCTTTTTGGAACGATTGGCTACATTTTGTCTGAAGAGAAACTGAAAAAGAGGTACTTAGCCGGAACCGGACTGGCTTCAACTGCAAACCATTCCAAAAACACGAGGATAACTCAAATGACTAACGTTTGGGATGTATTTTTAGCTAGTCCAATCTATGGGTATTCATTGGGTGGAATTGCGCCAGCCATTGCTTTGTATCATGGAGTGAAAGCCCCTGATTTAAAGAAAGCCAAAGAATTTGAAGGACTTAACATCTTTCTCGAGGTTTTGGCAGCCACCGGAATTGTGGGTTTTATCTTTTTTTCTTATTGGCTATTTTTGCATTTATACGCACCAAGAAAATTGGCTGGAATCCTGAAAGCGAATGGATTTGAAAAAGAATCAGGCATTTTGATTTGTCTTGGTCTTGCTTTGGCTGCAGAATTGCTCATTTTAGTATTGAGTCAAAATATTTTGAGGCCATATTTGTGGATCCTTATTGGCGTTACAAATGGTCTATATTTTAGATTTAAAGACATGATTTTTGTTCCAGATACAAATCCTCAAACCCAAAATATTTAAGTTTTGATTTTGCAGAATTCTGAATTTCCGACTGATATTCAAAAACTTAAAGTAGCCATCGTACACGAGTGGTTTGTGAATTATGCAGGCTCGGAGCGGGTTGTTGAGCAAATGCTAGAACTTTTTCCTGAGGCTGAATTATTTTCGATCGTCGATTTTCTTCCCGATTCAGAAAGAGGATTTCTTAAAGGAAAAAAAGCCAATACTACCTTAATCCAAAAGCTTCCATTCGCCAAAAAGCATTTTAGAAACTACTTTCCAATGTTTCCAATCGCTGTTGAATCACATGATTTAAGAGGCTATGATTTGGTTTTGAGTTCGTCACATATGGTTGCCAAAGGATTGATTGTCAACCAGGAACAGTTGCATATTTGCTACTGCCATAGCCCTTGCAGATATGCCTGGGATCTTTATCATCAATATCTGCAGGAGGCAGGTTTGAACTCTGGCATAAAGGGTTTTTTGGCCCAGTTCTTTTTGCATAAGCTACGCATTTGGGATCAGATCAGTACGCCACGGGTGCATCATTTTATTGCGAATTCTGAATATATCGGAAGAAGAATAAAGCACGTCTATAAGCGTGATTATGAGGTAGTTTACCCTCCAGTTGATGTAAACAGATTCTCTCCTGTTGAGCAAAAAGATGATTATTACTTCGCAGCCAGCAGATTGGTTCCCTATAAAAAAATAGATCTGATTGTGGAGGCGTTTGCTAAAATGCCCAATAGAAAGCTTGTGCTTGTGGGCAGCGGTTCTGATGAATCAAAAATCAAAAAACTGCTTACACCCAATATTGAGTTTCGAAAAGAGGTTGATGCGCCTGGGTTTTTGAAACTTATGTCCAGAGCAAAGGCTTTTGTTTTTGCTGCAGAAGAAGACTTTGGAATCACAATCGCCGAGGCGCAAGCTGCTGGTACTGCGGTTGTTGCATTTGGAAAAGGTGGTGCCTCTGAGATTGTAATTGACGGCAAAACTGGTGTTTTGTTTTGGGAGCAAACATCAGAAAGTTTATGTGCAGCGATTGAGAAATTCGAAAACATTCAACCTACTTTTAGTGCCCAAAACATTAGTCAGAATGCACAACGGTTTTCAAATCAAAAGTTTAGAGATGGTTTGATGCAATTTTTGAATCGGAAATGGACAGAGTTCAAAAGCTGAGGTGGAAATCGATAGAAGGCCTGGGTTCCAACATTGTTTTACTGGGTTTTCTATTTTGGTCAGCTGTTCTTCCATTTGCACAAATGCAAAAGATCAGATTCACAGGCATTTCAGTCTTTGTGATGGTGGGAGGTTTCCTCATCTTTTTGTTTGGAAAAGCTAGCCTAAGAAGGCTTCCGCCAAGATCTGGATGGATCATTTGTACATTTATTTTGGTGGCAATTTTGCCAATCTTAGATTTTTTTAGGTGGGAAAATGAAAAAGCGGCAATGGCTTCTTTGGTCTTAAAATTGCCAATGATTGCAATCCCTTTTATTGTCATTCAAATATCCAAATTCTGGAGTTTTTCATGGCAGAAACTAGCATTCATCTTGCTTACAATTTCCTCTTTTGTGAATATTTTGGTGTTTTCAAGCCAAGGTTTAAGTTTTATTTTTGACTCAATAAGAGCAAGTACCGATGCCATAGTATTGAAATTTCCAACAAGCAGACCGTATTATGGATTTCTCCTGGGTGCTATTCTTTTTATCTTCTTTAGGTTGAATAGAGAAAAACTAAGGCCGTATCTCTTCTTCCCAATTGCCTTCTTTTTTGCTTTCGAATGGTTGATTTTAGGCAAACTGGCCATTCTGGCTTTTTCGATTTGCTTGCTTATTTATGGAGTTTACTATTTTAGAAAAAACATCAAAGTACTTGGCATTCTGATCTTTATTTCAGTTTTGGCACTTGGATTGGGTGCCCATAAATTTTTGAATTCTCCCATTTTTCATGATTTAAAGCTTAGAGGAGAAATAAATTTTACAACCTTGCCAAAAGAATACGCCAATAGTTTCAATTCAAGAATCCTATTGTGGAACAGCACTTTTGAGCTTTTGTCTAAGAACGACAATTGGTTGTTTGGATTGGGCACTCAAAATTTTCAAAATCAGCTTGATGCAGAAGTTGCCAAGTACAGCAATGAAATGTCAACGCATCATTTTACGCCGCACAATCTGTTTCTGGCATGGTGGCTCCAATATGGAATTTCAGGCGTTTTTCTTCTTTTGCTTCTTTTCTTTCTGTTTTTTAAAGAAGCCTGGAAACAAAAAAGTATTGCCCTCTTTTTGTTGAGTATTTATCTCATTATCAGTGTTCAAACCGAAGTATATTTAGATCGTGAAATGGGTGTGCAGCTTTTGATTTGGCTTCTTTTGGTTGGATTCATAAATCATAAAGAGAATTCTCCAAACGTTGAAATACAGACAGGAATTTTAAAATCAGAAGCCTAATTTCATAACTAAAATTTAGTGACACCCGTTTCGCCTTTTGTTTTTTGCTTTATCCAGCTAATTCCTTTTTTGGTTTTTTGGTGGATTGCCAAAAGGTTGAAAATCAATTTTGAATTGGGTCTTGGCTTATTGCTTTGTCTGTATTTTGTTTACAATATTTTTGTACCAATTGTAGATCATCAACTTGGTATTCACTCATTTTTTGGCTATTCGGTTCCTATTCAATTCATTCTACATCTGCAGCAAGCCAGCGTCTATGCTTTGGGCCTTTTTTCATTGCTCGGAGGTTATCTTTTGTGTAGATTTTGGTTGGTTGGGAAGAAAGACGATCAAATCCCATCACAAAGTATTCAGGCCCAGATTCCAAGAATTATGGTGGTACTCCAAACAACAATTTGGGGATTGATCATCTTCAATGTCAATCAATCTGGCATCTCGCTGTTTAGAATCTTTGACTTGTCAAACCAAAATGAAAGCGAAATACTTTTTAGTGTAGATTGGAAATATCCGGTTGTCGATTTGTTGTCAAATTGTTTGCCTGTCTGTCTCTTTCTTCAATTTCGTTTTTCCCAAAAAATCGATTGGAAATGGATAGTTTTGTTTTGCCTATGGCTCATTATAAGTCTTTTAACAGGCTGGAGATATAGGATTATTCTTTTTTCATTGATTATCGGGCTCCATTTTTTGATCAATCAAAAAGTATCGGTTTATAAATACATGTTGGTCTTATTATCTGCGGCTTTGGTCTTTTCATGGCTTACTTTGAATCGAATGGCAATAGCCAAAAGGCAGTTTGACCTGATTACATTCAATATTTCAAAGTTTGACATTCAGATATTTACAAATGAATTTTCGAACAGCAGAACCTTTAGGGCTTCTCAAATTTACCTGGCCGAAAATCCTCAAATGCAGAAACTGGGCTATTCTTCCTGGATTCATTTTATATCGAATAAATTCAAACCTAAAAGTAATTTTCCCAATCAAGAGCGGCCAAAGCCATGGATTCTGAAAGTGACTAAGGCCTGGATTCCAGCTGGATGGCTCTGGAATCCCAATCCTGCGGTGACCCAAATGGAAGAGTTTTTTTTAACTTTCAATTGGCTCGG
>Ga0335394_10010487_pt1 | contig 10440 bp, 7 predicted proteins | sample MAT03_FD_205741 | JGI IMG/M metagenome (GOLD analysis project Ga0335394, IMG submission 205741) | Freshwater microbial communities from Lake Fryxell liftoff mats and glacier meltwater in Antarctica - MAT-03 (spades assembly) (version 2) ...
AGGCGGCAAAAGGAGCCTGGCCCCTTTTGTGCTTTTGTGCTGGACCGACTAGCTTGGTCCCGGCCATGATCCTGGTCTGTCGTTTCCGGAGCCCAAGCCGATAGATATCTTCGTCCAGCAGTTGATCAACGGTGTCGTGCTCGGCAGCATCTATGCCCTGGTCGCGCTCGGCTACACCATGGTCTACGGCATCCTGGGGCTGATCAACTTCGCGCACGGCGAGGTGGTGATGATCGGAGCGATGGTGGGTATCTGGGCGATCATGGCGATCGGTACCGCCAGCGGCCTGCCCGGCCCGCTGGTAGTGCTGGCCGGCATGGCGGTCGCCATTCCTGCATGCATGCTGCTGGGCGCACTGCTGGAGCGGGTTGCCTACCGGCCACTGCGCGACGCACCGAGGCTCACCGCGCTGATCACCGCGATCGGCATGTCGATCGTGCTGCAGAACCTGGCGATGATCGTCTGGGGACGGCAGTACATCTCGTTCCCGCCGCTGTTGCCCAATGACCCGTTGCCGGTGCTGGGTGCCACCATCACCGGCACCCAGATCATGATCGTCGTGCTCACCGTATCGCTGATGTCGCTGCTGCTGGTGCTGATCCATCGCACCCGGCTCGGGCGGGCGATGCGTGCCACGGCGCAGAGCCCGGCACTGGCCGGGTTGATGGGGGTCGACGTGAACCGGATCATCATGTTCACCTTCATGATCGGCTCTGCCCTGGCGGCGGTGGCCGGGATCATGGTCGCCGGCTACTATGGCCAGGCGCACTACCACATGGGCTTCATGCTCGGGCTCAAGGCGTTCACTGCGGCAGTACTCGGGGGCATCGGCAACGTGTCAGGGGCGATGCTGGGCGGCCTCGCACTGGGCCTCATCGAAGCACTCGGCGCCGGCTATATCGGCGCCTTGACCGGTGGCCTGCTGGGCAGCCACTACCAGGACGTATTCGCCTTCGCGGTGCTGATCCTGGTGCTCGTGTTCAGGCCCTCGGGGCTGCTCGGGGAACGGGTGGCGGAGCGTGCTTGAACGTGCAAAAGCGACGTGCACAATCGACGTGCCTGAGCGATGTGAGCGCGCGACGTGAATGCGCGACGTGCATAAGCGTGCCTGAGCGTGCTTAAGCAGGCACAGCGTCTGATCGGGCAGCCCGGACGCAACCCACTCGCACGCAGCGTGCTCGTCGTGCTCGGCATCGCCGCGCTGCTGCTCGCACCGTTCCTGGTGGACGCCCTTCTGGGCCGTGCCTGGGTACGCGTGCTCGACCTGGTGCTGCTGTACACGATGCTCGCGCTCGGCCTGAACATCGTGGTCGGCTATGCCGGGCTGCTCGACCTGGGCTATGTCGCATTCTTCGCGGTCGGTGCCTACCTCTATGCGCTGTGTGCCTCGCCGCACTTCGGCCTGCATCTGCCGTTCTGGCTGCTGCTGCCCGCGGCCGCGCTGGTGGCCGGCCTGTTCGGCGTGCTGCTCGGCGCGCCCACCCTGAAGCTGCGCGGCGACTATCTCGCCATCGTCACCCTGGGCTTCGGCGAGATCATCCGCATCTTCCTCAACAACCTGAACGCGCCGTTCAACCTGACCAACGGGCCGCAGGGCATCACCCTGATCCGGCCGATCGAGATCGCCGGCGTGTCGATGGCCAAGACACAGACGATCGGGCCGCTCAGCTTCCCGTCGCTGTACAACTACTACTATCTGTTTCTCGCGCTCACCTTGCTGATCATCCTGATCTCGGCCCGGCTGCAGCATTCGCGCGTTGGCCGGGCCTGGGCGGCGATCCGCGAGGACGAGCTGGCGGCAAAAGCCTCGGGCGTGAACACCCACAACCTGAAGTTGCTCGCCTTCGCGATGGGCGCGAGTTTCGGTGGCATCGCGGGCAGCCTTTACGCGAGCTTCCAGGGCTTCGTAAGCCCGGAGAGCTTCGGCCTGACCGAGTCGATAATGATCCTGTGCATGGTGGTCCTCGGCGGTATGGGCCATATCCGGGGCGTGATTCTCGGGGCTGCCATTCTGGTTGCGCTGCCTGAGGCGCTGCGCTACATCGGACCGCTTCAGCGCTGGCTGTTCGGCCAGATCCATGTCGAGCCCTCCGATCTTCGACTGTTGCTGTTCGGGCTGGCGCTGGTGCTGGTGATGCGCCTGCGTCCCGCGGGTCTGTGGCCATCGCCAATCCGGCGGCGGGAACTCGGCCGCCCGGGTGCTGCGGAGCCGCCGGGTTGAGCGCCCGACCAGAGAACGCAGACGGCGCAGACGCCGCGGACAACGCGAACAACGCGGACCACGTCCGGACCGCGCCCGCGGCAGGCCCGATGCTCGCCGTGCGGTCGGTGCGCAAGACCTTCGGTGGCGTGCAGGCGCTGGCCGACGTATCGATCGAGGTGCCCCGGGGGACGGTGTACGGGGTGATCGGCCCGAACGGCGCCGGCAAGACCACGCTGTTCAACGTGATCACCGGCTTCGTCGCGCCGGATCATGGCGACTGCCTGCTCGAGGGCGTGCGCCTGACTGGCGAACCGGTGCACCGGGTGGTCGAACTCGGCGTGGCGCGCACCTTTCAGAACATCCGGCTGTTCCACCAGATGAGCGCGCTGGAAAACGTGATGGTCGGCATGCATTCGCGCAGCCGGGCCGGCGTGGTCGGTGCCGTGTTTCGCACCCCCGGGGCACGCGCGGAGGAGGCGCGGATCGAAGGGCGGGCGCACGCCCTGCTCGAGCAGGTCGGCGTCGCCGCCCATGCCGACCAGCCGGCCGGCAGCCTGCCGTACGGACTGCAACGGCGGCTGGAGATCGCCCGCGCCCTTGCGTGCGCGCCCCGGCTGCTGGCGCTGGACGAGCCCGCAGCGGGCATGAACGCGGCCGAGACCGCCTCGCTGCGGGAACTGATCGTGAGTATCCGCAACTCGGGCACCACCGTGTTGCTGATCGAGCATGATGTGCGGCTGGTGATGGGGCTATGCGACCGGATCGCCGTGCTCGACTACGGACGGCTGATCGCCGAGGGACCGCCGGCGCTGGTGAAATGCGATCCAGCAGTGATCGAAGCCTATCTGGGTACGCCGGTCGCGGGCTCGCCAGCGGCCGGGCCTGCGCCCTGATGCTCAAGGTGCAGGCGCTCGAGCTCGCCTACGGTGCGATCAGCGCGGTGCGCGGGGTCGACCTGGAGGTTGGCGCGGGCGAACTGGTGGCGATCATCGGCGCCAACGGCGCTGGCAAAACCACCACTCTCAAGGGCATTGCTGGCGCGATGGCGCCGAGCGCCGGCAGCATCCTGCTCGATGGCGAGGACATCACCGCGCTGCCAGTACACCAGCGGGTCGGACGCGGCGTGAGCCTGGTGCCGGAAGGCCGCGGCGTCTTCTCCCGGCTCACGGTGGCGGAGAACCTCGATCTGGGGGCCTATCTGCGGCGGGACCCCGCCGGCGTGCGCGCGGACCTGGAGCGCAGCTACTCGCTGTTCCCCCGGCTGGCCGAACGCCGTACCCAGCTCGCTGGCACCCTGTCCGGCGGCGAACAGCAGATGCTGGCGATCGCGCGGGCACTGATGGCCAGACCGCGCCTGCTGCTGCTCGACGAGCCGAGCATGGGGCTGGCGCCGTTGATCACCGGGCGCATCTTCGCGACCATACGTTCGGTGGCCGCCGAGCGGGTGTCGATCCTGCTGGTCGAGCAGAACGCCCGCGCCGCGCTGGAACTGGCCAGCCGAGCCTACGTGATGGATAGCGGCCGGATCACCCTGTCAGGCGAGGCCGCCGACCTGCTGACAAGCGATCGGGTCCGCCAGGCCTACCTGGGCGAATGAGCCGACCGGCGGTGGGCTGAGGCCGCGGCGCAACGATCGCAGGCGAAGGTGGGCGTGGGTAAGCGCGAGTCGGATTCCGACGCGCATCCGTCATGCCGCCGGACCATGCCGCCGGCTCCCGCTGCCGGATCGCGCTGGACGGGACTTTTCTTGTAACCTAAGCTACTTGGCCCGGTTTCCTGAACCGGTTTCGTGGATTGTACCCAGGTCGCGGCCGCCTAAAGTATGTCTCGCGGCGACCGTTACTTCATCCTGATTCCGAGAGGTCTGCTTGGCCGTGATCAGACTCGCCCTTAACCGTCCCGCTTTCCGCACCCCACGACTGCCTGCCGCCGCCGGGCAATGGCTTCGTTTCGCCCTGATCGGCGGGGTGACGTTGTTCCTGCTCGGCGCGCTGGCGTTCGTCTACTGGAAGACGCGGCCGATCGACGAGCGGGCGGTGGTCGAACTCAGTGGCCAGTTGCGGGGACTGAAGGAACTGGAAGCGCGCTGGGACACCATCCTGTTGCGCGCCACCACCGACAGTGGCCAGGGCTATGAAGCGGCGGTGAACCTGGTGCCCACGGTCGGCAAGACACTGCGGGCAATGCAGCAGTCGGCCCGGGCGGTCCCGTCGGACACGCTGGCGGAGAAGCTGCCGGACATGGTCGGCTCGTTCCAGGAGAAGAACGCGGTGACCGTGAGCTTCCTGGCCGAGACCAACTTCGTGACGGTCAACCTGCCCCTGGTACAGGCAGCCGCAACCGAGTACACCGCGGCCCTCCGCGGCGCGCGCCCGAACGACCTCGGCGGCCAGCGCGACCTGATCAACCTGGACCGGCTGGCGACCCAGGCGGCGGCCGAACTGGTCGCCTATTCGGTCGACGGCTCCCTGCCCCGCGCGCGCAGAATCAACGAGGCGCTCACCGCGATCGCCGACGCACGCCCCGACCTGGTGTCGGCGCGCTTCTTCAACGCGCGCGACACGCTGGTCAAACTGGGTCGGGAGGTGGTCGGCCGCAAGCAGCTGTCCGCCGAACTGCTCGGTGTGCTGGCACAGTCGACTGCCGGCAGCGAACTTGACGGGGTGATCAACGGCTTCGAGGGCGAACTGAGGGCGGCAGCTGCCGAACAGCAGGTCTACCGCACGGTGCTGATCTGGTACGCCGTGGCACTGCTCGGGCTGCTTGCCTTCGCCGGCTGGCGGCTTGCGCAGAGCTATCGCCTGCTGAACAAGGTCAACGATGACCTGCAGGATGTCAACGAATCGCTGGAGGTGCGTGTCTTGGAACGCACCGAGGCGCTGTCCACGGCCCTGTCCGAGCTGCAGCAGTCCGAGTCCCAGCTGATCCAGTCCGAGAAGATGTCCTCGCTCGGGCAGATGGTGGCCGGTGTCGCCCACGAGATCAATACGCCACTCGCCTACGTGAAGAACAACCTGGGCATGGTCGACGACCGCCTGAGCACACTGCGCGACCTGGTCGAGCAGTTCGACAAATTGCTGCGCATGCTGCAGGCGACCGATACGCCGGAAGACCGGCTGCGCGACCAGTTCGGCATGGTCAACCGCAACCTGGAGCAGCTGCGCAGCCGGGACAGCCTGGGCGAGCTCGGCCACCTGGTGCAGGATGGCCTGCATGGCATCGACCAGATCGCCGAGATCGTGCTCAACCTCAAGGACTTCAGCCGGCTGGACCGGCTGAAGGTGCAGAGCTTCGACGTCAACCAGGGCGTGGAAAGTACCCTGCTGCTCGCCCGCCATCTGCTCAAGCAGGTCGAGATCAAGAAGAACTTCGGCGCGCTGCCGACGGTACTGTGCGCCGGGTCGCAGATCAACCAGGTGTTCCTCAACCTGATCACCAACGCGGCGCAGGCGCTGGAGGGTCCGGGCGGGGTGATCACGCTCACCACCAAGGCGGTCGGCCACAGCGTGATGATCGAAGTACGCGACAACGGCAAGGGCATTCCGCCCGACGTTCTGCCGCGCATCTTCGACCCGTTCTTCACCACCAAGGAGGCCGGCAAAGGCACCGGCCTGGGCCTGTCGATCTCGTACAAGATCGTCGACCAGCACCGCGGCAAGATCCTGGTGCACTCGCGGCTGGGTGAGGGCACGACGTTTACTGTGCTGCTCCCGGCCCTTCAGGCGGGGGCGAAAGCCGGGGCGGGTGTCACGGCCGCGGCAGGTGCCCCGGCCGCAGCGCCGGCCGCAGCCCTGGCCCCGGCATCCCAACTCGCTGCATGAAGCCTGCCGCTGGAACCTGGACCCCGGTCCGGGACCTACCCCGGCTTCCTCTCACTCCTCGTCGGAGTTCCAAGTCATGAGCGCCATCGGCCCGCTACCCGCCAAAGTCGGCAAGTTCGAAGTGCATGGTGTCCTCGGCAAGGGCGGCATGGGCACGGTGTACTCCGCGTTCGACCCCACGATTCAGCGGCCGGTGGCGATCAAGGCCCTGATCAAGCGCGCACTGGATGCCGATCAGGCGCTCAACGTGCTCGAGCGGTTCAAGCGCGAAGCGCAGGCGGCCGGGCGGCTGATGCATCCGTGCATCGTACAGGTCTATGACTATGGCGAGAACGAGGAACTGGCCTACATCGCGATGGAGCTGGTGCAGGGCAAGTCGCTGCACCAGCGCCTGCTCGAACGCCGCCGCTACGACCTGAAGCAGATCGGCTCGGTGGTGGAGCAGCTGCTCTCGGCACTCGACTATGCGCACCGAAACGGCGTGATCCACCAGGACATCAAGCCGGCGAACATCCTGGTCGCCAACGACGGCCGGATCAAGGTCACCGACTTCGGAATCGCCTATGTGGAGTCGACCCGGGTGGTGGTCAACAACGAGCCGCTGGGCACGCCACACTTCATGGCCCCGGAGCTACTCAATGGCGATACGGCCACCCCGGCGAGCGACGTCTATTCTGCCGGCACGGTGGCCTACGAGCTTCTCACCGGACAGCGGGCGTTTTCGGGCACCACTGCGTTCGTGATGCGCCAGGTGATGGACCCGGAGGTGACCGTCTCCATACCTTCACAGGTCGACCCGCGCATCGTGCCCGAGCTCGACCAGGCGGTGATGAAGGCGCTGGCGAAGAAACCCAGCGAGCGGTTCCAGAGCGCTGCCGAGTTCCAGCGCGCGTTCCAGCGCGGCATCGACGCCACCCTGCGCGCGGTCGGGCAGTCCCAGGGCGCCGAGGAGGTCAGTGCAGAGACCACGCGCAACCTTTCAGCAGCCGCACGTCTGCTGCGCGAGTCGACTGGCAACGTCGGGTCGCGGTCGGTCGGCGAGAGCAACAGCGCGGGGCCAGTCACCCCCTCGGCACCGCTGTCCTCGGCACACAAGCCAAGGCTGCTGGTGGTCGATGACGAGGAACGGATTCTCAATGCGCTCAAGGCCCTGTTTCGCGATGACTTCCATGTATTTGCCACCAGCAACTGCAGCCATGCGCTGCGCTTCGTCGAGAAGTTTCACATGCACGCGATCATCAGCGACCAGCGCATGCCCGAGATGCTTGGCGTTGAACTGCTTCGACGCGCCAAGATCACCTCGCCGACCTCGATGCGGCTGCTGCTGACCGGATACTCGGATCTGAACGCGATCGTCGGTTCGATCAACGAGGGCGAGATCTTCCGCTTCATCAACAAGCCGTGGAGCAACCGCGACCTCAAGCAGATCGTGCAGGAAGCGGTGGAGATCGGCCTCACCGTTGGCGAGCGGCGGGTGATGCGGGTCAACCCGGAGGCGCGGAAGGAGCTGTGCGTGCTGGTGGTCGACCCGACCTACGAGCTGCTGCGCTCGGTGAAGGAACTGCTGTCCGGGGTGTGCGAGATCCGTCACGCGCTGGATGCCGACACCGCGATGAGCCAGATCGATCAAAACCGGATCGCCATCGTGCTGATGGACGTCGAACATGCTGCTGCCGAAGGCATCGCCGTGCTGAAGACATTGAAGCAGGAGCGTCCGGAGATCCTGTCGATCGTGGTCACCAACGCCTCGGACTCCCAGCTCATGATCGAACTGATCAACCAGGCGCAGATCTTCCGTTTCCTGAACAAGCCGGTGAACCAGCAGCTGATCAAGTCGCACCTGTTGGCCGCGCTCGAGCGCGCGCACCTGCTGCGCGAGGTGCCGGAACTGGTCCAGATGTATCGTCCGGCGGACGCGCCCGGCCGTCCGCCAGCGGCGGCGGCCAACGAGCCAGCCCTGGCATCGCTGCCAGTGATGCAGGTCGCTGCAGAGATGTAGGGGCTCACCGGGCATGCTAGATTCACCGCATGCCTTCTGGCGACCTTTCCTACCGCGCGCGATTGCTGTCGAACCGGCGCGATCCCCGCTTGCGGCGGCTGATCGCCGCTGCGGGCGCGGCCTAGCATCTTGCGCGCGCTCACTCTGCGCAGTGCGCTATTCTCGCTCGCGACCGCCGCGCTGCTTGCCACTGCCGGCTATCTAGCGTGGAACACCCGCCCGACCGACGATCGCGCGCGCACCGAGGTCGCGGCGCAGCTGCGAACGCTCAACACCCTGGACGCACGCTGGGATATCGCAACCCTGGCGGCCAGAACCGATCCGCGGCCCCTGGCGCAGGCCGAGCTGAATCTGGTGCCGGCAATCGAGCGCGCCTTCGCCGACCTGCAGCAGTTATCGAGCACGCTGGGTAGCCCGGCTCTGGTCGCGAACCTGCCCGGACTCGCATCGGCGCTGGAGGACAAGGGCGCCCTCGGGGCGCAGATCGGTCGGGAAGCGCGCGCGCTCGGCGATGCGCTGAGCCGGGCGATCGGCGGCGCTGTCGCTCTGGGCGGCGCCGCACAGGGCGAAACCCGCCTACGCGACCCGGGCACGCCGGTGGCGCGTGCAGCCGAGCGGTTCAGCGCCGAATTGCTGGCGTTCTGGGGGAGCGCGGGTAGCGACCGGCGTGCTGCGGTCGAGGCCGCACTGGAGTCCCTGGGCCTGGCCCCCTCAGTGGTTACTTCAGTTGCCACGTCCGTGGCCCCCCGGTCGGCGCCCGCGGCTGCTGGTGCCGCGGCCGCGGGCGCCGACCGGGGAGCCGAGCTGATCGCAGTGCGCAGCGCGGCGAAGACCGTGCTGGAGGGCAAGCCAGCGCTCGAATCGGCAATCACCCGTTTTTCTCTGTCTTCGGTCGGTCCCCGCCTGAGTGCGTTGACGACCGACTTCACCGCCGAAGTTCAGACAGGGCTGGAGCGACAGCAGCTGTTTCGCACCTACCTTCTGTTCTATTCCGCGGCGCTGCTGGTACTGCTGGCCTGGATCGCGTCGCGGCTGATCGCCAGTTACCGGGTCATCGCGCAGGTCAACGATGAATTGAAGTCCGCCAACGAAACGCTGGAAGACAAGGTCAGGCTACGCACCCGGGAGCTGTCCGGCGCGCTTGCTGAACTCAAGGCGTCGGAGGCGCAGCTCATCCAGTCCGAGAAGATGTCCTCGCTCGGGCAGATGGTCGCCGGCATCGCGCACGAGATCAACACGCCGGTCGCCTATGTGAAGAACAGTCTTGGTTCGGTCGACACCCGTCTGGAACGGATCACCGGGCTCACCCAGGCGTGCGAGACACTGCTGGTGATGCTCGACGCCGGCGACACCACCGACGTGGCACTCGACCGGCAGCTGGCGCAACTGTCCGGCGCTGCGCGAGAACTCGGTGGCAGCGCCTCGGTCGGCGAGCTCGGGCGACTGGTCAAGGACGGTCTGTATGGCGTCGACCAGATCGGCCAGATCGTCAATCACCTGCGCGACTTCAGCCGCCTGGACCGGGGCGACGCGCAGCGCTTCGACCTGCACCTGGGCATCGACAGCACACTGCTGCTCGCCCGTCACCTGCTCAAGGCGGTGCAGGTGGAAAAAGCGTTCACCACTGATGGCAGCATGAATGGCTCGCCCTCGCAGATCAACCAGGTGCTGCTCAATCTCATCACCAACGCGGCGCAGGCGATCGGGCCGGGCGGCGGCACGATCAGGATTGCCACCTCTGGTGACGCCAGCCGGCTGATCGTGCAAGTGAGCGACACCGGGTCGGGTATCCCGCCTGAAGTTCTGCCCAAGATCTTCGATCCGTTCTTCACCACCAAGCCGGTGGGCCAGGGGACCGGACTCGGGCTGTCGGTCTCCTACAAGATCGTTGCGCAGCACGGCGGCCGCATCGATGTGCGCTCGCAGCCGGGTCGCGGCACCACGTTCCGCATCGAACTGCCCCGATCGGGCAGCGTGTCCCGGCAGGCAGCGGTGCGATGAAGCTGCCCGGGCAGATCGGCAAGTACCGTATCGATGCCGCCATCGGCCGTGGCGGGATGGGCATGGTCTATCGCGGGTTCGATGTCGCGATCGACCGGGCAGTGGCGATCAAGGCGATCAGCCGCGCCGCCCTGCCCACGGACGAGCAGTCGGGCACCCTTGACCGGTTCCGGCGCGAAGCGCAGGCGGCCGGTCGACTGTTGCATGCGAACATCGTGCAGGTCTACGACTATGGCGAGGACGGCGATCTCGCATTCATCGCGATGGAGCTGGTCGAAGGGCGCTCGTTGCACCAGGAGCTGAGCCAGCGCCGCCGGTTCAACTTGCGCGAGATCGGCCGGCTGATGGCTGAACTGCTGGACGCGCTGGCGCATTCGCATGCGCAGGGCGTCGTTCACCGCGATATCAAGCCGGCG
>Ga0335394_10010488_pt1 | contig 10440 bp, 7 predicted proteins | sample MAT03_FD_205741 | JGI IMG/M metagenome (GOLD analysis project Ga0335394, IMG submission 205741) | Freshwater microbial communities from Lake Fryxell liftoff mats and glacier meltwater in Antarctica - MAT-03 (spades assembly) (version 2) ...
CGGCGGCATGGCTGGCTGATTTGCGGCTGCCTGTTGATTTCCGGTTGCTGGCTGATTCGGCAGCGGGACGCTTGGAATCAGCAGTTTGGTATCGCACTTCGGACACCTTCCCTGCTTCCCGGCATACGCATCCGGAACGCGGATCGTGGCGGTGCAGTAGGGACAGTTGAATTCAATCGCCATGACACAGGTCTCTATGATTCGGAGAATTCAGATGCCTCAGGAATTGCCAATGGCCACATTGCATTGGGCGGGCAAACTGATGGTAAATCGAGTGCCTTTTCCAACTTCGCTCTCGCACAGGATTTGGCCATGATGAGCCTCAACAATGCGTCGGACGGTAGGCAAACCAAGTCCGCTGCCGCCGGACCTGGTGGAAAAGAAGGCCTGAAACATTTGAGATCGCGTCTTCTCGTCCATGCCCTTGCCTGTATCGATGACTTCAAGGATCACCTGGTCGCCGCGCATGCGGGTCAGCAGATCGATTGAACCGCCGTTCGGCATCGCTTCAATCGCATTCCGGCACAGATTCACCAGAGCCTGTCGCATCAAAGATCGATCCAGCATCACGACCGGCAGATCAGTCGCCAGATGAGGACGCAACTCGACTTCCATGCTGTTGGCTTGAGGCTCCAGGAATCCAACATAGTCCGTCAGGATCGTGTTGAGATTTCCTTCTTCCAGATGCAGTTCACCCGCGCGGGCAAACTGCAGGAAGGCGTTCAGGATTTCTTCCAGATTGCGACACTCGCCCTGCAGACTGGAAATTCGGCGGAGGACTCGACGAGCTCGCTGGGAGTCGTCGCCTTCCATCTCTTCCGCAAGCAGTTCCAGATTCATGCCGATCGTCGAGAGCGGATTTCGGATTTCGTGCGCCAAGCCACCGGCAAGTGTGGCGAGTTCAGTATTTTCCGCCCGCAGACGTTGTCGTTCCTGCTGTTCGTCAGAGGTTTCCATCGGAACGGTTTTCTGAATGGAAGGAAACTAATAAGCATTCTTTTAATAGGTGCATGGCCGTGATTTGACCATCCCATTCGCCTTGCGGTTTTGGCCGGTGGCGATGCACAAGAAAGCAGGACGGGTTTTGCGACCCGTCCTGCTTCGCACTATTGCCTATTCTTCGTCGTCGTCCGCTGGCTCATCTTGCCTGGAGGCCAACAGGACCGCCTTGCGAGACAACTTCACGCGGTTCTGATCATCGACAGCGATGACCTTGACTTCGAACATGTCGCCGATTTTGCAGACGTCCTGAACATTCTTTACGAAGCCGTCGGACAGTTCACTGATGTGGCACAAGCCGTCTTTACCTGGAGCGATTTCAATAAAGGCACCGAAGTCCTTAATTGAAGTCACTTTACCCATGTAGACGCGACCTGGCTGAATTTCTTCGCACAGTGCTTCGACGCGAGCCAGCGCCATGTCGGCACACTGAGCGTTGACAGCAGAAATCGTCACCACGCCGTTTTCGGCCACTTCGATTGTCGCCCCGGATTCTTCCTGAATCGCGCGAATCGTCTTGCCACCCGGGCCGATCAGCAAACCGATCTTTTCTGGATTGATCTGCGTCTGAACCAGCTTTGGAGCGTGTTCAGAAACATCCGCACGTGGACGACGAATCGTTGTCAGCATTTCTCGCAGCAGTTCTTTGCGGGCCTTCAGAGCCTGCTCAAGCGTACCGCGAATAATTTCTTCGCTGATGCCTTCGTTCTTCAGGTCCAGCTGAATACCGGTCACACCGCGACCAGTTCCAGCAACCTTAAAGTCCATGTCGCCGAAGTGGTCTTCGTCGCCCATGATGTCGGTCAACAATGTGAAGCGACTTCCTTCGTCAACCAGACCAATACTGATACCGGCAACCGGCTGCAGAATCGGTACACCGGAATCCATCAACGCCAGCGTGGCACTGCATACAGACGCCATTGAACTGCTGCCGTTCGATTCGAGAATATCCGAGATGATCCGAATCGTGTACGGGAACTTTTCAGGTGGCGGAATGACGGGCAATACCGATCGTTCTGCCAGACAGCCGTGACCAATTTCGCGACGTCCTGGACCACGAATCGGCTTGCACTCACCCACCGAAAACGGAGGGAAATAATAGTGCAGCATGAATCGTTGAGCGTCTTCGCCAAACAGTCCATCGAACTTCTGCTGATCGCGAGTCGTTCCCAGAACCAATGTTGCCATCGACTGTGTTTCACCACGTGTGAACACGGCAGAACCGTGAACTCGCGGCAGAACGCCGACGCTGCTTGTGATAGCTCGCATATCCGCCGGTGCACGACCGTCGATACGTTTGCCGTCCATGATCAGGTCGCGAACAACTCGCTCTTCAACATCATGGAACGCTTCGCCAAACTGAGCCTTCGTCAGCCCGTCGGCAGTTTCCGTTGCGTTTGCCGGGAAATACTTTTCGACGAGTGACTTTTTCAACTCGCGAACTTTGTCAGCTCGCTCCTGCTTTAGCTTTGTCGTCTTTGCTTCCGTCATCTTGCCGTAAGCTTCTGCCTTCAGCTTTTCATAGAATGGGTTCACTGGCGGTGCAGGAATCACAGCCGGAGCAACACCCGCCTGCTTTGCGAAATCGATCTGCCAGGCACACAGCGTTTGAATGTGCTTGTGAGCGAACATGATCGCGTCGCCCATTTCCTTTTCAGGAATCTGGTTGCCAAAACCTTCGATCATCAGAACGGATGTTTTTGTACCGGCCACGATCAGATCGAGCTTGCTGGTTTCCATCTGCTCACGAGTCGGCATCAGAACCAACTGATCATCAATCATGCCAACGCGAACAGCCGCGATCGGGCCTTTGAACGGCATACCAGAAACCATCAACGCGGCACTTGCACCAGTGATATTCAGCACGTCCGGATCATTGATGCCGTCACATGACATGACGTTGCACATGATCTGAACTTCGTCGCGGAATCCTTTTGGGAACAATGGCCGAATAGGGCGGTCGGTCAGACGGCTGGTCAACACTTCGCGAGTCGTTGGACGGCCTTCACGCTTGAGGTAGCCGCCAGCGAATTTGCCTGCTGCAGCCAGTCGTTCACGATAGTCGACCGTCAGCGGGAAGAAGTCCGTACCCGGTCGGGAGGGACCTGTTTGAGAAGCGATGAAAACACTCGTTTCACCGAACTGAATCATCACCGCACCACTGGACTGTTTCGCCAGTTCACCGGTGGTTAACGAATACTTTTGGCCTGCAAAATCAATCTCAACAGTAACTTTTTTCACAATAAACTTCCTTACCCGGACCAGCCGGTAAACGGACTGCATCTCAGGCAGGATCGAGAGTCAAATTCAACGCTCGTGCAGCAACTTCACGACATCAGGAAAGGACGCAGCAGCGAATCCATGTCCACTAAACTGCCAACAGACTACCGGTGCCGCACCGCCCAACATCAGGGGAGATCTGGCAAACCGGACTGCAATTTTCCGACAACTCAAAGTCACCACAGGATGCGGCAATCCGCTACGAACCTGCGGCAGCAGTCAACTTCACTTCCAACAGAAACGAAACCTACATCAAACAACACAGTAGAAAGCAGAAAAGGCGTTGCCGGGATGAACCGCAGCAACGCCTGATGAAACTACTTTCGGATATTCAGACGAGTGATAATCGCGACATAGCGATTCAGATCATCTCGCTTCAGATAGTCAAGAAACTGACGACGACGGCTGACCTTAGCCAGCAAGCCGCGACGCCCGGCGTAATCTTTTGGGTGCGTCTGCAAATGTTCTGTAATCGCCTGGATTTCGGCAGTGAGAACAGCAACCTGAACTTCCGGCGACCCAGTGTCGCCCGGCTTCTTGGCATGTTCGGCCATAATCTTTGTTTTTTGCTCTGCACTAATCGACGACATTTCAGCTCCCAAAACACTAACCACAACCTGCGGGAATACCACCGCAAACCACGTTGCACGCAGTACCCTTGAACGCCCGGATGGGTGGTTCAATCAAAACTACAGCACAGGACAGCCCTATGCCACAAGCCGAGCATTCTACTGACTTTAGCCCATTTTTCAATGCAAAATCACCGAAGCGGTTTTTGCCGGGAAACCGCGTCATTTGTGCCAAATTCAGCAAAAGACATCCCAGCCGATTCTCCAACGCGGCATGGCATAACCAGATTCCTGTTCCGGACCATTCCCAGCAACAGGGGGGGAATTGTTTTCTATTCGTGTCAGGACGGGACTAGAGTCCCGTCATCCCCGGATCGTCAGCTCGGCAGCAGCCTCGCCTGCCGGAAATCGAGATGTTCCAGTGCGTTTCGATCTGCACTTTGTTTTTTGGCCACCTTCCGGATCGTCGAAGAATGCCTATAATCTGACCAAAGTTTAACTGCCCTTTTCTGCTGTCCCGAGAGTCAAGACCGTGGTTCAATTACCTTCAGTGGAACTGCTGGAAAGTCGCCACGCATTCCCGTGCCACTTCACATTCAAGGTCATCGGTGCTGCTCAAGACAACTTTACCGCCCGCGTGGTGGCCTGTGTCCGTGACGAGCTGCGAATGGAAATCGACCCTCCATTCACAATCAAAAACACTGAACACGGCCGACACGTCTCCGTCACGATCGAACCGATGTGTGAGTCGTCTCAACAGGTTTTGGCGATCTACAGTCGTTTATCGGGAATGGACGGCCTGGTCATGCTGCTGTGATCGCAATGCTTATTTTTCAAGTTCAAGATACAGCGGCAGATGTCGGTAATAGACTTCCAGCATCAAGAGATTCAGGCACGTCACATAATGTCGCCCACCGGCGTTGGACCATTTTTCGGGGGTTGGCGATGCCGGGTCCCAACTGCCGCTTAACGGACCGGCTTTGGATTGAGTGTTCACAAGCGTGTCACGCAGACTGTTGTTCCAGACACTCCAGTGCTCGCCCTGCATGTGGAACATAACCTGCGTTGCGTAATACCAATAGTACGAATCTCGCTGGCCGAAATCGGGTAATCGGGTCTGCAGAAAATTCGCACCAGCGATCAACTGAGCATCGTTGCGTTTGGCTCCCAGATACTGCCGCATCAGCAGACCTTCGGCCGTCATCGTCTGTGTCGCGGCCTCCGTTGGATGGTAGCTGAATTGTCCGGGCGATTCTTTGCTCTGCACCGAATCCAGCCAGCGACTGACGCCCGCGTACGTTTCCTTCGGGACAACCAAACCGGACATCTCGCCGCTCTTCAATGCCATCAATTGCCAGCCGGAGACGGATGTATCGGATTCGAATCGTGGTCGATATCGCCAACCACCGAACTCCGGGTGCTGCGCTGCGACGATAAAGTTCAATGCCCGTTGAGCCGGATCTTTCAGTGCGGCGTCTTTAGTCATGCCGTAGGCTTCACACAGTGCAATGGATGCCATGCCGTGACTGTACAGCCAGACGAATTCCAGTTCGTCCGCAAACAGATCGCCGTCTGGTTTCTGGTGTTGCAACAGCCATTTGACTCCACGATCGACAACGTCCTGATACTTTCCTGATTGATGCGTATAACCAGCCCCCAGATATGCCAGCAAAGCGAGCCCCGTGGCAGCACTGTCCGCCTTGAAACTTTCACTCTTGATTTTCGGCATCGTGTCGCCAGGGAATTCTTTGATACTCCAGTGCCCGTCGGCAGACTGAATTGACGCCAGCCAGGCAAGACCACGTTCAACGGCATCTTCAGATTCCGGTGATCCTCCCAGCGTGCGAGCGGCTTCGCGACGAGCGTCTGATGTTCGCATCGACAGACTTTCGGCCATGCGTGCTTCCGGAGAGCCACCGATGCCAGGCACTGATTTTCTGATCATACCAGCGATGACATCTGCTGACGCCAATGTGGGTTTGTCATTGCCGACACCAGTGCGCGGGCTTCCGACAGCGATGCGGGACGGCTGAGCGGAACTCGCAACACTCGACGCAGCCGCTGCTGCGGACGGACCACTACTGCCAGGAAGGCCAGCGGATCGCCGCGGCACCGAGCTGACTCGAGGCCCCGACAATGCGCCACCGGACATAACTCCACCAGTGGCAACGGCCTGTGGTCCGGCAAGCACAAGTTTGCCGCTCTGTTCGGCGGCCATCGCTCCAGCAGGCAAGGCCGCGACTGATGCCGACGATCGCGACATCGCAAGTCCTGAACTTGAGCCGCCGGAAAAGCCGGCATTCGGATTCAGCATCGCGCTCGGCTCGGTTCCTCGACCAGCAATCGCCGTGGCTGTTGATCGTGCGGGGCCGGTTTGAGTGCCTGCGGAAGAGGCGGGATTCGACGGGCCACTCGAAGTGCCGCCAGAATTCGAACGTGATGGAAGGCCGTTTTTGCTGCGGCCAATGGAAGTACTTGCAGGCCCGGCGATGAGCGCTTCGCCGTTTGTCGTACCCTTTCCGCCAGACATTGCAATGCCCACCGAATCGGCTTTCGTTCCCACCGCATTGGCTTGTCGCCCTTCGCCGCGACCGGTCAGGGCTGATGACTGACCGTTGGCACTGCCGAGCTTTGGATTGTTTCCACCGCTGGAAGATCGAACGATATTTGCTCCGGAAACCGGGCCATTGGCTTGGCCAGAACCTTGAACAGTTGCAGCACCATTTGCGTCAGAACCAGCAGGCACAGACGCTGCCGATCCACGCCGATTCGCCGACGCGGCTGAAGATTCCGACATCGCCGGCGCGCCAGAGCCGGTGGTGGATGAGACTTCGACACTTTCTGCGCCGGAGTTGGCCGCAGCCGCATTTGCATTCGCATTCCGTCGAGACATCGCCACCGCGCCACCTGCCGTTGGTGCTTCTTCGGAAGGATCGCCAACACCTGCCGCTCGCTGCGGATTCGCACTACTCACGGCGGGACTTGCAGATGATGAAGGTGAGCTGTCGCTTGAAGGGGCTCCAGCAGATCCGGAAGCTGCTGCCTGTTGGCGTGAGACTTTGATTTGCTGTTCGGTAAGTTTCATTTCCTGAGCACCAGCCGCCGGAACTTCGACGTTTTCATTCTTAGCCATTGCAGCTTCCAGATCTGCATCAGCTTTAGGCGACATGCTGGCCTGAACTTCTTCCGGAGTGATCTTAGCCTCAGACTTTTGTGCTTCGATCTGAGCCGCCTCCACAGATTGCGCAGCCGTTGCGATTTCTGTCTGCTCACGTTCGCTCGTCGGCGCGTCGGTCTGTTGCTTTTCCTGCTGCATCTGCACGTCCAGCAACGGCTGTGAACTGTCGGCGGTGCTTACCTTCGGCGCGTCGGCTGGTTGTTGGATGGGTTGATCGCTTTCCTGAGCCTGACGTTCCATTTCGGCGGCAGCATCGGCTGCGAGTTTTACTTGTTCCTGGCGCGGAATGTTCTCAAGTTTTTCAACGTCTTGAGCGTCTGGCTGAGTCGCGGCTTCGGATTGCGGTTTATCAGTCTCCGCAATTTCCATTTGAGCACGTTCGAGCTCAACGCTGTTTTCGGGTGTCGCCGTGTCGGATTGTTGTTGCCACAGTGCGTCTGAATTCGGATTCTCCTGACCTGCATAGTCCGGCAGTGTGAATTCTTCAGCCGTGGCACCGAGGAGTTCGTTGGCTGTCGCAGGAATCGGTTGCGGGCCGCGAAATTCAACGACCGACATGGAAGCGCAGAGCAGAAAGTGAATCAGCAGGCTGAGAGCGATACCCCATTGCAGCCGGCGTTTGATGACACCTCGCACCAGAAAGGTGACGGCCACCAGCATCGCCACAAGCGCCACGGCCCATCCGATCTGACCTTCAAGTTTGTTCATGCCTGGCAGCGGGACGGCTTTGGCATCGGTGAACAATGCCACCATGCCTTGCAGCGATACGATCCCACAAGCCACAGCGATGCTGATCGCTCCAAACATCCGCAGACGCTGGCCGCTGGTCAGTTCCTGCAATTCGGTTTCCGAGATTCGAACCAGGTCTCTCATGGTGTTCCGCCCTCCGTGGATTCTTCTGGCGGCACAACTGCCACACGATAGTCGCGAATCCGTGCCTGATTGCAAAGACTCATCACCCGAGCGATAAACTTCCAGTCTGATCGTTCATCGCCTCGAATCACAACCGGCTGATTGCCCGGGTTGTTGGTTTCCGCCCGCAGCAGTCGGTCCCCAAGTTGAGCTTCCGTGTGCTTTTCGCCACCGACGTAAAACTCCCCGCGATCATTGACGTTCACGACCATTTCTTTTGGTCGCATGACCATTGGCATCGCCGCCACTGCGTCTGGCAGATGGGCGTCGAGAGAGCCTTCTCCGGAGATTTTGGATTCTTCTTCAAAACGGCTGGCGACCATGAAAAACAGCAGCAACTGAAACACGCAGTCGATCATCGGCGTCATGTCGATGAGTCGTTTGCTGGCGTTGCGGTTTTTGAATTGAAATCGCATGGTGTTGTATCCGGGTCATTTCAGCGCGTTTTGAATGTTATCGTTTGCGAACTTTCATTCCATGGCCCCAGTCGTGGAACGTCCTGTTGAATCGCATTTGGAGGCAGAAAAACGGAGACAGAAAAATTTGTTGTTATTTTTCTGTCTCCCTTTTTCTGTCTCTACCATCGTTCTGCTCGCGACGAGTGGTCTTACAATTTTGAGTTCAATTGAGTTTGCTGGTCCATTCTCGTTCCAGGGTTCCAGCCCGGGAACGCGCTGCCCGGGAGGCTCCAGCCTTCTGAGCAAACGGTGGAGGCAGGAGCCTCCGGCGCAGTGTGTTCCGAGGCTGGAGCCTCGGAACAAGTAAGGATGCTGCGTTGCTCATTCTTTCCCTTCTGCGATTTCAACCGGCCGAGTTGGTTTACGCGTCTTCACTGAGGAATCAGTTGCAGCTGGAGTTGGTGCTGCATCGGCCCTCGAATTTGTGCCCTTCAGGATCACGCCTGACGAGTCGCTTTTTAACATGACTCGCCACTTGCCTTCGAATCGTTCAAACAGCGGCAGGATTTCATTGAAGACGTCTTCCATGCCTCGCAACAAACGTTCAATGCGACCTTCGAGCATGTTGGCGACAATGATCGCCGGGATAGCCACTGTCAAACCCGCGAACGTTGTGACCAGTGCAGTGTAAATACCCTGAGCAAGTTCGGCCCCTTTAGCTTGTCCTGTTGCCGTTGTGGTGCTGATTACCATGAAAGCCAGAATCATCCCTTGAACTGTTCCCAGCAGCCCCAACAGCGGAGCAATGCTGGCTGTGACATTGATCGGGCGAATGTTCTGAGCCATCTCGTCGGCTTCCCGAGCAACCGCGTCTTCCACGGCTTTTTCCAGCTCCGCGTGAGGACGTCCGACCTTTAAAATGGCCGCTTGAATCACGCGTCCCAGTGGCGAGCGGAATTTTTGGCATTCATCATAAGCTAATCGCGGATCGATGCCGTTGCCTTGCTGATTCAGCTTCTGCAATGAAACCAGTAAGCCTCGCGGAATGATGCGACCCTTTCTTAATCCTGTTCGTCGTTCAATCGCGAATGCAACGACGACGATGGAGCACAACGCGATGGGAATCATGAAAACTCCACCCTGTACCGCCAGATTCCAGAGGAATGGCAATGGTTGCGGAATGCCCATACGTGTCAATTCGTTTTCGATTTCCAATGGCTGATCATTGGTGTCCAGAGGCGCATTGGCCGCAGCATCGGGACCTGCCTCCAATGGAGCCGCTTCAACCGGCGCGTCCTGTGCTGTGACCGACGGTGTCGCCAGGGCAAGGGAGATCACTGTGAGCAGGAACGTTGGAAGCAGGAATGAGTGGAGCGTTGTCATGTGGATTGCTTGATTGAACGAGCGTGGTTTTGAGTAAACATATCGATATTCAGCCCCGGTTGGGGCGACAACATGCAGTCGTGGGCGTGGGCTAACGGAAAAGATTTAATTTGATCCCTTAGCCCCGACAGACAACACCGTGAAGGATTTCGGGGAGCAATTTCAAAGGTTGTTATTAGTGTGATCGTGTTCGTTCAAGTCATGTCGTGAATGAAAAATTTGAGAGGCAGGCAGATTGCGTTTAGGCCCGGATGGCCCGACACAACTCCTGCCGGGGCCGTGACGGCCAATGGTACTCAATTTAGAAAGTAGCAGGCACTTTCCAAGTGCCGTAGCCCTTGAAAACGCGCGAATTGGCGGACGGCACACGGAGTGTGCCTGCTACTTTTAAGTCAATATAGTACTGCCGTCCGGTGGCTTACGCCACCGGCATAGGATGTGTCGGCCTTCCAGGCCTGAATCACACTCCGGTCGTTCCTTTTCCATGTATTTTCAATTGTCAAAATCCTTCACGGCGTTGCCCGACGGGCGGCTCCCGCGAATTGCGTTCAAAGGCTGAAGCCCCGGCACGAGAAATACCGTTCTTACCAGCCGCTACTACAATTCGCCGAGCCGTTTTTTGGCATCGGCAATCTTTGGATGATCTGGAAACTTATCGATCATCTGCTGATAGCAATTCTTTGCCTGATCTATGTCTTTGAGGACTTCAAAACAGCGAGCC
>Ga0335394_10010494_pt1 | contig 10436 bp, 7 predicted proteins | sample MAT03_FD_205741 | JGI IMG/M metagenome (GOLD analysis project Ga0335394, IMG submission 205741) | Freshwater microbial communities from Lake Fryxell liftoff mats and glacier meltwater in Antarctica - MAT-03 (spades assembly) (version 2) ...
TGCGATTAACCACTAAGGACTAGGGCTGTGTCTCACACGTTTTTAATGCAGGCCGGACGCTGGACGTTGCAAGGGAGCTGGCTCGACCGAGATACCATGCCCGTAACGGTAAAGGGCAGAATATTAATTGCATGGAGCCGAGACAACTGGTACACGATGGTCACCCGGTTAAATTTTCCGGGTATCGACCGAGATGAGATTACCTTGCAATATCGGGGCAGGCTCACGTCAGGCGATCGCCAATACACCTTCGTGCTTCAGCACAGCCTGCTAGGGCGAGTGGAAGGAGAAGGGTGGGTGGCTCCAGAATCAATCGTGCAGCGGTATTGGGTATTAGATGATCGCCAGCGCCGTACGGGGTTTGAAACGCTCCACCGCCTGAGCGAAAATTCTTACTGTCTCTCTAGCAGCATCATGTCTGGGCATTATCTAGCCAGTACCATGGAGGCAACTGTAGAACGTCAAGGAGACCACTAGAGGCGATTTCAACCTAGTAGAAGACGGCGCAAGTTTAGCTACCGTAGGGTGCATCTTGCCCGCTCAGGCTGGAAGCCTGCACTACGAACGGTAGGCAGATTTACGCCTCAGACTACTAGTCTTCTGCCTCTTCTAGGGTTTCTGCTGGGGTTTCTGCTGCCAGCGATTGAAGTGGCTCCAACGCATCGTCTTCCAAATCATCCATCGACTGCACAATAAACGGCAAACAGGCTCCCTTCAGCCCTCGCCGAATCCTCTCTGGCGTCCCCGGTAAAATAACAAACAGCGGTTGAGTTTGTTCTGCCGCATCGTTCAAAATGTGCTGATAGCGGGGCGGCATCATCCACTCATATCCTTTATCTAGTAGCACCTGGGTATGCCGCCAACGCCCGAGCAAATCCGAAAAATCTTCTTCCGGACGGTAAATAAAGACAAAGATCTCTATCCCTGTCTTGATTTTCCATTCGGGATCACACATTAAAACAGCCACATCGCACGGCAACCGCACAACTTCGCCAGCCCCAACCGTGGCTCCGCCCGATGTGCCCGACATCCCAGCCTGACGAACGCGAATCACGGGCAGCGGAATCGTAATCACGCTCTCATCTGGACGGCGCATGCTGGGAATCATTTCCAGGTAGGGGCGATGCTGCTTCAGTAAGGCGATCGCCCCTCGTGGGTCACTGTACTCAGCTAAAAGCTCTTCATAGTGAAACTGCTTAACCGCCATTGTGCCCACCTGTCCTCCGTCATATCCCACCTATTTTCTGTCTACTTGATGTTGTCCATCACCGCAAACATCGGCAAATACATGGCCACCAAGATTGACCCGACCATACCGCCTAAAAACACAATCATGATCGGTTCCATAATGCTGGTCAGAGCCTTTACCGCTTGCTCTACCTCATCTTCATAAAAGTCGGCCACCTTCATTAGCATGGTGTCGATTTCTCCCGTCTCTTCCCCAATGCTCATCATTTGAATCGCCATGATGGGGAAAACTTTCTCCCGTTGCAGAGCCAAACTAATCATGCCACCCGACTGCACTTCGCGCCGCGCCTCATCAACAGCATTTGCAATCACCTGATTACCAGCGGTATCTCTCACAATCTCCAATGAGGTTAAAATAGGGACTCCAGAGCGAGACAACGCCCCAAAGGTTCGGCAAAACCGAGCTGTACAGCTTTTTTGAATCAAATCTCCAAACAGCGGCATCTTCAGGGAAAATCGATCGATCGTTTCGCGGCCGACTCGTGTCTTGTAATACTGCCGATACGCAAACGCCAAAACCATGACGACAATGATCAGAGTAATAGAATAAATTGGCGTTCGTAGAATATTGCTGATATTTAGCATAATCTGCGTAAACATAGGCAACTCGGCATCTAGTTCTTCAAAAATGCCCGCAAAAATGGGCAGTAAGAAAATTGTCATCCCCAAAAACACCAGCAGCGCAATAATGCCTACTGTGATAGGGTATGCCATCGCAGATTTAATCTGGTTTTGCAAGCGGGCAACATCTTCTAGAAGTTTTGACAGACGGTTGAGTACGTCATCCAGCACCCCACCCACTTCGCCCGCCTGGATCATACTGACGTAAAGACCATCAAAGCACTGAGGATGCTTGCGCATGGCATCAGACAGGTTGGTACCCTGCTGCACATCAGAGCTAATCTCCTGGAGAGCCCGCTTCAATTTGGGATTGGGACACTGATCCGCTAGCACCCCCAACCCTCGAACTAACGCCACCCCTGCATTCACAAGGGCTGCAAACTGACGAGAAAAGATGGCTTTGTCCTTGACAGTGACTTTCGCCATTGAGTTTTGGATCTGCTTCAAGTCGAGTGTATTGAGAGTTTCAAAGAAACTCCGATCTTGACTCAGCTCTTGCACAAACAACCCCTGCTCCCTCAAACTAGAGCGCGCCTCTGCGGGAGAAAGAGCTGAAATCTTTCGCTTGACGGGATTGCCCTTAGAATCTCGGGCGCGAACAACATAGGTTTGCATGGCGGTTTTAGAAAAAGGATTAGAATGCTCTGAAGATCAAGAATATTACTAAGGTCTTCCCGCCACCGACGCACCAGATCGGGTCGAACTCGTAGGCTGAACGCCGCCGATCAACCGCTGCAATTCGTCAGGACGAGATGTTTTCGACATGGCTGCTTCAAACGAAATCAGCCCAGCTTTGTACTGATCTGCTAGCACCTTTTCCAAGGTTTGCATGCCAAGCTTGCCCCCGGTTTGAATTGCAGAGTAAATCTGAGCCGTCTTGCCTTCTCGAATTAGGTTAGAGATTGCAGGCGTGATCACCATGATCTCTTGAGCCATGATCCGCCCAAACTCATTCGGCTTAGGATTCTTGCGGGGCACTAAAGTCTGGCTAAAGACCCCCACTAGCGAGTTAGACAACTGCACGCGCACCTGGGTTTGCCGTTCGGTGGGAAACACGTCAATAATTCGGTCTACGGTTTGGGCAGCAGAGCTAGTGTGTAGAGTGCCAAAGACCAAGTGTCCGGTTTCTGCGGCCGAGATCGCCAGCGCAATCGTCTCCAAATCTCGCATTTCTCCGACTAAAATAATATCGGGATCTTCCCGCAGCGCCGCCTTTAGGGCGTTAGCGAAGCTCTTAGTGTCTTCTCCCAGTTGCCGTTGGTGAATTAAGCTCTTAACTGGCTCATAGACAAATTCAATCGGATCCTCAACTGTCAAGATGTGCTCAGCACGGGTGCGATTGATTAAATCGATCATAGCGGCCAAGGTTGTCGTTTTACCAGAACCCGTTGGCCCCGTTACTAGTATCAACCCTCTAGGCTTTTCCGCCATTTCCCGAACCACATCAGGGAGTCCCAACTTTTCAAAGTTAGGAATTTTGGAACTCAGCGCTCGCAGACAAGCCGCATAGGTGCCGCGATCTTTGTAGACATTGACACGGAAACGAGCCAATCCTTTCACACCATAGGAGCAATCGAGTTCCCAGTTTTGCTCAAGGTTTTTACGCTGAGTGTTGTTGAGCATGCTGAAGATCAGGCGTTGACACTCTTCAGCCGTCATCGGCTCGTCACCAATTGGCGTCAGGTGTCCGTTGATCCGAAAATAGGGCGGCAATCCAGCCGAAAGGTGCAAATCTGACCCTCCCATCTCGATCAGCTGTTCCATCAAATCTTCGATCATCAATTCCATCGTGCTCGCTCCTTCCGCCAAAGTGAAGTAATCTTGCTGAGAATTAAATCCAAGAACTATGAGAATCTAAGTCTGAAAACTAATCTTGAAATCGCGGTGTGGTGCAATAGGGACAGTCTAGCCATTCTTGCTTCAGCTCTGCACCACAGGTACGGCAGGTGAGCGAGGTTTTGCGTTTGGCCTTCAGTTCCGATTCCAATCCAGTATCGGTAAACGTGACCCGCTCCACCTCTTCCAGGGTAGTCGCTCCTTGCCGTACCAAGTTCAAACTATAGGCCAGCAGGGTTTTCATCCCTTCTTCCACTGCTACTTCCTTGATTCGCTCAGTCGGAGCACTCTCCGTAATCAGGCTCTGTAACTGCTCTGTGATCCGCATAACCTCGTAGACGCCGCAACGCCCTTTATAACCAGAGCCTTTACAGCTTGGGCACAGGGTGTTGTTAGCCCGAGCTGTTTGAATTTCATCGACCTGTAGTTCATTGGATTTATAAAAGACCACTTCGGCTTCTCTAGAAGCAGAGAGCCCAAATCGCGCTAGTTCCTCACTAGAGGGGTTGTAGGGAATCCGGCATTCAGAGCATACTCGCCGCATCAGGCGCTGAGCCAGCACACCGATGAGGGAGCTAGAAACCATGAACGTTTCTACACCCATTTCTTCAAGACGGGCGATCGCACTGGCAGCATCGTTAGTGTGTAGGGTTGTTAGCACTAGGTGACCCGTCAAAGCAGCTTCAATCGCAGTTTTTGCCGTCTCCCTGTCGCGCGTCTCACCCACCAGAATCACATCTGGATCTTGTCGGAGAAAGGCGCGCAGGATCGAGGCAAAGTCCATGCCTTTTTCTCGAATCACCTGAACCTGAGTAATCCCTGGAAGCGAATATTCAATTGGATCCTCTGCTGTACTGATATTGACCCCAGGACTGTTGCGCTCCGACAAAGCCGAATAAAGCGTTGTCGTTTTACCAGAACCCGTGGGGCCAGTCACCAAAATCAGCCCAAAGGGACGCGCCACCATATCTTGAACAATATTCAAGGTTTCGGGATCAGTAATCAGTTTATCCAACCCTAACTGGGTGGCCGAGTTGTCAAGAATCCGCAGCACCACTTTTTCGCCGTAGCGACTGGGCAGCGTATTGACCCGAAAATCTACCTTACGGCCATCAAAAATGCGTCGGATGCGCCCATCTTGAGGCATCCGACGCTCGGCAATATCCAACTCGGCGATAATTTTGAAGCGTGCTGTAACGGCAGGAATAATTTTCTTAGGCAGCGGCTCAAACCCCTCTCGCAGCACCCCGTCCTTGCGGAAGCGAATCCTTAAGTGTTCCTCTTGAGGCTCGACGTGGATGTCAGACACTCCATCTTGCAGGGCCTTGACCAAAATCTTGTTGACTAGGGCTATAACTGGAGCGGCTTCAGCATCTTGTAGAGCAGCATCCAAGTTGGCCTCAAGATCGTCACCTGGCTCTTCTAGGTCAAGATAATCTAAGCTTTCTAAGTCACCTTTGACATCTACCTTAGATTGGAAATCTCGCTGTTTTTGACGTTCAACCTGCTCATCTAAATACTGAGAAATGATGCGCTGATAGTCTTCAATGGTGATGACCATCCGCTGCAACGCCAGATTCTGGGGTCGAAGAATTCGATTCAAATCATCTTGAGCCGCTAGATCGTCTGGATCTGCCATTGCAATCAGCACTGACGAAGGAGTGCCTTCTGTGCGAGAGAGCGGCACTAGGCGATAGCGACGGCACAGATCTACAGGAATCAAAGTGTCGATTAGCTGGCTAACCTGACTAGTCGAAATTTGGCTAATTTCAGGATCGAGAGATTCTACACCATAAAGAATTTTAAGCTCAAACAGCTGCTGCTTCTTATATTGACGCAGCAAGTCGGGCGGGAGCTGCTGCCCGGTGATCATCTCTAAAACTTCGGTCAACGGTTTACCAGTCTTGCGACTCTCAACCAAAGCCTGCTGCATTTGGTCATTGTTGACGTAGCCAGCTTGGATGAGCTTGTTGCTAAAGGGAGAGAAATTATGCTGAACGACCAGGGCGCGCCGTTGAGAGGAAGAGTTAGCCATAGCTGATGCCGAAGTTCCTTGGAGCCTTTATGGAGTAGTCCCGACGATCTTTAATCGAGAGTAAGCAAAATTAGAGTCAGCTTTTATCTAAGGTGCTGACCAAATTCAGCAAATTTGACGTGAAACCGACAAGTTTTTAGCAGAGCGGTCTAAACACCCTAAAAAACGTTTAAGAAATAAAAATCTACAGGTGCATGGGAAAATACCGTAGAATCCAATCTCTTGCCTAAACTGAAGCTGTTATGTGATAAAAAACGGCACTCTAGGAGACGACAGATCCTCCCGTACATCCCCAGTTACATGCCATCGTCTTAGCATCCCAAAGATATAGCAGTCTTTGATGAAGTTTCAGAATTTTAGTAGGCTGATCGTTGAACTCCTAGGGTAAAGGCTAAGACAATTGTAAAAGGATTTAACGCCGGAAAGCTCTCAGAACGGAAAGCTACAAGAAGTAGTAAACTCAGCATTCCCCAAGAAGACGAATAAAATATCGTTAGTGGGTTACGCTTAGTAAAGCGATGCTGGACGGTTGCGACTAGCCAAATCCATGCTTAATACATTGCTGGATATTTTAGGATACCTAGCTGTCTAAGTATATGAAGTCTGCCAAGTGCATCTTGATTTAGATGCATCTTGTATAGCATAGGCCAGCCTAAGTCGCTGAATCATTAGATTTTTAGTGCTGGAATTTCTGAAATATTTGGTACACAATGATTGACGAAGAGAAGCTGTTAGAAGACGTGCAAGAAGCGATGGCTGATGCTTCGAATGTGTTGAAAGTGGTGGATGGTGAGAGCATGGCTGTTGAAACAAATCAGGTGGATGATGAATCCATTAAGGGTTCTGAGGCGTTGGCGGATATAGAGGTCGTAGACTCTACGCTTGAGGTTGAAGCTGAAGCGATTGAGACTCCTGAGGGAGTAGAGAAACAGCCCGACGTAGTAGCTCTGACTCAAGAACTTGAGGCGCTCAAGCTTCAAGCAGAGGAGCGCACGGGTCAATTTATGAGGATTGCAGCGGATTTTGAAAATTTTCGCAAGCGGACTCAGCGAGAAAAAGAAGAGCTAGAACAGCAAATCAAGTGCAATACTGTGGTAGAGTTGTTGCCCGTTGTAGACAACTTTGAGCGGGCGCGATCGCAAATTAAGCCGCAAGGTGAAGAGGCGATGGCAATTCATAAGAGCTATCAGGGCGTATACAAGGATTTGGTAGATCGGCTGAAGCGGATTGGCGTGGCACCGATGCGCTCTGAAGGTAAGGACTTTGACCCAAACATGCACGAAGCTGTAATGCGGGAATCTACTGATGAGTTCCCAGAGGGCACAGTCATTGAGGAACTCGTACGAGGCTACCTCCTGGGAGAGCGCGTATTGCGGCATGCTATGGTCAAAGTAGCGGCGTTACCTGAGTTAGAAGACGATTCGCAGCAAGGCGAAGTGGGGATGTCTGAGGTCTGATAGTCGGGTAGAGTAAAAGATAGAGAGTTCTATTTGATACTTAAGCAGGTCGGATTTTGACTAGATCTGTCGATGTTGTCAAGCCACGTTTTTTCGATTTGGTTCAGGGCGCGATCGCAGAGTTTTTATCTGAGCTGCTCAAAGTTGTGGGCATTTGCGGAATACTCTGCTAGAAATGAGTTCAGTTGTTCCACAGAGTTGCACTCATTCACTTGAATACATGGACAGCCGCTAATTATGGGAAAAGTCATTGGTATTGACCTGGGCACAACAAACAGCTGTGTTGCTGTGTTAGAGGGCGGTCAACCTGTCGTTATTGCCAACTCTGAAGGAGGGCGAACTACGCCCAGCATTGTGGGCTTTGGCAAAAGCGGCGAACGCCTTGTGGGACAATTGGCGAAACGGCAAGCCGTAACCAATGCAGAAAACACCATTTTTAGCATTAAGCGGTTCATTGGCCGCCGCTGGGATGACACCACAGCAGAACGGACTCGAGTCCCTTACAACTGCGTGCGCGGCAAAGACGACACCGTAGATGTTCAAATTCGAGGTCGCAGCTATACCCCTCAAGAGGTATCAGCCATGATCTTGCAAAAGCTGAAGCAAGATGCTGAAAACTATTTGGGAGAGCCTGTCACTCAAGCGGTGATTACTGTTCCTGCCTACTTCACCGACGCCCAGCGGCAGGCCACTAAAGATGCTGGCACCATTGCTGGGCTTGAAGTCCTCAGAATTATCAACGAGCCCACCGCCGCTGCCCTTTCCTACGGGTTAGACAAGCAAGACCAAGAACAGAGCGTTCTGGTGTTTGACTTAGGTGGTGGTACGTTCGACGTGTCTGTACTTCAGCTAGGCGATGGCGTTTTTGAAGTCAAAGCCACCTCAGGTAATAACCACCTAGGCGGCGACGATTTTGACAACTTTGTGGTGCGCTGGCTGATGGACTGCTTCCAAACCCAGGAAGGGATTGACCTTTCAACCGACAAGATGGCGCTGCAACGCCTCCGAGAAGCTGCTGAAAAGGCGAAAATTGAGCTTTCCAGCATACTGAACACCACAATTAATTTGCCCTTTATCACGGCAGATGAGACCGGGCCAAAACATCTAGAGATGGAGCTATCGCGCGCCAAGTTTGAAGACTTAGTCAGCACCTTGGTAAAAGACACGATTGAACCTGTCACCCAAGCGCTGAAAGACTGTGGGTTAACCCCTGACCAAATTGACAAAATTATTTTGGTCGGTGGGTCAACCCGAATTCCGGCGGTGCAAGACGCAATCAGAGAGCACTTTAGCGGCAAATCTCCCGATCGCTCCGTTAATCCCGATGAGGCTGTAGCACTAGGGGCGGCAATTCAGGCAGGTGTTTTAGGCGGCGAAGTCAAAGATCTATTGCTGTTAGATGTGACCCCCTTGTCTTTGGGGATTGAGACCCTAGGTGAGGTCTTTACAAAAATTATTGAACGAAACACAACCGTACCAACCAGCAAAACGCAGACCTTTTCAACGGCAACAGATGGCCAAACATCTGTTGAGATCCATGTGTTGCAGGGTGAGCGCGCTCTGGCAAAAGATAATAAGAGCCTAGGTAAGTTTCAGCTAACGGGTATTCCTCCTGCTCCTCGGGGAGTGCCGCAAATTGAGGTGTCGTTTGAAATCGACGCCAATGGCATCCTTCAAGTGTCGGCTCGCGATAAAGGCACCGGTCGAGAGCAAAGTATCCGCATTAGCAATACTGGCGGCTTAAGCGAAGCTGAAGTGGAGCGGATGCGTCAGGAAGCAGAAATGTATGCCGAAGAAGATGGGGTACGTCGGCAGTTAATTGAATATCGCAACCAAGCAGACACCTTGTTCACTAACTATGAAACAACGCTGCGCGATAATGGCGATCTGATCCCCGAATCTTACAAGACTCAAGCTGCTGAGAAAGTGGCGGAATTGCGGTCAGCGATCGCCGATCGTTCCATTAGCATAGAGGCAATGAAAGATCGGCTTGACTCCCTGCAGCAGGCTCTGTTTGCGCTAGGCTCTGCCGTTTATCAACAAACCGTTCAGCCAGAGGACGACTATGACGAGGCTGGCATAGAACATGCCACAGCCGTCTGGGCCAACGGGAACGGCGAACTACCAATCGATCCCTCAGAAGAGTATGATGAGAGCTACAACTTTGAGAATGACGAAACGGTAACAGCCGATTATGAAGCGGTCGATTGACGACTAGGCTAAGCTTATTGGCCTTGCTTCAGATCTACTCGAAACCGCGCTAAAGCCAGGTTATTTTGTCGGTTTAAGATCTATTCGTTACGATGTAAGCGGTAGGATTTTATTGAGTAAAATCCTGACCTTCAGCTGACTGATTTCTTTTTCACCCTCTTCTAGCAGCGCTCTATGCCCCGTGACTACTACGAAATCCTTGGCGTCTCCCGTGATGCAGATAAGGAGGATGTTAAGCAAGCCTATCGCCGACTCGCGCGCAAGTATCATCCTGACGTCAACAAGGAAGAGGGGGCAGAGGAGCGGTTCAAGGAAATAAACCGAGCATACGAAGTGCTTTCGGAACCAGAAACCCGCGCCCGCTATGACCGCTTTGGAGATGCTGGAGTTAGCTCAGCCGGTGGCGCAGGCTACCAAGACCTTGGCGATATGGGCGGCTTCGCCGATATTTTCGAGAGCTTTTTCAGTGGCTTTTCCAATGCCCCAGGCCAGCAGACTCGACGGCGAACGGGCCCGATGCGAGGCGATGACCTGCGTCTAGATCTAAAATTAGACTTTCGAGAAGCCGTATTTGGCGGCGAGAAAGAAATTCGCATTAGCCACCTAGAAACCTGTAATACCTGCACAGGGACGGGGGCAAAGCCTGGTACGCGACCTAAGACCTGCGGTACCTGTGGTGGTTCTGGGCAGGTGCGCCGCGCCACCCGTACTCCCTTTGGCAGTTTTACTCAAGTTTCTACTTGCCCCACCTGCAACGGCGGGGGTCAGGTGATTGAGGATAAATGCGACGTTTGCGGCGGCAGCGGGCAGAAACAAGAAGCCAAGAAACTGAAGATTACAATTCCGGCTGGAGTAGACAACGGCACTCGGCTGCGAATTTCATCTGAAGGGGATGCGGGTCAACGCAGTGGCCCTTCTGGTGATCTATATGTTTACCTCTTCGTTAATGAGGATGCCGAATTTCAGCGCGATGGCATCAATATCTTGTCAGATCTAAAAATCAGCTATTTGCAGGCAATTCTGGGCTG
>Ga0335394_10010500_pt1 | contig 10435 bp, 10 predicted proteins | sample MAT03_FD_205741 | JGI IMG/M metagenome (GOLD analysis project Ga0335394, IMG submission 205741) | Freshwater microbial communities from Lake Fryxell liftoff mats and glacier meltwater in Antarctica - MAT-03 (spades assembly) (version 2) ...
CCTACCTGGCGTCTTCGACCTTAAACAACCGAAGACAGGAAATGCGTCTGTCATACCGTTCATCGGCGATCAGACGGTGCGAGTTTTAAGAAAGTTGCTGTTAACTGTCAACCGCAAGTTGACGCATCGCGAAACAATGTGTTTGTGTAAAGCGATTTCCGGAACGTTGCTCAAGAACTCGTGTGGATCTAAGCATCGAGCGGAAAATAAGTGTCGCCTTTCGCTCCGCGAAAATTGCGAATACGCTACTTTCTCGGAGCGAAAGGCGACTCTAATTGGACAGCGCCGGTTTTGGCGGAAACCGAGCATTTTTGCAACCCGAATGCGTCAGCGAGGGATTGTCCCCGACTCGTTCCCTCGCTTACGCTTCGGGCTATTATTTTGGAAAAAGTGGCGCTGTCCAACTAAAAAGCCGCACGATGCTAAACAACGCATAAATATCCTCAGGAAATGCATTTGAATCAAAGCGAGGGACCGGCCACGCACGACTGAGCGCGCAACGAAAACGGCTGGTAGTCAGAGACCACCAGCCGCCGGAAGATTTTCCGATGCAGTCAAAAGACTACTTCTTCTTTGCAGCCTTCTTCGCAGCCTTTTTAGCGACTGGCTTAGCAGGTGCAGCAGTTGCTTTCTTCGCGGCCTTCTTTGCAGCTTTCTTTGCCACAGTACGTTCCTCCATACAAAGTTGAACTTGAGTGGCCGCCCTGCCAAAGCTTTACCGGGCTTAAAAAAAGAAACAGGACCACCACAGACCAAAAACATCAGATCATCAAGGTCACATTGACCAGGACGATGCAGATTCCATTCAACACTGATGACCGTCTTGAAGTCGCTGTAAGGCAAGTCCTTCGCCACGTGCATCCAGTTCCTGGTGTCAGTGTTCTGATCAGAACCATTTCGATCAGCTTCCAGTACTTCGATTTTGAAATCGTTGTTGATGACAACACAGTTGTGTAAGTCATTCTGAATCACTGATGCTGAAACTCTTTGATCACCAAGTGATCGGAATCGTAGAAGATCAAAAGGATAACGCAAGACTGTTCCGCATTTTTCGAGTGTTCTCAGAAACTTTTTTTCAGATTCAGTAGAGCCTCTGCGCGATCATCATGCGCGCATGAAACACGTTGAGTGACGATGTGATTGCCTGGTCAGAAGTTTGCACGGAGCGCATCGCGAATCATCTTCACACCAGACTCGACATCGCGCAGGCGATCGATCCGATGACCGCGCGACATGCCCGCAACACAGTTAAAAAACTCCATGCATGCGATGCAGACTTCGCTGAGCCAGTGCGTACCTTTAATTCACTGCGTTTCAAAAACACAGTATTTTTCAAGGCGAAACACGATCGCGACGAATCGTCGCACGATGCTTCAGACTCTTTCGGTCACACCCTCGCGCTGCAGATCAGCGAGGACCGATCGCATGTAATTCAGACTCTGCACTGCAATGTTCTGCGCGCCTGGACTGTAATCAAAGACCTCCACTGAAACCCATCCGCTGTAGTTCGATTCAATCAGCGCGCGGAGGATCGGATGGTAGTCGGTGGAGCCCATTCCGGGGCCGAGAAGGTTCGAATCGTTGACGTGAAAATGTTTACAATTTTTTTTGTAACGATCAATTATTTTGGGAATTGGAGACGTTTCTGCGCCCAACATCGCCTTCACATCCTGGTGTAGAGCCATTGAAGGATGATCCACCATGCGGATGATTTCGAGCGCTTCATCGCATGTGTTGATGAAGTCTGTCTCCTTCAGAGTCAGCGGTTCAAGACACAACAGAACTTGATTGTCAGCGAATGTCGGTGCCGCCTGGCGGAAGACATCAGCGGCGAATTCTGCCGCTTGTGCCTTCGAGATTCCTGGTAGCAGGGTGCGTTGCTGTGGCGATCCGAAAACCAGGATGTGTCCACCGAGTTGACGACAGACACGGGCTAATAATGCCAGATATTCGCCTGTCGTCTTCCGAACTGCCGGTTCGGGGCTGGTCAAATACAGTCCTGTTGTCTTTGCCAGCAGCCAGTGCAGGCCGATAATTTCCAGTCCATGCCGCTCCGCTTCCTGCTGCATTTCGTGAAAGACGGACGTCGGCACGGATGCCAGGTCGGTCGAAATCGTAAACGGAGCCACTTCGATCCCCGTGTATCCAGCTTCAGCAATCAGCCGACACTGGGTGGCCCAATCGGTGTTTTCATACAATTCCTGGCAGATGGCGAACTTCATCGTAGTGACTTTCTGAATCAGTGAATCCGGCGGGGAACTCGTACAGGATTGCAGACCATTGCAGGATTGCAACTCAGCATGACACGCCTGACTGCGCATGCCACGTAATATTACAGTTCGGAAAGCTGAACCTCCCTTGATCGACGATGGTATTTCGGATTTGATGCCGTCAACATAGAAGAAACCCATGCGAACTGAGTACGCCGCGAGGAACCGTAGTTTAAGAACAGGTCAGACGAATGAGCGATTTACGAATCAGAATTTTCCTGTTGGCGGCCACTATGTCTGCAGCAGCTGGAGATTGCTGTCTGGCTGACGAAGTGCCCATAACTCAGACCGGCGAAACCATCAGTGCGCTGGATGGTGAACGACAGCCGTTGCTGCACTGGGCTCCGGAAACCGCAGCCAGTGAACCCACTCCCATGCTCGTGTTTCTGCATTCATGGAGCAGTGACTATCAACAGGACAATTCCAAATGGCTCACGGCCTGCGCGGCGCGCCACTGGATCTGGCTGCATCCGGATTTTCGCGGTGTCAATCAGTCACCGAAGGCGTGCGGGTCCCGATTCGCGCGTCAGGATGTTCTCGATGCAATCGCTTTCGCACGCAAACGCTGGAATGTTGATCCGCAGCGCATCTATCTGGCAGGCGTTTCCGGTGGAGGCCACATGGCGCTGCTGATGGCTGGGCATCATCCGAAAGAATTCAGCGCCGTATCCGCCTGGGTCGGTCCCACTGATCTTGCGGAATGGCACCGATTCCATACCACGAATGGTGAGCCGCAGAAGTACGCCGTGATGATCGAAAAATCGCTCGGCGGTGCTCCCGGAACGTCTGTCGGCATTGATGCCGACTACCGTGATCGGTCGTCCGTCTTCCATCTGCACCGGGTCGCCGACCTGCCCGTGGGCATCTGGGCAGGAGTGGATGACGGTCACAGCGGCTCGGTTCCGATCAGGCACTCGTTGAACGCCTTCAATGCCATTGCAGCAGCGCATGGCGATCGGCTGATTTCTGAGGCTGAGATGAATGAACTCAGCACCTTGAAGCGACTGACATCCCCGCTGACATCAGATCAAGCACGCGATCAGACTCTCGGGAAATCGATTCGACTTGGCCGTCGCAGCGGCGAATCGATGATCACGATCTTCGATGGCGGGCACGAAAGCCATCCGGACGCCGCGCTCGAATGGCTGAGTACAAAACGGCATGCCGTAACAAATATTCCGGGGAAGTTGGATTAAGAACCCGGCACCCATTGCAGTTCCGGCAGCAGTCGCTGGATCTCAGCCTGCAGGTCGGCATTTTGTAGAACTAATGAAGCAACGCCGGAATCCTGTCAGCGGGTGCAGCAACGAACTGCACTTCCTGAAACACTGATGAACAACGGGGATGCTGGGCCGGTCGGGCTACGCCGTCGCCAGCAACTCTCGGGTTCCCAGGTGAGTCCGGTAGCGACGCGATATCCCTTGCGGCAAATCGCTCTGGATAGCCCCGGCGTTTCCTCCTTCTCCCCCGAGATCGGGGGGAGAGGGGACGATCTCAAGACACTTGCAGCCTCATTCCTGACCGCGTGAAGTATGAAGTATAGGGAGAGGGCGAACAGTATTGGGGCGCAGCTCTTGGAATCAGAAATGAGCTTCGTCCCATTTGCCTTTCACTATCGCCAACGCCCAATTAGTGTTGTATCGTGTGCCAACACTTAGCAGGAATGACGGATGGCAGTTTACGTATATCTCTGGTCCGACGAACAGGGCGAGAGCGTCGATAAAGTGCAACAACACGGGCTGACTTGCCAGGACTGGCAGTATGTCTTCGAGAACTGTCAACTGGAAGAAGTCAGTCGATCCTCTGACCGTCTGATCAGAATTGGCAACGCGCCTGATGGACGCCGATTGTGTGTGGTGTTCGAGTGGATTGAAGTGGAATGGTGCGTGCTCCCGATTACTGAATTCGAGCTAAAGGAAAAGACATGAAAAAGAAGTCAAGGACATCAAACGAGGCTTCCGTCAGACTGGTGCCCACGCTGACGCCAGCGATGCGGGAAAGACTTCGTAAGGCGATTGCCGAAGAGGAGCGTCCGGAAGTGATTGCTGCCACAAAACAGCAAGCCCGTGAAGCTTTCGTAAGGCTGGATGCCGAAGAAGCGCAGATTGCTGATATTGTGGCAGCAATCGGCGCGGAACGTGACAGACAGAATCTGTCGTTGGAAAACATCAAAGCCAGAACTGGCATCGACCGTGCAAACCTGTCGCGACTCTTCAGCGGTGCAGGATCTCCTACGCTCGATACTCTGAAGAAGCTGGCGAATGCTGTCGGCAAGCGGCTGCATGTCACGCTGTCAGAAAAGTAGCCCGAGCTGTCCTCACATGCTGATTGCTCTGTGGACGGGCCGCAAGCCGACGGAGCGAACGTTTGAAATGATCTGTTTCGACTTCTGCGGCCTTGCCAGCGAAGAAGAACTGGTCGCTCACATCAAAAAGCCGAAAAAACAGACGCTATAATTCGCGGGGTGCGTTCCGACAACTCGTCCGCCGCCGTTCACGCTGCGCGCATACGACGTCGCAGTTACACGAAATTGGTCCCGCCGCTCGGATCCATCGCGCCGCTTGAGGTTTGGCCGACACGAGTCAAAAAGTTCTCAATTCCTTTGAGAAGGCTGGCGCGACTCGGTGTCTTCCCTTTGCATTTCACGGCCCAGGAACGTCCCGGATGAACTACATCCCAATCCGATTTCGCTTGTTCGTATCTTCCCTTACCGGGATCATGATTTCCAAACCCATCGAGAAAGCTATTCCAAATCGGACGCTTCCACTTGATGACAGCGGCTTCCAGCGTACCGATCATGTCAGAACTTGCACCTTCAAAGATCATGAATCGGCAAGAAAAATCTTCGATTGCAGGACTCTCCACTTTTCGGATGCTGTTCGTGTGTGGGTTGAGTCGCGAGTAAAGCTCGGACGCTTTTGATTCATCGGAATGCTCCGTTCGTGATTGACGCCAACTTTGGGGAACCGGCTTATTGAGTCCCAATATCTAACCCAAACGCCGCAACTTAGTTGTGAATGCAGCAAATTCGTAGCCGTTCACGAGTACAATAGGGTGCAATTCCGTTTTGCGTAGTTGAAATGTGTTGATTATGCAGTGTTTTTAGTTGTTTTGGATTTGAGTTCAGAATCGAGGCTCATGGAGGTGGGTCTCCAGCACCATGACGTAAGGTGTCTTGATTTTTTGCTGTCCCGCATGAGGCGGATCCGATCATCCCAGCGATCGGCGATCACGAGCGACCGCAGTTGAAGCATCGATTCGGCGTTGTCTTTGCACCAGTAAGTTCCGTTCCCCTTCAGACGCATGTTGATCACTCGCCGAATGCTGCTTTCGATCGCGCCGCTCCCAAGCGGAAGACCAAGACCTTTGAAGAACGGGTACGCCAGGCGACCCGCGTCACCGTGTCGCTGAAGGTAACTGATCTCCGTGAGGATCTTTTCATTCTTGTCGTCTTTATCCGCGTGCTGCTGAAGTTCTTTCACGACATAACGCCATTCGCCGTTGCGAAGACGAGAACGCAGATCGCGGTACGATGCCATGCGATCGTTGTCCGAACGCCCCAGCGTCTTCAGAGCCAGTGACACGTGATGAGCCGCATGACAGTTATCCAGCACCTGATGAATTTTCACTGTATCCGAGATACCTGCCTGCTTCACAATCGTGGCGATCCGATCCCAGATCCAGACGGCACCATCGCTGACAAACGTGACGCTCTTTGCTTTGGCGGCACCCAGTCGATGCAGATGCATGGCCACGATCTCGGCCATCGCATCCGGGCCGGTGAACGTCCCGTCAATCGTGGCTTTCGACTTCTTCACCATGCGCCCTTTTTCGTTGTGAACAAAGATCGTCATGAGCTTCGGTTCACGCCATTCGGCATCGAATGACTGTTTCGCCCGAGCCTTCGAACGACCGGGAGCGTCGCTGATGATCTGGCCGTTTTCATCGCGTGTTTCAGGCTCCGGCGTGGCTTTTCGGAGTTCGCCGCGAATCTTGGTGCGACCTCCGTCGATCTGCACGGTGACACACAGACCGGCCACTTCGTTCGTGGATGTCAGCGTTCCGGCACGCCATTGCTGAAGCTGTAGTGTGCGGAGTTTCAACAGATCCTCGCCGCACTGCTGAGCCACGCGACGCACGGCTTTAGTACTCAGCTTCAAGCCTTCGCGTTTCAGTTCATCGCGAGCCAGCTCGAATGACGGACACAGCGCACACTGGCGGGCGATCCGCGTTTCCAGAGCTGGCGATTCCTTCTTCCCGAAGCCGAACTGAGCGAGTTTAATATAGAGCCCTGTGGCCTGATCATTGGGCTTTCGAAACAGTCCTCGCTTCGGTTCGCAGTACAACGTCGTGGCCCACATCAGCACACCGCCAAGTAAGCGGATGGCAATCTTCCGCTCGCGCGGCTTCGCCAGTGGCGTTTGGTATTCCACGCGAGTTCGCTCACTGGCCGCATTCACTTCCGACGACTGTACAGCAACCGCAAGCAGCCCCGCAATCAAGAGCCCCGAACCTCGCAGATACTGGTTGCGAACTTCATGCTCGATGATTTCCAGTTCGCCCGGGTCCTTCAACAGCCGACGCTGCCACTCCGCAACCTGCGGAGTGACTTCGCCCGAAAACCGCACCACCATTTCCATCGCCGATTTGATAAACTCCCCGTCCTTACCGTCCACCGATATCCCCTCCATCACACCGCCTCCATGCGGATCTCATTTCAAAACTCTGCGACGCCGACAAAAGAATAACAACCTCCAAATCTTAAAAATACCTCAACCCAGATTGCCTATCTAATCACGCAAAACGGAATTGCACCCGTCGCCAGAGGCAGTGAGGCACAACAAGCTGTAGCCGGATTATGGACCGGTGTCGTTTTCAAACCCATCAACCACTGGCATGAAGCCAGTGGGGGCAGGCGGCTTGTTCGGTTGAGGGCTGCTTGTAGTTTCCAAACCTTGAGTCCACTGGCGTAAAGCCAGTGGGGACCAGCAACGCGCCGGCCCCTACTGACCCTGCGTCGGTAGAGACTCGGTTTGAAAACTACGGACAGGGAAAGTTTTCAAACCGTCGATCCACTGGCGTGAAGCCAGTGGGGTTTCAGCGGTGTGCTCATGGCCCCCGCCGACCCCGCGTCGGTGGAGCCTCGGTTTGGCAACTACAGAAACACCAACGCAAAACAACTCCCCACCGGCTTCATGCCGGTGGCTCGCGGGTTTGAAAACTACAGAAACACCAACGCAAAACAACTCCCCACCGGCTTCATGCCGGTGGCTCGCGGGTTTGAAAACTATGGAGCCGATCTACACCGCCATAAACGTCACTCCCGCCTACCAACTGAACTGGGGGCTCACGTCTACTGGCGGCAACAGCCAAACCCTGATCACGAGTGGCTCGCAGAACTAAAGGCCGCAACACCAACCAGCCGGATAACCGTAACAACAACAACGGCTTCCGTGCTGCGAGTACCTTGCCATGCCGGAATTCGCAGGGTCACACCTGCGGAGAGTGCCAGGGTATCAAGTCCATCGCTGTCCTGTGTCGGGTCGATTTTGCCGCGAAAGCAGCAAACCCGATCAGGCCAAATCAAAAACCAGCCCGGCGGGTCTGGTAGGCCGCAAGGTTCGAACGCCCCGCCGGGTGTTTTTGTGGCCGACGGTGCCAACCGTTCAGGGGCGCAACGACTGGTCTCCTTTCGAAGCATTTCCGCATGAACAGGTTTCCTGCGTCGGTCCGACACACCCAGGCAACTTGTCATGGGGTGGAGATCGTGACTCTCCCAATTCGGACGTCATCGGTAATTCGAGATCATTCGAATTGCTGCCAACAATTGAGCGGCTTGTCAAACAGTCGCAACTGGAGAGAACTCGAGTATGCCACCAACATTGTCCGTCAGCGAGAGGTTTCATATTGGCACGTTGTCCTCTGGCGACCGGCATGCAAATCGGACCCACTTCGGCGCGGAAAACGGACCCACATGGGAAACCATTTGACCACGGGGAGCTGCGTGATATTTAAGCACTCTCCACTGTAAACAGTTGGAAAATTGTATTGTTGAGAAGATTTTGGAACAACAGAATCGCAAAAACCGGAGACTGACGTCTCGCGGCTCGCCGATTCCCGGCGAGCGGGGGACGTCAGTCCCCTGATTGTGTTTGCCACTGCGGCTCCATGCAGTGCCACGAAACTCACGACGTCGCGTGACGAGCACAATTCGGTGGCGGGCGAAGCCTGCGGCAAGGTTTGACGGCCAGCAGTTGGCAGCGGGCCAGAAGGGCGTCAACGGTCAAATCTGTTTGCGAGCCTTCTGGTTCTCTTTCATCGACGATGAATCGCATTTACGTCAATTCCGCAGCGCGCGGCATGAACGAAGAATCCGAGAGCGATTTCGCGGCAAAGAGCAGGCACGCCTGGATGTCATCCTCGCTGAGTGACGTAAATTCCTGGGTGATTTCCAAATTGGAAGCCCCACGTGCAAGAAGATTGAGGATAAATTCAACTGACAAGCGAGTACCGCGAATGACGGGCTTACCTGCGAGTACGGAAAGGCTCGTCGTGATTCGGTTGAGCAGATCTTGATCGGTCATAGTTCATCTCCGGTACTCACTTTGAACTCGACGAAAGCAACAGGCCGGTAACGGTTCTGGATGGCGGCGAATTCGTGTTGATGACAATAAGCACCCATGCACAAGTTTCATCATTTAACTGCGTGGGCAACGCCCCGCGCTTTCGCGAGGTAAAGGTTGGTGCTGAAGCGGGCGCAGATCATTGATTCAAACGGTCCCCTTATCAACACAAGAAGCGAAGTTCAAATACCGCGAATGAAAAAGAGGCTGCACGCTGACGTTCATCGCAGTTGTCAAACCTCTGCTCCACTGGCGTAAAGCCAGTGGGGACAGACTTGTCGCGTTCGTGCAGCTCCTGTTTAGTTTCCAAACCTGCGGTCCACTGGCACAGGGCCAGTGGGGCCGAAAAGACGCCAGTGTGCTTGTAATTCGCCGATGCCTACGGCTCGCCGTGCGCGTTCAAGCGGTTGCCGCCTCCAGCGTCGCCAGCAACTTCAGATCATCCGCGTGTTGTTTCATCACGCGTTCGTACGTTCCGAGAGTTTTAGTGAAGACAATTTGATAACGGTTGCCTGTTCTTTCCATGCGATGGGTGACGTCGCATTGATGGGTGTTGACGGTGCGGATGATGTCATCACGTTCGTATTTGGTGGCCGGGATTGCAAGAGTTTCAGTCCTGGGGTTGGCGAGAAATTCGTTGAGTTGTTCGCCGTACTCTTTGTAAACGCCCTTGATCTCTGCCGGGCGAGTCCAGTCGGTGGGTTGCTGCGGCGGTTGTAATGTGGCCGCGATGAGTTCCGCGCGGATGGCTTCAAACCATTGAGCGAGAACGGGATGCACTTGCTTCAGTTTTTTCTGGCTCCACGAAATCAATTTCAATAAACAGGGAACCTGCACATCGGCGAGAGTAAAACGTTTGGGCAGCGCGCGGAGTGATGCGATCAATTTCGTGGCCAGTGGATCCCGTCCGATCGAGAGTAACGCCTCCAGCAACGTCTCCAGTGGTTTGCTGATCCCAGTCAGCGCACGGTCACCAATTCCATGATTCCTCGCGTCACAGTAGAAGCCGCAGAATCGCTCGGTCGCCACTTCGCAAAGCCCAGCAAGAATTGGTCGCTCATCCGCAAGGTTTGGATCGCAACACAACATGCTGAGCCACACATGATCTCTGCCCACTGGGTCGTTGTCCCACATGCTAAGCGGAATTTTGAGCATCTCTTTCAGGCGATCAGCGAAGGGTACGACTCCGTGTTGATGACAAATGGCAGTGAGGTACTTGTTGATCGGAGTCGCGCGATCCTTTGCCATCGCAGCGAGCATCGCGTCATGCAGAGACGTATCTTCGAACTGTGGTAACGTTTCAACGAATTCTCGCAGCCACGGACGATCATCTTTGGGTTCGCCGTTGCGACCGATCTGCGTCCGTTCCGGCCAGCGGCGAATGATGGCCCGCGCAAGGCGAAAGCAATCGCGTCGCGCTTCTTCCTGCCGTTTTTTCGGCGTCTTGTCGAGTTTCTGTTGCATTGAAAAATACAGCGCCACGTTGTCTTGCAGATTCCCCTGCGCGACCACGTCAAAGTGATGATCGTTGTGCCACAGCAC
>Ga0335394_10010504_pt1 | contig 10433 bp, 5 predicted proteins | sample MAT03_FD_205741 | JGI IMG/M metagenome (GOLD analysis project Ga0335394, IMG submission 205741) | Freshwater microbial communities from Lake Fryxell liftoff mats and glacier meltwater in Antarctica - MAT-03 (spades assembly) (version 2) ...
AACCCGTTTAAAAATACCATTTAGTTGCCCGTGATTCATCGTCAAACGCTTTCGGAAAGGCTGGCGCCAGCGACCATTCGCCCTGTTTGTTCTTCAGGAAGGCGATGTTTTTCGCGTGATCGTCTTGGTTTCGTGCGACGACATTGAAGACCATTCGCCGAAACTATTCCTCCGCCGTCTCCATTGGCAGTTGGAGTTGGCGGATGGTCAGCAGTACCTCTTCGTAACTGTAGGACCCGGCCCGATTAAAATCGAAGTGCGAAAGCGCGCCAAGCGACTGCATGTGCAATTTCTCACCGCCCGCCAGCCGATCGAACCGGCGAGTCATGGAATGCCGCCGCCCGTTCTCTTCCCAGAGCCGGCACTCGCTCATCGTGAGGCCTGCCTGTCTCGCCATCAAGTGATAGGCGAACTCGATCGCACCATAGCCTTTCGGGTCTTCCAGTTCCTTGTCTTTGTTGCCTTCGACCCCATCGAATTTCAGCAGCCAGTAATCGAAGCCGGCACCGGCGGCAATCTGTCCGGAGCGCACCTCGTTCGTCTCGCGATTCCATGCGATTACCGCCTTTGCGCGTGCACCGCCAGCGGACGTTCCCACACGCAAAATGTCGCGCAGCGCAGCCTCCTTTCCCGCGGCATAAAAGTGTCCGAGCAAATCGCCGCGATGTGTCAGCACCTCCCCCGCCAGCCGCACCAACGCGTCCGTTTCCATTCTATGTGATTTGCGCGGCTTCGGCCCGATCGCCGGCGCAAACTCCAGTGCTCCCATGCCGCGTGTGCCGGTGTAACAGAGACGCTCGACCGCACTGAAACTGTCCGCCGTGCGGCCTTGGGTCGCGAGCCACGCGTCGATCAGCGCGTTACCGAACTTGTCGGGCAGCGAATCCGCCACCAGCCCCGGCAGTCCATGGAACGTGTTCCGCGGCAGCTCGGGAAACTCATAGACCTGCACGCTGAGCGGCAGGACCAACGGCGCCAGCTCGATGTCGCTGCTGACAAACTCCGGGTCGTATTGAAACGCCGCGATCTCACGTCCCTCGTCCAGCGAGACCGCGCCGATCGTCCGGCCCCAGAGCCGAACCTCCGCGATCATGAAGCACCCCCCCAAGTCCAATTCTTAGGCTTTGCAGGTGGCTTCTGTCTTGAGGCGCGCTGCCGTTTCCGGCGGACCTGCTTAAGCTGCTCGATCGGGCTCGGTACCGCATCGGGAATCAAGCTCTCAAAACGTTCCAACAAACCCAGCGTTCGGCACACGCGAGGAAACCCCGGCAACTGAGTCGCCACCGCGCCGGATTCCAGCCTTTCCACCGTGCGCATACTGTTGAAATTGATGCTTCAACGGAGCCGCGCTCCGACCTGGCGTTATTGAGCGTAGGTCGGTCGGGCGTAACGTCGTGTCTTAACGTTGAATGCGTCGAGGGAATTACAATACCCTTCATTTAACCTTCCCATGATGTGAATGTCCGCGTTTCCCGGCTCCGTTGAAGAATGTCTTACGGGTTTCTACACTCGCTGCCGGCACCTTTCCGATGGAGGGCGAGATCTTCGACCAGCGAATCGGCAATGGCTTCTTCGTGCACGGCTTTGCGTTCGGTGCGGAGGGCGGTGGCGAGCTCGGGGGACCAGGGGGTCGGACCGGGGTCTTCTACGAGCAGTTCGCTTTTCGGGGCGGCGAGGTAATCGGACACGGAATATCTCCAAGGCGATGCGGCGGGATGGCTGAGCACGCGACGGGCGATGCGGAGGCCGCCGACGTCGAAATCGCCGTGGTAACGCAGGCGTGCACCGGCCTCCGTGAGCTGTCGCAGGAGGATCTTTGTGGGTGTCGCAAACTGACCGTTTACGCACACGAGCGCTGCGCTGCGGGCACCGAGACGTGTGGCGGCGAGACCGAGGATTGTCGGGTTTTCGCAAACGAAAATCTCGCGATCGGCCAGCGCGGGGTCGTTCGAAAGCGGATGTCGGAGGAGCAGTCGCAAAGAGAGATGCAGAGGTTCGCCCGCTTGCGCCCCCGCACGAAGGAGGCGGGCCAGGAGGGAGTCGTTGTCGGCTGGAAGATTGAGCACGAGTGCAGGGGTGCTCAACTCATCGCACATCACGCCGACCTCGGCCCACGCGGTGCGCCGTCCCTCGGCGTCATCCTCGAGTTCGCTCCCTCGAAGGTAAACGACGGCTCGCACGGCCAGGGTGGCGAGAGGCGTGCCGGGATCGAGCGCGTGGGCGTTTCCCAGCAGGCGCGCCGCGAACGCGGCGAGGGGCTCTGCGTGGACCGGCAGCGCGTGAACGAGGCGAACGAGGTCGCTCATGAGGCGGGAAGCCTGTGCAGGGTCGTCACGGCTCAATCGTTTAAGGAGGCCCGATGCCTCCACTTCGCTCAGCCACGGAAGCAGACTTGGACGGGACACCAGATCGTGACGCGTCGTCTGCCAAGCGGACGCCCAAGCCTCCTCGTGTTGCCTCGCCTCGGCACGTCGATCGACGATGGGGCCGCAAAGAAACTCGACGGCGGCGGTAAGGTCCCTGCAGATACCGGCTTCCATAAAAATCTCGGCCACCTCGCCGAGATCGATCTGGAGCGAATCGCCGCGCGATGCTTTTCGTCCGAGAAACGAGTCGATGGCGGACCGTTCGGCATTGGAAGTGGACGTGAGCGAAATCGGTCCTGCCAGCGGTTTCCCGCGTTCCAGCCGGTTGCGCAACGCGGCCAACACCCGTGCAAGTTCGGGTGAGCCCAGAGTGGCGCGCAGGCGAACCGCATCAAAGCCCGAGTTGCTCATGGTCGGCGACGGCTTCGGTGACGACTTCCGCAGATGGGGGTGCATCGACGGGGAGCGGGCCGTCGCGTTGTTGACGTTCTCGGCCATTCCAGAGCCAGCGGGTCGCGGCGACCGCGTCGATTCCCGGCAGAGTGGTCAGGTGGTAGATGGCAAGCGCGGGCACGGTGGCGTAGCACCCCCACTCGAGTTCGCTGGTCATCATCACATCGAGATCGAACTGGGTGAGCACGCCGAGGCATTGCGCCCGCATCGTCGGATCGATGCCGGCAAACGCTTCGTCCAGCATTACCAGCCGCGGCGCGGTGGGCGCGGCACTGCGATAATGCGCCGCTGCCGCCGCGAAGCGCGGGAGCGTGAGGGCGAGGGCCTTTTCCCCGCCCGAGCCGGTGCCATAGGTGCGTTTATCGAGTCGTCGCCACTGACCTTCCTGCTGGCGCTCGACCACGAATCGATGCCAGCGGCGGTAGTCCAGTGCCTTGGCGAGACGATCGCGCCAGGAGCCGGATTCGTCGGAAGCCTGCTCGGCGCGAATTCGATCCTGCAGGAAGGCAGCGAGCGCGGTCCTTTCTCCGGGCGTCCAGAGTTCGCCTTTGCGCAGCAGAATCGGACGCACCTGTGGAAAGGACGTCTCGTTGTCCGGTTCCCACTGAAAGCGAAAACGCACGCCGGAGCTGGTGGGACGTCGGACGAGTTCCTCGTTCGCGGAGACGCGCCAGATTTCTGCGGCGCGAATCAGCTTTTGTAATTCAACCGCCACTTCAGCCAGCAGGTGATTCTCGATGATCTCGCGTTCCCGGGCTTCGAGGAGCCGGTCGCGTTCGTTTAGTTCCTGCGTGAACGCCTCGCCGAGTTCGGTCATGGTGTGCGGGCGCGCCTGGAAGACGCAGCGCACGAGAACGAGGTCTTCGAGCTGATGGGTCTCGGGTTGATGGCCGTGCGTGATCAACTGGTCGCGCAGGTCCTGAATATGACCGTGAATCGAGTCCTGCCGGCGAAGCCAGGCTTCGTCCGTTTCAGGCGTGTCGACGAGACACGGCTCGATCTCGCGGGCGATTTCCACCGCTCGCGAAACGGTCCATCCGGCCGGCTCGATCGCACGAAGCCGGGGGTCCGCTTCCGCGAGCAAGCGCTGCTCCGAGAAGGTCTGCAGGCTGGCGATAGCGACGCCGCGTTGGGTCTCGCTGTCGGCGCGCTGTTCGTCGGCGCGGATGCGGTCGCCTTCCGCTCTGGTTTTAGCCTGTGTTTGCGCGAGTTGCTCTCGGTGGGCTTCGCTCAGCGAGTGCTTGAGCCGGCGCACCTCGCTTTCGGCGGTGGCGAGTTTCGAGAGGATTTCGGAAATTTCCGCTCCGTGGGTTTCCTGCAACGTTTCGAAACGCTGTCGCGCGCTTTCGGCAGCCGCGTCGGCAGCCTCGCGACGGACACGCCGGCCGTGATGATCGAGCTGGGCACGGCCGGCTAGGTCGCGAAACTCCGAGAGCCGGTGGGCGACGGTTTCCCAGTGCTGGATAGTCGGCCAGAGTGCGGCTAGGCGAGTATCGTAGCTCTGCGATGCGCGCACCAATTCGTCGATCCGGCCGAGCCAGAGCGAAAGCTTGAGGTCGGAGGCGTCGCCGTCGCGTTTCGACTGCATTTCCCGATGCTCATCGCGCCGCAGTGCGGTTTCGCGAGTGGCCCCTTCGGACGCCCGGACCGTCTCGGCGACGGCACGCGTCGCGGCTTCCAGTTCGTATCCGGCGCGAAAGACCGGTTCGTCCAGGGGAGCGCGTTCGAGTTCGCGGCGGGATTCGGCGCGGTCTTCGACGACGAGGACATGTTCATCCAGGGTGTGTTGTCTCGCGACGGAAAGTTCCGTGGCACGGAGGTGTAACGACTGCAGTTGCCGACGCCGGTTGGCGTCTCGCGTGCTGGCTCCAACGTATTCCGCGGATGTTTTGGTCCAGCGGCCTTGTACGGGACCCAATTGCCATCTGCCGTCGGTGCTCACCCAATGAAGACCGCAGTCTGCGCCCAGGCCGATGTGGGCGAGCGCGCGTTCGATCGTTTCGGGCGAGAGGAGACGGGCGCGTGCATCGTCGGCGTCGATCGCGGGGCGCAGCACGTGGGCGAGCGAGCGTGCGGGCGGAAGAGCGCCGATGCCGGCCATGTCCGCGCCAAGAAGAAACGTGTCCTCGGACGGGTCGAGCAGGGTGCCGTCGGGAAGAAGCCAGGCATCCAGGAGACCCGAGGCCTGCAAAGCGGCCTCCAAGCCGGCACGCGACTCGTCGGCAAGATCTTGCCGAAAGTCGCAGACGCGCCAGAGCGGTGCGCCGGGAAAAGCGGAGCGGTCGCTTCGACGCGTGGCCGAGGGGGGCGGTTGAACGCTTTCGCCGTGTTCGAGGCGGTCGATGGCAAGGCGGATTTCGCCGAGGGCGGCGTTCTGGTCGGCGAGAACACGGTTGAGTCCGGCCTCGCGGGCTGCCAAAGCGGCGAGAACGGCAGTGTGCGCAGACTCGATGGCCTCGCGGAGCGGGCTGGCTTCGTTGCGCCGATCGAGCCAGGTGGCGAACGCATCGCCCATCGTTTCGGCGTGGGGCACGCGCAGATGCTTCGACGCGGCGCGCCAGCTGCCGTAGGCGTCCAATAACGCGCGGCCTTGTTCATCGCGTTTTGTCCGGGCAGCGTGCTCCGACTCGCGTGCGGCACTAGCCTCGTTTTCGGCGTGGCGTTGCGCGAGTTCGGCCTGGCTGAACGAACGCTTCGCCTCGGCTAGGGAATGCTCGTGGGCACGAAGGAGCGCGCACGCGTTTTCGCGCTGTTTGAGTGCTCGCCTCAGGGCCGACTCCGCTTTGGCGACCCACGCGAATTGTGTCCAGGCTGACGTGGGAGCGGAGGGCAACTGTTCGCGGTGGAGGTCCGCGAGATCGGCGGCCACGGCGGCGCTTTCCGCCAATTGAAGTTTCGCCGTGAGATCCGCTTCGATCTGGCGGGTGTGCTGGACGGCGCTTTCTTCGCGCGCGCGAGCTTGAGCCAGGGCCGCGGCGGCGCTCTGTTCGTCGCCTTGGGCCTCTGCCAGCGCCCTGGCGGCGACCTGTGCCGTTCGGCCGGCCTGGTTGACCTCGTCGGCTGTACGCATCTGCGGGCTTTCGCGGAGGGTCCGTTCCGCGGACTCGGCGCCGGCGAGCTGGGTCTCGAGCGAACCTTGCGCGCTTGTGAGCCGTTCGAGGTGAGCGGCGGCTTCGGTCGAGCGGACCTCGGCGAGACGGGCAGCGCGTTGGGCGGTTTCGTACGCGGAGTGGGTTTGACGCACGCGAGTGGCGCGGCGCCGGACGGCGATACGCACGTAAACCGCGTATTCGCGCAGGAAGGTCGCGACGGCTTCACGCGCCTTCGTGAAGTCGCGGAGCATGTCTCGGTCGGCTTGCAGGCCGCTGAAGGCGACGGCGATGTCCTCGATCAAGGTGGCGGGAAGGATCGGCAGGGCGTCGCTGAGGGCACCGGAAAGTTCTTCTTCGTCCAGCTTGCGCGAGAGCTGCGGGCGGCGGAGACGGAGGAGCAGTTCGATCAGTGCGCCGTAGCGTGGACCTAGACCGAAAAGCGTTTCGTCGACCGCGCGCCGATACTCGTCGGCCTTGACGAAGATGCGGCCTTCTCCGCCGAGTGCCTCCTGGAGGCGGTCGCGACCGAGGGGCTGACGGGTGGATGTTTGGAGAAAGAGATCGCGACCGATTCGGCGCGAAGTGACGAAGAACCAGCGGCTGTGCAGACCGCTGTGACCGGCCACGGCGCGCATGCCGCAACCCAAGGTGAAAAACCGCTGCAAGCCGTCAGCCGTGCGAAGTCCGAACTCGATCCACGTGTAGCCGGTGCGGTCGGGATGACGTCCCATCAGCAGATTCCACTCGATGCGTTTGGCCTGGTCTCCATCCGGCTCCACCCGGGAGGGGTTGACTTCCCCGTCGAGCAGGAAGGGAAGTTGCAACGCGAGGATGCGGGATTTGCCACTGCCGTTGTTGCCCCTGAGCAGGAGCCGCCCGTCGGAGAAGTGAAACTCCTCGTAGTCGTACCGGTAGAGATTGAGGAGTCCGCTCCGCAACGGTTGCCAGCGCCCTTCGCGGGTGGGCGAGGGCAGATTCGGTGAAGGCGAGACATTTTGCGGGACGCTCATGAGTCGAACGGTAGCGTGGCGTTTTCTTCGGCTGGGGCGAGATCGGCTCCGTTGCGCAGGGCAAAGCGGCCGAGGGCGGGACGGGGTCGCGCGCCGTCGCCGATGCGCTCGACGAGTCCCAGGCCGATCAACCGGGAAAGCACCTCTGCGGCGAACGGTACTTCCGCGCCGCGCTCGGAGACTTCCTTTCGCCAGTGATGTCGATGTTGACGAATGAAACGGGCCGTTTGCTGGCGGATGGCCTCGATACTCACGGGCGATTCGTCGCCCGTGCGCAGACGATCGGCTAGCCAGGTGGCGAGCAGCAAGGTGAGGTGTCCCTCCGTTCCTTCCTCGGGAAGGCCGGAGTCGGTGCAATCGCCGTCGAGGTCGGTCAAGGCGATTCCCTCCAGACGGACTTCGGCTTCGAGGCCCGTTGCTCCGGTCAAGGTATCCAGAAGCGATGTACGCTGGCGCTCGAGATAGATGCGCTCCTCTTCGCCGAGGGTTTCGTAGTAAAGCGTGGGATCGTCCAGCAGCCTCCGGACACACCGGGTGCGAAATGCACGGTTACGCGCGTCCGGCGTATCGGGTTGGGACGTCTCCACCAGGGCGGCTACCCGCTCCGAAAAGTTGGCCGCGACGACCAGAGACGGGCTGCGGCGGGCGGCGAGAAGCATCGCGAGCACGGGTCGGTCGATGTTGTAGAGCGCGTCGGTTTCGCGCCGATGGAGGAGGTTTTCCTCGTCGCCCTGGACCCGGTGGAGCACGCCGAGGGAAACGACGAAGCGCAGGATATGGACAAAATCGCGACGCCCCGCGACTTGATCGAGCGACCAGAGAAAACCGCTTGCGGCGAAGGCCGGATCGGCGGCCAGCGCCATGGCGACATGTTCGGCGATTCTGCCGAGGGTGATCTGACGATCGCCGCGCTCCAGCGCGGAGAGCGCGAGGCAGAGCAGAACGTATCGGCTGCGCGTGAAGGGTTCCTCGCTCTGTGGCTCGATCGCCGGACGCGTCCCATCCGTCGAGTCGGCGGGAATCTTGCGCAGGCGGGCGACTTCGGCGGTCACGACGAGACTCCAGTCGGCGTGGTGCGCAAACCAATCGGCGAGCCATTCCCGATGCCTTCGCACCAGAGAGAAGAGCGCCGCGTGTTCGGCTTCGGGTGTGAGCAGAGGGCGTTGAAGCAGACCACGCAGCGCGGTGCGCCGCTCGTCGGCCACCAAGGGTTCGGTCTCTTCGCGCAGACGCGCGAGCCGGGCACGCCGCGAGGCCCGGCGGCTGGGCGCGAGAGGGGCGGGAGAGTGCGGTGGCGACGGCTCGGTCATCGAAGGAGTGGGCCGGCTGCGGACGAGATCGCGGGGATCGAACTCGGTTCGTCGTGAGCTGTGCGTTGAAACGCCGTTTTGCCATAGGCAGGTTCGATCGTGAGCCAGTGATCGCGGCCGTGGAAGTCGCCGTGCGCGGTGACCAGCGCGATTTCCGTGCCGCCGGAGATCGGTTCCAGGCAGATGCGCAAGGTGCCGTCGGCAGAGGAAACGTCGACGAGACCGTCGGCGGCGGAGCGTCGATTGAGCGCGTGGCCGAGCAACTCGAGGAAAAGATGGAAGGCGAGTTCGTCGAGCGGTCCGAGATCGCTCAGCCGGCGCCGACCGTTGCCCAGAAGGTGTTGGCGAGCGTGTTCGATTTGGGCGGCTTGTTTTAGCGCGAGCGCACGCAACTGAGCTTTCTCGACGGAACGGTCGATCGTCGCGCGAGCCGGGCCGCGGCTGGCGCTTTGTCCGTGTTTGCGGAGGCGGGGCGAGAGCCAAACGGGAGCGCCTTCGAGCCAGCTGGTGCGGTGCGTTTCTGCGCGGGCGGAACGCTCGATCAAGGTTTCCTCGTTGATCCGAAGATGGCGTGCGGGGGAGAGCGCGAAGGCGGTGCGCCAGAGACGATGGCAGGCGCCCTCGTCGGGAGCCTCGGCAAACCACCGGGCGAGCGTGGAGAAATCGGCGGCGCGATCCGCGCGGCTGGCGCGGCGATCGTTGATCTGCGCGACTGCGGTGAGCAGCGAAGGAATCGCCGAACGGGCGCGGGAGCGAAGCATCTCGGCCTGAGAGGGGCCGTTGTCGGCGATGAACCAGCGGCGAAGCCCGGCCCACCGTTCCATCCAGCGGTTGAGAGCGATCTCGGCGGCGTCCGGCGCGGGGTCGAGGGCATCTTTGATGTCCCGGCGCCCAGCGGCAGCAAACGCGAGTTCGATTCCGCAGGCTTCCAGCTGCAGGATGGACTCGGCGATCCGGCTGGCGGAGACGATGAGATCGCCGATGAATTTTTCCAGGTAGTCGATGAGTTTTTCTTTGTAGGCGAGAAACGATTCGACGCCGATCCCGTGGAGCTCGACGGTGCTTTGCAATCCACGCATGAACGCCTGGGCACGAGAGGTGAGCTGTTCGAAGCGGGCGACGAGGCTGCTGAGCAGATGATGGATCTTGGCGTCGTCCGTCGGCGTATCGGCGAGCCGCGGCAGGAGGGCATCGAGGAGGTCGAGGATATCGTGGAGCGCAGTGCTTTGGAGCTCACCGGGCCGTTGGAGGTACTCGTCGAACAGCGCCAAGGCCGCTTCGGCAGCTTCCCCGGCGGCGCTTAACTGATAGAGACGGCGCTGACGATAGAAGGCCTCGATCGTCGCGACCTCCGCATTGTCGGGGGTGTCGTCGAGATTTCCCCATGCGCGCAGCTGCTGCAGGGCCGCTTCGACCTCGGCCGCGTCAGGGGCCGGCAGACTCGAAGCGAAAACAATTGCCAGCGGTGCATGGACCTCGGACGGCCTGAGAGAGATAACAAAGCGCGCCCGCTCGGCGACGAAGACTCCGAGGATGGCGCGATAAAGGGGGCTTTTCTCGGCGCCGAGATGGGAGAAAACCGCGTAGTCGCCCACACTATTTGGCGTGGGTCTGGCTGGTTCGGACGGCATCGGAGCGGGAATTTAACGCACGACGAACGATCAACTCAAAGTACATTTCGTTTCGGCACGAAAAGAATCCGATAAATCGCATAATATGTTGTAAAATAACATCTAACATTGCTATCTTTCCCGGAGCTCGATCGCTCGTTTCCGTCTACGTTTCCAAAGAGCGCAGGACCTCCGAATCGACGTCGAGCGTTCAGCCGATGGGTCTATGTCGATTGACTGGGGGCAGGCAGGAACGGCCGACTGCCAGGTTGGCCTTCGAGCGGTTGGATCGGTTACTCCGGGTGCTCCTGGTGGCATTCGCGGCAGATGCGGTGGGGGGAGCTGGGAAGAAGGGCGCGGCCGCAGTGGATGCATTCGCGGCGGGTGAGGGTGCGTTTAGGGGCGTTGCTGCGGAGAATCGCCTGGGTCTGCTCGGTGGCGTCGCGGCGCAAGCGGTTCACGTAGTCGGTGTCGTCGAAGGCGGTTGGAAACTTCAGCGCAAGCCACCGGTAGACTCCGAGGAGTTTCAGGGTCTCTTCGAGTGCCTCGAGTCCGCCGCCGGTTTCGAGGCGGCGCGGGAAGCGCACCGGCC
>Ga0335394_10010505_pt1 | contig 10432 bp, 5 predicted proteins | sample MAT03_FD_205741 | JGI IMG/M metagenome (GOLD analysis project Ga0335394, IMG submission 205741) | Freshwater microbial communities from Lake Fryxell liftoff mats and glacier meltwater in Antarctica - MAT-03 (spades assembly) (version 2) ...
CAGGATCGGCTCCAGCTCAACGCGGCAACGCCGACGGGACGCGCGGCGGGACCGAGCACGAACCCCAACAGCGGTCTCGTTGAAAACAATGTTCGCCGAGGAATGGGCGCGTCTGCCTTTGTGCAGCCGCGGCTGGTGTTCGGCGCGTGGAGCGTGACGCCCGGCGTGCGAATTGAACGGGTATCCATCTACCGCCAGAACCTGCTGCCCACCCCTGCGAGCCCGAACGGTGTGTCCGGTGACACCGCGCTGCTGGTGGTCATTCCCGGAGTTGGTGTGACATGGACACGACCGCAGCTGACGCTGTTTGCAGGCCTCCATCGCGGCTTCGCGCCGCCGCGTCCGGAGGACATCATCAACAACACGACCGGTGGTACCGCGACACTCGGCCCTGAGCTCAGCTGGAACAGCGAGGTCGGAGCACGCGGACGGATCGCCGATGGTCTGTCGTGGGAAGCGACCGCTTTCCGCATGGACTTCGAAAATCAGATCGTGCCCCAGAGCACCGCCGGTGGAACGGGTACGGCGGTCACGAACGCCGGCAGAACGTTGCATCAGGGCGGTGAACTGTCGGTGACGCTTGATCGTGCCGCTCGGCCGCGCTCACTGCACCGCGTCCTGGCGAGCGTGGCGGCGACCTGGCTGCCAGTAGCGCGCTACGTGGGCCCGCGCGTAGCGTTTGTCGGTACCGTCACCCCCGATACGAGAAACAAGGTCTATCCCGATCAGAATGGCATCGGAACGCGGACTCGGGTCGTCACGACCGACAATCGATTGCCATACGCACCGCGCTCACTGCTCACGGCAAGTGCAGGGTATTCATATGGAACCCGCGTAGACGTCCGGCTGGAAGGGGTCTACACGGGTCGGCAGTTTACCGATCCGGTGAATACGAGCGTGGTGGTGCCGGATGGGCAACAGGGGCCGATCGGCGATGCGTTGATCTACAACGTGAGCGCCAATTACTCGATTCCCGGCGTCGGCGCAGCGCTCTTCATTACCGCCAAGAACCTGACCGACCGGTTGGTGCTGGTGGATCGCTCACGCGGGTTGATGCCGGCGATGGGCCGGGTGGTGTACGCAGGTGTGCGGTGGGGCTGGTAACGGGGGGCGGAGCGGCGCGTGGTCGAAGGGGCGCGGTGGTTCGGCGAACCGTCAGGTTGCAGCTCTCGCAGGCATCTACGACTTTTCCACTTCCTCGCGGCGTCACCGAGGTCCCAGCCGCTCCCGGGTCACCCGCCCGGACCGCAGGCCGAACGGCCCACCAGGCACGCGGGAGGCTCACCGGCGCGGTGGCGGGCGCGCGGTCGTCCGCTCACCGGTGCTGGCGAGGCAGGGGACTGGGACCGATACTCACCCGCCCCGATTGAAATTCCTATCCCGAACGCCGGTGGCAACTTGAGCAGCGAGGCCCCCGAGAGCGCCTCGCGTTGACGCGAGGCTTACCGCGTGATGGTCACCTGAACCGCGCCCGCCTTCCCCTGTGTGGTTCAGCACTCGGCCGACTTGGCCTGCAACGCCGCCACGTTCAGGCGCGGACTCCCGCGAATGGTGATGGACGACGTCGCGACCATGCCGCACGGCAGCTCGAGCCTCTCGAGCGACGGATTGCCCGTGATCCGGATTTCGAGGAAGGTACTCCCCGCCCCCAGCGTGAGCGTTCGCAGCGCTACGTTGTTCTCGACTCGAAGGATTCTCGCAGTGATCTTTCCGAACGTGGCCGTCGTCAGCGCGGGATTGTCGAGCAGTGCGACACTCGTCGTCCTGCGGGGCGTCAGCGGAGAGAAGAGGTCCACCATTTTGCGCAAGATGTCTTCGACCCCCCGGATAGTACTGAGGAGCAAATAACCGCCGAAGTTGATTACGTCATTGAGTGGCCCAGTACCGACGGATTCGATGCCATCGAGTCGCAGGCCGTTCCGGAACGTCCCGGAAACAACAACGTTGGTGCCGGCCTCACAGAATCGCCGCAGGTCGACGAACTGCGTCCAGTCGACGTTGGAGCCTCTCACACTTAGCTGCCCAGCGACCCTGCCCAACGAGGTCAGCTCTGAGAGTTGCGCTTCGTTCCTAATGTTGACGTTGGTCGCGCTGACGCCGGCGCCACATGGTAACGCGCCGGCGTTCGAGCGGGTCACACGCGTCGCCGTGCCGCCGTTCTCGGTATCGACTTCGATGATGACGGTCACGCTTGGCGGGCCGGACGCTGGCATCACCATGGTGTTGAATTCGCCGACCGCATTCGTGACGCCGAACGCGTTCGCCACGGTGCCGCCGATCACGGTCACTGTCACATCGGCGTTGGCGGCGGGATCGCGCAAATCGAGCCGCGGACGGACCCGCGTGACCTTGATGCGCAGCGGTTGCAGCACGCCGGATGATACTGCCTCGGGAAAGATCACGTCGACGTCGAGTCGGAAGCACTCGGGTTCGATTCGAACATCCGCGCCCGGCCTCAGGATGACCTGCTGTTCGTGGAACGCCAGCTCCTCGTTCTGTGCATTGCGCACCGACAGACGCGCCCGGTAGCCGCCCGCGAAGAGTGCCTCCGTGCGGACCTTCCGGGGCGCGGCCGACGTCAGGTCGAGTACCCGAAAGGACGTTTCCTCCTCGCCGCGACGTAGCAACGCGCGCACCTGCGCAGCACCCGGCACGGCCAGGCACGCTACCGGGTTGAACTCGATGTCGCCCGACTCGACAAGTTGCGGAAGGTCTTGCCGCGCGTAGTCCGGGTCGTCGAAGAGCCGCTGGAACACCTGCAGGTCGGTGAGAGGCGTACCGCCGAACACGCCGGCCATCGGTGCGGTGGCGTCACGCGACACGCGACCATCGCCGTTGAAATCGACGCGCGGAAAGACCGAGGCGCTCTATTCGGGGAGATGATGAGGGCGACTGCAGCTTCGAGAGGCGTGGAAGGACATTGGTAATACGCACCAACCCTCCCGCGATTCTCATCGATCGCAATTGTAGGTGCACCGGGCTTGGGCCAGCAGAGTTCGGTATCTGCGTTGTCCGGTTTCCGACTGCCAATAACGGTATCGGGCCACCCCCCATTCCCCCATTCCCCCAATTGCCCTTCGAACCTTGTCGATCATCGTCGTCCTGAGACCTCCTCGCCAAGGAATGGCGACTCGTTGTGTCACCGCGAGACGAGGACGCGTGAACCCGCGAGACGCCGTTGAGAATTTCCGTTGGATCTCGAATTTGCCCGTCTCCGGTCACCCGATCGGGGCCACCCCCGCTGCGTTCTTCTTTCGGATCGCGCCGCTCCCGGCCTCGGGTGCGGTGGGACCCGCTGCGGGCAGTGGAAAGTCTGGCTGCTGGAGGCGGTCGGCGGACGCCTTACTTCGCTCGGATCGTGCCCATCGCACCGAGTGCACTTCGGCGCTGGCTACCGTTCGCCAAGTGTGCAACGACCCACCAGTCCATCCCACCACGCAAGTTGGTGGCGCGAACCAGCGAATCCAACAGCGTCACCGTCGTGTCGGGCGTCTCGCGTCGCACAATGGGAAAAGTGCAGAAGCGGTAAGTGAGAATCCAGCGGATTGCAGGCTGGTGAGAATACGTTCGATTGTGAAGTGAGCCATGCTGGTGGATTCGGCGGCTTGTTTCGTACAAAGCACCGAGGCACGCGCTATCAGGACCACTTCGGTCGTACCAGCGCCGAGCACCTATTCGCTCATGGCATCTGGACTCGTCGGGCTTAGAATGGCCTCGCGCCGTCGTCGAGCCTGATTTTCACCTGTAGGTTTTAGCGATACGAAATCACGTTCCGGCCAACGGCCGCATGTCACCGGCCGCATGTCACCGGCCGCATGTCACCGGCCGCATGTCACCGGCCGCATGTCACCGGCCGCATGTCACCGGCCGCATGTCACCGGCCGCATGTCAACAGCCGCATGTCACCGGCCGCATGTCACCGGCCGGATGCACTCAGCGCGGCGTGGCGCGTGGGGCGCGTGTCAGGCTCAGTGACGGGATCACGAACCACGTCGCTCGATGCGCGATCACGTCATCGTACCCGCGCACCACACTCAGTTCGGGGAGCAACACGAATGAGGCCCGTCGCAGCTGTACGCCGACGAATGCACCGATAGTCGGGCTCTCACGATCGGCTTCGCGGGTGAGTCGCGCGACCGGGAGATATCGCACACCACCGAAAATCGCCGTGCGTTGCGCATCCGCGCTGGAGGCGAGAAGGCTCAGCCCTCCCATCGCCAAGGAACCGGCTTTCACCACCCCGCCTTCAATTTGCGCCGACAGTGCGGAACCCTGGGCCGTACCGCGCAGTCGTTGCTTGTAGGACAGAACAGCGCCGCTGATACCAGTGATACGAAGCCCGATATCACGCCCGTCGGCAATACCCAGGCGTGTTTCCGCATCGAGTATCGCGAGAGGGGTCTCGGGCGGCTCATCCAGCGAGCGATCGCCAAAGCTCGCGGCAAGGCTTACCGTTGTCCGTTGCTCACCGCGGGGCACCGTGGCGGCCGTGGACCCCATGGTGTACGGCAAACACCCGGCCGCCAATCCGGAAAGCCCAAGACTCACGCTCCGAATACATGCGCATACCACCACGCGTGTTCGCGCGGCCTTGGGCGATGGCGTGTACGCGTTCATTGAATCCGCAGGCCGAACGCGGACGCGTAGTAGCGAAGCGACGAGCCATTGGAGAGTGCCAGCCAATTGCCGTTGACACCCACCGTCAGCGCCAGGCGCGGCGCGCCCACGGTGGCGCTCAGATGCAGCCGTCCTCCGAGTCCAGGGCGATGGCCGTCGGAGAAGAGCGATGGTCCGAGCAGTGCTCGAACACTGCTTCCCAATCGCCGGAATTCAGTGCCCGCCAAGACCGCGAGATGGCCAACCGTCGGCGCCTTCGCAGCGCAACCATTGAACTGCGGCGTGGAGGGCAACACAGTACAGTCCTGGCCGAGATCGGATCTGACACCAGCGGCCGCCGCGAACATGAGTCCCTGACGCGATGGTCGGCGCAGCCCCAACAGCATCTCCACGGCCAGGCCGTCGTCGTTGACGTATCGTTCACGTCCGCCACGGACGGCGCTTTTGCCTCCGGTGATATCGACCGAAACACGGCGCGGCGTATGCGCGGCCTGATTGACCACCGCCTGCGCGGAAACGCGCGCGGCGTCTAGCACGGCGCTTTCCACGAGGGCGGCGACGACCACCACCACGGTTCGTAGCGTTCGGCTTCTGAAGCGCGCGCGGTGATGCTGGGCAGCCATGGAGAGACCATACAGGAGTTAATGATCTGCCGCAACGTGCATAGTTGTGTGATTCGCGCAATTCGGATACGCTTGGGCGGGCATGAGCGACTCCCAGAATGATCCCTCACTCAAGAACGCGTGCGTGCTCTGAACGCTGTCGCACCTTCTACAGTACACGAAGACATCGCGGCCTCAACGAACTCGGATGACTGACCGTACTTGATCGAACAGCAACAGCTTGCCGCTGTCGCGCCACAGGGGATTCCTCTCGGGGTCACGAGCCATGCCAGAAAAGGTCGAGCAATTGCAGCGCGAAGTCAGACTCCTACGCGCATATGTCTTTGCCAGCACCGCCGTACTGGGCGCCATCGCCCTCATGGCGTTTCGGAAGTCAGTAGCCCCAACTCGCTTCGATGAGATCGACGTTGAACGAATCAACATCCGTGAGGCGGATGGGAAGCTACGCATGGTGCTGTCCAACCGTGCTCGCTCAAGCGGCCCCGTGATGCGAGGCAAGCCGTTCGGATACCCCGGCGGAAATCGCCCGGGTATCATCTTCTTCAATGACGAGGAGACGGAGGGCGGTGGGCTGGTCTTCGAGGGCAAGGCTGATTCAACCGGGCGATACGCCGCTGGCGCGCAGTTGTCCTTTGATCAGTATGATCAGGATCAAGTCGTGACGTTGGCGTATGAGGACGAGAATGGCAAACGAAGCATGGGGTTCAACGTCACCGATCGTCCTGTTCTTCCGCCAAGCCACGTGGCAACGATGGATTCAATCAGTCGGCTGCCGGACGGACCGGGAAAGTTCGCCGCGCTCCGTCGCGTGTTTAGTCCGGGAAATGGCATGCCATCGTTCACACCCCGCGTGTTTGTTGGTCGTGACACCTCGCGCAAGGCCATGCTGCGTCTCTCCGATCCGTCTGGACGTCCGCGGTTGCGAATGACCGTGGATTCCTTAGGTATCGCGCGGATCGAGTTTCTGGACGCCGGCGGACGAGTGACGCAGCAAATTCCTGCTGCGACCACGAAGGACACGAATCAAACCGCTCGGCGATAGACGCACATCGCGGGCTCTTCACCCGAGCCGTGCGTCGCAGCCGCTCGCTTTAACTCGTCCGACTGCCGAAGCGAACGGCTACGGCCGTTCAAATATCTGGTGTGTGAATCGCTGCTGCGATAGTACCTATCGGCCACCTGGTGCGACCACATATCGCCAGTAAAACGTGGGCCGTTCGCTCCGCACACGCGCCACAAGATCGGCATCACGAATGGTGATCTGGAAATGATCATCTGCGACAACCATCGCGCTGGTGTTCACGCGGAAGGGGTGACGTCGGGCACACCGCGCTTCATGAGTCCCGAGCAGCGGCTTGGCAAAAAGTGGACGGTCGCACCGATCTTCGCCACCGGCGTGCTGCTGTTTGAGTGCTGGCGGGACGCCCGCCGTTCGTGGCCAATTCGCTGGCGACAACGCAAAGGCGCAAGCGCCGTAGTTCCCTCGATGGTAGCGGGCGCCGTTGTGGCCGCTCGCTAGCGTAGCTCGCCCTCGCCGGTAGGCTCGTTGGCCGTGCTGATATGAGAATAGCCTTCAACAACAGGTGATCCGCGTCTAACGCAGCCACAAACGACGTACACCTGACGCTCGTCGCCCGTCCGCCGCGCGGACGTCGACTTCCAGCAAGTACTCACCAGGTGCTTGCGCGGAGAGGTTCAGCAGGACGAGCCTTCCGACCGCGCGTCCGCCGACCCCGTCGATATGCACCGTGAGTCGCTCGGAGGTAGGCTCACGCCACTGAACGGTGACGGTGCCCCGGGCATCGTTCGCCACGCCCACGTTGACGGCGGCGCGACGCACACCACTAGGCTGGTCGACCCGTGAAATCCGCACGCTTATCGAGACTGAGTCTGTCGCCGCCATGCCGTAGCTTTCCCAGTACACGCCGAGCGGCTCGGCGCCTGACATCACATCGTCGCTTCGCATCGCCGAAAGCACGGTGTCAAGACTCCGCGTACGTGCATCGATCAGGGTGCCGTGGAGCAGCACCGGGAGCGAGAGCGCGATGTCACCCTTCTGCAGCGCAGCAAGTGACGGCGGGATGGTGATGCCGAATCGCGTGCGTGCATCAGCGCCAGCAAGATCCGCACTGCGCACCTCGACGCCAAGCATTGTGCGAACAGAATCCATGCCGGTGACGGCGACATCACCGCGCACCACGGCCCGTGAGCCAACGCGCACTTGGGTATCTCCGATCGCTACTATTGCGCTTGGAGACGAAGCGAGGAGCACCGTGGCGTTCACGCGCGCGGACGCGGGCAACTCAGGGTGTGGTGCGTACCCGTACCGCGCATCCGGATACGACAGGGGATCGGCACCGCTCGCCGCGACAGCAAGGTGAACACCGCGCTCGCGCCGCAGCAGCGCCACTTGGGGATCCGGAAGCTGCACGAGCGGACGAGCAGGCTCGAAGTGCTCGGCCGGCCACCAGAGCACGGAATGCGCGAGCACCAGCGCCAAGCGTTCACGTGACACATTCAAGCGGAGAAAACCTCGTTCGGCCTCCCTGTCCTTGACCTTGCGACCATCGCGTAGAGACGGCAGCGTGTCGGGCTCGTGCAGCGTCCAGTCATCGCTCGTGGCCGTGAACGGATCCACCACGGCGCGCCACGCGGGCGCAAGATGTACCCGTGACCGCTGGTACTGCAGCATGGCGTACGGCCGACTTGGCGGCGATCCCGCGTCCAAGAGCATGTTGTCGTTGGCCGTTTGAATACTCGGCGCAGGCACCATCGTGGCCGGCCAGCCATAGCGGATCAACACGTTGTGCAACGCATCGCGTCCCGCCTCGGGCGTATGAGTGAACAGCTCGCTGCTGGGGAGAGCCGCACGAAGCAGCAGCTGCACACGACGCATCTCGTGCTCTACGCGTCGAGTGTTCACCACATCACTCCAAAGCGGATACGCCAACCACCAGAAGCGTTCGTTCAGCGCGCGTTGCTCATCGCAGGATAGAGCGAGATAGGCGCGCTGATCCGCCGGCCGAAGCAGCGGTGCCACCGATTCCCAATCGCAGCGCACGTCGAACGCGTGCATTTCGCGAACCGTGTTGAACTCGTGTGCCGCGCGTGACGGGTCGCTGGCTGCAGCGTACGCAAATCCTCGTAAGAGGCCACACCACCAAACAGCGGCATCACATGCCTCCGCTGCTGCGACGGCATCCCCGAAGCGCTCCTGATCCACCAAGAGCCGAACGCGTTGTCCGACAATCCACTCATCACCAGGGACGGCGGCGGCCGCCGAATCGAGCATGGCCAGCACGCTGTCCCGGCTCTTCCGAATGCGCGGAATGTCTGCGGCCGCCAACGTAGAGTCCACGACGAACCGCGCCTCGGGCGCATCAAGCTGGTAGAACGACCATCCCGGACAGTAGCCACGCGCACTGGAGGGCCCAGAAACTCGAGTGACCACGGGGCTTAACGCGCCGAGGTGCCACCAAGGAAACTCGTGCGAAATGCAGCGATTGTAGGCTGTATTCATAGCGAGCGCCCGATAGGTAGATGGAAGCGGTCGAACCAGCCGAGGTGTCCTTTCTCCCCGATGAGAACTCGAAACAGCGCTCGTCCCGAATGGCCGATCATCCGTTGCACGACTTACTGGCGGCGCCAGCGAAGCGCGAGCAGAAGATGTGGTCCACGTCAGCCGCCAGAACTCCACGAAGGCGGCCACTCGCGCTTCCACATTGAGGCGGACTGAATCGGCGGCGGCGACGCGCAGCGCCACACCGGATGCGGCCTGCGCCTGAGACGAAGTTGGGTGAGTCGCCGTGAGGGCGAGTACCAACGCGAGACAGGGCTGTTTCGCTCGCAAAGCCAACCCAGTGATCATCTGACCTCCATTCGAAAATCCATGCGTCGCGACGCCCAAAGAGGATAACCCACCTTCGGAATATAAAATCAAAACCGACCGGCGGACCAGTGCCGAGCCAGGCGTGCGCGATCCGCTCTTCGTGGGAAGGGCCGGTCTCGTGACGCCTCGCGCAGGCGAACGTGCAGTGCGTGTCCCCTTGAGCTTACGTGTCGGCATAGAAATGCGCGTCAGCCGTCTACGGCACTCGCACGAACACCAACCGTCGCATCCTCGGCAGTCCGAGGTCGAACCCCACGATCGCATTGGTGGGGCCGCGATGCATCGTGATGATCCACGACTGCGACGGCGCGCGAAAGCCGTCGCGGAATATTGCCGTGAGATCATCATGCAGCACGCCGCCACGCCAAGCGACGAGACGCGAGCCGGTCAGGCGAAGTTCGATCTCACTCTCGGTCTCATCGTTCCGGTAGCGACCGACATAGTCGGCGAGTGCTTCCTGCGTCGGACGTGTAACGTCGAGACGCTCGTACGCGACGCTGTCACCATCGGCCGAGTACACCATGAAACCGGACGGCGCGATCGTGTCGGGAGAAAAGCGCAGTCGACGCGCCCCCTCGAGACTCGCAAAAGTGCCGTCAGGGAGACGACGATAGCCGATCCAGGTATTGAGCGACACGCCGTCGGAGAAGCCACGCACCGTGATTGGCTGCAATGAACGCAGCGAGCGATAGAGGCCGGCTGCTCGCGCCGTCAGGCCAACGCTCGCCGTGTCCCCAAGCGCTGGGCGACTCGCGACCGGTGAAGTGAGATGGGCGAGACGCGCCATCAGCACTGGGCCCAGCTCTTCAGTATTCACGGCGCTGCCGTTACAGAGAATACTGAGCGCCAGATGGCGTGTGGGAAGACGGCCGGCCCACGCCACGTACCCACCGGTCCACCCCGCATGATACACCATGCGCTCACCGACAGCCGTGTCGATCTCGAGTCCCATGGCATAGGCCGTCGTTCGTCCGGAGCGCAGAATGCCGATGCGTTCCATTTCGGCGGTGAACCCCGGGCCGCCCACCTTCTCGGTGTCGAAGTTGCGCAGCCACCGCATCATGTCGGGAGCGGTGGTGAGCAGGCCGCCTGGGCCGACGACTGTTTCGAAGGGCATGTCGAGCTTGAATCGTCCATCGTCGGCAGGCGACCATGCCAGAGCGCGGTGTGGTACCACTTCGCTCAGCGAGTCGCGCCACAGCGTGTGCCGCATGCCAAGTGGAGCGAAGATGGCTCGCTCGGTGAACGCGCGCAGCGACTCGCCGGTGACGCGCTCCACCAGAATCGCAGCAAGCATGTAGTG
>Ga0335394_10010507_pt1 | contig 10432 bp, 9 predicted proteins | sample MAT03_FD_205741 | JGI IMG/M metagenome (GOLD analysis project Ga0335394, IMG submission 205741) | Freshwater microbial communities from Lake Fryxell liftoff mats and glacier meltwater in Antarctica - MAT-03 (spades assembly) (version 2) ...
CGCGGCGGGTGCGACCGTTGCGGTGTGGCAGTTCTACCAGGTACTCGACACGGCCAAGGCACTCGGCCGGACGCTGCCTCCACCCCCGGACTTTACAACCTTTCCGTCGCTGATGGTTGATCTCGTCTTGGCCGCTTCTGCGCTGCTGGCCCGTGGGCTGACGCTCGACCGCGACCCGGCTTGTGCCGGCCGGGCGATCGACCGCGTGGCGAACAAGGTCCGGCCGGCCGGGGAGTCGGGCGAGGTCAAGGACGCCCTTCACCTCGAACACTACCTGGAACTCAGCCGGATGCTCGGAGCGGCCGGCGCACCGCCCCGTCGGGTGTTCGTCAGTTCCGACCTCAAGGCGTTCTGTGTCGGCTCGAAAGATTCCCCGAAGCTCGACCCGGCGCTGGCCGCGAACGACTTCGGTCCGGCCGGGCTGGAGTTTTATGTCAGCCTGGGTGACGCCGTCGACGCCCTCCGCATCTGACCGTGAGTCGAATGAAACCGTTCGCCGGCCTGTAAGCCGCGCTCGACGAGACCACCCACACCGCGGAGAAGGTCGCGGCGACGGCCCGCTACTTCGCCGCCGCCCGACCCGCTGGCGCGGACGTGAGCGATTGAGTCGCGGGTGAGGGGTGCCCCTTTCGTTCTTGGCATTCCTCCGCCGGAGTGAGCCGCACGATGAAGAACGATAAACGCACGATCCGAACCAAGGCCGGGTTCGGATCGTGCGTTTATCGTTCTTCATCGTGCGGCAAAAATTCTCCGCGGGGATCGGTCATGTGCCAAAATCGGCAGGGGCACCCGACGACGTTCTGGCCTCGTTCGATCCGATGGCGTGACATGTTTCCGCGACCCGGTGGGGGGCGCGGCGGAAACAATTATTTCGCTCCGAGGGTCAGCGGGCGGCGAGCGCGCGGCCGACGACGGCGACGAGGTCGGCCGGCCGGTACGGCTTCGGAAGCACGTCCGTGGGAAGGGGTTGCGGCGAGTCGCTCATGGGTTCGTCGTAGCGTTCGCCGGTGGTGATGACGACACGGAGATTGGGCCGACGGCGCCTCAGCTCCACGAACACGTCCCAGCCGGAGCAATCCGGGAGGTTCAGGTCGAGAACGACGACCTGAACGTCGTTGCGAAACGCGGCGAGTGCGGCGGCCCCGTCGGCGGCGTCGGTAACGTCGTAGCCGGCACGGTCGAGGACGAGGTGGGCGAGGAGGAGGATGGAGGATTCGTCCTCGACGACGAGAACGGCGGGGCGATCGACGCGATTCTCGGCGGGGCTGTCCATGAAGATCGATTGAACGACCGCGTGACGGGTTCGTCCAGTGCCCGTGCGGCGTTTCCGGGCGGCGCGGGGCGCGGTACGCTGACGCCATGTCCGCCGCCGCCGCGTACCACGCCCTCCTCGCCGCCGACCCCGGCCTCGCCGCCGAGTCCGCCGCGGCGCTGTTGCACGGCCAGGACGCCCGCGGCCTCGTCTACGGCGGCCGCCCCGTGTGCAGCGTGCTGCGGCCGCGCTTCCTCACGCCCGCGCAGTTCCGCCGGCTCCACGACACGGCCAGCGGCCTTCTGCCGGCGCTACGGGTCGCCCACGCCCGCGCCGCGGCCGATGCGGCATTCCGCCGCCAGTTCCGCCTCCGCGACTGGGAGGACGACCTGTTCGCGCTCGACCCCGGCTTCCCCGAGCCGACCCCGGCCGGCCGGTTCGACGCCTTCTTCGCGTCCGAGGCGGACCTGGTGTTCACCGAGTTCAACACCGAGACGACGGCAGGGGCCGGCTACTCCGACTCGCTGGCCCGGCTGTTCCAGGGGCTGCCGGCGTTCCAGGAGTTCAGCCGGCGGTTCTTGTCGTGGCCGGTCATCGACCGGGCCGGCACCCTGCACGCCCTCGCCGACTCGTACCGCCGCTGGCGCGGCACGTCGAACGAGGCGCCGCGGGTGGCGATCCTCGACTGGCGCGACGCGCCGACGTTCGCGGAGTTGGTGCTCTTCTACGACTACTTCCGGGCGATGGGGGTGGAGGCGCGCATCGTGGACCCCCGCGACCTGGAGTACGACGGCGGTAAGCTCCGGGCCGGCGAGTTCCACGCCACGCTCGTCTACCGCCGCGTGTCGGCCGGGGAACTGGCGGCGCGCTGCGGGCTGGACCACCCGCTGTTCCGCGCCGCGCGCGACCGGGCGGCGTGCGTGGTCAACCCGTTCCGCGGCCTGTTGCTCGGGAAGAAGGCGTCCCTCGCCGTGCTGAGCGACGAGCGGAACGCCGAGCTGTTCACCGCCGGGCAGCGCGCCCTGGTCGCGGCTCACGTCCCGTGGACGCGCGTCGTCGAGGACCGCCGCACAACCGCCGACGGGGCCGAGGTGGAACTAATGCCTTACGTGTTGGCGAACCGCGAGTCGCTGGTACTGCGGCCGAACGACACGCTCGGCGCCGAAGGCACGGTCTCCGGGTGGCGGGTGGAGCAAGCGGCGTGGGAGGCGGCGGTGCGGCGGGCGCTGGAGGAGCCGTTCGTGGTGCAGCGGAAGGTGGGGCTGCCGCGCGAGCCGTACCCGGTGGCCGACGGCGGCCGGGTCGAGGTGCGCGACTTGTACGTGGAGACGAGCCCGTTCGTGGCGTTCGGCGAGTTCGTCAGCGGCTGTCTCACCCGCGTCGCGGCCGACGCCCCGGTCAACGTCGCCGCCGGCGGGTCGGTGGTGCCGACGTTCGTTGTCGAACCGCGATAATCAGAGGACAGACGACAGACGACAGAGGCCAGAACAGCCGCCGTCTTCGATTCTAACCTCTGGCTTCTGTCCTCTGTCCTCTGATTCCCATGGTTGACACCTTCGACCGCGACGGCATCCGCTTCCAGTACCCCGGCAACTGGCGTCCCGACCCCGACGCCGCGGACGACGACGGGGCCGGCTGGACGGTCGTGCTACAGAGCCCCGGCAGCGCGTTCCTGCTGGTGTCGCTGCGGCCCGAAGCCGACACGCCCGCGGAACTGGCCGACCAGACGCTCGACGCGCTCAAGGCGGAGTACAAGGAACTCGACGCCGACGACGCCGTCGAGACGATCGCCGGCCGCGCCGCCATCGGGCACGACGTGGACTTCCTGACGCTCGACACGTCGGTCGCCTGCATCACCCGTTGCCTCGACACGCCCGGCGGCCCGCTGTTGTTGATGGGCCAGGCCGGCGAGTTCGAGCGGGCCGTTGCCGAGCCCGTGTTCCGCGCCGTACTCGCATCCCTGGTCGTGGCCGCCGACTGATCCCCCTCCCCGGAGCTGCCATGCGCTTCGCCGTCGTCGCCGCCGTGTTCGCCGCGGCCAGTTCCCCCGCCGTCGCGCAGACCCGCCCGAATATTGTGCTCATCGGCGCCGAGGACATCTCGCCGAGCCTCGGCTGCTACGGCGACCCGGACGCGATCACGCCGAACCTCGACCGGCTGGCGGGGCAGGGCGCCCGCTTCACCCGGGCGTTCACCCACGCCCCGGTCTGCGCCCCGAGCCGCAGCGGCCTCATCACCGGCGTCTACCCCACCACGCTCGGCACTCACCACATGCGGTCGAAGCTCGCGCGCATGCCCGAGCTGTTCGTCGACTTCCTGCGGAAGGCCGGGTACTTCGTCGCGTGGCCGGGGAAGACGGACTTCAACTTCGACCTGCCGAAGGCGTGGGTGGACACGACGCAGGACTGGACGAAGAACCCCGCCGTGCTGCCGGCGGACCGGCCGTGGTTCGCCTACATCAACTACACCGTCACGCACGAGAGCCAGGTCCGGGCGACCCCGGAAGCCTACGCCCGCAACACCGCCCGGCTGAAGCCGGAGGAGAAGCGCGACCGCGCCCGGGTGGCGCTGCCGCCGTACTACCCGGACACGCCGGCGGTGCGCGAGTGCGTCGGCAAGTACCACGACAACATCACCGCCCTCGACTACCTCGTCGGCGACGTGCTCCGGCTGCTCGACGAGCGGCGGTGGACCGAGAACACGATCGTGGTGTTCTTCGGCGACCACGGCTGGGGGCTGCCGCGCGGCAAGCGCTGGTGCTACGACAGCGGCACCCGCATCCCGCTGATGGTGCGATGGCCGGGCGTTGTCCGCCCCGGCACCGTCCGCGACGACCTGACCGCGTTCCTCGACCTGGCCCCGACGTTCCTCGCGGCCGCCGGCGCGGCGGTGCCGCCGCACATGCAGGGGCGCGTGTTCGTCGGCCCGCGGACGCAGCCGGCGCCGGACTACGTGTTCAGCTGCCGCGACCGCATGGACGAGACCTACGACCGCATCCGCAGCGTCCGCGGACTGCACTTCCGGTACGTCCGCAACGCGCACCCGGAGCTGCCGTACGCCCAGTGGCTGAACTACCTCGACGAGATGCCGGTGATGAAGGACTGGCGGCGGCTGGCGTTCGAGGGGTCGTTGGACCCGACGCAGCGGTTGTTCTTCGCCCGGACGAAGCCGCCGGAGGAGCTGTACGACACCCGCGCCGACCCGCACGAGGTCCGCAACCTCGCCGCCGACGCGGCCCACGCCGACACCCTCCGCACGATGCGGGCGGCTCTCGACCGGTGGACGACGGACACGAAAGACCTCGGCGCCACACCCGAGCGCGAGTTGATCGCGAGGGGGCTGGTCCGGGACGTGCTGGGCACCGAGTACGAGGCCCGGCTGAAGCTCCACCCGAAAGGCCCGCCCGTTCCCTGATGCCGAGGTGACCCGTGCCACGCCTGTCGTCCGAGCGCGTCCGCGAAGGGCTCCTGCACCCCGACGGGGACGTGCGGCGGACCGCGCTCCACTACTTCGCCGATGCGTTCTGGCCCGACCCGGCGGTGATGACGACGGTGATCGAGGCCGTGCGCCGGTACGGCCGCAAGGACGCCTTCGGATACGGGTTCGGAGCCGTCCACCTGGCGCAGACGCCCGAAACGATCCGCTGGGCCGTCGACGAGCTGCGCGCGGAACACGAGACGGGCGACCGGTTCTACGAAAGTGGGGTCGCGCGCCTCCTCGTCGAGGCGGACCCCGACCTGCTCGCGCCGGTGGCCGGCGAGATTCTCGCGGTGCCGGGCCTGAAGTCGGAACTGGCCGAGCGCGTCACCCGCCGCGTGGCTTATCGCTCGCGGTCCGGCGACGAGCTGTGGGCCGAGCTCGACGCCCTGTGCCGGGACAACGCGGCCCTCGAGAACGGCTGGGAGTTCCCTTGGGACCACGGCTACGACCTGGTGGAAGCCCTCGGCCGGCAGGGCGACCGGCACGCGCCGCGGCTGATGGAGTTACTCGCCGTCGAAGCCCCCGAGGGCGACATCGCCGCCTTCTGGCGGGAGGCGCTGGGTACGCGACTGGCCGGTGAATTGCGCCACGAGCCGGCGATCCCGCTGCTCATCGCCAAGTTCGAGCCCGACGCGGACATCCTCAACGAGGAGGCGCAGCGCTCCCTGATCCGGATTGGTACCGACGCCGCCGTGGCCGCCACCCTCGCCGCCTACCGTGAGGGGTGGGAGAACCGGATTTTCCTGGGGAACGTGTTCGGAGACGTGCGGTCGGACGCGGCGGTGGAGGCCGGGTTGGCGGCGGCGGTGGGCGAGGAGGACGAGGGCAATAAGAGCTTCCTGGTCGCCGGGCTTGTGACCCAGCTCTCGACCGAGGCGAACGACTTCGCCCGCGACTACCTGCAGGCAGGCGGGGACCACTTCGAGGTGCTGTCCGTGCTCGTCCCGGCGTGCGCCCTCACCGGGCAGGACTACCCCGAACTGACGGCGTGGCGAAAGGCACTCGCGCCACCGCCGCCGGCGCGGCGGTCGTTCGTCTCGCCCGAGCCACCCCCACTCGAGCGCCGCCTGGCGCCGATCACGCGCGACGACACCCGGGTCGGCCGCAACGACCCGTGCCCGTGCGGGAGCGGCAAGAAGTACAAGAAGTGCTGCCTCCCGAAGGCCGGCGCCGGCCCCGCGGCGTGGTAGGATAAACGCGCCCCGCCGAGGTGATTCGATGCCACAGCCGACGACCGAGATCGTGTACCCCGAATCGGACGGCGAACCGATGGGCGAGAACACGCTCCAGATTCAGTGGATCATTACCCTGATGAACGGGTTCCAAGCGTACTTCCGCGACCGGCCGGACGTGTTCGTCGCGGCCGACCTGTTCTGGTATCCCGTCGAAGGGCGGCCGAAGCGGGTCACGGCCCCGGACCTGATGTTCGCGTTCGGCCGGCCGAAGGGGCACCGGCCGAGCTACAAGCAGTGGGAGGAGAGCGGCGTCGCCCCGCAGGTGGTGTTCGAGGTGCTGTCGCCGTCGAACACCCACCGCACGCGCGGCAACCTCCTGAAGTTCTACGCCCGCCACGGGGTCGAGGAGTTCTACGAGTACGACCCGGACGCACGGGAGCTGACGGTGACCGTCCGGACTGCCCGCGGGCTGAGGCCGACGAGGACTCTGCGCAGCCACACCAGTACACGGCTCGGGGTGCGGTTCGAGGTGCCGCGGAACGAGGAGCTTCAAATCTACGCCCCCGACGGGACACGGTTCCGAACCTACGAGGAGGTCATCGACGAGGTTGTCACTGCTCAGGATCGGGTGGCCGAAGAGGCTCGGCGGGCGGAGGAAGCCCGCCAGAAGGTCGATCGCCTCGCGGCCAAGCTACGCGAACTCGGGCTCGACCCCGACGCCCTCTGACGCTACGCCAACCGCATGCGCCTGTACGCCGTCATCTTCACCTGCGTCGCCCTCACCCTGATCCCCGTCGTCGTCCTCGACGACGAGATCGACGCCGCCTTCGCCGGCCCCGAAGGACTGCGCCGCCTTCAGGAGTACGGCGCCTGGGCGTGGGCGGTCGCCATCGGCCTCATCGTCGCCGACCTGGTGCTGCCCGTTCCTTCGACCGCCGTCATCGCCGGGCTCGGGATGCTGTACGGGCCGCTCCTCGGCGGGCTCATCGGCGGCGTCGGCTCCACCCTCGCCGGGCTCGTCGCCTACGCCGGCGGGCGGTGGCTCGGCCGGCCGGCGCTGCGGCTGTTCGCCGGCAATTCCGACCTGGAGAAGCTGCAGCGATTCTTCGCCAAGCACGGGCTCTGGGCCGTCGCCCTGTCGCGGTGGATGCCGCTGCTGCCCGAGGCGTTGTGCTGCCTGGCCGGGGCGGCGCGGATGCGCGTCGGGCCGTTCTCCGCGGCGCTCGCGTGTGGCAGCTTCGCTATGGGGTTCGCCTTCGGCGTCCTCGGCGAACACTACCTCGACCGGCCGACCGTCGGGCTCGTCGTCAGCGCCGCGATTCCGCTGCTGGTCTGGCCGCCGGTCCACTACTTCCTCAAGCGCCGACCGGTGGTCGAAGCCGAGTCACCCGCGGCGTAGCTCGGCGTCGAGCGCCCGCAGGAACGGCTCGGCGTCGGACACGATGCCCACCGTCTGCGTGCTGCCGCGGTCCATCAGCTTCGTCACCGTCGCCGGGCTGATGTCCACGCACGCCACCTTCACCCACGCCGGCAGCAGGTTCCCCACCGCGATGCTGTGCAGCGTCGTCGCCACCATCAGGCAGAAGCGGACGCCCGGGAGCAGCCGCCGCATCGCGTCCTGGGCGGCGAGCGAATCGGTAATCACGTCCGGCAGCGGCCCGTCGTCGCGGATGCTGCCGGCGAGCACGAACGGCACCCCCGCCGTTACGCACTCGTACATGATGCCGCTGGTGATGGTGCCGGCCTCGACCGCGGTGCGGATGCCGCCGCGGCGGCGGACGGTGTTGATCGTCCGCAGGTGGTGCTCGTGACCCTCGGCGGTCGGGATGCCCTTCTCCAGCGACACCCCGAGGCTGGTGCCGTACAGCGCCTGCTCGATGTCGTGCGTCGCCAGCGCGTTGCCGGCGAACAGCACGTTGATAAACCCGTCGCGCACCATCCCGGCGACGAGCGACGCGCCGCCGGTGTGGACCACGGCCGGGCCGAGCACGGCCAGCACCTTCTCGCCGGCGGCGCGGGTGCGGCGGATCGCCTGGGCGATCTCGCGCGTGCTCACCCCCTTCGGCTTCTCGCTCGACACCGCGCTCGTCATGAACTCGAACAGCTCGTGCTTCTTCGCCGCCGAGTCCTCCGGCAGCACGCGGATGCCGGCCCGGCCCACGACCACGCGGTCGCCGCGCGTCACGCCGACCATCGGCACGCACCGCGGCGGGTCGAGCACGACGCCGCAGTCCATCTCCTGGTCGGCCACGTCCACCCACTCGCCGCCGAGGCGGACCTGGGTGCGGAAGTTCGTGCTGCAATAGAAGCCGTCCGGGAACGCCCCGTCCATGTCCGCGGGCGCTGCGGTGCAGTCGGCGGGATTCACCGGGGCGGCGCCGTGCGACAGAATTTCGGTCAGCACCGCGTCGAGTTGCGCCGCCGTGTCGGCGCGGATTTCGAGCCGCGCGTACGACGGGTCGCCCTGGGTGCGGCCGACGCGGAACTCCTGCACCTCGTACGTCGCCCCGCGGGTGACGACGGCGTCGAGCACTTTGGGCAGCAGCAGCGAATCGAGGATGTGGCCGGACAGCTCGACGTGTTCGACGTGCCGCGGCGTCATGGCTCGGCCTCCGGGAAGAGCGGATACCCCATCCTACCCGGCGGGCTTCGACCACCGGCGACATTCGGGCCGGTTCCATTGTGTCTGGCCGACCCCCCGGGGGGTCGCAATAAGCATTGAGTCGGCCAGACAAAAGTATGTTGGACCGACGCCGCGGCTGCGCGAACGACGTAAAACGTTACCGCGTTGGGGTATGGAACACTACAGCACCTCGCGCAGCACGGCCGCGAGGCGGTCCAGCTCCGCTTCCGTCGTGAAGAACGGATGGCTCACCCGCAGCAGCAACCGATCGGGCCGGTCGATCACCGGAATCTCCACACGACGGTCCCACAACGCCCGCCGCAGTACGGCCGCGTCGGTTCCCGCGGGGAGCTCGAAAGCGGTCATCGTGCCGCTCATCCCGGGGGCGGCCGGCGTCGCGGGCGGAAGGGGGATCACGCCGCGGGTGTATTCCCCGAGCTCGGCGGCGCGGCGGCGGATGTTCTCCCAGCCGAGGGCGTCCTGGAAGTCGAGCGCCGCGGGGACGGCGAGCCACGGGCACGGGTCGCGGGTGCCCTCGAACTCCAGAAACCGCACGCGCGGCGTCGAGCCGAAGGCGTCGGGCGCGTCCGGGTGCGCGCTGCCGCGCGGGTCGCCGAGGGGATAACTGTCCGGCTTGTATCCCCAGCTGACGTGCAGCGGTTCGAGCGCGTCGCGGTTCGCCTCCCCGAGCGCGAGGAAGCCGGCCCCCGTCGGCGCCAGCACCCACTTGTGCAGGTTCCCGGCGTAAAAGTCGGCGCCGACCGCGTCGATGTCCAGCGGCAGCAACCCGGGGGCGTGCGCCCCATCGACCACGGTGCGAATCCCCCGACGCCGCGCCGCCGCACACAACTCCGCGGCCGGCAGCACCAGCCCGGTCGGCGACAGGACGTGGCTGAAGAAGAACAGCCGGGTGCGGCCGGTGAAGGCGCGTTCCGCGGCGGCGACGATCGCGGCGGGGTCGGTCGCCATCGTCGGCAGCGGGAACGTGCGGAGGGTGAGGCCGCGGCGGGCGGCGAAGCGTTCCCACACCCACACCATGCAGCCGTATTCGTGGTCGGTGAGGAGCACCTCGCCGGGCTCCACGGCCGGCAGCCCGGACGCGACGAGGTTGATCGCCTCGGACACGTTCGATCTGAAGACGAATTGTTCCGGCCGGGTGCCGAGGAACGCGGCGGTGCGTTGGCGTGCGGCCCACAGGAGCGGCGGCACGGTGCGGACGAGGAAGTTCGTCGGCCCTTCGGCGAGTTGTCGGCGCAGTTCGGTGGCGCGGTCGAACACGGATCGCGGCACGGGTCCGAACGACCCGGCGTTGAGCATGGTGACGGCGGGGTCGAGCATGACCGCGGCGCGGGCGGCGGACCAGTCGGGCGTCGGCATGTGGGAGGTCGTAGGGAGGATGAGGTGAGGATAGCGGGTCGGCAGTCACAGACGTATGGGGTGAGCCCGCGTGGGTTCGGGCGCACGGTTTGACACCCGCCCGCGTATCGGTTAGCCTGGCCAGCCGACAGGCTGGTGGGGCTCAATTGCGGCCTCGCCAGCGAGACAGGCTGCGCACGGCCATCCTCATCACCTGTTCGGAGTGGAAGCCCCGAGCCTCCGCGAGGCGAGCCGAGTGACTTTCCCGAGTTGGAGTTTGACACCGCCCGCGGGACGAGTTACGCTCGGCCGATTGGCCGAGCGTAAACCCACCTGGGCCATCCCCATTAGGACAACTGGCGAGTTGGCCTAAACACTGTTCGGCGTCGGAAGCCCCGAGCCCCGCGCGGCGGATCGAGTTGGCCCCGCGAGTTGGTGTTTGACACCGCCCGCGCGAGCGGTTACGCTCGGCCTGTGGCCGAGCGTAAACCCACCCCGGGCATCCCGATTAGGCCAACTCGCGAGTTGGCCTAAACCATGTTCGGC